>ERZ834769.476-NODE-476-length-42703-cov-12.636466_pt1 | contig 42703 bp, 68 predicted proteins | sample MGYA00519690_ERZ834769 | MGnify/ENA primary metagenome ERZ834769 (study PRJEB31850, sample SAMEA3708760) | human gut metagenome | biome: human gut; feature: human-associated habitat; material: faeces | place: China | collected 2014 ... | reverse complement strand
ATTTCTTCCCAGTAGAAAGCGCTCTTTTGGGACAAGACTGTGCCATCTTCGTAGTTAGCTGTCGTAATCCCATATCCACCGCAGGCGGTTTTAAACAGAATCAGCACATCTTCTTCGACCTTCGGCGGGTCGGTTTCAGGATTGCGCCATTCTGGATAAAATTCGTCTGGAACATAATACACGAGCTTTTCAAGCTCTCTTTTCGCCGTTTCCAATGCGCAGAGAACGTCTGTGCCTTTGAATGACTCGTTTAGTACCCTAAGCATTTTAAATTTGAGGTTGTTTACAATGTCAATCGCTGATTTTCGGTCAATCAGTTCTTTCGGCCACATGTTACTCACCCTCCACGCATTTTTTAACCAGCTGCGCCAGTGCCTTATACTGGGCGCTGGTCTTGATGTTCCTACAGACCTTGTGCACCGGCAAGTGCCGTGCCTTGGCTTCCTTGACCTTCACGCTGTAGTCGATGCGCAAAATGCTGTTGTCCTGGTTGCGGAAGGCGGGCAAGTCCATGTTGGCAATCTCGTTGATGGTGTCCACACTGTACCTGCCACGGGTGTACTTGGTAGCCAGCACGCCCATCACTTCCAGCTGCGGGTTGTAGCTCTCCCGGATGGCATCCACCTGCTCGCGGATCTCGTCCATGCCGTCCATCGCCCACTCGTCGCAGTCCACCGGGATGATCACCCAGTCTGCGGCAGCCAGCGCATTGACGGTGGCCATGTCGATGTCAGGCGGGCAGTCGATGATACAGTAATCGTAGTCGTTGCGGATGGTGTCCAGCGCCTTGCGCAGCCTGTCCCACTGCGGCCGCAGCACATCCAGCATCACGTTCTTGTTGGCCAGCAGCATCTCCATGTTGCTGGGTGCCAGATCGACGTGCTCAAAATCCGTCTGCATGATCACATCCTGCATAGTAGCGGTCAGGGTGAGCACATCGCCCATGGTCTTGCGTCCGTAGGCAAAGCGGTTGAAAAACTTGGTGGTGTTGCCCTGCTTGTCCAGATCCATCACCAGCACCCGCCGGGACCAGATCTCTGCCAGCAGGCAGGCGAGGTTGCAGGCGGTGACGGATTTTCCCACGCCGCCTTTCAGGTTGATGATCGCGATTTTTGCCATTGTTCTCATGACGATATCCCCATTCTCAAATTCTTGCGGCTTTTGCGGCCTGCTGCTGGATGCTGTTCCAGCTTTTTGCAAACCACGCAAGCCATGTTGTGCATTTCTTGTAATAATTCGGCGAGCACGCCTTACAGGGGCAGCTGCGGCAAGGGCTGCTCTTCGGGAGAGGGTATAGCTCCTCGTTCCAGATCTCCTGCATCAGCGCCTACCTCCTCCGCCGGCTGCGATGCTGTTGCCCTTTGCCTGATAGTAATGCTCCATGGTAGTAGGAGCGTTCAGCAGCACCGCCCGTATGTAGCCCCTGATGTTGTGGACAGGCTTTGTGCTGTTGAGCAGGGCATCCAGAACGTACTCGATGTGCTGGCTGGTAAGTTTGTCCAGCCGCTTTCGGATGGACTGCGTGGTCTGCGGATACTGCCCGATGGTCTGAATCATGCTGGGGCAGCAGTACATGTCCGCAATGTTGTCCAGCAGTTCCTCCAATTTCTCAGGCTCGTACCGGCGCTCCAGCGTGTCCAGTTCCAGCTGCTCCCGGAATCGTTCCAAGACATCCTCTCGTGCGGTATCCAATCTATCCATCGCATCCGCTCCGCGCTCCTCGCGCGGATAGATAGGTTTCCCTATAGGTTTCCCTATATATTTCCTGTCTACACTTTTTGTAGGGGTCTGGATACACTTTTTGTAGGGGTCTGAATACACTTTTTGTAGGGGTACAATTTTTGTAGGGGTACAATTTTTGTAGGGGTCTGCGCCATCCTCCGGCACCGTTTCCGGGGTTGGATTTCGGACTGCAACGTACTGGTTCACGAGGATGCCGCCCACCATGGTTTTGTGCTCCTTCAGCAGTCCGCGTGCCAAAAGTTCCTTGACGATGTTCCGGGCACCGTTTTCGCTCAGGCCTGTCCAGTCGGCAAGGTATCCGTACCCGCCTTTATAGACGCTCTCGCCGTCCTGAGAGAAGCCGTAGATGATGGCATACACCGTCAACTCGTTGCCTTTCAATCCAAGTTCGGTGCGCATCCAGCGCTGCAGGACAACATAACTGTCCTGTTTCGGTTTTGTTTTACTTTTCACGCCTTACCCCCCCTAAAACGGCAGATCGTCGTTATCATTTATCACAGCAAAGTCGTCTGCGCTGCCCTGTGAAAAGCCGGTCTGTGCCTTAGCCTGTTCCACATGGCTTGCAGTCTGCTGCTCATAGGAGGGCGCATTCTTGCCGTCCTGACGCTTTGCGCCCGCAAAGCTGATATTGTTTGCCACGACCTCCACAGCGGTGCGGCTGTTGCCGTTCTTGTCCTGATAATTCCGGGTCTGCAAGCTGCCATCAATGGCGATCATGCTGCCCTTCTGGAAGTACTTGAACACAAAATCAGCCTGCTGCCGCCATGCCACGATGTCAATAAAATCTGCCTGCCGTTCCTGACCCTGCTGCACATAGCTGCGGTCGCACGCTATGCGGAAGCTGCACACACTATGCCCCTGCGTGGTGGTGCGCAGCTCTGGATCAGCGACAAGCCTGCCCATGATCGCTACAACGTTGAGCATTTCAAATAATCCTTTCCGACCACCGCCATCCACTGGCGATGACCATACACATCCTCAAAACTGCGCTGTGCCTGCTTTTTCAGGTACAGACGCAGCTTGTGGTCAAAGTGGGCGCTGTAGCCCGGCTCGTTGTGGTGCCGGTGGCAGAGATAGACTTTCAGGCCGTACTGCTCCGCCACCGGGCGCAGCGGACCGTTGAGCACATGATGCTCCTCTAAGTCCTTAACAGTCACAACGCCGTACTTCATCCGGCAAACGTAACACTCCCGCCGGGACTGCATAATGGATTCAGGCAAGGAAATCACGCCCTTCCAAGATCCGCTTGTAGGTCTCTACGTAGGGGTAAATCTTCACGCACTCAAACGTCACGTTTTCAGCATCTGCAAGTTTGACTACCTCTTCGCCGTTTTCAATGCAGTATCTGACGGCTTTCATATACTCCACAAGGCCGCGCGCAGTGTTCGCGCAGACACCCCGCGCCATCAGCAGCTTTTTGAAACGTTTCTGCGTCATATACTCACTCCCCCTCGTCCAACATGCACATGTCAAAAATTGTTTCATTAGTAAACCGTAGTGGCAGACCAAAATTACGATTTCTGGTGAAAGCGCATTCTGACATCCCAGAAAAAGTAAATGCATCCTTTGCGTACTGAATGTACAATTGTGTGACAGACAAAAGTTTTGGCCAAACGGTCAAAATAAACTTCTTGTCTTTCAAGCGCTTTCCGCGTTCTAAAAGCTGGTACAGCCGCACAAGCAGCTCGTATTCGTAAGATGTTCGGCTAATCATTTTTTCGGCACCTCCTGCCACTCCTGCCAGTAGGCGGTAACATTGGGGTCATTGACGCCCATTTCCGCCAGCCGGTCAAATATTCCGTCGATCAACTGTCCCATCTGCTGCATGTTGAACGTGCTGGAGCCTTGGCTGCACTTGACGGTGCAGCGGTTGTTGTCCAGCAGCTCCACAACGTGCACCAGCCGGTAAGACTTGCGCAAGATGGGCACGGCGCCCACCGGCACTTCTAAGTAGTCGAACGCCGCACCGTACTGCTCCAGCATCTCGGTGTAGCAATCCTCCGGGGTCACACCGCCGGTGCGCCCGCCGTTGTAGTGGTCTGCCATAATGGTAAGCAGCGCCCACATCATACGGTTCTGGGGCAGGGTACGGCTTTTGCGTTCGAGGTCTACCGACAAAATCAGATGCAGCGGCTTGCCGTGCGCCAACTCGTCCAGCTTCTGCCGGATCTGTGTTTCCACAAATTCCGCAGAGTTTTCCACGACCACCCGCCGGGCGACCGGGTCATACATCACCGGCAGCTTGCCGATCACGCCTCTGGCCATAAGACCTTCTTACCCTCGCCGGTGATGAACTGCACCATGGTAATGCTGCCTGCGTCATCGTAGGCGAAGCGGTCGACCTTCAGGCTGGTCTGCAACCGACAAACGCCCTTGTCATCTTTTACGATGGGCACCTGCGTGCTTTTAAGCACAATGTCGTCCAGCTCCATCACGTCCCTGCCGACACCCCAGAAGGAGGCAGCGGACACAAAGCTGGTGACCTCCCGCATCAGAGCCGGGTCACGGCAGGGGAGGGAAAGCCCGCCCGCGTCCTTGTACACGAACTCCCGCTCCTGCGGGCAGTATACGCCCACCTGACACCACAGCCGCCCATCGGCAAAATAGCGCCGCATGGTCCAGCCGGCAGCGCCAAAGGTTTTGTCCATCATGTGGCGCACGGCATTGGCGCCGGGGAGCAGCTTCAGTTTGATTGCATCCTCACTGATGGCCTTAATCAGCACTGAGACCGCCTGCGGGGCTGTCTGCGGGGCTTTTGGCACTTCAACAGGGAATTTCACGTCCGGGGCACAAACAGCCGCAGAAGCGCTCTTCTGCGGCCTGCCGCGCCCGGAAGCTTTTGGCGTTGCCAACCTTACCACCTCCATCAGTAGGGGCTGGAGGTGGCGATCTGCGCCGCCTCGCCCAGTGAATACTTGTCGATCATAACGCGCATCTCCGCAACCACCTGCTGGATGGTATCCGGCGGCAGCTCTGCCATGCGCATGGCGGCGATGGCGTAGCCGGTTGCGGTCTCCTCGTAGGTGGGGGATTTAGGCATCGGGCTCATCAGCGTTTGCAACCGCATCCAGATCCTCCTCTGCTTCCAGTGCTGCGTCATTGTACGGGCATCCGCGCACCTGGCTTTCCAGAATGTTGCGGCAGAAGGTGCACGCATCCCGTGCGTCCTGCACGCTGAGCGGCTCTGCAAAGTCCCGCATCACCTTCATCATGGCTTCGCCGGCCTTCTTGGCCTGTGCGCTGTACTGGCGGCGGAAATGCCCGCCTTTACGTTCGTGGCTCATAATACATACCTCCATAGTTTTGTTCTGCGCATTGCGCTGGCAGCGGCTTTTGTTTATCCACCTGCCGCTATTGGTGAAACAGAATCATTTCAATTCATGAAACAGCTCTTCCGGGTTTACAGGAGTAATAGATTCTATCGTGTCAAGTTCCGTCAAAATTCGTTGATTTATGTCCTCGATCGATTGCAGAATACAAACCAAATAATAACCCATAAGAAGTTTATCCTCTGCTTTTTCAATACAGAGAGCTCCGCGATACTGCAGGTCCTTTATCGCTTCATCCAGCACGTCAGAAGTAGAACTCTCAGCTGGAAGAAAAATCACAATTTCCGTTTTTTGAGAATTGAAATACTTTTTCTCTAAGGTTTTTTCATTCAGTGTGTAATCACTAGCTGTATATACGATTTTGTAACCTTTAAGCATTTTTAGCCTCATTTCAAAATTGGTGTAAAACCGGAAAGTCAGCTCTGAAGCCCTTCCTGCATTGCCGTTTCCAGAAGATGCCGGAGATCTTCCAGAACGTCCGCGTAGATCTTTTTCTCCCGGTCGGAGATGCGTTCATCTTCCAGCCGGCACTGATACTTGCCTATCAGATAGCAGATCCGCTCGCGGGTACGCATTCCATTCTTGCTTGCCATTTCGCGCCACCTCCAAAAAGTCTTAATGCTCTTCCAGCCCCTCCAGCTCAGACATAACGCCGAGGATGCTCTGGATCTGTGCAGCAGCCTTGCGACCATCCAGCACCATGTACTCTGCGTTTTCCCGCTGGTAGTCCTCGCTTGCGTCCAGATAGTGCTCAAAAGCGTTCATGCTGTCGTTGCAGATGCTCATGGCTGCCAGCATCAGATACCGGCTTGCGGTGGCGATCTCGCGGGTCGGTGCGCCGCGATCCACGCTGTCCTTCACCATCTGATCTGCCTTTTCCGGGTCGATCAGCCTGCCCGCCGGGGCAAAACGCCGGAAAATATCACAGCTTTTTTCAGTTTCCATAACGTTTCCTCCTCAGTAAGTCCCAAATTCCTGATCCAGCAGGGTATCCAGCCGGATCGTGTTGCCCCGGCCGGAGCCTTCCTGCCCGGCCATGTTAGTCCAGCCGTCCGGGTAGCGCTTGCGCACATACCGTGCCGGGATGCCCATATATACGCTGACCTGTTCCAAGGTCAGCCGGATGCAGCCAGCTTTATCAAAAATAGCCTTGTAGCTGTCGTGCCACGCTTCGGGTCTATTAGATTTCGCCACGTTCCTTCAACTCCTTCTGTCTGCGCTGCCATTCCTTGAATTTGCCGTAGCTCATGCCCTTGGCTGCGGCAGCGGCGTTATCATCCACGATCAGGTCGTGGTTGGTTTTTGGCTTTTCTTTGGGTTTTACAATGCCGGGCTGCGCGCCGGTGTCCACACTGGACTTCCCGTATCTGCGCTTTTTGCAGGCATCGCAAAACATTTTGCCGGGGTCCACGCCGTACATCATCGTGCCGCACTCTTTGCAGGGCTTGTCTACCTTGCGGTGCCTGCCGCGAGAAAGCTTCTCCTCTGGTGCGGGCTTTGCCTTCTGCAACCGCCGGGCACGTTCCCGTGCAGCTTCCAGATGTATCTTCTCGCCGCAGGGAATGCAGTACCTCCGGTTCGGCGCAGCATCCGCAGGTAGCTGCTTGCCGCAAACGCTGCAATACCGCACAACCGGATAGGTTTCGTAGTTCTCGCCTTTGTGGTTCATTCGATACCTGCGATTCACTTCTATTCTTTTGATCTTACGGCACGCATCGCAGTATCTTCTGTTGATTCCGGCGCCTTCCGGCAGCACTGCGCCGCATTCTTCGCAGCGGTGGATAGCGTCACTCATGGTTCCGTGCCCTCTCATAGATCCGCTTCCGCGCCGCACGCCGCCGGGCGTTCTCGGCACGCATGTACTCGTCCCAGCGGCACAGCAGGTAAGGGGCAAGCACCAGCGCCGGCGCGATGATCATTACCATCAGCCACATTTCGGTGCAGGCTGCGTGGTAGGGGTCGCGTCCCAGGGCGACCATCAGATCAGCCAAAATAAATGCACAACTTCTCATACCATCAAACCTCCTATGCGCCATGCCAGCGCCATAATTAAGCCAAAATACGCCAGCCAGACCCCTAGCATTTTGCGGGGCGGCTTTGTGGCGCAGATAAACAAAAACGCCATCAGGCAGCAGCCTGCCATAAAGCACATCAGATAAATCAACATCCGCGTCACCTCATTCCCAAAGCAGTCTCGATCAGTTCTTTGGGCGTTTCGTTGGGGTAGTGCCCGGACATGTACTTGTCCACAACGCCTTTCGACAAGCCCGCGTGCAAGGCCAGTTCACGGTTGCCCCAGCCAAGCATCATTTTGCGCTTGGCTACTTCGGCTTTCCATTCAATGGTCGGCAAGTTTTCCACCTCCATGGTTGAAAATCATTTCAAAATATCGCTATAAAAACATTGCCAAGCCATACAAGATGGTGTAAAATGATATTGCGGTTATCATTTTTACTCTTGGCAATATTTTTGGGTTTAGGGCAGAAAGCAGATCGGAAGGTACGCGCGACCCTCTGCTTCTTGCACCCGGTGCCCGCGCATAGGCACCTGATCAACAGGACGGTATAAGAAAATCCCCCGCTTAGCTGTGAAGGCTCACTGCTGCGTGGCAGCCCTGTGAAGTACCGGCAGCGATCGGAGAGTATGGGAGCTTCTGGTCAGCCGCTCGGTATGGTTGTATTATAACTCAAATAAACTCAAATCGCAATAAGTTTAGTTGAGTTTGTTTGAGTTTGTATGTTTGCACAAAAAAGGAGGTGAGATTTTGTTCTTTGATAATTTTGATAGATACTGCAAGCAATTCGGAAAAACCAATTCCGAGGTAACTAAAGCGATTGGTCTTGACCCTTCGTCCTGTACAGGATGGAGAAACGGTTCTGTGCCAAGAAACAGCACCTTGAAAAAGCTTGCAGACTACTTTGGTGTTACCGTTGAAGAGCTTATGGGCACAAAAAAAGAGCCCGCCGGGATGGACGGGCTCAAATGGGAATGGGCTGATGTAGAAGCAGCCTATAAAAATGCAACGCCGGAAGCGCGCGCAGCCGCAAAAGCCGCCGCGCTGGCCGTGCTGGAGAACGGAAAAGCAAAGGAAGAGTGACCACAATGGATTTTGAGCAGCTGGTGCTATCCACCGAGGATCTGAACGCGCTGCGCGTGATAGCACAAGGACCGGTGGATTGTACCTCCGAATGGACAGAAAGAGTAAAAACGCTGTGCGAGAAAAAGCTTGTCGAGCAAAAAGTTTCGCCGGCCAAAATGCAAATACGCGGCTATGTGTATCAAATCACTAAAGACGGCGAACTTTATCTACGCTATATCAATCGCCGAGAAAATGAAAAGAACTTTGAAAACAATATGTCAACGCTTTCGCTGAAGGAAACGCGGTTTGCCAACAAACTGTCAGTTCTTGCCCTGATCATCTCGGCTATCGCTCTGCTCGTCTCCATCTTCCGGTAACGGCATGACAACGCAGGTAAAGACCCGATGGCAAAAAGACATTTCCAACAGGCAATGCAAAGCATCAGGCAGATACATGGCAGTCTGGTATGGGATTTTCCGGTCTGCCATGATTTGCATGATTTCTTTTGCAAAGTCAAACGTTTCTTGAGGAATTGGTTTATCTTTATCCAGCGCTAAGCTGTGGTTGTAGAATCCCCCAGTAAGCGAGCAGGTAGGAAGTATGGGGAATTCTTCCGAGAATTTGCTTGTGTCTTTCTCGCAAATATCTTTCTTGCGGGTAGTTCCAAACATATAAGGTCTCCTTTCTAGTGTAAAAAACTGTTTCAGGACGCCTGTGCAGCATCTTCGGTTTCGGAATGCTCCAGCAAAACGCCCATTACAATGCCCCAAAGCGCGGGGTGCTCTTTCAGGTAAGCAAGAAATTTGGCGTCAGACATAAGAAACACTCCTTTTTGTTGTATTTGACAATTTTATATTACAACTGTCATCGTTGAAAATCAAGAGGAAAGAGGGATTTCGAATGAAAATTGCGGAAAAATGCAAAGTTGTTGTGGCAGGCGCAATTGTGGCTGCGCTGATGGCAGGTACAGCGTTGCCCGCGCTGGCCGCCAGCCCCGCCGGGGACGTTCCCTTTGCGGTGCTTGCGCAGCAGAATGACGTAAGCGCCGACAAGGTGCAGGCTATCAAAGATGCACTGGCAAACATTGATGTATCATACGAGGATGGCATCTGGCTTTTTGAATCCGCTTACGAAAATTACGAAACAGACAATAACAAAAGCTACGTGATGCCGTATGTGTATTCAAACGGTGAAACTGTCCGGTTTGGTATGAGCTTCACATCTCAGGATACCGAGGGCTATTTTTACTGGAACGATGTAGATGTTCTGATTGGCGAATACAATAATTATACCAGTCAGACGAACTACAAGTTTAAAAAAGTTTCGCGCCAGTACTATCCAGATGACCAGATTTTTTATGAAAATGTATCCTTTGGCGGGAACGACGAGGATATGGACTGCCTGAACCGCGTTCTGAGCGCCGACACTGCATATCTGCGTTTCAATGGCGCAAAGGTCAACGGAACGCAAAGAACGCAGACCACGATCATCGATAGCGAAAGCCGACAAGGCATGACAGATATCATCAACCTGTATAATCTGCTGCAAAGCGCCACGGCTGAAGAACGTGTAGCAGCCGCAAAAGCTGTCATGTCGGAAAACGCACCAGCGGAAAACGATTTTCTTGATGCCCAGAATGATGCCGTAACGCCGGAGCAGGTGGAAGCGATGATCCTTCAAATAGCCCCGGTCACTCTGGAAAGCGAGACGGCAATCAACAATGCACAAGCCGCATTCGATTCCATGCCGACAAAATGGCAGTCGATGGTTTCTAACTACGACAAGCTGAAATTGTATCAGGAAGAACTGGAAGATCTTCAGGTGGATGCACTTGCCGAGAAGTTAAACAATACGGTTTACCGCGAACACGATGATGTGGAAAACGTGGACTTTTTCTTTTGGAAGGATGCCCCGTTGACAAATCAGGCTATTTTTGCATTGCCGTATTTCTGCGTGGTCGATAACAACGTTCAACCGCTTCGTATGATGTATAGCCAATTTAGAACAAGCTGGATTTTTTGGAACACAATCGTTTATTCAATCGATGGAGAAGTTTATAGAAAAACTATTGACAGTTCCAAAATCGAAAGAAGAACGGTTACTCAGGTCTTAAGTGGCAATGTTAACACATGGGAATTGGCTGACGACGTTGCGGATCCGGTCGAAATTGAAATGCTAAGAAAAGCAGTGACCGCAAAAAATGCAGTTGTCAGATTTAAAGGCGACAGTATGCAGTCGGATTGGAAGTTAAGCTCTTTTTCGAACAGAGATATAAAAAATATTTCAGGAACGTTGCAAGCGTATGATGCAATGCTGAATGCTTCTCCGTCTGTGCGTGCAAGAGCGCTTGAAAAAGTAGAAGCGCATAAGCAGGGAAGTAAATTTTTGAATCTCTCGTATTGATTGCCGGTATCGTTTTGGCGTGGAACGGATATATGAAAAGCTTAATAAAAAATAAAGGTGTCCACAGTGGACACCTTAAATGCCCGGCCGACAAAGATTAACGGCTCAGTTAATGCTCCTGATCACACGGGCAGGGGGACACTTCCGACACTGCAACGATGCGCCCATTGATATTGCGATACCGTGCACCGGGGTCGTGGCCGGCGTCGTGATCCTTAACGGCAGCCTTCAGAATCTGGTAGGCGGCATCATAGGCAGACCCATCAGACCCGGCCTGCGAGAGATGATAGACAAGCTTGCGCACGTCGTTCTGTGCGTAGGCGTAGAGCATAGCTTCCTTGGTTTTTGTGTTGGTCATAACTTAGCCCTCCCACGGTTTGCGGCTTCCATCAGCGTTCTGCGGTTTGGATGCCGGCATACCGTCAATGATTACCATATCTTCCGGGATTTCGTTCAGAGCCTTGATGTTATCCATTATTTTTTCACTCCTTCTGGATTTTTTTGACAATTATGTTATAACACGGAAAAAGGAACAGATTCGACATCAAATTTTGGAAGTTTATGGTAAACCAAAAAAGACGGGAAATCAGTCGAATTTTGTGAAATTGTCGAAAAAAAGGGGATGTTTGGGAATGGATGATTGGGTTTTGCGTGTTGCGGAAACATTGGAAAAAGCAAGGGCAGAGGCCGGAATCAGCCAAGCCACACTTGCGAAACGAATGGGCGTAAGCCGACAAAGCATAATCAAGTGGGAGCAGGGAATTAACGCGATCTCCTTTCCCATGATGATGCAGTGGTTCGTGGGCTGCGGGGTTTCACTGGAACGGTATCTGGATTCCTGCATCCACCCGGGGCTGATGGAACGGCTGGAAGATGACCCCACCGACAAAGAAAAACGTCGAATGCTGCACGAGGCCATCGAAGAATGCAGCGCATACGAGGTAGACACGCTTTTGTACATCCGCTACGGCGCGCACGGGTCGGATCATCTGAGCGTGCTTACCGAAATGGTGGCCAACTTGCACACGCCGCTGCGGGATAGGGTGGCCGTCGTCAATACGATCCTGAGCCACTACGAGATTGCCATGGCGACAAAAACGGATGTGGACCCCGAAGGGCTGCAACCGAATATTGAAATGCTGTGTCAGGCACGCGATTGCGGAATGGCAGCAGCAAAAGACATGGAAGATGTCTACTCCATTAACAAGGAGGCGATAGAGAATGCCAAGAAAAAAGACGAAACGCACTGATGGCCGGTATGAGATCAAGCGCAAAATGCCGGACGGAAAATATAAGCACTTCCTGGGCGCTACGATTGCCGAAGCGACCGCAAAGTATGAAGAAGCCTACCGGCAGGCAACACTGGAAGAAAGCAAAAATAACGGCGGTGCTACCTTCCGGGAAATGGCAATAGCGTACAAAGATTACATTACAGGCTCGACAAAGCCGGTAAAACGTGGTACAATAAACGCCTACGTCAAGAATATCCCTCCGCTTCTGGAATGCTTTGGCGACACGCCGATGGCTGACATTGATACGCAGGCAGTCTGCGGATACATGGAGCGCATGAAGATGGACGGCAAAGCTTTGCATACCATCACCAACGCTAAAAGCGTGCTATCCTGTATCTTTACCTTCTGGTGCGCCAACTATCACGGTACCAGTAACCCGGTCCTTCTGGCAAAACCACCCGCCGGGATGAAAAAGGGGAAGCGATTAGAGCCGACAAAAGAGCAGCGAGATATTATTGACGCGCATCCAGAGGGGTGCGGTTTCTGGGCGCAGCTATTCGAGTACACCGGGCTTCGTCTCGGCGAGGCGAACGGTCTGCAGTGGAAAGACGTAGATTTTGAGCAGAATGTGATTCATGTGCGTTCTGCAATGCCTTGGGACCGTAACCACGCCTATGAGGAAACGCCAAAGTCAGAGAAGGGATACAGAGATGTGCCCATCCTGACGACCTTTCGCCCGATGCTGTTGGAGCAAAAAGCTGGTCACGCAGACACGGACTATGTAATGTCCGGTGAAGCGAAGCCGCTGTCACAGTCGCAGTATGAGTGGCGCTGGGCGATCTACTGTCGGGATCTCGGCCTGAGTGAGAAACAGGAGAAGCGCGCCAGGATCAAAGACAAACCGGGCGAGTACAGGGTGTACTACAAGTGGAAAGCGCTTGTAACGGCGCACCAGTTCCGGCATTTTTACGCGACAAACCTTTTTTACGCCGGTATCCCGGACATGGTGGCCCAGAAACTTATGGGTCATGCAGACATTTCAACGACCCGAAAGATATACCAACAGTTGCGCGATGAAGAGGACAAGCAGTACATCGCAAAGCTGGATGCGTATGTCCAAAGCAAAAAGTAGGTCTGCAAAAAGTCTGCAAAGCTAAGAAAAAACACGACTTGACGCGATATAAAGGGGGTTCGAGTCCCCTCCCTCGCACCAAATGAAAATCCGCATGAATGCTGGAAAATCCAGTGCTCATGCGGATTTTTTGTATTTGCAGTAGTTCGGATACTATCGAATACTAACCGATATTTGCACTTAATTGCTATCCGAAAGTCTGCAAAAAGTCTGCAGACCTTATCCGCGCTCCACAATGCGCTCCCAGTACTCGACCAGTTTACCATCCACAGCGTCTTTGTCCTGCAGGAACGCCGCAGCCATATCTGCGTAGAAGTTGGTGTTGTCCACGCTGTACATTTTTGCAACTTTGCCGTAGTCGCTGTACATCATGTTCATCGTAGCCCAAAAGTCGTTTTTATCGCAGGTTATGCCGCGCTGTTTGGCAACGTCCTGCGTCTGTTCCAGCGTCCAGTGGCAGCCCTTTGTGCCGTCAGCATTTACCATGCTGTCACACCATTCTTCCGCTTCATCGTGGGTGAGGTGCTGGCGTGGCATCTTGATGGAACGGCTGTCAGCACCGCCACGTTCGTACTGTCCAGACCGCTTATCCCAGTCTCCGTTCTGCGAGAAGCCGATTTGCGGCATTCTGCGCCCATTCTCTATGTCAGGGTAGCGGGGGATAGGGTAGGGGTCGATATAACGGTTCTCCTCCTGCGGATAGTAGGGATAACGGTCGTTTCCATCTTCCAGCTTGCGCAGACGGCGTTCCATCTCACGCTCCCTGCGGTCACGCTCTTCCTCAAGGCGGTCACGTTCCGGCTCACGGTCTTTGTCGTGGTCACGGAGCATCATCATGCGGCGAAAATTGTTCTTGCCCATAATCTATACCTCCTCAAGAAATGGACGCGGGTGCACCAGCGTGGGAGCGGCAGAAGCAACCAAGATATTTGAACGTTCCGGTGCCGGTTGCAGACGTTGCAACGCGGGTAGCGTAGCGGGTGCGAGTGTGGATGCTCTCGGCGGTTGCCTGAGCGCAGTTGCAGTCGGTCAGAGGGTATGCGGTCGTTCCTGCACCGATGGTAATGACCACAGGGGCGTTGATGGTGGTCGTGTCCGGGATGCTCTGGGCAACTACGATACAATACTTCTCTCCGTTCTGGTATGCACCAGCAGGGATGTTGATGGTCAACGTGTCATTGGCGAACGTCACCGCATCCGAGATGACGAGGTGCGGGCACAGACGGCAGCTTGTTTTGCAAGCCATAATGTTTTCCTCCTAAAAAATCAGGGGCAGAGGTGTCTTACCCCTGCCCCGATGGTTCACCCGGTGTTATCGGGGAGTGTGTTGGTTAGCAGCAGCCGCAGCAGTTCACGCCCAAGTTGGGGTTTGCCACCTGATAAGCGGGAATCGGACGAGGATTGACCCGGTTCAGGATGGTGTCAGTCTGCTGAGACATCACGGTGGTCAGAAGCGCATTCTGACGATCCTGAGAAGCCGCGAACTTCAAGCTCTGGTTCTCAGCGGTCAGAGTGGCAATCTTATCCTGCGTGAAGTAGTCCATCATAGCGCGGTAGTTCGCGTTGCAGTTGTCGATAACTGCACGGGCGTTGTCTGCGATAGCCTGACGGGTAGCGCAGTCCTCCGTTGCGATGGTGTACTTCAGGTCGCCGATCAACTGCTTGTTCTCGCAGCAGCAAGATGCCAGCTGCGTGGCAAGCGCGGTCTGACCGGCCTGCCGAGCGTTGCCCTCCTGCATGATGGCAAGGCTGATGGCGTTGTCACCGTTGGACACGCTGCGTTCCAGACCGTTCACGAGCTGTGCGTTCTGGTAGCCAAGCTGACAGATGGCGCTGTTCACGCCAGCAAAGCCGTTTGCGATGTTGGTGTTGACGCCGTTCATCTGTGCCAGCTGGTCATAGCCCAGAGAGCAGATACCGCTCTGGATGCCCGCCAGAGAGCGGGAAGTATCCTGCTGGTAGAAGCCCTCAGACAGAGCCGCGCGAGTGTCTGCGCCGCCCTGCCCGGTTGCGCCAGTGCCGACCAGATAGGGGATGTAGGCGTTCATGCCGTTGTCGCCGCCGTTCCGGCCATAGCCGTTCGTGCCCCAGCCGAAGATGATGGCAAGGATAATAACAGCCCACAGACCCTCGTTGCCGAAGAATCCGCTGTTGTTGTTACCGCCGTCCTGCCCAGCCAGATAGCCAGTTGCAAAATCGTCCATAACAAAACTCCTTTCAGTTTTGCGTTATGCTATCCCATCGCCGTATGCCATGGGCGAAGCCAAATAAATGCGGTTTTTGTCAAGTTCGCAAAACTGAGAAGCGTTTCGCTTAGAGGGATGCGTTATCGGGGCAGCGTCAGGTTCAAGACGCTTGCCAGCTGGTTCAGGTCAATGCCGCGCTCTTTGGCGAGGTTTTGAGCCATCGTTCGGAGCTGTGCTTCGTTCTTACCTTGAATCAGGTTCAAACCCTGCATGATAGGAGCATTCTGCCCGCTCAACTGCTGAATAAGCCCCATCGGGTTTTGTCCGGCGCGAGCCAGATTTGCAAGCTGCATGATAGGGCTGTGAGTAATCATGTCAAACGGAGAGGGCATCGCTTATTCTCCTTTCTTTGCTGTGGCAGTTGGCTTAGAGAAGCTCTTCTGCCACTTTTCCAGTTCATCAAGACGATGGACAAGGGCGTTGTACTGCTCAATAGGCACATACTGCTGTGTCGGTGCAGCGGTCTGCTGTGCCTGTTGCGCCTGTATCTGCCGCCATGCTTCCGGGCTATAAAACTCCTGCACATAGGATTCACAGGTGTCCGGGTTCAGCCGCTTGCAGTAGATCACGCCGCTGCGCAAGTCCGGGCAGTAGGTCGGTCTGCCATACAGGTCAGACGGTATCGCCAAAAACTCTTCCCTGCTGGAAACAGGTCTGCCCAGTAACCAACCGCCGTCCTGTACCGACTGCTGAACAGGCTGTTGCCCATTCATCGGCTGCGGACGCTGCTGCTGTGCCTGCTGCATCTGCGTGTTGGGTAGTGGAGTGGCAAGCCCAACTGTGCCTATACCGCCGTAAGGGTTGACAGGCTGCTGCGGAACGTAGGGCGCTCCGGGTGTCGGATAATAGCTCATAATACATCCCTCCTATTGCACCCAGTGTACCGCATCGGCAAAAAGTGAAGGACAACGAAGGTACAACGAAGGACAAAAAATAGCTTGCTTAGACCTTGATTAAATCTTGCTTAAAGTTTGATTATTTTAAGCAAAAAGAAAAGCGCCCACACGGAAAAATCCGCATGAGCGCTTAACTGTTAAGGGCTTCACAATGGAAGCAAGCCTAAAATATCACGTTTCAGCTTTCACGGCAAGTCTTTCGACAAAACTAGTGCGAATAAGACAAAATCCCCCACTTTGCCTACAAAGTACCCCGCGTGGAACGCAGGGCTTCGGCAAAGCAGGGGATTTCAGATATCCACCCTCTTGTGCTTCTTCGAGAGGCCGGGTGGATTTGTTGATGTTATTATACCACAAATCGTGCAAAAAGAAAAGCGGCAGACCCGAAAGCCTGCCGCTTCAATGCGTTTCGTGAGAAATCACATCCAATTAAGATTATCGTATCACACATTCAGCATTTTATCAATGCTTTTCAGCCGGTAGCCTATCGCCGTCCGGCTGTAATGTGTCTGTGCTGCAATGTCCGGCAGCGGAAGCCGCTCAACGTACCGCAGTAAGGCTATCTTACGGTCAACCCTCCCAAGCGGTGCGTTTTTGATGGCGGCTATCATCCTCTGTCTGTCAAGTCCTTGCAGCGCAGCGGGCAGCACTACGCGAGCCGCCGCCACAGGCAGCACCGAGCCAAAAAGGCTGCGGAAGCTGTCCGGCGTTGCGCACCATTACGGTGACGTTACCGAGATGGTATGTTTTCGTGAGGTCACGAAAACGTGCACAGACCATTTTCGTGACGTGCCGAAATTGCTCTCGTGCGGCGTACATTTTGTTGACGTCAACAAAATGCTCGTATGTAGTGCTTGCCATGATATCCTCCTTACTGCTTTTGCAGTGCTGCCCTTGCCCGGTCAAAGAAAAACTGAATTACCTTGCTCATGGTCTCTTCGGTGATAGCCCAGCTGATCAGCTTGCCCCACCGGCTGTTATTCAGGTAGGTGCGTAGCATCTTGACACACCACGCCTTGCGCTCTGCGCCGCGCTTGGTGCCCTGAATCTCCTTCTCAGCTTGGTCGATAAGGTCAAGAACAAGCGTCCTGACCGCTGCGCCGTAGCCCAGACGGATAAGCCCCAGCACAAGCGACACAGCGCCCACAACGATGAGCGCAAGCGCCAGCCACGCGGGCAGCGGGGTGAGAATGGTGTTAAGGATTGCTTCCATGATTGGTTACTCCTTTCAGCAGATAATTGTTAATGTCGGTCTTGCTTTTTTGCATACCTTCCCGGTTGTTGCCGGATAGTTGCGCATCCAAAAGGTTTTGCACGCCAACGAGGACAAGTCGCATTTCTTCGTCAATTCCTTCAAAGCGGCGCAGGTCTCGAGCAAGAGCCTGCGTGTGTTGGAGCTGCCCCTGTTCCAAGGTGCCGACGCGCTTGTCCAGCTCATCTAGCCGCTTGTTCTGCGCGTTGTCCGGCTCCTGTGCCTTCTTGATGTACTTATGGATGATTTCCAGCACCTTGTCGATCGTGATCGCAGCGGCGCACAGGCTGCCCAAGATGCCCAGCACCCACAGTAAAGCTTCTTTTTCGGTCATTTGCCCTCCCGAAGACGGGTCAGACCCTTCTTTGCGATGATTTTAGCGTAGTCCTTGTAGGGCACAGACAAGTCCACGCCGGAAATCTTGCCCGGTATCGCGTCCACAACACCGGGAATCTTGCCCTTGCTGGTGTACTGCCACAAGCCGAACGGCCAGCCCGGTTCAGGCTTCTTGCTGCGGTAGGCTGCAAGCCACACATCGTACTTTTTCAGCGCCGCGCCGGTCATGTACAGGTTATCACGACCGAAGTACAGCCCGGTGTACAGCATGGCGTAAAAGCCCCAGCGCTCTACAGTGCCCAGCGCATGGGCGGCAATGTCAGTTAGAGTTTGTTTGTCGAGCGGTGCTTGCACATAGCTGTCCTCAATGTCCACCGCAACAGGCAACTGCACCGTCTTGCCGGTCAGCGCCTTGCGCAGCAGGGCAAGCTCTGCGTCTGCCTCTGCCGTATTGACCGCCTTGCAGTAGTAGTACACGCCGCAGGGGATGCCCAGTCGCTGGCACTCGGCGTAGTTGCGGGCGAAATAGGGGTCGATGTACGGCTTGCTGGGTGCGTCTTTGGCACTGTTGCCCAGTGCACGCAGCATCACGCCGGAGACAAGTCCGCTTGCCTTGACCTTGTCCCAGTCGATACGCCCCTGCCAGCGGGAAACGTCCATGATAGGTCTCATACTCTGCTCCTTAATACTTTTCGCCGGTGATCTCTTCGTATTCCTTTGCGGTCAGGCGCTGGGGCTTGCGCTGCACAAGGATGCGTAGCATGGCCTTAGACCAGAGGCCCGCCTCATACTCGTCTTTTGCTTTGCCAAAGATCGCGCTGTGATTATCACTCATGGCTCATGCCCTCCTTGTCTGCAGCCTCGTCCTCAATGGGCACATCGGCCAGAATGCACAGGAAGTCCACCATAGACGCGATCTGTGCCAAATCCGCGTCCCGGTTCTCGTTTTCGGCGGCGGTCTTGATGTCGCCAGTGTTGTGAACAATTTTCATGTAGTTATCCCCTCCAGCAGAGTTTTAACGTATTGATCCATGCGCTGCAGCAGCTGCTGCGAGTTGCCTTTAGCGGCATGGGCTTTCCATGATCCATACTGCTCATACAGGGCAGATGCCGGTTTCTCTCCTGCCTTGATGAGCTGGGCAAGCCGAAACAGGCGCTTGCGCTCGGCCTTGACATTCTGCGGGTCAACGGTCATAACGACCTTGCCCGCCGGGGTCAAGCGGTAGATGAAACCTAGAAAACGGAATCCATCCTTTAGCCTGACGATCTTGGTCTTGGTCGGGTGCAGCTCCATGCCATCGGCAGCGTACCGGGCGCGGATCGTCTCCCGCCACTCCTCAAGCCGTGCCTTGTCGTGGTGGATGATGAGGCTATCATCCATAAAACGGACGTACTTTTTCGCCCGCAGGCGCTCCTTGATGTAGTGATCTATGGGGTCGGGCACCGAGATCCCGGCAAGCTGCACCATCTGGCTGCCCGGATTATAACCGGCCTCGCCGGTATATTGACGATCCAGCACCTCACGCACGCGGTTATGCACACTTGGCGGCAGATGCCGCTCAAAGCAGCGGTTTGCCACGTCATGGGGCATCGTGTCGTAATAGTGCCGGATATCTACCAACAGCACATAGCCATCAGCGCCGTGCTGCCGGTATTCGCGCTCCATCATGAGCTTGACCTGCTTGCGCGCCCAGTCGGTACCTTTGCCGGTCTGACAGGCCGCGTTTTGCCGGATGAAGCTCCGTGTCATTGCTGGATAAACAGCATTGTCGTTGAGAGAGCGCTGGTATACCCTATCCCGAAAGCCATTCGCAACCGCTGTGCGGGGCTTGGGATAGGTGATTCTAACTTTGATTGTTGGCCGTGCCTTGTATGTACCTGTCGCGAGCTCCTTTTGGAGTTTCAGGATCTCGTCCATCCGAAACAGGTGAAACCGTCCAACGCTTGCCTTGCGGCACACGCCTTTGGCGCACTTGCCCTCGGAATTATACAGGGCATCGAACCCGATTATTATTTCTTCTTCTTGCACTGATTTTTTCAGCTCTCCTCGCAAGGATCTGCCGGGTGATAGCGGTCAACACCCCGCAGGGTGGCCACGTCCGGCTGATATTGTTCGTCTGCCAGAGGACAGACATGGCACTCGGCTCCTTGCACGGCAGTTTTTGCCCGGCCTCTGCTATGCAGGGGCTTTTGTGGGCGTGCTGCCGTCCAATCCGGGGCGCAGCGATTCGCGTTGATCGCGTTCCAGTTGTTGACGTTGCCGCTGGAGTTCACGTTGAAGGCATTGTTGCCGTTGCCACGATTCGCAGAGCGCAGCCGCACATTGCGGCCCATTAGCCTACAGCCATTTTTATGTCAAAGCGCTTTTGCACGCTTTGCATCACTCTCGTGCCAGTCCCGGCAACGCTGCCGGATATCGCGCACAGTGTTGCCCCAGAAAGAGCACCGTTTGCCAGAAAGGTGGTAGCTGGCTTTTGCCATGTCTATCTCCGCCAAAAGGACGGTGCACAGCCGGACGGCGTGCCTTTGAAGCTTAAAGCGCTCCTCTCTTTCGTTCGGCTTGTCCAGCCGGAGGTCGTTTGCTCCGAAGATATCAAAAAATATCCGGTCTGCCGTAGCGCGCAGTTGACCGGGAAGGCTTGCGTCAATTTCGAGGTCAAACACTTTCGCGTTTTTGGTGATCTGTCTGGTATACAGTGCCAGCTCACGCGCGTCAAGCGGCAGCGTGAATTTATTGTCCGGTATCTGGTCTTTGCGCATTGCCATGGGATAGCACTCACTTTCTCACCGGGCAAGGGATTGCCCGGTGATTATTTAACAAGATTGGTCATTTTGCAAGCCGGGGCGCAGCGATACGCGCCGATCGCGCCCCAGCGGTCGACGTCGCCGCTGGAGTCCACGCCGAAGGCACCGTGGCCGCCGCCACGACCCGCAGAGCGCAGCCGCACATTGCGGCCCACAGTGCGCTGTGCAAGGTCGCGGGTGATACGCAGCGGGTAGGTCTGCCACAGAGCCTGCGGGGTCTTTGCGCCGGTGCGTTCCTTCCAGTAAGGCCAGTAGGTGCCCTCACCAGACACCTGCGGCGAGCAGTAGATCTCCTGCAGCGAGGGCAGGAAAATCTTGTCATAGGTCACCACAGCGCTGCCGTCATCGGTGACGGTGTTGCCGTAGGTCACGACCTTCACGCGGGTCAGTGCGTTCTTGAAGTCATCCGAGAAGCCCGCAAGGAAGCCGGGCACAGTGTCCGCCTGATCGGGCTTCATGTCCCACTCGTCCTGCGGAGCCCACCACTCTTTAGCGGGTGCATCGCTGTTGAGGTACTGGCGGTATGCGGACTTATACCACCTGTTGTCGCCGTAGCCAACCGGATGCAATCCGTTCAGCTTGCCGTTTGGCTTAGCAAGGAAGGTTCCAAGATTCATACCAGCTTCACCGGCAGAGACGTTGCAGGTCTCCAGAAGTTCGGACTTCTGCTGATCCTTATAGACGTACACCTTCCAGTTGGTGGGTGCGGTATCCGGGGCGTTGTAGAAACCGGTCAGGCGTGCGCCTGCGGGTGCGTTCTTGGTCAACGTGAACTGATAGACAGTGCCGTTTTTGACGTTGGTGCCCCAGTCCAGACCCATCTTGACGTTGTAGGTACCAGCAGCAAGGCCGGATTCTTGCACCACATAAAAAGCCTGATACGCAGAAAACTGGATATCCTCCAGAGATGCGTAGTGCATCTGCAGCACCATTGCAGGCGCGGTGGTGCCGGTCTCGCCCTCGGCGATATCGTCCGACTTCACCACGTCCCACGGGCAGTCGTAGGCTTTGCCGTCCTTGCCGGTGTAGGTGTTGACAAGCTGGGTGCCGACCGGGAAAACCGCCGGTGCGTTACCGGCAGCCACCACGGCCTTGATGCCGTTGTAGTCCATCTCCTCCACCACGCCGGTCTGTGCCCGCGCGATCACGCCCAGCGAGCTGGACATACCCAGCAGGGCGGCGGTCATCTGGTCAAGCTTTTTGCCGTTGGCTTTTGCGGTCTCGTCCAGATAGATAGGCTCCACCACCTCAGTGGCAGGTGCCTGCGTGCTAATTTCGTTTTCAGCCATGTGCTTTACTCCTTTCAAGATTTGCGGTATTTCATGCAGACTTTGCCGTCAACCACGACAAATCCGCAGGATTCGAGGGCTGCGGTGCGCGTATCCAGCGCTTGCTCTGCCTGTTCCGCGCGGGTGGTTTCGGCGGTAATAGCAGCGTCCAAACGTTGCTCTTCGCCCTTGGCACGGGATGCTTCAGCGGCAATCCCGTCCGCGTTCGCCTGTTCCACCGCCTTTGCCCGCTCCGTCTCTTCCGTGATTTTTGTGGATAAGGCGCTTTCGGCGGTTTGTGCGCGCTCGACCTCAGCCGCGATGTTGTCAGCGTTGGCTTTTTCCGCTGTTTCCGCGCGGGAAGTCTCCGATGCAAGGCCATCCCTTACGCCATGGATCGCGTCACCAGTCGCCTTTGCATCCGCAGCCTTGCCGGAGATGGAGAGGGTGGGGTCGATCGTGTTTTTAAGCTCTTCTACCGCCTGAATTGCCTGCGTCCACGATTCGTTAGAGATCTGCGTAACATAGAAAAAGCTCTGGATCTCCACGGTGCTATCATAGCGGTCGTTTTTGCAGTCGCACTCGATAGGCCAGCTCTTGAGCATATAGCCTTTTCCGGTCGTCACGCAGAGCACGATGCTCACATGACCCGGCACCTGCAGTGCCTGACGCGCGATCTCGCAGGTGACAACGTTGCCGGACACGGCACAAGCTGCCCGCTTGCCTGCACCGTCGTTGATGGTATCGTACCAGCCCTGATTCTGGGGGCCGAAGCCACGGTACATGATACTGTAGGTTGCTCCTTCAGGCGCAGTATACGCCTTGCCGTTTTCGTATAGCGTCGCCTGAAAAAACCGGCTCTGGCTGTCGTTCTCCACCGCGCTGATGTGCTGCGGCAGACCGGGATTATCAAAATCAATCCTGATTTTCTGCATTTGCCTCCTCGCTTTCCTCCGGCAGCGGGTCAAAAATCAAATTCTGCCCGTCCCAGATATAGTCATTGCCGCCGTTGCTGTTGGCCGGGAAATCCTCAAAAAGCAGCTGATCCGACGGCAGCGTTTTCGGGATAACGCTTTTCAGCGTCCAGCCACCGTTTTTGATGCGCCCATCCGGGCACACGGTGCACTGGTATAGGTAACCATCTTTTTTCAAAATAGCCCTCCTTACAAAAAACCAAAAAGCTCTTGCGGTACACAAACGGCGTTGTTGGTGGCCCATCCATCAAACGTTGGCGTCTCCAGATCTATGTTAGTCCAAATAGTACCAGTGAGCGGACTATATTTGGATGTTCGCTCTTTCCCAGGACCAAACTCAATGCTGTCCTGATAAACTGTGATGTTCCGAAAGTGTGGTGTGTTCCACGCATACATAAGCGTGTAGGTCTTTCCGTTTACCGGTATTATGCTGGATACTCTGCCGCCGCTGCCGCCGCCCGCAAACCATGTAGTGCCTTTTGTGCTTTCGTAAGTGATCAGGATAGCGGAGTAACCGGTAAGGTCAACAGATATCGTTTGTTCCTCTAAACTTTTGAGAGGCTCTTTTGTTGCTTCGTTTTGCCAGACGCGAATGGGTTCCAGATTTTTTATTCCGTGAAACTCCAGTCCTTTTTCGTTTATCGTGTAATTAAAGCTTCCGGGCCCGAACTGGATGCCGCCATCGTCCGTTTCGCCAATGTAGTCTGTGGCCACACGGCTTGCATCAACAGCGCGGTCGTTCGTGGTGCTCATGCGGTTGCGGTCTTTCACGGTAGTTCTTGCAAGCTTTTCGCTTGCCTTGCCTACATAGATCGAGGCGTACCGGTCGTGAACAACGTCATAATCGGTCTTTGTCACTCTGGCCAGCACATTCACGCCAAGGCGCAAATAACGCACCTCTACCGTATCGCCGCGCAGAATGACCTTGTTCTTCTGGTCTTTGTACTCTACGGTCTTTTCCAGCTGCACATAGCTTACGGTCAAGCTCGGCTCTATTTTCCCGATCTGGTTTTTAGACAAAAATTCAGTGGTAGCTTTCCGCATACTGGCATCAGAGGGTGCTTTCTGGAAGTAGCTGGTCAGGTCCAGCGGGTAGATCTTCTGGTATCCCTCGATATTAGACGCTTTTATGGGGTCCAGCGCGTAAAACTTACCCTTTTGTGCATTTGTCCAGTACGGATAGACGTGGGTGTATACGTTGTCGATGTTTTTTTCCTGCGTGACGTCCACCAGATTCAGACCGTATGCAATGACTGCGCCCCGGTTTACCTCTTCTTTCAGCCGCAGCGTGCACTTTAAGCCGTCAAACTCCCAGTAGCCAAGGTAGGTGTCTGCAATGCTGCTTCCGCCGTTGGAGAGCATCGCAGCGCGCACAGTCACCGGTTTTGTGACCGAAAACTCTTTATCATTGTCGTAATCCGCAGAGATCTCAAACTTACAGTCTCCCACAATGTTTGCATTCAGCTTCTGTATGGTCTCCCTGAGAGATTTTGCGCTAAACGGCTTCACGATGCAGTTGCCGAGGTCATACGAGATATGGTGCGCAGACACCTGAAACCGTCCATTCATAGGGCGATTGATGCGATAAATGCGGAAAAGCTGCCGGGTTTCGTAGCTGGAAGGCCGTGCGCTGATGATACGCCGCTCCAAAAGCTTTTCCGCGTGAATGCCGGTCACCGGGTACTGTAAGGTCAGGTCATACGTTCCGTTTTCCTCGCAGCTAACAGTGCATTCCAGCGCATCCGAAAGCGTACCATATCCAAAATTGCCCACGGTAGTCACATTTTCATCATGTAAAACAGGTTTCATAACGTCCACCACCTTGGCATAATCTTCACGGTCTGGATACCGCCGCTCCACTGGATAAGGTTTTCGCCGGCAGCCAGTTCCGGCCAGATGCCGCCGGTCACCGGGTTTGCATTGGTGCCGTCCTCCAGCCATGCGTTCCATATTTCTGCATCGCAGCACACGGTTTTATCGGCGGGCGGCTTCATGCCGAATGCTTTTCCGTTCACCAGCAGTTCGCCCTCTTGTCCGTTTCCGGTCACCTCAAAATAGGGGAGTGACACCTGATCCAGTGGGTTCAGCAGCGCCTGACCGTTCGTCATCTCCTGCAGCTCCCGCCCGGACCACAAAAAATGCCGCGGATCACAGTCAAACTCCACCGTAAATCGGCCGTATTTGTCCAGAATATTGCTGGTATCGCCCATTTTCGCAATGGCAAGGTAAAAGTACTCCGGGTCGTATCCGTCCGATAGGGGATAGGCACCCGGCGTACCGCATAGCCACGCCTTGATGCCGCGCAGCTGCTCCGGGGTAGGGTTTCTGCCGTGGAAATACAGCTGATACGACACCGTGATATTTTCGTACTGCCCCTGATCCGCGTGCAGCTTGCCGTTTCGGCCTGCAACCTCGTACTCCTCATACTTGCGGTTCGGGGTCGGGATGCTGGGTTTGTGTTCGATATGGCAGCAGTACTCGGTGCTGCTGTGCCCGTTAAAATACAGGTACTTCTCCACTGGCTGCAGCCTCCTCGTTGATCATCTGTGTAAGTCGTGTAATGGTGTACTGGGCAAAGCGTTCCTCGTCCATGTCCGCAGACGGATACACGTTGAAGGTAATACCGCCCATGCGCACCGTGCGGGAGTTGGTAGCTACCTGCGCAAAGCCGTTTGCGCTGCCCACATCATACTGCAATTGCATTTTCAGCTTTCCGCCAAGGTCTGCGGCAGCCTCCTGCAGCAGGTAAGCGTTGTCGCGGATGCCATCCGCCATGCCTTGGATCATATCAGGCATCCACTTCTCGTATTCCCGCAAAGGCCCTTCGTCCGGCCGCGAAAAATGCAAAAATCCTTTTATAATGCCGCCGATCCACGAGACTGCCTTTGTGATAATACCGCCACCGCCCAGAATGCCCTTTGCAAGGCCGGTTACAAGGTCAGCGCCCCAGCTTCCGGCTTCGGTGCTGATGGGCGTGCCGAGCAATTTTCCCGCGATGCCAAATATTCCACCGGCAAGCGCTCCCGCCCAGTTTCCGGTCAGTTGAAAGCCCTGTGCAGCACCGGTCAGGCCACTGATAAGCGTTCCCGGAACGTCGATATTCTCCCAAAAGCTATCGCTTGCACGGTAGCCCTGCGCAAGATCGCTGAACCATTGCCCCAGAGGGCTTTTTGTCAGGTTGCTTGCAACCTTTTCCAGCCCGCCCAGCTTAGAATCCAGATCCAGCACAAACTTAGAGAAGCCGCCCAGAGCGCCCTCTGTGTATTTGATGCTGGTGTTCAGGTCGGTAACCTTTTCGTTGACATCCGTTACAATGCCGTTGGTGTAAGTGGTGGTGCGCTCTACGGTCTGTTCCTGACCTTCCACGATGCGCTTATAGCAGTCTGTAACTACCTTTGTGGCAGATACAACAGTATCTTCCAGCTCGCCGGTCTCAGCGTTAAGCACTTTCTTGGTTTCGGTAGAGGTCTGGGCAGTCCGGCTGACGTAGCCAATAGCTTCGTCTATCTCTGCCTGCGCCGCCGTCAGGGTCTCCGCACGGGTATGGACGGACTTTTTAGCAACCTCATCTGCAATGGAGCTTGTCACCTTTTCAGAGGTCACAATGCCGTCGGTCAGGGTCTGCACCCGCTTGAACTGCGTTTCAACGCCGTTCACCATTTCCGTCCAGCTGTCCGTGATGGTCTGGACAGTTTCGGTTGTGGTGCCCTTCAGCTTCTTGGTCGTGCCATCATAAACGTTGTAAGTATTGTCAGCCGTTTCCACTGTGCGGCTGATCGCGCCCACAATGTTTTCTGTGCCCTGCAACAGCTGCTTGGAGGTGTTGGTAACGGATTTCGCCAGCTTTTTGGTGTCCTGAGCGGTTTTTGTGGGAGTCCTTCTGCTGCCAGAGCCGCTGCTGCCGCCGTTTCTACCACTGCTGCCGGAACCGTTGTAAGTAGGGACAATATAATTCGATGCGGCTTGTGCCTGTGCTTGCCGAACGCGCTCTGCATGTTTTCTTCCGCGTTCTTCTCTCGCTTTTCGCCGAGCCTCTTCAGTCTGCTTTGATTTTTTCTCCTGGTCTTTTTGGTAATCCTCGTAGCTGTTGTATCCGGCGTAAGCATCTTTGCTAAGGCCTTTGTTCAACGCATAACTGGCACGATCCAAAAAATTGATCGCGGCAGTTGTAGCATTCTCAAACCCGGTTTTAAGTTCTGAAACTATCGGAATGTTAGAGGCAATTGCATCTGCCAGACCAAACCATCCACCCGTGTCATACGCTTCTGACGCGGCAACAGTAAGGTCATTCATGTCCCCGATTACGACCTTTATCCCGTCCGTAAGGTCACCTGTCATAAGGCCGGCAAGCTGCGTGGCGTTATCTTTTAGCGTGCTCCACTGGCCATTCAGCGTCTCGCTTTGGGTGCTCATGGAGTTAAAATAGCGGCCACCCTCGTCAGCCGCCGAAATAAGTGCATTAGACAGCAAGTCGTAAGTGACTGTCATTTTTTGCACTTCTTCGGCAGACTTTCCGGTGTAGTCCGCAAGAATGCCGTAAACATCTATGCCGGCGTAGGCAAACTGCTTGATATCCGCGCTGGTCGCCTTGCCCGCATTTTGGATCTGCTGCAGGTTTTGCGCCATGCGGCTCAACTCTTCATTGCCGCCGCCGGTAGCAGAAACTGCATCACCCAATGCAAGAATGGTCCTGCGGGAACTTTCGGCATCTATGCCGGTAGAAATAAGCAATTCGTTTGCTTTTACCAGACCGGCAGTATCAAACGGTGTTTTGGCAGCGTCCTGCTTGATCTCATCCAAAAGAGCAACGGCTTCTGCTTCGCTGCCCAGCATATTGGTCAGTGCTGTCTGATACTGTTCCAGCTGAGCATTGTATTGCACGCCAGTCGACACGACCTGCTTTCCGGCTGCAATTATCGTGCTTGAGACCTTGCTGAAGAGGTTGGCTGCAATGCTTCCCTTTGTGACTGCCGATTGCAGCCCGTCAAACATACCGCTTCCGGCATCTGTGTTTGTAAGGCCGTCCAAGCTTCCTTTTGCGTCATCTGCTTTAGACGCGAACTCCCCAAGGCCGTTTTCGGCATCGCGCAGGCGGCTTTTTAAGGTTTCCAACTCCGCATTCGTCTTATAGACCGCAGTCCGGTAAGCCGATGCCTGTGTGCTTGCGCTGCCATATTTTTCAGTGGCCTGCAGTAGCATACTCTTCTGGGCATTCATAGCATCCGTCTGCGCAGCGATCTGTTTGCGCAGCACCGCCGCCACCGAAGAAGCGCGCTGTTCTGCGGAGGTGTTCTCGTCCATAGACGCCGTGGTATACTTCAGCTCAGCGGCATACTCTTTCTGCCGGGCAATGATGTTTTGCATCTGCTGCCGGTATTCTTTTTCGCCCTCAACGCTTATTTTGGGGCCAATGTCCGTTTTTGCCATGCGTTCTCACCTCCTTACCGTATTTTTTCCAGATCGTCCACGGTGGCGTAGAGCTTCTGGTTTGCGCCGTTTTCTATCTGCATACACGCCATATAATCCAGCATACGGCCCACCGGGCACGAATGCACCTGATGCTCGTTCATGCCCAGTTTGCGGCCGTAAAACAGAAACCACGTTCTGTTAAGCTGTATCACATGGCGCTTTCCGCGTTTTTTGCGCTGTTGTCCGGTTCAGCCTCTACCTCGCGGCCGGAGCCGCGCGCAATTGCGGTAACGCAGTCGTTCCACAGTGCGCGACACTCTGCCCACGTCATGCTCTTTTCAAGCTCCGCAGCAACAGGGAAGTCCGGCAGGCTTTGCGCCATGTCCTGAAACTCCTTGTCGTTGGATTCTGCCGCCATCTCCCGCACATAGTCCCGGCCTGCATCCGCAAGCACGGGCGCAATGGTCAGTGCCGCCTTTGCAAGGTCGGCAACTCGGCCGGTTTTTGTGGCTTCCTTGGCAACGCCAAAAATATTGTCCACAGAGCCGTAGGTGCCCTCCAGCACAGAAAGTGCCTTGATGGTCATGCACATGGGGTACTCATCATCCTTGACGTGCGCGAATACGATGTACTTGTCCTCGATCATGCTGCACCTCCCAGTGCCTTCTTGATAAACGCAACCGCTGCTGCCTCGGTGTCAAACTCCTTCTTGGGGATGATCTTCCACCGGTTCATGGCGCTGTCATCGCGCATGATGCTGAAGTCCAGATCCTGGGTCTGCCAGTCGATCTGCTCGCCCTGCGTCTCGGCATCGTCTTTGGGCACCTTGAAGCGGATCTTGCACAGGATGATTGCCTTCCACATGCTCTTGCCGTCCTTCTGCACCTTTTTGACTGCGCCCAGCCCCAGATAAGGCGGTTCCATAGATGCACCGTACTCGTAGGTCTCCACTGCGGTGCCCTCGTCCGGCGTTACGGAGTTGCCGGCTTTCAGGCCCATGATAAAAGCCTCTTCCTCTGCGGTCAGGCCGTCCACGGTGCAGGTGCCGCTGCCATCGGTGAAGGCAGAGCCAGTCTCGGTTTCTGCCAGCCGGTCATCGGCGTAAAACTTGTTGTCATCACTGGTGGAAATATCGGTGCTCATGCTCACCGAGCGCCCCAGCTTGCGCACGCCGCTGTAAGTCACGGTTCCGCCATCGGAAGCGTAAGTAGCAATATGCACATTGGAAAAACCAGTAGTTACCATGTGTTTTCTCCTTTCATACAAAAAAGCAGGGTGTCCACTGTGGACACCCTGCGCAGGTTATTTGTCGATCGTTTCTTTTATCTTTTTTTCAACAGCCTGCCCCATGGCGGCTTCCGTTTCTTTTCGTCCTTTTCGGACGGAAGGAGCAACAAACGGAGTTGCCACCCAAACGCTTGTACCGCCTTCTACGCAGCGGGCAATCAGCGCATTCGGCTGTCCTTTCGGATGCCCTTTAGTCTGGATGCTGTTGTATCCGTTGAAGCCAAGCTTTGTATTCCACGCATAATTTTCATGGCTGAATTTTGCAATGCCGAACCCTTTTTTCAGGTCATCAGCCTGTTGCTGGCTTAATCCGTTCATGGGCGGTCCATTGGGGTGGGCATAATACTGCTCCTGCCCGGACGGCAGGCTGTGAATCGGAATCGTATCAACGGCAGCTTTGATTTTGTCACCCATGACTTTTGCACCGGCATAAACGCCGGCTTTGCATACATCATCGGTGCTTTGGTTCAGCTTCTGAAGCTTTTTCATGTAAGCATCCAGCCCTTTTGCTTCGATCCTAGCCACAGCCGAACACCTCCCACCGCCAACGGTAATGCCAGATTTTTGTATCAGCTTCATACATAGGCTGAAGCCTCTCCCATGCGATATGCTCGGAAGCGTCAAACGATTTTTCCAGCGCTTCGCACCACGGGTCGAACTCCATCGAGGTAAACAAGTCTGTCGTGCCGATCATGGCACGTTCGATGTGCTTACCGTCCGCAATAAGGTCGTCCGGCGCTTCTTCCTGCCAGACGAAATACCGCTTGGACTTCATCCGCCCGCCGTGGCTTACACGGTCTGTAACAGCTGTGTGGGCAGCAATGATACACTCATGCCATGTCATCCTTGGTGCCCTCCTGTAAGCTGTTATCATAGTCATGCTCCACGGCACGCAGCGCCAGATCCAGCGCAGGGGGCCAGCTTCGAACGGCCTGTACCGTGTCGATGCGGTAGTGCCTGCCGTCCTCGGTCTGGGCTTCGTCCTGACTGGAAATGGAGATGCTCTGCGGTGCCGGCACGCGGATCACCCGGACGATCTCCGCCTGATTCTGGCGGCTCAGATACAACCGGTTGATGCCAAGGCGCTGCTCCTCGTACCGCAGGGTGCACTTTGCCGTGCGCTCCACAACAGGGGAATGCCCGACCGGTGCGGCGTCCCGGGTGGAAAATATCTGCACGACCCCGCTGTTGAAAGTCTGGCTGATTTCCGTGTCAGGGCGGGTCGGGCTTTTGCGTGTTCTCTGCAAAATCATTCACCAGCCTTTCGTTTCTCGCCGCAAGCAGTAGGTGCAGATAATTGTGCTCGAAAATATCTGCCGCGCCGTCGCGGGTGTAGCGCACATAGTCCATCAGCAGCGCACGGGCAAGCCCGGGCTGCGTGTAGTCCTGTGCTGTGCCGATCTTACTGTCCAGATAGAGCATACCGGTCACGATGATGCCCCAGATTTTTTTATCCAGCGCATCATCCGACCATGTGATATCAAGATAGTTTTTGATGTCCGGCAGCAGCTCGGTATCGTACATCCCAATCATGGTCAGGACTTGGTGACCGTGACGGTGTAGGTCTTGACGGTCTCACCGTCCGCAGCGGTCACGGTAATGGTCACGGTGTTGCTGCCATCGCTCCAGGTCGCAGGCTTGCCATTCTCGATCTCCTTGCCGCCCACTTCCACCTTGACCTTGGCGCCAGCGTTGGCAGGGGTCGCGGTGATGGTGTTGGAGGCTGCCGAGGTAGTCGCCGTATAGGTCACATTGCTGGAGGTAAAGCCCGGGGTCAGGTTCAGGCTGCCCAGCTTCAGGGCGCTCAGAGTTGCATCAGTGGATGCGGCAGGCGCGGGAACGGTAGTCACGCGGTAGGTCATGGGCTGCAGGCCGGAAATGTCCAGATTCAGGAAGGCGTTGTTGTCCACCGGGAAGCCGTTGGCGTACAGCTTGATCAGGTAAACGCGCTCGTCCTCGAGGAAATGGTAATCATCGCTGTACTCGATGCGGCCGTTCTTGTTCATGCCGACCGGCGCAAAGTACAGGTGACCGATGCCGAACACAGCCTGACCGCGCGGCAGCGCAGCGGTCTTGATGACGGTCAGGGGAACAGGGAAAATGTCGTTGCGGTAGGTGCCATCCGGGGCACGCACGGTGGTTGCAGGCATCACGCGCAGGTAGTAATCCTGCGGGTTGACCAGCAGGATCAGATCATCCGGGTCACGATCCTTGCCGTTGGAAGTCTTGCCCAGCATAGAGATCAGATTGCCCATCGTGGCAGGCTCGAAATCGTTGACCTTTACCTTTGCCTTTTCCGGGTAGGTCTTGCCGCCGATCACGGCAACGTCATCGCTTACATCACGCACCATGCCAATGGGCTGATCGTTGCCGTCACCCATGACAATGCCCTCTTCCAGACCGTTCGCCAGAGCTTCAGCCAGAATTGCGCGGATGTAGCGGTCCAGCCACTCAGGGCCCAGATCCAGCTGCGCCTTGCAGACAGGGATGAACGCAGACAGCTTGTACAGACCTGCATCCACTTCCTTAAAGCCGGAGGTCAGCTCTTCCACGATCTTGGCGCACAGCTTGCCCCACTTGGCCTTGTGGATGCCGTCGGTGTTCAGCATCATGCGGATCGCGCCGCCGGTGGGAGTAAACTGGATTTTACTCAGCAGGGGGTGCTTGGATGCCAGATCGTCCATCACGCGGCTGATAACCGTCTGCGGGAACACAACGGTCACGTTCTCCAGCGCCTGCTTGGGGTTGTCGGCGCGCATGGCCTTCTCCACGGCCTGATAGTACTCGCGCTCGTCGTTGGTCAGCTGGCGCACGCCGCGGGCATACAGGACGGAATTGTCCAGCTCCTGCTTCATGCCGTCCAGCTGCTGCTGGTACTCCTCGCGGTTGATGTCGCCCACGGTCTGGAACATCTGCAGGAAGGTGTCAGTCACAGCATTCTCGTCGTTGCTCTTGTAAGCATCGTGCAGCTTCTGGCGCAGATCGTTCAGCTTCTGATTGTTCTTGTACAGTTCAGAAAGATTCATGTTGATTTCTCCTTTTTGGTATTTAAAAAGCAGCACCCCCACAAAGGAAGTGCTGCTTTACGGCTTATTTTCAGATATTGCAAAGCATCTGCATCAGGCTGGGCTTTGCGGGCGGTTCAGCGGGTGGCTCTACATCCTCATGCGGCACCATAAGCTGCTGCACGATCAAGCCGCGCACGCTCTGGGACACGCCGGAAGCGTCGCCTGTTTTGCGGATGCTGGTTGCGATGCCCTTTTCCAGCATAGCGGCAGGGGAGTACCACGCCTTACTGTTTACAAGGTCGCGGGCGGCCTGTTCCTCCATGCCGGCGTTTGTGAATGCGCTCAGCCCGATTTCGGTCAGCTGGTCCAGTGCATCCGCCGCGCTGCGCAGATCCTCGGCGTAACCGGTCACAAGCTGGCTTGCCGGGTGAAAGTAAAAGGCGCTCACATTGCTGGCAATGCGTTCCTGACCAGCCAGAAACGGGTAAATGGCAGCGCTGGCAACAAAACCGTCTGCATAGGACGTGACCCGCGCACGGCTGCTTTGCAGCGCATTGTAGATCGCCCATCCTTCGGAAACGTTTCCGCCAAAGCTGTCGATATGCAAATTGATCTCGGCTGCATCAGGGATTTTCTTCAGCTGCTGGACAAGACTGTACGCGCTGGTCTCCTGACTGTCTTCATAGGCGTATCTTACGATATCGCCAAAGATATAGATATCCGTCTGCTCGCCAAACTGCTGGATATCAAAATAGGGTTTCGGCATATTATTCCTCCTTCGGGTTGCTTTCCGTGGCAGCGTCCCTTGCGACGGTCTCCACGGTAGCGATATTTTTGGTCATCCAGTGGATGTTAGCCCATTCATCAGGCAGCGGCGCACCGCCGGTTGCCTCGCGCAGCTCGTTGATGCTGTATGCAGCGCTCTCGACGATTTTTTCAATGTTCGCTGCATTGGAGAACATATCAAAGTGCTGGATGGTGGAGGTGTCCGCATATACGCGGTCTCCGCGCAGCCAATCCGCCTTGGGAATCAGCTTCCGGCTGAACTCCTTGCTGATCTGCGCCGCCAACGGGTCGATGCCGGTGGTCAGCCAGTGGGTGATAATGTCGTTGATGCCCGCCACATCACCCTGCACAAGCACGGGCGGGATGCCCAGTCCGCGCGCGGTAAAAGAAAAAATGTCATCAAAAAGGGCTTTGATGTCCCGCGTGTCCTTTGTGCCGGTGCCGTTGTTCATCAACTGGAACTCATAGCCGTCAAATTCCGGCAAAATACCGGTGCCGGATTCCAGAAACGGTTTATAACTGCTTTCCAGCATGGCAGAAAACTTTTTCTCAAAATCGTCTTGACCGTCGGCAACCTGTGTGACGTGCACCTTCATGTGCTGGCCGTTGTTCCAGACGTTGCTCTTGATGCTGGACTGCACCAGTTTCTTGTAGCTTTCATACAGTGCATCCACAACCCTTTTTGCATCATCGCTGTTCAGGGTAAGATGCAGTACCTCACGCTCTTTCAGGTCACGGGTATATGACTGCTGCCCAACCTGTATCTGACGGTATACATTTTCCTGTGTGGGGATGTACTCCGGCTTTGTCCAGCTGTCTGCCACCACAAGCTCAACCCTCCCACCGCGCGGAATCGGAACAACAAGGGCTTCGTTTTTGGCATAGAGCTTGTAGATCACTTTTTTCCAGAACGCCGTGCTGTTTTCGTTGACGTTCGGTTCTACGTTCAGCAGATAGTAATAATCCGATTTGACCGGTTGCCCGCGCTCGAACGTCTTAAACTCGCAGTTTGCAATCGCGTTCGCAATCAGGTTTACGCAGCAGTTGAATGCGAGGTCACGCAGCTGGTATTCCTGCCAGTAGCCAAGCATTTCGCAGGTCAGGTCATCGCCGTTCAGCAGAAAATCATGTGTGGTGATCTTCTGCTCGGGCGGTGAAAACCCAAAAAACTGTTTGATTTTCTCAGAAAAAGACATTGTTTTTCTCCTTCCGGCAAATTACCGGCAAGTTACCAGCAAAATGCTCCGATCTTTGGCAGCTGCACCTGACCGGTGCCCAGATCGCTTTCCACCGTCATGGCTGCCGCCAGCGCCATGAACGGGTCTGTTTTTCGGCTTTTGCCCTCAATTTTGGCGTAAATGAAGTTTCCGGTATCCACGCCCTGACTTCGGCTGCTGCGCACACGCTTTGTGTTGTTGACCGCCCAGCGCAGATGCGGCACATCGCCCCAAGTAAACAGGTTGCGGTTAAAGCAATCCTGTATCACTGGGTCGACCTGCATAATGTCACTGGGGCGTACCAGCTTCACCCGGTTTTTATCCTTCGCGTCAAAACCGATACTTTGCAGCGCTTCTGCCATCATGGTGTAACGGAAATGGTCAAGCGCCACTTTTTTTACGGTGTATTTCCGTCCGGCTTCCCGGATAAAATCCGTCAAAAGATACGGTGAGATGCTCACATCGTCTACATAGGTGCAGTCTCCGTTTTCGCACCACGTTCGCCATGGGGCTTTTACCCGGGGAAGGGTTTTGCTGTTGGCGCAGATCCATGCATGATTGATGTCATAGCGCTGGTCTCCTTTGCGGAAATGCAAGTCTACTGCCGCCCAGTCGTCCAATTCCGCGTAGTCGATGCCCACAGTGCAGCTCCAGCCAGCCATATCCGGCAGGGGGCGGTTTGTTGACCTGACGTTTTCGTAGTCGGTAACAGAAATTTCCTTCGCGCCGTCCCGGATGCCCATGCGTTTTGTGATAAAATCGCCGTTCTGCTCCGGGCGCTCTTTCCAGTCGCGGTATTCGTCGTGAATCTCCTGCATCAGATGCGGAAGATAGGGCAGGGAAGGGTTTGCCATGCACCAGTTTTCCGGGTCGTGCACCTCGTCCTTGGTGTTCAGGCAGCAGATGAACGGCAAAAAGCCCTCATCCGGTTCGCCCTCAAACAAAATGCGCCGACCGCGGGCAAGGTAATCGTCCAAAGGACCGTCCGATACATCGCCGTTGGATGTAAAAAAGCCAACGCGAGGTTCTGCAACCTTGCCTTGGCCGGTAATAAACACCTTGATGTTGTCGTAATTCTGGTACTGATGCACCTCGTTGAAGATAACCGCGCCGGAACGCATACCGTCGCGCCCCTTGGGGTTATTGGTGCGGCCTTTTACCTCGCCCAGATTCTTGCGTCCCTGCAGCACCTCTTTTGTGTGGTAGTAAAACCGCGAAAGCTTGGCTTCATGCTTTGGGTTTTCCAGTGCCTCCACGATATCCTTCACAGGGGTGACGGCCTGCTCCTCGTTGTTGGCGCAGATATCCACGTTGTAGTGCGGCACAGGGTTGTATGGGCTGATGAGCGCCGCCGAGGAAATGGCAATTACGCCATCCTTGCCAGCGCCGCGCCCGACCATAGCGAACAGTGTCTTGAACCGGGGGCTCCCATCCTTGCGATAGGTGCATAACCAAAGCCCCAGCGCAAAGGTCTGCCACGGAAAAAGGCGGTCATAAGGAAAATACCGGGCGATACGGAAGTATTTCCGCATACGCTCGGTATCCACATAAATATCTTCTGTCGCAAAAACGCGCCGGATCAGTGCAACAAGGGCGTGCTGCTCCTTGCAAGCACGCGGAGCATTGTTCTCCACCTGCTCAATGTACTCCAAGATCTCCGGGGGAATGTTACAGATCATTGTCCTCGTCGGGCTTTACCGCCTTAAACTTGAACGTCTGCACGACCCGCAGCAGCGTTGATACGGTGGAGTTGGCTGCGCTGGCAGTCTGGTTGTAGACCTGAATAGAAGGGTTTGCTACTTCAATTTCCGCGCCGCGCGGGGTGGTCTTTACCACGGTAAGACCGCGCTCGTTTATGTCGTTTTGCGCCTGATCCAGAAGATCTATCTGCATAACATAACGGTCCAGCGTGGAGCGATACAAAAAATTTGTGTCGCAGTTGGCTTCCTTTGCAGCCTGCTCGATCTCCGCCAGTTCCATCCGGTATTTTTCGCTGGCGGTGGCCGGTGTTTTTCTTTTTCCCATCACGATCTCCGTTTCATCCATATTTGTGCAATCTGTATACCATCCTCGCGCGTGTGCGTGCGCGCAAGCCTAGCTCGCCGATCAGGGGACACCGCGAATAAGGGCTCGACCCGCTCAGCCCGTTTTTTCGGCAGGGGGGGTGTACTGGTCAGTCCCAGCGCTCGCGGGTCAGCGGCGCACCGCCGCTGCATTTCCGCAGCCGCTCCGGGTGGCACACAGTCTCGTGGCAGTCCTTGCATACGCTGATAAGGTTGCGCTGTTGATTGCCGTCTGCATCCGTGTACCAGATATCCAGTGCAAGCTTTGGCGCACGGCGCACATGGTTAACATGGTGCACCAGTTCTGCCCGCCGGTAACGCCCACGCTCTTTGCACAGCTGGCATTCGTGCTTGTCCATGTCCAGCACCTTGTGCGATAACCGCACCCATTGCGAGGAGCAGTAGAACGGATGCACATCACCCGATGCTATCAAAGAGCAAAGCCATTTGTAAAACTTATCGGTCATTATTCCAAACTGATTTTTCCACTCATTAAATCTGGAATCATCGCGTCTCGAAGCTCAGCAAGAAGGTTGTTTTCTTCCTGATTTAAATAAAAAACGTGTTGTTTCCACATAGGAATCAAAATTGAAAAGATTGAAGAGAGAATCTCTTTATCATTCGCCTCGAATTTAATTTCGTTTTTGTTTTTTGACAATGTAATGTAAGGCTTTGATATATACTCTCCGCCCAAAATGCGAAACGTTTGATTTAAGTTTTCAGAGTCTGTTGCTTTTCCAAGCTCCGCAATTTCATACAGACCCAGCTGTTTTGCAAGAGATTCGTTAATTGTTAGCTTTACAGCTGATCGTTCACGGCTAACGCGGTTGATGTCTGCCATGATATCACTATAATTTCGATGCAAGATTTCGGTGGAAGGAAGCGGAATATATCTGCTCGGAATCCAGTTCCATTGATTTTCTGAGACATCTTCTAAAAATTTTTTTGTTGAAAAACCGGGGCATTCTGTGGGACTGGCTTTAAGCTGGCTTATTATATCATCCGAAAGAGCGTTAACTTCTTTTTTATATGTTCGATTTTGATGGCTTGCTCCGCCAAATTGCCCATTCTGAAGTCGTTCCTCTTTGTGACCACTTTTTCGCGCGTCATAAAAATCTATGCTTTCAGAATCTTTCGCGAACAGCAAAACGCAGGTCGGAATGCTTGTGGATTCAAACATTCCGTCTGGAAGCGCTATTATTTTTTTAATCAAACGATTTTGAGTTGCCCATCTTCTTTGTTCAACTTCATTATCTTTTGACAAAAAACCGCAGGGAAGTACGAATGCACATTTTCCAAAGTCTGAGAGCCTATTCAATGCGGTTAAAACAAACGCCCAGTTTGCATTTGTTTCTGGCGGAATTTCGCATTTCTGAAATCTTGAATCAGCAAAAAGTGGAGGAGGCGGTTCCCATTTGATATTGTATGGAGGGTTAGATATGATTTCGTCCGCTTTAATCTCCGGCGGTGCGGTCATTGACGTTATTTCTGAAAATCGTTTTCCTTTTGTTAACTTGTAACATTCAAAAAATTTCAACGTTAATGAATTTCTGCATATTGCGTATCCTTCCATGTTTCGGACAGCCATATTAAAAAGCAAAACCGGAAAAACTCTTTTATCCAATTCTTCGCAGATGAAGATTTTGTTTTTATTTAAAGTCCACTTTGAAATCGTTAATGCTCCAGAACCTGCACACAAATCATAGCAAACCAATCCACTTGTTTCTGTTAGCGCGCTGAGCAAACGTGCAATGCTTTTAGGTGTGTAGTCTTGGCATTTTTCTTTTCTATCAGCATGATAATATTGCCAAATTTTCTGGAGGTTGTCAGTCTCCAAATCTCCATCTACCAGTTCTACATATTGAGAAAAAATCTTTTCTCTTGTGTTAGAATCGCTTAGTACAGCGGATATTCTTCCGCTGAAGTTTTCCATATCGGTTTCTAAGATTGAAAGGAATTTGTTTTTAAGCTCAAGCAATTCCATTTAAAATTCCTCCAATCCAGTATTGCTCTGTGTTTTCTATGGGAAAAATCATGACGCTTACTCCAAAAACCAAAACGTTCAATCTAAAAATTAAAGCTATTTCAAGCTAAACGTTAATATAAGCAGCACTCCCAGTATACATTCAGTTTCTCGGACAACGTAAACGGGTGGAGTGCTGCCGGGCATCCGGTACTTTCGCCGCCAGATGCCCGGCTATCTGCGCAGCCCCCTCACAGGGTACGCAAATGGCATTCCCGGCAGGGACCGAGCCTGCAGCCTCTGGTTTTGGAGACCAGCGCTCCACCAATTGAGCTACGGGAATATATCATGCCGCGTGCAGGAATCGAACCTGCAACGACCCGGTTATGAGCCGGATGCTCTGCCGGTTGAGCTAACGCAGCGTAAAAGAATGCCCGCCTGCAATGCACGGTGCACATCATGCATAACAGGCGGGTAAAAATACTTTCGGATAAATGTATCAGCAGCTTTTACTAATCTGCGCGGATAACAGGCCGCGCCCCTTGCATACAGCCGCGCCCTCCGATCTCTGCCCTCGGCTCGCGCTTTGTGCGGCTCGCCTGAAAACCGATACTCCAGACGATGCACACAAAATTACTTTTGAGTGCTATTTGAAAGATTTCCCGGAACACAGGTGCAAGCACGCAGCCTTTTTCAATAGACCAAAACAGTTTGCCGAAAAGCTCAAACATGGATTGCACTCCTTTCCAAGGTGTCCACAGTGGACACCCGCCGGGTTTGATTTTATTTTGTGTGCGCCGCTGGATCTTGAAGCGGACGGCGCGGTGATCCATTGAGCACAGGAAGATTCCAAAAGCCTGTGCTATGCTTCCCGCCGGGGCTCGTCATGAGGATGCAGACATTCACGGTTCCGTCAATGTCTGCATTATAATTTTACCACATCAAAATGGGACATTCTGGACATTTCGACCTTTTTGTGACATTCCGACCATTTTGTGACACGGCTTTTGCGTAGCTACGCAGAGAAGTGGCACAATGTGAATTTTGTGTCAATTGTTAAAAACCAGTCATTTTGAGCACAAGACATGCCATTGTGTACCCAAGAACGCCGCCCAGCACGACAGATGCTGGTGTGAATACCATGAGTATCTTCCGCACTGTCCACCCGCTTTTCCATGCCCACCGCACGGAAAACATACACACCGGAATGCTCAGGCAAGCCATAAGTACAACGGCTGCCAGCCAATAAACAAAAATCATATAGCCACTCCATTCCCGCTACTCATCGGCATACATCCTTGCGCCACAGGATGGGTAATAATTCCACATATCGTCAGGCGGCTCATAGTCCTAATCGTTAGATATTTCGCAGGCGCAATGTGAGCACTGGAAGCGGGTAGCCGTAACCGGGTCATCGTCGTCTACCGGCTTCCATGTACCCCGCCGGGGTTTTGGAGCTGCGTTTGGCATGGCGTCAATAAAATCCTTCACGTCCTGTAACGTGTGAATTTTTTCATCGGCCGCAAACGCATTAAGCATGGTTTCCGGGATGCCTGCGTCCTCGTATTTTTTGAGTCTCTCCCGAACGGTAGCAAGAGCCCACGACAGTGTGTAGTGCTCCGCCAGCAGTCCTTCGATAGTCTCCGGGCCGTCGAACAGGTGCTCGAACAGGGTTATATCGAACTCCTCCTGCGTTCCATCAATGTCGATATCTGCATTGTGTGCCTTAATAAGCTTTTTCATGTAGTCATTGAGACTTATGCCCCTGCTGGGCATCTGCACCCATCCGTCCTCTCCGCGCACAAAGAGATTAAGAGCCTGCGAGTAATTCCCGTCCGGTGTGTCAGTCGTTATTCTTCTTTGTGAAAACATATTTTTTCCTCCTCACAATGCAGTCCACTCAGGACTTGTGTTGTTTTTTGAATGGTTTCTGTCGGAATTGGCATATCCTCCGGTTTTACACCGGCGTTTTTCATCTTGGAGCCACACTCACCGCAGTATTTGTCAGCCACACAGTCAATGTGGTGGCATTTCTTGCACCGAAAGTGCTCACATGAAAATCTGTACGGATTCAACTCCCACTCAGAAACCGGCCGTAGCGTTTCCGGGTCGATGGTGGGAGCGGTCAGCACAAGCATATACGCAGCACGACCGCTGTACCGCACCTCACGCAAAAGCGCATTGGCATCAATCAATCTTCTTTCTCCCATGGTCTGTTGTGTCCCTCCATCGGAATGTATCTGTTTACGCACTGGACGTTGTTGCAAAATCGTTCGGTGCCGATAACCCGCAACGGTTTCCCACAAATTGGGCAAAACTTCGGCGTTCCGGGTGTCTGGTACGGGCTTTCTTCTCTCTGTCCGTAAGTGGTCAGCGTTAATATACACGCAAGAGAGTTTGGCTCAGCTGTAGAAGGGCACCGAAAACGCACCCTGCAAGAAACGCAATCCATAAAATCACCCTACATTCTTTTGGATCCACCGGTAAACCCTCCGGCGAATAGATTCTGCGTCCACGTCAAAGCCCTGCTCGGTAAGCTCCACGGCAACGTCCTGCGGCTTTTTGCCCTCTACGCAGATCGCCGAGAGCATTGCCCGGAGCTCCGGGTCATCGCAGTCCTCCACCATGTGCACGCCGATGTTGTACAGCTTGTTCTGCATACGGTTGATGTCTTTCAGTCGCCGGATCTCCGCAGCACGCTGGTTGTAGGAGGAATCTGCGGTCCCGGTCACTGTTACATGACCGAGAACGCAGCTGTTGCCCTCGCCGTGAAAAGCTTTTACCACATCCGAGGCAGCCTGCGGACCATCTGCCTGTAGGATCTCCAGCCGCTCAATGCGCTGCCGACGTTTGGCAATGTCATAGGGTATTGCATATAGACGGCGAAATTCGTGTGGCTTCATCCGGCAACCTCCCAAAATTTATTTCAGCTCAAAGTAATTCGTCAGAATATCCGTAATGCCGGAGTGGAAACCTATCCAGCCGCAGGTGAAAAAGCTGTTGTCCTGCAGGATGATGGCGTAGTCATCACAGGTCTGACCGGCGTCCTCTCTGGTGGTGTCTATCCGCTTCCACAACGTTGCCCCGCCGGGCAGAGGCTGCTTGTAATACGCAAGCCGGAAACGCACATCTTCCCATTCCAGTTCCCACGCTGCATTTGCGCCCAGCATTTTTTCTGCCAGCTTGTGCAGCGTGTCCCTCCCATGGGCTTGCTCCTTCGGCGGCTCGTGAATCTCCACAGGTTCTGTCCTGTACGGTGATGCCGTAGGTTTAGGTGCATCGTTCTGGGCTCTTTTTTGCTTCTCGTGAGCCTTTTCCACGATTGCGATAGCTTCCGGTGGCAATTTCCACTCGGCATAATCCGGGTTTACCGGTACCGTTTCCGCAGGTTCTTCTTTCTGCTCCGGTTCTTCCGGTGCAGCGCCCATAAAACGCGCATAATCCTGTGCGCTGCGGTACGCTTCCATCAAGCCGATCTCTCCGGCCTTCAAGCGCTCCTTGATGACCTCATTCTCGCAGGAGGCAATCACGTTCAAGCGGGCAGCAGCGCCGGTGGACAAGCCCAGAATGCGGCAAACCTCGTCACGCACCTTGCCTTCCAGCTGTCCGGCTGCTTTTTTCTTGGTCAGCGCATCCTTCAGCGCCTCGTACTGCGCCAGACGCTCGCCATCGGTCAGGTCACGGGCGGTGGCGTTCGCCGTGATGAGCGCAATGCGGTCATCCAGTTTGCCGTGGCTTTCCCTAATCAGGCAGGGGAGAAAATCAAACCGCGTGTCTCCAAGCGTTGACAAAATCCCGCACGCCGCCCAGCGCCGGTGCCCGCTGATGAGCATATAGCAGTCCGTTTCATCCTCCATCGGGATGACTTCCAGCGGCTGCCGGAGACCGTTCTGCCGAATGTCATCCCTCAGGTTCTCCATATCGCCGAGGGTGTAGATCTCGAAATTTTCCGGGTTCGGGATGATATTCCGGCTCGGAATCATCACCACCTGCATCTGCAGCCCCGCCGGGGTGACCGTCTGGCTCTGGGCATTCATCAGGCTATTCAACAATCCAGTGCTCATTGTTTTACCTCCTTCGGCGGCAGCGGCATCCAGCCCACCACGTGAGCATCTACACGGTTATCGTAAATGTCATCCTGGTTGAAATAACGATATTCCCACCAGCCTTTAGGAATAAAGTAATCATCGCTTTCTTCATCGTAGGTTCCCCACTCGGAAATTTCTTCCCAGTAGAAAGCGCTCTTTTGGGACAAGACTGTGCCATCTTCGTAGT
>ERZ834769.451-NODE-451-length-44244-cov-5.442010_pt1 | contig 44244 bp, 47 predicted proteins | sample MGYA00519690_ERZ834769 | MGnify/ENA primary metagenome ERZ834769 (study PRJEB31850, sample SAMEA3708760) | human gut metagenome | biome: human gut; feature: human-associated habitat; material: faeces | place: China | collected 2014 ... | reverse complement strand
CTGATTTCTTTGTTTTTCTGCCCTATTTCTTCTTTGATACGACTAAAACGCCAGCCCTCGCATAACGAGAACTGGCGTTCTTTGACAGGCTGAAAAGAATTCCCTCTCCCAAAGGAGAGGGAATTCTTTTTGAAAGTAAAGACCTATTTTGATACCAAATGCACACGGCACTGACCTTTTATTAAAAGGTTCACCCACCATTAAAAGGTGTAGGAATAATTAAAAGGTTCAATCCGAAAAATACTCATCTACAATTGCATTCAGTTGTGCGGCAATTTCCGAGAAATCTCTATTCAGGTTAAGCGTTTTTACGCTGATTTTGTTGCCGCTCATTTGATAGCTGTTGTTCGGTTGAATAGCCTCGTCTGTTGCGGCATACAGGAGCATACCGGAAACCGTATGCGGTTGAGTTCCGAACTCGGTGTCCTTATTTTTCACATAAGTGAAAATCTGATATAGATTCCCGGAGTGCAAGGTGTGGACATCGTACTGAGCCTGTGTGGTATGTGTGTAATACTTGGCATCTATAATCAACACAGTGCTTCCTTTGGTCAGCATGATGTCACTCTGCATTACCGGAAGCATTGTGCCGATGCCATCATCTAATGCCCACGGAATTTGAGATGCCGTTGCAGTCACCTGCGGGCACTCCTTGGCGTAATACTCAAGGATGAACTTCTCATAAAGGCGATTCATGCGCTGTTCGTCAATAAAAGAAGCTAACCGATATTCGCCGGAGTCCGTTGTCAGCAGCATTCCTTCAAGAATCAGCTGGCAAAGGCTGATAAGCATACGGTAGGTATTGTTGTTCCGCTGAAACCGAATGGCAGACCAGCGTATTGCAGACGGGTCTATGGTGTCAACATTCGAAAAGAACAGCATTTCCTTCTTCAAATCGCTCTTATACTCCTGACTCACTCTTGCGTGGCGGAGCAGAAGCATAACAGTTGTTTTCAGAATCTGATTCAGAAGGTTGTTTTCTGAAAGCTCATCATACTCGCAGGTCAATACCCGCTTTCTGGCGAGACGGTTCTGTATGGTCCCCGGCATATCGATTTTGCCACGAACAACGGCTACATCTTCTTTGCGATTCAGATACTCACGATATAAGCCCTGCTTCAACTGCCGACCTATGCCCTTGGCGAGGATGGCTGCAAACAGATTGTGTATGTTTTCAAACTCTTCGGTAGCAACATCCTCATATCCGCCTTGATTGAGCGTCGTGAAGGCATACGAAAGCATATAGTATATGTTTTTGATGAAGATGCTTTTATCCTTAATCATTGAAACACACCCTGCAGAATATTTTCCCAACGCTGGAGTTTGTTCGGATCATCAAACCAGTATTCGCTGAGCATTGGCAGAATATCATAATCAACGATGGAGTGCACCCACTCATCTGTACAAATATCCCTGCCGCAGAAATAGCTGTGTCCAATGCAGAATCCCTTACCCAGAGATTTATCAAGTGCAATTTCATGATTCAGGTCTTTTACCTTGGATATCAGCTCATTCAGCGTTTCGTTGTTCAAGCCGTTCTGGTAATGGATAAATCCTTCGGAATCAAATCCCGGCTCCACCTCAAAGAAGCTAAATCGACGGCGCAGAGCGTAGTCAATCATCGCAAGGCTGCGGTCTGCCGTGTTCATCATGCCGATGATATACAGATTTTTGGGAACAGAGAAAGACAGCCCGTTATACGCCAGCGTCGCCTTGGTACCCCTGTAGTCCTTCTCAATCAGCATCAGCAGTTCGCCGAATATCTTGCTCATATTACCTCGGTTGATTTCGTCAATGATGAAGAAGAATTCCTTATCCGGCTGGTTTGCAGCTTTCTGGCAAAACCGATAGAAGATGCCGTATTTCAATTCAAATCCATCCTCAACAGGCTTATAGCCCATCATAAAATCCTCGTAAGAATAATTCTGGTGGAACTGAACGAATTCAATGCGGCTGTCGTCTTGTTCACCCATCATAGACCATGCCAACCGTCTGGCAGCGAAGGTCTTGCCAACACCGGGGGCACCCTGCAGAATGATGTTCTTCTTGTTGCGGAGAACAGCTACAAGGTTCTCGTAGCGTTTTTCGGTCATATAGACCTCATCCAGAAAATCACTTTTTGTGTACGCATCTATAGCTGCATCCGTGGATACCGGATTCTCTTCCCGAATCATATCGAGAATGAAGTCATATTCACCTCTGGTGAGCTTGAAAAGGCTGCCTTGGGGATTTTGGAAATACTCCATGCGTTCCAGTTCAGGGCATTCTTTTAGCGTAGCATAATCAATAGGAGAGGTCAGTCCTTCTACTTTTTCAAAAAACAGCTTTTCGCCGTCCTGCTCTGCGCTGACACGACCAATGGCAACGATCTGTTTTACCGGATTGGATTCGTAGCCGATGATCATATCTCCGGCTTTCGCATCCAAGAAGTTTTGGAATATGCGGCGCTTGTTTCCGTTCTCGTTGTATAGCGTGTAGGACTGCACCTCGCCAACAGCAATATCGGAGTAGCTCCAGATTTTCGGATTGGCATTCAGCCACCAATATCCACGATCTTCTTCGCCCGGAGCGGCAGCGACATACAGTTCAATACCGCTCAAATCGGTTTTGTCAAGAGCGGTGGACAGTTCATCACGCAATTTCCAGATATAGCTGCCTTGCTCGTCCTTCGTTGCATATCGTCCGATGTACAGAACAGGCCACCACTTTGAGTTTTCATTTTTATCGTCGGTTAAAACCGGACAACCCGTTTTTTCAACGACTCTTTTGGCAAGTGCGGTTGAACCCGTTAAATAGAAATTTTTTGTTTCACCGTATTTGACCGCAAGCTGTGTGCAGGTCGCCTGTCCGCCGTAATCCTTCATGCGTTTCATGATTTCAAGGCTTCCCGTTGTGAACACCTTGTCATCGCCAAGCAGGGCAAGCCAGTCCTCTTCGGTCAATCCGGGTGTGTAATCGCTCGGAAACCATGCTGCCGCTTCCGCTTTTTCCGCATTTTCCTGCGAATAGAGGCGGCTGATATAGAAACCGACATCAATGGTCAGCGTTTTCAGTTCGGGATCGGGATAACAGGTATCCGTCAGCTGCGACTGGAACAGATTCACCAGTTCAGTGTCCTCTTTCAGTGCGGCACTGATCTCATCATAGAGCCGCAGGAAATTACGGATATTGTCCGCATAGGCGCCCTTTTTGAACCGATAGTCCGACTCCAGTTCGCTGGAGACCGTTTTTACCTCACCGAATTTGTAGATATAATACTTGTCCGGATAGCGCAGCCAAAGGTATGTGCTGATAGCGTTTTCGTACTGGTAGTGCTGCGCCGCACCGTTTCCGTATTTTTCGAGAAGAATGGACGATTGCATTTTGAATGCATTCATTCTCTCAAACACATCTTGACTCTCGTCAAACAGGGCGATAAACATAGCCCGCACTTCCTCCGGGGCGGCTTTCGCAAAGCCCACGATCATGCCCTTCGGAAAATTATTATTTGATGCCAGGAGGTTAAACGTCTTATCAAGGGAGCGGCTCAGCATTTCGGGAAAATCAGACGCATTCACATCCCAATTGTCCTGAAACCATTTGACGGCTTCCCATTTGTATTTTTCGTTGCCCCACTGCGTGGAAACAAAGCTCTGCTTGTACTGTGCCAGTACATCCTTCAATCGAAATTGATCAAACATGAAACCACCCCTTTATGCTTCTCTCAGGCTCTTGTATATCTCTTCCGTGAAGATACCGAGAACCTGTTTTTTTATTTCATCATTACTGAGCAGCAGAGAAAAGAAATCCTGATTCTGCTCCAGTCCCTCAATCAGTGCATCGTCGATATCGTCAAAGTACGAAAACTCAAAGTCTTTGACGGTGTTGTTCCGGGCGCTGGTTTTCAGTTTATCGGATTTCATCAGAATATCCCGAATCTGCAGCATGGCTTTGACCGCAACATCGTTGTCGTAGGCTTTTCCAGTCCGGCTGTTGATTTCGGCTATGATCTGGGAAAGCCGTTCCTCTTTTGCTTCGGTCAATCCAAAACTCTCCGCTGTTGGCAGCTTTACAACCGGCTGTGCTACCAGCTTCGGATTGGTATGTTCTTCGGCTTTTTTCTGAACGAAATTCGTAGCCTTGATTTTGCCGTCCAGATTATAGCCGCCGCCCGGATGCTTAATATTGATGTATGCCAGCAGATAAGTAATAAAATTGTACTTCTTATGCAGGTCGGTATCCTCGAAGCAGGACACCTGCAACAGGAATTCATAGAAACGAACAAAATGCCGCATCTGAGATACGATCTCCTGTTGCTTGAGCGGCTCATACTGCTCGATCATGTTTTTCGACCGTTTGAAGTAGAAAGTCAGTTTCTGCTTATCCTTGGAGGAAATATTCCCCTTGTAAAGCAGTTCGTTGGCTTTTTCGATATCATCCGGGTCAAGCACGGTGTACGCATCAATTTGCGCCTCCAGATCGTAAATCGCCGTCGGCGTTACGGAAGTGGAGAGCAACGTAGTCGTATAATACGGTGCAAATGCCGCTTTGATATCTTCGTATGTATTTGCAAAGTCCAGCACAAAGGTTTTCTTCTCGAACGGCGGGCAGATACGGTTCAGGCGGGAGAGCGTCTGAACGGCAGACACACCCTTCAGCTTTTTGAGAACATACATAGCGCAGAGCTTCGGCTGGTCAAACCCAGTCTGATACTTGTTTGCAACCAAAAGCACCTGGTATTCGTCCTTGTCAAATTCCTTCGTCAAACGATCTTCCGGGAAACCGTTCATGGAAGCCTCGGAATATTCGGTTTCATCGTCCGGGAGCTTTACCTTGCCAGAAAACGCCACCAGAGCCTTAATGTCCGAGTATCCCTTCTTCTTGGTATAGTCCTCAAAAGCCTGACGGTACTTCACAGCGCCCTGTCTGGATGCGGTGATGACCATTGCCTTTGCCATGCCGCCGAGTTCGGGCATTACGGTTGTGCGGAAATGCTCCACGATGACCTCCACCCGCTGGGCAATGTTCGTTTCATGCAGCTCCACGAAACGGGCAATCTGTCGCTTTGCATCGACTGTTTTGCACCGAGGGTCTTCTTCGATTTCCTTGTTGATCTGATAGAAAGTGTCATAAGTCGTGTAGTTCTGAAGCACATCAAGAATAAATCCTTCCTCAATGGCCTGCTTCATGGAATAGATATGGAACGCTTCACGCTGACCTTTTGTGTTCAAACGACCGAACAACTGAATGGTCGTAGGCTTCGGTGTGGCAGTGAAAGCAAACATGGACACGTTGGCCTGTTTGCCGTTTCTGCGGAGCTCGTCTGTAATCATATCTTCCACATCGGCAGCTTCCTGCTCTCCGGCACCAAGCGACTTTGTGACCGCTGCCATGTCCTTACCTGCGGTGGAGGAATGTGCCTCATCGATAATAACCGCAAAACGCTTGTTTTTCAGCCCTGCAACGCTGTCCACGATATACGGGAATTTCTGGATCGTGGTGGCGATGATTTTCGTATTGCCGTTCAGTGCAATGGCAAGGTCGGCAGAGTTGCACTTATCGTCCATAACACGGATAAGTCCTGCTTTGTGCTCCATGCCCATAATGGCTTTCTGTAGCTGACGGTCAACTACGACTCGGTCGGTGATAATCACGACATTGTCAAAGATAATTTTATTATCTGCATCGTGCAGTGAAGTCAGACGGTGCGCCAGCCATGCGATGGAGTTGGTTTTGCCGGAGCCTGCACTGTGCTGAATCAGATAATTCTGCGTTGTGCCGTTGTCACGGACATCACCCAGCAGCTTGCGAATCACATCGAGCTGATGATACCGAGGGAATATGACATTCTCGGACTTTTTCGTTTTTCCTGTCAGCTCGTCCTTACTTTCCTTGGTTTCGATAAAGATGAACTTACTGATGAGGTCAAGGACGGTATCCTTTGTCAGAATATCCTCCCACATATAGGACACGCTGTACTTGTCTTTGAAGGTAGGATTGCCCGCACCGGCATTGACACCTTCACCGTTTCCCATGTTGAACGGCAGGAAGAAGGTGGCGTTGCCTGCGAGCTTGGTGGTCATATAAACCTGCTCTAAGTCCATCGCAAAGTTCACAAGGCAGCCTGCCTTAAACCAAAACAGGCGGGTCTTGGGATCACGGTCAACACGGTACTGATAGATGGCATCCTGATAGGACTGACCGGCGGCATTACATTTCAGCTCAAAGGACATGATGGCAAGACCGTTCAGGAAAATTACCAGGTCAATGCGCTCATCATCGCTTGCCCAGACTTCCTCCATGACGGAGAAAATGTTCTTTTCATATTTCGCCAACAATTCACGGTTGAAGGTGGTCGCAGGCTTCGTATACATCAGTTCCAGCTTCATGTTGGAAATCTCAATACCGTGCTTCAGCACATCCAGCAGACTGCCGCGGGTTTTGGTCACCTCAGCATTGATAAAGCTGACGAGGGTATCTTCCAGGTCGGACTTGTAGATTTTGCGGAGTGCCGCCATCTCATCCGGCTGGGTATCGTTCAGAAACTGAAACAGCAACTCCCGGTCCATAGCAAAAAGACGGTCATAACTTGTTGCTTTGCGGACGATGTAACCGTTGTCCTGCGAGAGCCTGTCCATGATGAAATGCTGATATTCTTTTTCGGTCAGTATGTTGTTCATATGCCATCTACCTCCTTACTCGCTTTTCAGGCGCTTGATTAGTTGCCGTGCAAAAAGCAAAGCAATCTGGTCGCAGCTATATTTAGATGAGTCAATCGCTTGTATATCCGCCACAGATGGGTACTTTTCTTGCAACTGCGAAGCCGTGATGTTGTGTAAAATCGGCAAAATTAACTTCTGTCCGCTTCGATTTTGCCGGTTCAAAAACTCATGTAATTCTCGCTCGGTCCACTCTCGGTCAAAAAAGTTCTCTGAAATAACGATAATTGCAAATTCTGCTTTTTTCGTACCGTTCAGAATGCGATCTTTCCAATTATCACCCCACTCCAAAGACTCTTTATCGTAGAAAATTGTTACGCCAAGAGTTTTGAGTGAGCTGTACAATTCCTCTATCAGGTTTTCCTTATCCTTATTGGCATGGGAAATAAATACATCATATTCAGGCACGTCTTTCGCGCGGTATCTGGGGATATTAACCGTGGAAATTCCATTCTTTTCATCCACAAAAGCCTTGTCACTGCGAACGCTCTCCAAACAAGAAACCAATTCCTCGAATGCACCGGTTGAGCGATGAAACAGTATTGTGTTTATACGCTGACCTAACGCATGATTTTTCAGATATGTATCATAGAAAATCTGTACATCGTTCATCCACTTATCGGCCGGTTGCTTTTCAGCGGCTGTTTTCAACTTGTTCGGTGGCACGATGCTTTTTGCCCGTTCCAAAAGAGAATCGAGCTGTTCTTCAAAAGTTGCCATCAAATCACCTCCTTCTTGCCGGTTACATACTCAAAAATCAGAGATTTTTTGTATTCGTCGAGTGTTGCAAGCTGTGCTTTTTTATCAGCGATAACAGCATCTGCTTTTGAAAGCACAGAATCAATGTGCTTTACGATGGCATTCTGCTCATTCAGCGGCGGTACCGGATAGGAAAGCTCCGCCAGTTTGTTCCACCGAAGGTCACAGGAACGCACACGAATACCGGTCGCCAAAGCAAGAAACACATCACTGTAAGCCATGCTGCGCAGATAATACATGATGTACCGTTTGTTTTGGTCGGTCTCCAAAACATTAAGGACAGGTGACACCTTGCCCCTTGAATCAGAAATACCGATAGAGCCAGCAAAGCCATCCATACCATGTACAACTAAATCACCGACATCAATGCCTTGATAGCCGATTTCCTTGTCGGACATCGTAAAGCCGTCCTCACGGCGGTTACTTCTAAGAGTAACCTCACCATCACGGAAACAAGTGATTACACCGTCATCCTCACGCACGGGCTTCTGCATATAGCGAAGAATGTACTTGCCACGGATAACATCCCAGTGTGCGGGCATATTGCCAATCCACTGGACTCCGCTATCCTTCATCTCCGCATTCGGGTTCAGCCCTTTGGTGACAGTTTCGGTGATAATAGACCGCTTGTACTGCTCCAGCGTGTCGATTTGGGTTTGGATGTCGGCGGTCAGCGCATCAATTTCAGCACATTTAGCGTCAAGGAAATCGGCAATGCGGTGTTGTTCATCAATTGAAGCAACAGGAATAAAAAGTCCGCCAAACTTATCCATCGGTATGCGCATTCGAATTGTGTTTAATTTTCCATTACCAGATTCTTTTATGAGGATGCCATTGCCGAGTCCAAACAGGCTGCGCTGAAACATCGTCGTTTGGAAGATGTAGTTATAATATCTCACATCTTCTATTGCTTTCCAGGGACGTAGCATATAGTAAACAGGGCTGACACACCCAAAGTACTGTGACAAGCCTACAGAGCCGGACAAAATATTCATACTGTTCATCACGATGTCGCCGGGATAAGCCAGCCTATATGCACTAACATCTTCCTTTGGCTTGTTGCCGCCACCCTCTTTTTGGTCATATGGAATAACGCCCTGTTTGGCAGTTAGAGAAAGTATCTCGGTCGTTCTTACGGGATTATTTTTCTCAACCCGTTCTTGTAAGCAGTATTTGATTTTCTTAAGTTCCCAATCGGAAGGGTATTCGCCCAACCATGAGATTCCGCTATCTTTAGTTGCTCTCATTAGTCGGCACCTCCAATCCCGCTTTATTTTTACGTTTGCGTATGATTATTGCAATAACTGTGGCGATACCCACAACAACGACAACTCCACCCATGATACACAGAACCAGTACCCAATTATCCGTCAGCCATTTTACCGCTGCAATGATTCCGTAGGTAACTGCCCACAGGGCAACAAACAGAATCAGGCGAATGAGCCAATGAAAGAAAGAGCCGCTTGTGCTGCCGTCAATCATCCCACCGCTGTACATATCGCCAACGCAACGGTAAGCAACAGCATACGCAACGACACCGATCACAGCCAAAATCAGATACTCCCAGTACCATTCTATAGGGAGCCCCAAAGGGTCGGTCAGTATTTCGAATATAAACTTAAACACCCTCGCAGACCTCCTTTACTCGAACAACTTCGCCACACGCTCTGTCACGGAAAGCTCCAGTTCCTTAAATCTGGTTTCAAGTTCCTCACTCGGCGTAGACGGCTGGTATTTATAGAAATACCGTGTGAACGGAATCTCCGCCCCGGTTTTGATAACGGGCTTCTTTGCACCAAGGTTTTCCTCGAAGAATGCGGCGGCATCCGGAATGTGCGGCAGAACCTCACGAGCCATATAGTCCTCGATGCTTTCTTCCCATTTCACCAGTTCGGTGTCCTTGGTTTCCTTGTCGTAGAGGATATTACCCTTGCGGTCACGCTGAATTTCAGCATTCTTATCCATAACAGAAAGCCCGTCTGCGATTTTCTCAATCAACTTTTTATCTGCCGTCACGGAGGAGAGGGCTTTTGTCAGCACCGGCATGAATGCCGTCGGAGAATTATAAACCTGCTCCGAAACCGCCGCTTTCAATGCAGAGACGATTGCTTCATAAACAGGCTGGTTATTTTGATAGGCTTCCAGCTTTTTCTGATCCTTGCCGGTCAGTTCTTCAGCATTTTCCAGCTCGTCCACCTTGGTTTGGTCATAGAGAGAAGAAAGCGCACCTTTGGACAGCATGGCTTCAACGCGTTCCCCCGTAATGGCATAGCTGCGCTGAAGGGGCTGCATAACCGTATATTCACGGTAAATGAACTCCTCGTTGTCGTAAATTTTGCAGTATTCGTTTTCTGTAAAGTCTGCATAGAGTCTCGTTACAGCACTGCGGTCTTCGGGAGAAATTTCATTTTTCTTATCGCCCAGAGCTTTGCGCAGTTTGTGGAAGAAAGAGGATGCATCAATCAGCTGAATCTTTCCTTTGCGCTCATCACGCTTATTCTTGGAAAGCACCCAGATATATGTAGCGATGCCGGTGTTATAAAACAGATCAGTGGGCAACGCAATGATTGCTTCGATCAAATCGTTCTCCAGCATCCACCGGCGGATCTGACTCTCGCCAGATGCCGTTCCGCCGGAGAAAAGCGGGCTGCCGTTTTCAATGATGGCGGCACGGCCGAAGTTATCATCCATTTTATCAATGGCGGACTGCAAAAACAGCATCTGCATATCACCGGAGCCGGGTAGCCCCGCACCCCAGCGACCGTCAAAGCCTTTTTGATACTCTGCGTTGACGGCATCCTCGACGCCTTCCGCTGCATCTTTGCCGCCCCATGCAGTGCCGAACGGCGGGTTTTCAAGAACAAAGCGCATCTTGGTTCCCTTAAAGCGGTCGGCTTTCATGGTGTCCTGATAGCAGATATTTTCAGCATTTTGTCCCTTGATGAGCATTTCGGCAAGGCACATAGCGTAAGATTCCGGGTTGATCTCCTGACCAAACAGGCGCACATCCGCAGAAGGATTATAGCGCTTGATGAAATTGTAGCCGGTAGAGAGCATACCGCCCGTTCCGCAGGCCTGATCCAAAATGGTGATGACCTTACCATCGTCAAAGATATCATCGCAGCCTTCAGCAAGCAGAATATTGACCATCAGCTTAATGATGTCGCGGCCGGTGTAGTGATCGCCGGCTTCGGCGTTTTCAGAAAACTTACGGATCAGTTCCTCAAAAATGTATCCCATCTTCACATTGTCGATGGTGCGAGGGTTGAGATCAAGCTCGGAGAACGCCTTGATGACGGAAAGCAGGCGGTTGTTCTTATCCATCTTGTCGATTTCTTCACCGAAGTTCAGACCACGCTCCTTGGACATCAGAATTTCCAGCACGTTTGCAGAGAAACCCTGCAGATAACTCTTAAAATTGGCGGCAATGTGGTCTGCGTCATTTACAAGTTCGGCAAGGTCAAATTCGCTGGTATTATAAAACTGAAAGCCGGAAATGCGGTACATCGCCTTTGCCGGGAAATTCGGATTTGCTTTGAACTGCTCCACGACTTTCTGCTTAGTGGGCGCAAGGGCACACTCAAAGCGGCGGATGATCGTCATCGGAATAATGACATCCTTATATTTGTCGCTACGGTACGGTCCGCGCAGTTTATTTGCGATGGACCAGATAAAATTTACTTCAGTGGATACATCAACGGGAGAATCATCCCACATTGCGTCTATAATCTGCTTATCATCCATTTGCCGTTTACCTCACTTTTCGTTCTTGTAGTGCCATACTACCTTTATTTTACACCCGCTACTGTCCCATAATCAGGACTTTGTGCGCTGTCCGGTCATCATTTTATAATGCTGACTCTGACCGAGTGCATCAAAAATCATCTGGAACACACGCTTGTATGCTTCAGCGTCCTCACAGTCCTCCACATAATTCAAGCCGTCACTGATGCCGTTGGGATTGTTGATGTAGGCCAGGAGAGAAGAAGCCAGCTGGTAGTCGGTCATATCCGGCTTTTCGCCCTCAACCTGCTTGATGAACTTTTCCCGGTTTTCCTTTTTCTCCAGCACGATAGAGCGCAGGTCGCTGCCCTCATAACCGCAAAGCTGAAGAAAATAGTATTCGAGAATGCGGCGCATTACATTCAGCGCCGGAATCGTAGAATGAAGATCACGGAGCTCATCCCACAAAGCGGCATAGGAATTCTGCACGGGATTGTAGTTTTCTTCTTCGCTCGGAATTTCCTTGTTCTGCCGCTTGCAGAGCTTAACGGTGGATACATTATCATTTTTGCGAATCATATAAAATGATGTGCAGTTGTAGTACCCGACCTGCTGATATGTAACCTCCCGGTGAAAATACACATTGTGTGTCAGGATGAACAGCTGCTTGATGTAATCACCTGGTACCTGCGGATTCAGATATTCGGTGTTGTTTCGGCAGACATTGATCATTTCGCGGACAATGGCACTAACAATGAAAAGTGCGGTGCTGTCCATGCTGGAAACGGGATCGTCAATAACAACGATCTTTTCTTTCAGTTCTTCGCTGTTCATGCTGCCGCGCACTCTGTGGTAAAAATACAAAAATGCGATAAAGTTGCGCTCACCCTCACTAAGGTTTTCTGCAACAGTTCCGTTTTCACGAACGATTTCATACACATTCTCAACACCATCCTTGGCTCGGATGCTGAACCCCTGGAACCCAGAGTCCCGCAGAATTTTGTTAATGCTGTCGATGGCGGCTTCGGTGTTGGCATTGTGTTTGTTAAGTTCAGAAATTTCTCTTGTGAGCTCACTGATTTCTTTTCTCAGAAGAGTCCCTCGCTCGGTGATTTCCTTGATTTCTTTTTCCAGTCGAGCAACCTCGTCTTTATAACTTGTCACCTCATCGGCAAGCATAAACGCAAGGTATTGCATAATTTCCGTTTTACACTTTTCCTTGCTACTCTTCTTGGCAGCAATAACATCGTTATTCGCTTTAATGAGCTTATTGATGCCATCGATCATTGCGCCGATTTCAAGGAGAAGCGTATCGGTATCTTCCAAGGACACCGTTTTGGAGGGCTCTTTAACTTTTTCGGCAATACGCTGCCGATTGACCTCGAACTTACTCTCCAGCAGAGAGAGCTTCTCTTGATACGCCCTCAAATCAAGAGAAGGCATTGCATCGGTGGTGTTGGTTTGCAGCACGCGCACAATATCCGCGGTTTCTCTGCCGTATGTACTCTGAAACTGCCCTAAGTCCCGAATGTCCTGCTGATACTGTGCATCAAAAGTGGCAGCAATTTCATTTTCAAAGTTTGCCGGGAGTTTTTGCTGACAATATGGGCACTTCCCACCGGCAGAACCAGAAAAATGCGTGTGCCCATCACGAACCCAATCTGAAGCCGTGCTGCCAAGGGCTTTCAGGAAACGGGCGAACGGTGTATCACTGCTGCTGACGATAACCTTATCCAGCATTTCTTTTCCGGGGAGACTGCCGTAGGTCGTTGCACCGGCTTTCTTGAATTCGGCATAAGCTCTGGCAGTATCGTCAAAAGCAACACCATAAAGGCGTTCCAGTTCGGGAAGATCATGCTCCTTGGGAGTTTTCTCTCCAAGAACAGCCTCTGCAAAATTCCTCTTCTGCTTTTTGCCGTCCATGCACTTTTCAAATCGTTTGCGAATATCAGCAGTCTTGGAAAAGCAGGCGTCCTGAAATTGAGTTAGCGCAGCGTCAACCCCGGCGGTTTTCTGCTTATAATCTTCACCGGCGGCCACCTTTGCATCGGATTTTTTCTTCTTTTCTTCGGTCAGCTCAGCAATTCGCTTCTTTGCTTCGATATCTTCCTCACCAAAGATGAATACGCCTTTTAAATCACCGTAATTTACAAAGTTTTCATTGATGAAATCCTGATTATAAACAAGCACATCATAATCATCCGCAGACTTTCCGTCTGCCCAGACAACGCCATCGTCCTCCTCAATGGCATGGGCAATTGAGGATTTGCCCGCTCCGTTATTCCCATAGAAGAAGTTTACGAATGTGAGATCGGCAACTGGCACATCCGTGAATGTTGCTCTATTGAGTGTAATGTTTTCGATTGCTGAAGGAACTTTGCGCTGCATTCATTTCACCATCCTATCCTTAAAAGTGTTCTTTATTCTTGAATTTTCCCTTTACGAACCCATTCATCAACTTCGGAAATTTTAAATTTATATCTTTTTCCGGCACGATAAACGGGGAGTTTTCCTTCTTTGATCCATGTGCGAACGGTATCTTGGCTGATGCTCAAATGCTCTGCGACATCCTCCAGATTGACCCATTTTTCAACCTGCATTTCTTCATATTCACGACTCATCGTATTACCTCCATTTTTCTACAAGGGATACGATTATATAATCTGAACCCCGGCCTTTTGTAACGCTTCAATGAGATTGATTTGTTTCAGTGCCCAATGTGTGCGATTCAATTCATTGAATGATCTGGCACCGCATATTCCGAGCTCGAAGCACTCTTCATTTAGAATCTGCTGTGGAATTGCCGTAATAACCGTGTAGTATATCTTGATTCCGTTATCCTGGATCTTTACATCCTTTACAAACCCGAAATAAGCGTCTTGGGCATCATCTGTCTTTCCGTATGAGTGGTTTTCGTCAGCAAAAATGGCCGGATACCGCCTTAAATCTTCAACAACTTCTGGTGTGAGAGATGCATATTTATTTTTTAAATCCTCGTTTGTACTCTCAGTCAAGGCCCGATCCTTTGGAACCAGAAAGTAATTATCCTCGAACTTCTCACCTAAAATCACAAACAGATGGTAGAAATCCGTGTTGAATGTTATTCGCGCTCTGTTCTCACCGCGCCTTGATCTGGGATCGTTCAGCATGACTGTAATGTTGTTTTCCACGGTATCAGCATGGGCAACAAAATTATTCTTACCTCCCGATACGGTAATCTCTGTAGCTTTCCCCGGCTCAGTGAGAATGCCGGAGGCATTAATCGGTAAATTCTCACTCATCTTGTTTTCCTCCGTTGTTTATTGTTAGCTTGTCAACATGGTGATAGAAACTGTTGTTGCCACCTGAGATATTGATATTGAAAAACGTGGGATTATTGTTAACCATCTGCTGGGTTATAGGCGGAGTATCAGAATTGACAGTGTCAGATTCTTTATCTTCAGTAGGCTCGTCAACAATCTCCGTTGCTATCGTTTCCTTTGCATCAATCGTATAGGTAGTCAGCCCATTAAGGATTCCTTCGCCCATGTGGGCAGTGTATTTTCTTTGAGCTCTGCCGTTGGAGGGGCACCACGCCTCGTAGGTCTTTTGCCCTATAGAGTTATCCTTGCGGTTTATAACGATATAATGCCAAATGCCGAGCAAGAACGCTGGCAGGCATACTTTTTTAAGGTCGCCAAGTGCGGCCTTTTTCTTTTTTTCGCCATTTGGCTCGGTATAGAACTCGTCATTGGCTTTAATAGATTGATCCTGCTGAATCAAATCAATAAGGGCTCTGACCAGATTGACATCTTTATGAACTGCTTCGCTCATGTCAAGGAAGTCATTTACAAATCCGATCATCCCATTCAAGGCTGTTTGATAGTCAGTTCTCACCATATCGTCAAAAGCTGCAACGACCTGATCATCACCAAACGGAAGATAGGCACTTGTTGATGTTTCGCATCTTTTGTAGTTATTAACGATGGTTTTAAGTTTTCCTTTGCCAGGATCTACATAATCGAGGTTGATTACCTTAATCAGACCTACCATTACTTCTGAATCGGACAATCCATCGCTGTCCCCGGCATAGTGCTCTCTTGCTTTCATTCGTTGGCGGAGAGCTTGTAGCACCAGCGTAAAGAAGGTGCCTCCGCACAAACGAGGGTAATCATCTATTGACACTGTGTTTTCCTCCGCTTGGCATATTTTACTTGAATTCTAATAGTGTGGGGCACTTGAATACCCACCAAACCCTATTAAAACATATTATAGCACAAAAAACTCCAAAATACAATCCCATGCGATGAACACATCATTTCGGGATTGTGAAATCTTTTTTGGCTGCTGACCTTATTAACCTTATCAACTATGGCAGCTGACCTAAAAAACGATTGGATAGCTCTTGTGGAAACCCCACAGGAGCTTTTTTCTTCGGTGGTTTCCGCAAATTTGAAAACCAACGGAGGAAACAATCATGCAAAAGAAAGCCAATCGTTACTTTATCCCCATTGACGGGATGCCCATCGAAGTCAGCGAAGAAGTCTACCGGGCGTACTACCGCCCAATCTGGAACACTCGCTACCATGCCCAGAAGAACGGCGAGTGCCGCTGCACCAAGGCGCAAATCTGGAAGTGCGACGGAGTTTGCCCCGGATGCCCGTTCTACGCTGCCGGAAAGAAAGTGTCTCTTGACACGGCCATAGGCGGCGAGGATGACGATCTGACCCTCGGCGACACGCTGGCGGACGATGCGCCGACTGCGGATTCCATTCTAATGGACGAAGAACTGCTCAAAGCACTCTATGACGAACTCGACCGTCTTGACCCGGAGGGCAAGCGCATCTGCGCGCTGATGATGCACCATTCGGAGCGCGAAGCTGCAGAAATCATGGGTATGGCGCGTTCCACTTTTAAGCGGCACTGGGCAAAAATCCGTGCGGTGCTCCAGGACAGACTCAAAGGCTATTACATCTAATATCTTCCATCATCCCTTCGGCTGCGAAATTGCGGTCGAAGGGATAAATCTTTTTTCGGCAAAATGCGGACCGCTTCGACAGCTTCCCTCCAGTGGGTACTGAGGACAGCAAGACAACTCAGCACCTCGGAAAGGAGGAACCGCCAATGAACGAGTCCGCAAACACCAAGCCCGTGAGCGATGAGGAACTGATCGGTGTGCTTACGGCAATCAGCGTAGTGTCAAAGCGTCTGGCAAAAAAGCTGATTCAGCTGAACCAGACAAGTCAATCAGAGGAAGGAGGAAACCACGTTGAGCAAAATGAGCGAAATGGAAGCGACCATCCGAGAATTAAGGGATATTGCATCTTCTATTAACGACATCGCCAACTGGCTGACCGATGTGTTCGGCAGCACTGACGACACGGAGGCTGCACCCGCCCCGGCAAAGACATATTCGCTTGAAGAAGTCAGAGCAATTCTGGCAGAAAAGGCAAGAGATGGCTTCACCGCTCAGATTCGTGACCTTCTTCAGAAGTATGGAGCAACCAAGCTTTCCGAGGTAGACCCCACCCGGTACGGGGGGCTTGTGGCGGATGCGGAGGTGCTGGGCAATGGGTAATCATGCTCTGCTTTCCGCATCCTCCTCCCACAGGTGGCTCAATTGCCCGCCTTCGGCAAGGCTCTGCGAAAGCTACGACGATAGGGGCAGCGATTTTGCCGCCGAGGGCACCGATGCCCACGCACTCTGCGAGTATAAGCTGCGAAAAGCACTCGGTATGGCGGCAGCGGACCCGACCGAAAGCCTAACCTGGTACAGCACCGAAATGGAGGACTGCGCCAACGGCTATGTCGCTTTTGTAATGGAACTCGTCGCAGAAGCCAAGAAGGTCTGCACCGACCCTGTCGTGCTGATTGAGCAGCGGCTCGACTACTCCAGATATGTAAAAGAAGGCTTCGGCACCGGTGACTGCGTCATCATCTCAGACGGGACGCTACACATTGTGGATTACAAGCATGGGCGTGGAGTCTTGGTGGAAGCCGACGATAATCCGCAGATGAAGCTGTACGCTCTCGGTGCTCTGGAGCTGTTCGACTGCATCTACGACATCGACACCGTCAGTATGACCATCTATCAGCCCAGGCGCTCCAATGTCAGCACCTTTACCATTCCAAAGCAGGAGCTTTGCGAATGGGCGGACAAGGTTTTGACGCCGACCGCAGAGCTGGCCTTCCAAGGCAGCGGTGAATATCACTGCGGCGAATGGTGCCAGTTCTGCAAGGCAAAAGCGGATTGCCGCGAGAGAGCCAAAGCCAACATGGAACTTGCCCGATATGAGTTTCGGCAGCCGCCTCTGCTCACAGATGAGGAGGTCGAAGATATCCTCGGTCAAATCGACGGGCTGACCACCTGGGCGGCCGATATCAAGGACTATGCGCTGCAGGCGGCCATCAGCGGAAAACAGTGGCCCGGCTACAAGCTGGTCGAGGGACGCTCCAACCGAAAGTACACAGACGAACACGCCGTCATCTCCGCCGTGACCGCCGCAGGGTTCGACCCTTACGAACACAAAGTTCTCGGCATTACCGCTATGACCGCGATGCTCGGAAAGAAGCAATTCAATGCTATTCTTGGCGATTTGATTACCAAGCCGCAAGGCAAACCCACGCTTGTGCCGGAAAGCGATAAAAGACCGGCAATGACAACCATTATCGATGATTTTAAGGAGGACAACTGATATGTCGAATTCTACCACTAAGCTCGTAAACCCCATGAAGGTCATTACCGGCAAAGATACCCGCTGGTCCTACGCCAACGTCTGGGAAGCAAAATCCATCAACGGCGGCACGCCGAAGTTCAGCGTCAGCCTCATCATTCCGAAGTCTGACACCGTGACCGTCCAGAAGATCAAGGCAGCTATCCAGGCAGCCTATGAAGAAGGTCAGGCGAAGCTCAAGGGCAACGGTCGCTCCGTTCCGCCTTTGACTGCCATTAAAACGCCCCTCCGCGACGGGGACACCGAGCGCCCGGATGATCCCGCTTATGCCAACAGCTATTTTATCAACGCCAACTCCGCCACCGCTCCCGGTATCGTGGACGCCGACTGCAACCCGATCTTGACCCGCTCCGAGGTTTACTCCGGCGTGTACGGTCGTGCCAGCATCAACTTCTACTCCTTCAACAGCAATGGCAACAAGGGTGTCGCCTGCGGGCTGAACAACCTTCAGAAGATCCGTGACGGTGAGCCTCTCGGCGGCAAGTCCAGCGCAGCATCCGATTTCGCCACTGATGTGGACGAAGATTTCCTGTCTTGAGGAGGTGCGCAGCATGAGTATTACCACGATTCTCTGCATTCTGCTTCTGTCCCTGTATCTGCTCCTGGCAGTGTTTTGGATCGTCAGATCCATCATAGACGCCGTCGATGACCGTAAGCGCGATAAGCACAATGCGGAATGGGAGGAAGAACGTTGGCAGCTTGAGAAGGAACACGCCCTTCGTGAGGTGAAGTATCACGAAGCTCGTATGAAAGAACTCAACAAAGAGTAATCTCCGATCCCGTGGGCGGTGGGAATGTTCCTGCCGCCCATTCGGGCTATGGAAAGGATTCGTGTATATGAAAACACTCAGTATCGATATTGAAACATACAGCAGCGTTGACCTTGCCAAGTGTGGCGTCTACAAATACACCGAAGCGTCGGATTTTGACATCCTTCTCTTCGGATATTCCGTTGACGGCGGTCCCGTGCAGGTGGTCGATCTTGCCTGCGGTGAGACGATCCCATCAGAGATCATCGCCGCCCTGACGGATACCTCTGTCACAAAGTGGGCATTTAATGCGCAGTTCGAGCGGATATGCCTCTCACGCTGGCTTCGAAAAAACGGCAACTTTGATAATACCGGCTACAGCATCCCGGAGGATACCGTGGGAAATTATCTCGACCCTGCCTCCTGGAAATGCACCATGATCTGGTCTGCATATATGGGGCTTCCGCTTTCACTGGAGGGCGTCGGTGCCGTTCTGGGGCTTGGGAAGCAAAAGCTGACCGAAGGCAAAGAACTCATCAAGTATTTCTGTCAGCCCTGTGCGCCGACGAAGGCCAACGGCGGTCGGACCCGCAATCTGCCGGAAAACGCGCTGGACAAATGGTCTGCCTTCAAGCGATATAACGTCCGTGATGTTGAGGTCGAAATGTCCATCCAGGAAAAACTCGCCAAGTTCCCTGTGCCGAAAGCTGTGTGGAACCAGTATCACCTTGACAAGGAAATCAACGACAGAGGTGTTGCACTGGATATGGAGCTGGTGCATCAGGCAATTGCCATGGACACCCGTTCCCGCAAAGAGCTAACCGATGCCATGAAGAAGCTGACCGCTTTGGATAACCCCAACTCGGTACAGCAGATGAAGCAGTGGCTTTCGGATAATGGCTTGGCGGTCGCTTCACTCGGCAAGAAGGAAGTTGCGGAAATGCTCAAAACTGCACCGAAAGAGCTGCAAAAGGTTCTCCTTCTCCGGCAGCAGCTTGCGAAATCCTCCGTCCGTAAATACCAGGCGATGGAGAAAGCCGTATGCGCAGACGGCCGTGCCCGTGGAATGTTTCAGTTCTACGGAGCCAACAGGACCGGTCGCTGGGCAGGACGCATTATTCAAATGCAAAATCTGCCGCAGAACCATCTTCCTGATCTGGCCGAGGCTCGCAGTCTTGTCCGCTCCGGCGACTTTGACGCCGTACAGCTATTGTACGAAGATGTGCCGGATACATTGTCGCAGCTGATCCGCACCGCATTTGTGCCGAAAAGCGGCTGCAAGTTTATCGTTGCAGACTTTTCCGCCATTGAAGCCAGAGTGCTGGCATGGTTTGCGGGAGAAAACTGGCGTCAGGAGGTTTTTGAAAAAGGCGGCGACATCTACTGTGCGTCTGCGTCACAGATGTTCAAAGTTCCGGTGGAAAAGCACGGCGTAAACGGACACCTGCGGCAAAAAGGCAAAATCGCTGAACTCGCCCTTGGCTACGGCGGCTCTGTCGGCGCACTCAAAGCAATGGGTGCCCTGGAGATGGGTCTGTCCGAAGATGAACTGCAGCCGCTGGTCACTGCGTGGCGAAATTCGAACCAGAATATCGTGAAATTCTGGTGGGACATCGACCGCGCCGCTATGAATGCCGTAAAGCAGCATCTGGATGGTGAGGTCTGTGGCATCGAGTTCGCCTATCGGAGCGGGATGCTTTTTATCACGCTTCCGTCCGGCAGGAGACTTTCCTATGTGAAGCCTAAACTCGGCACTAACCAATTCGGCGGCGAATGCATCACCTACGAGGGCATCGGCGGCACGAAGAAATGGGAGCGGCTGGAGACCTACGGTCCGAAGCTGGTTGAAAATATCGTCCAAGCCACCTCCCGCGATATCCTCTGCTATGCCATGCAGACACTGTCCCACTGCTTAATCACCATGCACATTCACGACGAACTGGTGATAGAAGCCGCACCGGAGGTTGACCTTAACGCCGTCTGCGAACAAATGGGACGCACCCCGCCGTGGGCTGCCGGGCTGAAACTCCGCGCTGACGGATATGAAACCATGTTCTACAAAAAGGACTAAAACCGGACCACTGCCCACGGAACGCTCCAGTGGGTAGTGAAAACTATAGATTGGAGGAGCCTGTCATGGCTGATTTTAGAAACGCAGAAGGCTATGCCGACCCTACGGCTTACGGTGCTTTCTGTGCCATTGAAAAAGAAGAAAAGGCACTCCGTGCATTCAGACCCATCGTGTATATCTGCAGTCCGTATGCCGGAGATGTCGAAAACAACACCGCCGCCGCAAGACGCTACAGCCGCTTTGCGGTGGAAGCCGGATACATTCCCATTGCACCGCATCTGCTCTTTCCGCAGTTCCTTGACGACAACAAGACAAAGGAACGTGAGCTTGGGCTGTTCTTCGGCAACGCAATTCTCAGTAAATGTGCGGAAATGTGGGTTTTCGGTGAACACATCTCCGAAGGTATGGAGGCAGAAATCAAAAGAGCCACATGGAAGGGCTATCGGATTCGATATTTCAGCGAGACCTGCAAGGAGGTATCACGATGAAATTTACACTGTACCGCGCCGACCGCTTGGGAATGCCGGAGAATTGCATCTACCCGCATAAGGTCGAGGTGTCCGATAAAAACACGCTGCTGCAGGCTGTGTCTTATGACTATGTCTGTGCCGAATACAGAGGCAACTACCGCAACAACGACAATTTCCTCGGAGCGGATTGTCTCCCGGTCGACTGCGACAACGACCACAGCGACGATCCGGAGGACTGGGTCTATCCCTCCGATGTTGCCGCCGCATTTCCCGGTGTGGCCTTTGCGGTTCACTACAGCCGCAACCATATGAAGGTGAAAAACGGCAAGGAAGCGCGACCTAAATTCCATGTGCTGTTTCCCATTGGCCGACTGACGGATGCGGCGCAGTACAGCGATTTGAAAAAGCTGGTCAACACCCTCTTTCCGTATTTTGACACCAAAGCACTTGATGCCGCCAGATTCTTCTTCGGCACGAAAGCTCCGCAGGTCGACATCTTTGACGGACCGATGACGCTGACGACATTTCTGGCCGATGATGATTTCGACGCAAATATGGACTCCGGCAGCTACGGCAGCATCATTATTCCCGAAGGAAGCCGTAACGCCACCATGTCGCACTATGCTGGGCGCATTCTGAAACGCTTCGGAAATACCGAGGAAGCGCACAATCATTTCACGGAGGTCGCCGCCTGCTGTCAGCCGCCCTTGGAGCAGGCGGAACTGGACAGCATCTGGCGCAGCGCACAACGATTTTACGGAAAGATTTCCGCGCAGGACAGCTACATTCCGCCGGAGCAGTACAACCAGGAGCTTAAGTTGAAGCCGACCGACTATTCCGATGTGGGACAGGCCACCGTGCTTTCCAGGGAATACGAGGCAAAGCTCCGCTATACGCCATCTACCGATTTTCTCGTGTACAACGGCGGCTTCTGGGAAGAGTCAAAGCCCAAGGCACAGGCCGTAGCGCAGGAGCTGACGACCCGCCAGCTTGAGGAGGCAGAGACCGAAATCAGAAAAACCACCGCTGAGATGATGAAAAACGGTGCTTGGGAACTGCTGGCATCGATGGGTCCCAAGAAAGCAACCGCGGCTTTTAATTCGGAACAGGCGCGGTCTTTTCAGAAATACGAGAATGCCACGACCTACCGCAACTACGCCATCAAGCGCCGTGACTCCAAATACATCTCCGCTGCATTAAAAGAGTCGCACCCCATGCTGGAGATCGACCAGCGGCAGTTGGATTCGGATGAGTTTCTGCTGAATACCCCGACCTCTACTTATGACCTCCGTCTGGGGCTTGTATCCGCACGGGAACATACAGCGACGGATTTCATCACCAAGCAAACCACCGTTGACCCGGCCGATGAAGGCATGGATATCTGGCAGGACGCCTTGGAAACACTCTTCTGCGGCGATGCGGATCTGATTCGCTATGTGCAGGAGATTGCAGGCTTGTCCGCCATCGGAAAAGTGTGTGTCGAAGCCTTGATTATTGCTTACGGCGAAGGTCGAAACGGTAAATCCACCTTCTGGAACACACTCTCCCGTGTGCTTGGCTCCTACAGCGGAAATATGTCCGCTGATACGCTGACCGTGGGTTGCAAGCGAAATGTGAAGCCGGAACTGGCTGAAGCCAAGGGCAAGCGGCTGATTATCGCAGCAGAACTGGAGGAAGGTATGCGGCTGAGCACTTCCAACGTGAAGCAGCTGTGCTCTACGGACGAAATCTACGCCGAAAAGAAGTACAAAGACCCCTTCAGCTACGTGCCAAGCCACACGCTGGTGCTCTATACCAACCATCTGCCGAAGGTCGGCGCAATCGACGCCGGTACCTGGCGGCGGCTGATCGTGATCCCTTTCAATGCCAGGATTGAAGGGAAATCTGACGTCAAGAATTATGCCGATTTCCTGTTCGATAAGGCCGGCGGCGCAATCCTGAAATGGATCATGGTCGGTGCAAAGCGTGTGATCGACAACGACTATCATATCGTCAAGCCTGCCGTGGTGGAGGAAGCCATCAAAAAATACAAGGACAACAACGACTGGCTCTCGCAGTTTCTGGACGAATGCTGCGAGGTTGGCGACGCTTTCTCCGCGAAATCCGGCGATGTCTACAACGCATACCGCAGTTATTGTGCGCAGGTGGGTGACTATGTTCGCAGTACGACAGATTTCTACACTGCGCTGGAATGCGCCGGTTTTGAAAGGAAACGAAGCAAATCCGCACGGATGCTTTTCGGCCTGCAGCTTAAGTCGGATTTCCTGAATTGAGCATAGGGTGACGGTCGATGACACTCTCTACAGGAACTTCTCCTATAGCCTTAAAAAACAAGTCCTAAGAGAAGTTACTGAAATAACTGTCATCGACTGTCACCACCCACCTAATTCCTGATGGAGGATCACTTATGAGAGAGAAAACGATAGAACAGAAATTGATAAAAGCCGTAAAAAACGCTGGCGGCATCGCACCGAAACTGGTCAGCCCCGGCTTTGACGGAATGCCAGACCGTATGGTGCTGATGCCGGAAGGCAAATTCGGCTTTGTGGAGGTCAAGGCGCCGGGAAAGAAACCGCGACCGCTGCAGGCTGCCAGACACGGACTGCTGCGGCGGCTGGGCTTCAAGGTGTATGTCCTTGATGACCCGGAGCAGATTGGAGGGATAGTGGATGAAATACGAACCGCATGAATACCAGAAATATGCCATCAACTACATCAAGACGCATCCCTTCGCCGCAGTGCTGCTTGATATGGGTCTTGGCAAAACAAGCATCACCCTCACTGCCATAGGCGACCTGCTGTTCGACAGCTTTGAGGTACACCGGGTGCTGGTGATTGCGCCGCTGCGAGTGGCTCGTGATACCTGGAGTGCGGAGCTGCAAAAGTGGGATCATCTCCACAGCCTTAATTATTCGGTGGTGGTCGGCAGTGAAGCAGAACGCAAAGCGGCGCTCCTGCGCAAGGCCGATATCTACATCATCAATCGGGAGAATGTACAGTGGCTCATAGAAAAGAGCGGGATGCCCTTTCACTTCGATATGGTGGTCATTGATGAGCTTTCTTCCTTTAAAAATCACCAGTCCAAGCGGTTCAAGGCTCTGATGCAGATGCGACCCAGAATCAAGCGAGTTATCGGACTGACCGGCACTCCCGTTTCCAACGGCCTAATGGATTTGTGGGCGGAGTTCAAGATTATCGATCTCGGTAAACGCCTCGGCAGATTCATCACGCATTACAGGCAGGAATATTTCGTGCCGGACGCCATGAACGGTCAGATCGTTTACAGCTATCGCCCCAAGCCGGGAGCGGAGCAGGAAATATACCGCAAAATATCGGACATCACGATTTCCATGAAATCAACCGACCACTTGACAATGCCGAAGCTGATCTCCAGCGAATACCGGGTGTATCTAAGTCAGGACGAGTGGGATGCCTATGAGGAAATGAAAAAGCAGTTCATACTGGGCCTGCCCGACGGAGAGATCAGTGCCGCAAACGCCGCTGCGCTTTCCGGCAAGCTGTCCCAGATGGCGAACGGCGCAATTTATGACAATGCCGGAAATACAGTCCTTATCCATGACCGCAAGCTGGATGCACTGGAGGACATCATCGAAGCTGCCAACGGCAAACCTCTTCTGGTGGCGTACTGGTTCAAGCATGATTTGGAGCGGATTATGAAGCGGCTTCATGAGCGGCACATTCCGTTTTCCCGCCTTGATACTTCCGACAGCATCCGAAGGTGGAACAACGGCGAGATCCCCGTGGCGCTTATCCACCCCGCCTCTGCCGGACATGGGCTGAATCTCCAAAGCGGCGGCAGCACCATCGTCTGGTTCGGGCTGACATGGAGTTTGGAACTGTATCAGCAGACAATAGCCCGTCTGTGGCGGCAAGGTCAGACCTCCAAAACCGTGGTGGTGCAGCACATTGTAGCGGATGACACCATTGATGAGCAGATTCTGTGTGCGCTGAAAGCCAAAGATAAAACACAGTCGGCCTTGATAGCTGCAGTCAAGGCAAATCTGAGAATCTGAGACAACAGTTCGACAAATAACGACAATCCGTGCCAATCCGAGGATCTTAAAACATCGGAGGTACGAATATGAACCCCTATCAGGCATTAGCCAACGCCATTGTAGAACTGGCCGTAAAAGACTACAAAAAAGCACTCAAGCAGCATTACCGCTTCCCGGATAACGAGGATTTCGCAGCCGAGGTGAATGCATTGGAGCGTTTCTTCCGTTCCGGCTGGTACGGAACGCTTACCGACCTGGACGGAGAATATCTTATGACGGGTGTTCGCCGTATGGTGCATAAGGAGGTAGCGGCATGACAGCAAAAGAGTATCTCTCGCAGGCGCACCACCTTGACCAGCGCATTGACGCAAAAATCGCCCAGGTCGCATCACTGAATGAACTTGCCACCAAATGCACCGCCACGCTGACAGGTATGCCGAGAAATCCTAACCACGGAGGCTCCACAATGGCAGATGCCGTATGCAAGATCATTGACCTGCAGGAAGAAATCAACAGGGACATCGACCGGCTCGTGGATCTGAAGCGTGAGATTGTAGAGGTTATAAAGTCTGTAGACAATACCGAATATCAGATTCTTTTGGAGAAGCGATATCTGTGTTTCCACACCTGGGAGCAGATTGCTGTGGATATGCACTACAGCGGAAAATGGATACAGAAACTGCACGACCGCGCCTTGGATGTGGTGGCCGATATTCTGAAAGCAAAAAGTGTACACGATAGTTCCGTAGAGTTCCCGCCCTAAATGTAGTATCATTATAATAGCGAAAAAGAATCAAGGACAGCCTCATGGGAGCAATCCCGTGGGGCTTTTCCTATGCCCAAGGAGGTGAAACGATGCCGAAGAAACCGCTGCGACCGTGTTCTCACCCCGGCTGTTCGAACCTCTGTGACGGACAGTTCTGTGAGCAGCACCGCACAGAGGAACGCCGCAAATACGATAAATACGAGCGCAGCGCAGACATCAATAAAAAGTACGGCAGAGCGTGGAAACGCATCCGCGACCGCTATGCGGCGGAGCATCCCCTCTGTGAGATGTGCCTCAAGGAAGGTCGGCTGACCCCGGTACAGGAAGTTCACCACATCCTGCCTGTTTCCAAGGGTGGCACTCACGCAAGGGACAACCTGATGAGCCTCTGTCAGTCCTGCCACACCAAGATCCACCACGACCTTGGCGACCGGTAGGGGGATAGAAATCTCCGGGACCTTTTCGGTCGGGCAACGGCCCGGGGTCACGTGCGCAAAAAAGGCGAAATCAAAAGGGTAATTAAGGGAGGTGAGCTTGGATGCCCACAAAATCGAATAACACAGGCGGCAGAGGCGGCGCAAGACCCGGTGCGGGAAGGAAGAAATCCGCAGTCAAAGATAAAGCCGAAAACGGTAATCCCGGCGGCAGAAAACTTGAAGTGCTGGACATTCCCGAAGTCGAGGGTGTTGATATGCCGAAGCCCCATGATTTTCTGTCCGCCGAGCAGCGGGACGGCAGCGTCCTGCAGGCACATGAAATCTACACGGAAACCTGGCAATGGCTCAAAGGCATCGGCTGTGCCGCAAAGGTGTCGCCGCAGCTCTTGGAGCGATATGCCATGTGTTCCGCCCGCTGGGTGCAGTGCGAGGAAATGACCAACCGCATGGGTTTCCTCTCCAAGCACCCCACCACGGGAAAGCCGATCCCGTCCCCGTTTATCAATATCGGTATCAACTACATGAACCAGGCGGTTCGGCTCTGGAATGAGATCTTCCAGATCGTGAAAGAAAACTGCAGCACGGAATACGGCGAGTCAACGCCGCAGGACGACCTTATGGAACGCCTGCTCCGTGCGAGAAAGGGGTAACACCATGTTTGAAAAAGTAAATCCCTGCCACCCGGATAAGGTGGCAGACAGAATTGCCGGTGCGCTCGTTGACCTGGCATACAGAAAAGAAAACGATCCCCGCATTGCCGTGGAAGTCCTCATCGGCCATGGCGTTTGCCACATCATTGCGGAAACTTCCGTCATGCTGGACAAGGCAGATGTCACCGCCGCCGTCCACCGCATTGCCGGAAATCTCGCCGTGGACTATGTAGAAGTGCCGCAGGACGGTCACCTCGCCGACAACCAGGCAAACGGCGTCCGCTGCGGAGATAACGGCATTTTCAAGGGAATGCCCGTGACCGAGGAGCAGAAAAAGCTCTCGCAGATCGCACGGGACATTTTCTCCGTGTATCCCTATGACGGGAAATATATTCTGGACGGCGACCGTCCCATTCTCTGTCAGAGCAATGCGTCCTCGGATGCGCTCCGAAACCTGTACCCCAATGCGGAGATCAACCCGCTCGGCGATTGGACAGGCGGCACGGATGTGGACACCGGAGCCACCAACCGTAAGCTCGGTTCGGATATGGCTGACTCGGTGACGGGCGGCGGTCTGCACGGTAAGGATCTATCCAAGGCAGATGTGTCTGTCAACATCTATGCTTTTCTCAAAGCCCAGGAAACCCGCAAGCCCGTAACGCTCTGCTGTGCCATTGGTGATGACACCGTAGACGGCAGACCGTATGAGAAAATCGTGGAGATTGCTCGAAACTATATCCGCTCGGTCGGCGGCTTTGAGAAGTTTGCGGAATGGGGGCTGGTTTGATGAAAACAACGACCGAAATGCAGCTCGTTCCCATTACAAAGCTGGTGCCGTATGTCAACAACGCCCGGACACACAGCCCAGAACAGATCAATAAGCTCCGCTCCTCGCTCCGTGAGTTCGGTTTTATCAATCCTGTCATCATCGACCGTGACTATGGCGTAATTGCCGGTCACGGTCGTATTCTTGCCGCCAAGGAGGAAGGCATCACCGAAGTGCCGTGTGTCTTTGCCGACCACCTCACCGAAGCGCAGAAGAAAGCCTATATCATTGCCGACAACCGTATGGCGATGGACGCAGGCTGGGATGAAGAACTTCTGCGCGTGGAGATCGAGTCTTTGCAGGCAGCGGACTTCGACCCGCTTCTCACCGGCTTTGACGAGAAAGAACTGTCAAAGCTGTTTGACGACGGTATTGAAGCCGAAGAGGATGATTTTGATGTGGATGCCGAGATGCAAAAGCCGACCTTCACGAAATTCGGTGACATCTGGACGCTGGGGCGGCACCGGCTCATCTGCGCTGACAGTACCAAAGAGGAAACCTACACAGCCCTCATGGACGGTCGTAAAGCGAACCTCGTCATCACCGACCCGCCCTACAATGTGAACTACGAGGGCAGTGCCGGAAAAATCAAGAATGACAATATGGCATCGGAGAAGTTTTTTGACTTTCTCTTCGATGCCTTTTCCAATATGGAGAAGGTCATGGCGGACGATGCCTCCATCTATGTGTTCCATGCCGACACTGAGGGACTGAACTTCCGCAGAGCATTTGACGCTGCCGGGTTCTACCTCTCCGGCTGCTGTATCTGGAAAAAGCAGTCCCTGGTGCTGGGACGCTCTCCGTATCAGTGGCAGCACGAGCCGTGCCTTTACGGCTGGAAAAAGAAAGGCAAGCACCAGTGGTACACCGGACGGAAAGAGTCCACCATCTGGGAGTTTGATAAGCCGAAGAAAAACGGTGACCATCCCACCATGAAGCCTATTCCGCTTCTTGCGTATCCGATTCAGAACAGTTCCATGGCAAACTCCGTGGTGCTTGACCCCTTCGGCGGCAGCGGCTCTACGCTGATTGCCTGTGAGCAAACCGACCGCATCTGCTGCACCATCGAGCTGGACGAGAAGTTCTGCGATGTCATTGTCCGCAGATACATAGAGCAGGTCGGCACGGATGAGAAGGTCAGTGTTCTGCGTGACGGCAAGGAATACAAGTTTAGTGAGGTAGCACCCCATGATGAATAAGCCTTTGACCCTCGGAAGCCTGTTTGATGGCTCCGGGGGTTTTCCGTTGGGTGGGCTGCTTGCCGGTATCACTCCTGTGTGGGCATCGGAAATTGAGCCGTTTCCCATTCGGGTGACCACCAAGCGCCTGCCATTTATGAAGCACTACGGGAACATCTCCGCTATGGACGGCGGCAAGATCGAGCCTGTGGATATTATCACCTTCGGCAGCCCGTGCCAGGACATGAGCGTGGCAGGCCGAAGAAGCGGTCTGGACGGTTCCCGTTCCAGTCTTTTCTATGAAGCCGTCCGCATTATCAAAGAAATGAGGTGTGCCACAGGTGGCAGATATCCAAGATACATCGTATGGGAGAATGTCCCCGGTGCCTTCTCCTCGAACAAGGGCGAGGACTTCAAAGCCGTCCTCGAAGCGGTCATCGGCATCGCCGAGCCGAATGCCGAGGTGCCTATGCCTGAAAAGGCACAATGGCCCTACGCCGACCTTTATCTGGGAGACGGATGGAGCGTTGCGTACCGAACTCTTGACGCACAATACTGGGGAGTTCCCCAGCGAAGACGCCGCATCTACCTTGTCGCAGATCTTGCAGGCAGAGGTGCCGGAAAAATACTATTTGAGTCAGAAGGCCTGTCTGGGTATTCTGCGGAGGGCTTCCGCTCGTGGCAAAGAGCTGCCGGAGGTTTTACGCCTTGCGTTGGAGCGGCAGGCTTCGATGGATACAACGGCAGTCTGACGGACGACACTTCCGCCACCCTCGGCGTGAACTGCGGAGTCTCAACAGGTCGCAACGGCATCGTGCTGAACGACCAGGGCGGCAACCGCATGGACATCACTGAGGAGGTTACCTCCACACTCCGAGCAGAAGCACACCATCCGCCCTGCGTGATGGAGTCGGCAGGCTTCTGCACCGAGCATTCCGCAAAGAGCCGCACCATCGGCTATGAGGAAGAGTGTTCTCCCACGCTCCGTGCAGGCGTTGTTCCTGCGGCGGTGGCACTGGAAAACCATCCTACCGACAGCAGAGTCAAACTTTCCGAGGACGGGAATGTGCAGACACTGACCTCACGCATGGGCACGGGCGGCAACAATGTACCGCTTGTGATGAAGATCCGCTCCGGCTGCGAAGGCGGCGGCAAGGGTGTGCTCATTCAGGAGAATAAGTCCGCGACTCTGTCCTGTAACAACGACCAGACGCTGTTCGAGCCTTGCGGCTGGGACGGCGGACAGGTTTCTCCGACTCTCACCAAACAGAACGCAGGTGGAAATCAGCGTATGCCGGACAAGGACAATTTTACCTGCATCCTTCAACCCTTCGGCATCTGCTCCAAGGATTCCAATTCCATGAAATCTGACAATCCCCACAGCGGTATCTACGAAGCGGAAACCTCTCGCACACTGGATGCTAACGGCGGCAATCCCTCCTGTAACCAGGGCGGCATTGCCGTTGTTGCGTTTACGCAGAACCAACGGGATGAAGTTCGTGACCTGGGCGACCGCTCCGCTGTGGTGTGCGCCAATGCAGGGACGAAACAGCAGACCTATGTGCTACAGGGCTCCATGATCGGCCGCGAGGACAGGAACGGTCCCCAGGGTGACGGCATCAACGAAGATGTCAGCTTCACCCTAAATACAATCGACCGCCACGCTGTCTATACCATGACAACCGGCAGCTTTGCCCAGGTTGCTGAAGATAAGGCTCCTACCGTCCTTGCCCGTGACTACAAAGACCCCACCGCCGTTTGCTACGGCATTGGCAGGGACACCTTCAACCAGGGGCAGAACGCCAAGTTCGCTCCGACCTTTGAGAAGGAGCTTCAGCCGACACTGGTAGCCAAAGGACCGGGTGCTATCCAAAGCGGATATACCGTCCGGCGTTTGACGCCCACCGAGTGTGCCAGGCTTCAAGGCTTCCCGGACAACTGGTGCGCCGATCTCGGTACGGAAAAACCGTCCGATGAGGAAATGTACTTCTGGCACAAGGTGTTCAAGACCTACTCCGAAGTGACCGGCTGCAAGATGAAGTCCGACAAGCAGGTCGCAAAGTGGCTGAAAGACCCGTATTCCGACAGTGCGGAATATAAGATGTGGGGCAACGGCGTGGCACTTCCGTGCGTATGGTTCGTTCTGTGCGGGACCGTGTGGTATGCACAGTCCGGCGGCGATAATGCGCCGATATAATCTATACAGGAAATGTGCAGATATAGCTGGATAAGTGCCCAGCCTGACGGTAATATGTGACTACCATAAAACAAGGAGGTCACGAACATGACGATTACAATCCATGCACATGGCGCAGAGCGCAAGCGGCTGGTGCAGACCATCTCCGACTGGCTCGGTATCCCCGCAAAGTACTGTGGCGCACCCACATTCAACTATGAGGTGGATTACTTCCCCATCGACCGAAACGGCAGCCTTTCCTTTGATGACCGTACCGACAGTGAGGTCATTGAACGCCTGCTGCAGCACATCTACGATGAGGGTTTTGACATCGACCAGAGCCACACTGATGACGGGGACGAGCCTTGCGCCGTCTGCATTTCCATGCCGAGGAGTCTGTTCACCGACAGCAATCTGGAAAACCTCAAGGCACTCATTGCCGCCAAGGGTGGTCTTATCAAGAAAGCCCTCGGAGTCGCTGACCTGCCACTGGAAATCACGGACACGAAGGTTTCCTTCCCTTGGTTCCCAGCAACACCTACTCCGGAGGAACTGAAAGCCTACGATACCTTCATCTGCAAGCTGTGCGAACTGGCACGGACGCAAAAGCGAGTTTCTGCCACCGAAAAGCCCACCGACAATGAGAAGTACGCATTCCGCTGCTTTCTGCTGCGGCTGGGCTTCATCGGCGCTGAGTACAAAGAGGCAAGAAAAATCCTGCTCCGCAACCTGACAGGCAGTTCCGCTTTTAGGAGCGGCCAGTCAAAGGAGGCTGAACCATGCGAATGATCTCAAAAGAAGCCTTACAAGCCCTCCGTGGGCGGTTTCCGAAGGGCACACGGGTCGAGCTCGTGAAGATGGACGATCCCCAGGCGCCGCCCATCGGCACAAAGGGCACTGTACTGGGTGTGGACGACATCGGCTCCATCATGGTCGCTTGGGATAACGGCTGTGGCTTAAGCGTTGCCTACGGCGAGGATATCTGCCGGAGGTGCGACCATGACTGAGAAAATCCGTCAGCAGATTTTTGCCGTCCGCGCAACGGGCAGAACGAATATGTTTGACATCCATGTCGTTCTGCGTATTGCCCATGAAATGCAGTTCTATGAGTTGGTAATTTTTCTGGAGGAGCATCGCTCAGAATATGTGCGTTTCATTCTGACCGGCGAGATGTAAAATCTGTAAGATACACAGTTTCCCGCCCCAAAGATCGTGTAGTTTATATCTCCGAAATGACTGGATATATCCTCTAATTGACGGTAATATACAGTCACAACAAAACGAACGGAGGACACGGTTATGTGGAAAGAAGGCAGCATCAAGGTTAACGGAGAGATTTTTCACTACTGGATGAAGCAGTACGAGAAAGGCTCCGAGTGGGGTATCGACGGCGGACGCATTTCCAAGCTCATGCTCAAGCGGGACGGCAAAATCGTCTGCAACTACGACAGAGGCTGGGACATCGAACCCGCCGATGAAAACACACAGCTTGCGCTGGAGCTTCTGCTCCACAGCGAGAACTGGTAAAACACAATCATTTCAAAGCAACGGCTCCAAAAGGGGCTGCTGCTCGTTGTACGAAAGGTCGCACCGATTTCGGTGGCTGCTATTTTTATTGCTCTGCCGGAGGGGGTGAGAAATTGCGAAAACTGAAGAATTACAAGCCGACACGGTTCATGGAGAAAACCTCCCACTACGATGCGGACGCAGCGGATTATGCCGTCATGTTCATCGAGAGCCTGTGCCACACCAAAGGCACCTGGGCGAGAAAGCCCTTCGAGCTGATTGACTGGCAGGAGCAAATTATCCGGGATATCTTCGGTGTACTCAAGTCAAACGGCTACCGGCAGTTCAACACTGCCTACATTGAGATACCCAAGAAACAAGGCAAGTCCGAGCTTGCCGCTGCGGTGGCGCTCCTGCTTACCTGCGGTGACGGTGAGGAACGAGCCGAGGTCTATGGCTGTGCTGCCGACCGCCAGCAGGCATCCATCGTGTTCAATGTGGCAGCAGATATGGTGCGGATGTGTCCGGCGCTTTCCAAACGGGTCAAGATACTGGATTCCCAGAAACGGCTCATTTATCAGCCGACGGGCAGTATCTACCAGGTGCTCTCTGCCGATGTTGGCAACAAACACGGTTTCAACACCCACGGCGTGGTGTTTGACGAGCTGCACACCCAGCCGAACCGCAAGCTCTTTGATGTTATGACAAAAGGCTCCGGCGACGCCCGAATGCAGCCGCTATATTTCCTCATTACCACGGCCGGCAATGATACGAAGTCCATCTGCTATGAGATTCACCAGAAAGCAAAGGACATCATCGAGGGTCGAAAGATCGACCACACCTTCTATCCCGTTATCTACGGTGCGGAGGAATCGGATGATTGGACGGACCCGATGGTTTGGAAGAAAGCCAATCCGTCCCTCGGCATCACGGTGGGCATCGACAAGGTAAAGGATGCCTGCGAATCTGCCAAGCAGAACCCCGGCGAGGAGAACTCCTTCCGACAGCTGAGACTCAACCAATGGGTCAAACAGGCGGTACGCTGGATGCCGATGGACAAGTGGGACAAATGCGAGTTCGCTGTCTGCGAGGATGATCTGGAAGGTCGCGTCTGCTACGGCGGTCTGGACTTGTCCTCCACAACGGATATTACAGCATTCGTTCTGGTGTTTCCGCCGGAAGATGAGAACGACAAATACATCATCCTTCCGTACTTCTGGATACCGGAGGACAACCTCGACCTCCGAGTCCGGCGTGACCATGTGCCATACGATGTGTGGGAGCGGCAGGGCTTTTTACAGACCACGGAAGGCAATGTCGTTCACTATGGCTACATCGAGAAATTCATCGAAAGCCTGGGTGAGCGTTTTAATATTCGAGAAATTGCCTTCGACCGTTGGGGCGCTGTGCAGATGGTGCAGAATCTTGAGGGCATGGGCTTCACGGTCGTTCCTTTCGGACAGGGCTTCAAGGATATGTCCCCGCCCACTAAGGAACTGATGAAACTGGTGCTGGAACAGCGCATTGCCCACGGCGGGCATCCCGTCCTCCGCTGGATGATGGATAACATCTTCATCCGCACCGATCCGGCTGGGAACATCAAGCCGGACAAGGAGAAATCCACAGAGAAAATCGACGGTGCTGTGGCAACGATCATGGCGCTTGACAGAGCTATCCGCTGCGGCAATGACAAGACCGAGTCTGTTTATGACAGTCGAGGTCTTTTATTTATATGAAGGGAGAGTTTATATGGGTATCTTTTCAGGGCTGTTCAAATCCAGGGACAAGCCTCAAAACCGCACGACGGGCAGCAACTACGCCTTTTTCATGGGCGGCACGACCTCAGGCAAAGCGGTGACGGAACGCTCCGCCATGCAGATGACCGCCGTGTATTCCTGTGTCCGCATCCTGTCTGAGACTGTGGCGGGGCTGCCGCTGCACCTCTATAAATACACGGACAGCGGCGGCAAGGCAATGGCGCTCGACCATCCGCTCTACCGCTTGCTCCACGATGAGCCGAACCCGGAGATGAGCTCCTTTGTGTTTCGGGAGACGCTTATGACGCACTTGCTCCTCTGGGGCAACGCTTACGCGCAAATCATCCGCAACGGCAAAAATGAGATCGTGGCGCTGTACCCCTTGATGCCGAACAAGATGTCGGTGGACAGAGACGAAAACGGTCGGCTGTACTACACCTATTACCGTGGCACAGACGAGGCTATCAAGAACAAGGAGTTCGCCGTAACGCTTCAGCCCTCGGATGTGCTGCATATCCCCGGCTTGGGTTTTGACGGTCTGGTGGGCTATAGTCCCATTGCAATGGCGAAGAATGCCATTGGCATGGCGATTGCCTGTGAGGAGTATGGCGCGAAATTCTTCGCCAACGGTGCCGCACCGGGTGGCGTGCTGGAACACCCCGGCACCATCAAAGACCCGCAGCGTGTGCGGGAGAGCTGGCAGTCTACCTTCGGCGGCAGCGGCAATGCGAACAAAATCGCTGTGCTGGAGGAAGGCATGAAATACACGCCCATCGGTATCTCGCCGGAGCAGGCGCAGTTCCTCGAAACACGAAAATTTCAAATCAATGAGATCGCTCGAATTTTCCGAGTCCCGCCCCACATGGTGGGCGACCTGGAAAAGTCGAGCTTTTCTAATATTGAGCAGCAGTCCCTGGAGTTCGTGAAATACACCCTTGACCCCTGGGTCATCCGCTGGGAGCAGTCCATTCAGCGGTCACTCCTTTCGCGGGACGAAAAAGCCGTGTATTTCGTGAAGTTCAATCTGGAAGGCTTGCTTCGCGGCGATTACCAAAGCCGCATGAACGGGTACGCCATCGGGCGGCAGAACGGCTGGATGTCCGCCAACGACATCCGAGAGTTGGAAAACCTCGACCGTATCCCGGCAGAGGATGGCGGCGATTTGTACCTCATTAACGGCAATATGCTCCCGCTGAAAAATGCCGGGGCTTTTGCAAATACACCTACCGATGACGGAAAGGAGGAAAAATCCGATGAAGAAATTCTGGAATTGGAAGACCCGAACGGTGACCAATCAGGAGACGCAGGAACAGATACAGGAAAGAACCCTGTTCCTGAACGGGACCATCGCCGAGGAAAGCTGGTTTGACGATGATGTCACCCCGCAGCTTTTCAAGGACGAGCTCATGTCCGGCAGCGGAAATATTACCGTGTGGATCAACTCTCCCGGCGGCGACTGCGTGGCTGCAGCGCAAATCTACAATATGCTCATGGACTACAAGGGTGATGTGACCGTGAAAATCGATGGCATTGCGGCATCCGCAGCATCCGTCATCGCTATGGCAGGCACGAAGGTGCTGGTGTCCCCGGTGTCCATGCTTATGATCCACAACCCCATGACAGCGGCATTCGGCAATTCGGACGAGATGCAGAAAGCTATCGAGATGCTCTCAAGCGTTAAGGATTCCATCATCAATGCCTATGAGATCAAGACGGGGCTGTCCCGTGCCAAGCTCTCGCACCTCATGGATGTCGAAACTTGGATGGACGCAAACAAGGCTGTGGAACTCGGCTTTGCGGACGAAATCATGCAGAGAAACTCGGAATCCGAAGAGGTACCCACGCCTGCCGTTTCCATGCTGTATTCCAAGGCGAATGTGGTGAACTCTCTCATGGAGAAGATCGCCGCAAAATGCGCCATCACCCCGAAATCCAACCGTACACAAAAAGCCGATGACCTTATGGAGCGGCTCAATCTCATTAAAAACTGGAGGTAATTCAATATGACTATCAACGAACTGCGTGAAAAGCGCAACAAGGCTTGGAACGCTGCAAAGGCATTTGTGGAAACCAAGCGCGACAAGGACGGCCTTCTTTCCGAAGAGGATGCCAAGACCTATGCTCAGATGGAAGAGAAGGTGCAGGACTACGGTGCCGAGATTGAGCGCATGGAAGCCATGTCCGCAATGGAAGCACAGCTGAATAAGCCCACTTCTTCTCCCATTACTGAGAAGCCCATGAACGGCAAGTCCACCGCTGACGAGAAGCCCAAGACCGGCCGTGCTTCCGATGCCTACCGCACCGGAATGCTTACCGCCCTTCGCAGCAACTTCCACCAGGTGAGCGATGTCCTTCGCGAGGGTGTTGACGCTGACGGCGGCTACCTCGTACCCGAGGAGTATGATTCCCGCCTCATTCAGACGCTTTCCGAGGAAAACATCATGCGAAAGCTCGGTCACACCATCACCACATCCGGTGAGCATAAGATCAATATTGCTGCGACCGCACCTGCCGCTGCGTGGATCGAGGAAGGCGGCGCACTCTCTTTCGGTGACGCCACCTTTGCACAGATCCTTCTGGATGCGCACAAGCTCCATGTTGCTATCAAGGTGACCGAGGAACTGCTCTACGACAATGCGTTCAAGCTGGAGGATTACATTCTTACCGAGTTTGGCAAGGCACTCGCCAATGCCGAAGAGGACGCATTCCTCAACGGCACAGGTGTCGGTCAGCCCCTCGGTCTGTTTGCGGAGACTGGCGGCGGTCATGTGGCAGAAACGCTTACTGCGGCACTCAAGAGTGATGATCTCATCACACTCATCCATGCACTGAAGCGTCCCTACCGCAAATCTGCCTCTTTCATCATGAACGACAAGACTATCGCGCAGATCCGCAAGCTGAAGGACAACAACGGTGCATACATCTGGCAGCCTTCCTACCAGGCAGGCGAACCGGATCGTATTCTCGGCTACACGGTTCACACCTCTGCGTATGCGCCGGAGAATGCTATTGCGTTCGGCGATTACAGCTACTACAACATCGGCGACCGCGGCACCCGTTCCTTCAAGCAGCTCAATGAGCTGTTCGCGGGCAACGGCATGATCGGTTTCGTTGCCAAGGAGCGTGTGGACGGCAAACTCATTCTCCCCGAAGCCGTTCAGATTCTCAAGCTGAAAACCGAATAAGGAAGGAGGCGGCGGTGATGGACGAGCTTCTTTCCAAAGTAAAAGCCAACCTTATCCTGGAACATACGGCGGATGATGTCCTGCTGAAAAGCTACATCACCGCCGCTGTTTCTTACGCCGAAAGCTACCAGCACATCCCGGAGGGCTACTACAAGGAGAACTCCATGCCGCCCACTACAGAGCAAGCCGTCATCATGCTGTCATCTCACTTCTACGAAAGTCGAGACGGCAGCACTGGCGGCTTTTTTGCGGATAACACCGGAGCAGCACAGCGGGTGTGGAACACGGTCAATTTGCTGCTCCGCTTGGATAGGCGGTGGCAGGTATGAGCTTCGGTAAAATGAACGGCTTTGCCGACATTGTAGAAACCCGCCAAGTCAAGGACAGCGAAGGCTTTACCCATTCCGAGGATGAAGTCCTCGCTTCCGTTCGTGTGTACCGGGAAGGCCGGCACGGCAGTCAGCGTTGGGCGAACCTCGCTGCATTCAGTGAAGCGACCGACCTGTTCCGCTTTCGGTGTATTCCTGGGCTGACGGTCACTACCGACCAGTTTCTCATCTGCGATGACTGTCGCTACGACATTGTGTCCGTGGAGGATGTAAAGGGGCGTGGGATGTACATTGAAGTACTGGCAAAAAAGGAGGTGCCGACCGTTGGCTAAGTGCGACATGAAAATGCCGGAGGAGTTCCTTCTGAAAATTTCCAAGCTCGGCAGCAACTTTGACAGCGTGGCGGATACCGTCCTGCAGGCCGGTGGCGAGGTCGTGCTGAAAAGGGTCAAGAGCAATCTTTCCTCCGTTATCGGCAGAGGGACAAAGTTCAAATCCCGCACCACAGGTGAACTGGAAGGTGCGCTTGGCCTTTCTCCCTCCAAGCTGAACCGGGACGGTAACCACGACATCAAGGTCGGTTTCGCAGAGCCCCGCTCGGACGGCAGCAGCAATGCCAAGCTGGCCAACATTCTGGAATACGGCAAGCACGGTCAGCCTGCAAAGCCGTTTCTGAAACCCGCGAAAACGGCGTCCCGGCAGGAATGCATCGATGCCATGACCAAGGCACTGGATGAGGAGGTGGAAAAGCTGTGAGCCTGCTATCCGATTTGCAAACCATCGCCGAGCATTGCGGTGTTCCAGTGGAAACGGGTGTGTTCTCCGGCAAAGCACCGGACACCTATCTGGTCATCACGCCGCTGTCGGACAACTTCGAGCTTCACGCCGACAACGCCCCAGGCTGCGAAACGCAGGAGGCACGGCTGTCCCTCTTCACAAAGGGCAGCTACACCAAACTGAAAAATGCACTCGTCCGTGCCTTGCTGGGTGCAGATTTTTATATTACCGACCGCCGGTACATCGGCTTTGAGACCGAGACCGGCTACCATCACTACGCCATTGACGTGGCGCAAATCTACGTTTTGGAGGAATAAGTTATGGCAACGATCGGTCTTGACAGACTGTATTACGCAAAAATCACCGAGAACGATGCCGGTGAGGAAACCTACGGTACGCCGTCCCAGCTTGCGAAAGCCATCTCCGCCGACCTTTCGGTGGAATTGGCTGAAGCTACGCTCTACGCCGACGACGGTGCTTCGGAGATTGTGAAGGAATTCAAGTCCGGCACACTCTCCCTCGGCATTGACGATATCGGCTCTACGGCGGCATCCGACCTCACGGGTGCAACCATCGACAAAAACAAGGTGCTGATTTCCGCATCTGAGGACGGCGGCGACCCTGTGGCGGTGGGCTTCCGCGCCAAGAAGTCCAACGGCAAGTACAAGTATTACTGGCTGTACCGAGTGAAATTCGGTGTTCCGGCGACGAACCTTGCCACCAAGGGCGACAGCATTACTTTCTCTACGCCGACCATTGAAGGCACCATTCTGCGCCGCAACAAGGCAGACGCAGGCGGCAAGCACCCGTGGAAAGCGGAGGCACTGGAGGGCGATGTGACCGCTGCGACTATCACGAACTGGTATAAGGAAGTCTATGAGCCGACCTATACCACGGCACCCGAAAAACAGGGTTAACGGAGGTAACGCACAATGGATAACGAAAGAACCGCAGTCATCACCATCGGTGACGAGGAATACACACTCCTGCTTACCACCAAGGCTACCAAGGTGATCGCCGGTCGCTACGGCGGACTGGAAAACCTCGGCGAGAAGCTGATGAAGTCCGAGAACTTTGAAATGGCCATCGGAGAGATTGTGTGGCTTATCACGCTTCTGGCGAATCAGAGTATTCTTGTCCACAACCTCAAGGATAAAGAGCATCCCAAGGAGCTGCTCACGGAGGATGTGGTGGAGCTTCTGACCACGCCGCTCGATCTTGCCGGATACAAAACCGCCATTACGGAAGCTCTCTATAAGGGCACCAAGCGGAATGTGGAAAGCGAGAAAGACTCAAAAAACGCACAAGTCGGGTAACGGTTTCCGATGCGGAACTGTTTACCCGGCTTCTTTATTACGGCCTTGCCCACCTTCATCTCAGCCAGGATGAGGTGTGGCTGATGCCGTTTGGATTGCTTTTGGACTTATGGGAGTGTCACAAGCAGTATAACGGACAGGCTGTTCCTGCTCACGAACACTACATTGACGATATTATCCCGGACGGCATTTAAGGAGGTGACGGTACATGGCAGATAGTTTCGGACTGAAGATCGGCCTTGAGGGAGAAAAGGAGTTCAAAAAGGCACTGGCGGATATCAACCAATCCTTCAAGGTGCTCGGCTCCGAAATGAAGCTCGCCACCTCTCAGTTCGATAAGAACGATAAATCCGTGGAGGCACTCGCCGCACGGAACAAGGTGCTGCGAAAAGAGATCGATGAGCAGACAACAAAAATCGACACCCTTCGCAAGGCTCTGCAGAATGCCGCCACCTCTTTCGGAGAGAACGACCGCCGCACCCAGAACTGGCAGATCCAACTCAACAATGCCGAAGCCGCCCTCAACGATATGAACCGTGAGCTGGACGAGAACGAGAAAGCCATCAAGGAGGGCGGCAAGGCTACGGAGGAATCCGGCAGTAAGTTTGAAGGCTTCGGCAAGGTTCTCAAAACCGTAGGTGTGGCACTCGGTGCCGTGGCTGTTGCCGCAGGAGCCGCCGCCGTGAAGCTCGGCAAAGAAGTCATCGCCGCCTATGCGGACTATGAGCAGCTGGTCGGCGGTGTTGACACTCTGTTCAAGGGGTCCTCGCAGGAGATCCAGCGGTACGCCGCCAACGCATACAAAACGGCAGGACTTTCTGCCAACGAGTACATGGAAACGGTCACGGGCTTCTCCGCAAGCCTCATCCAGTCTCTCGGCGGTGATACCGAGAAAGCCGCAAAGTATGCGGATATGGCAATTACGGATATGTCCGATAACGCCAACAAGATGGGTACGGATATGTCCTCCATTCAGAATGCCTACCAGGGTTTTGCCAAGCAGAACTACACGATGCTCGACAACCTCAAACTGGGCTACGGCGGCACAAAGCAGGAAATGGAGCGACTGCTTGCCGATGCGGAGAAGATATCCGGCGTCAAGTACGACATCTCCTCCTACGCAGATGTGGTGGAAGCCATCCATGTCATGCAGGAGAGCATGGACATTGCCGGTACGACCGCAAAAGAAGCGGAAGCCACCATTTCCGGCTCTGTCAATGCGTTGAAATCCGCCGTCTCGAACCTCATTGTAGGCTTTGGTGATGCGGACGCTGACATGGAGCTGCTGTGCAACAACATGGTGGATGCCTTCAAGACCGTGGTGGCGAACATCACCCCGGTTATTGAGAACATCGTGGCGGCGCTGCCCACGGCGCTGGATGCCCTGCTGACGGCTGTGGGTGAACTGCTGCCCACACTGCTGGAAGCAGTCACCGAACTGTTCTCGCAGGTGCTGGAAACGCTGCTTTCTTTGCTTCCGCAGCTTATCCCGGCGGCGGTGTCCGCGCTCATGACCATCGTGAATACGCTGATTGAGAATCTGCCCCTGCTTATCGAGGCGGCGGTTCAGCTGGTGTCTACACTGGTGACAGGCATTGCGGATGCACTGCCCACGCTCATCCCGGCGGCGGTGCAGGCTATCGTTACCATCGTACAAGGTCTGGTGGACAGTCTGCCGATGCTTCTGGATGCCGCGCTGCAGCTTATCACAGGACTGGCGCAAGGACTTCTCGATGCGCTGCCCGTACTGATCGCCGCCCTGCCGGAAATCATCAACGGTATCATTACCTTTCTGCTGGATTCCATCCCGCAGATCATTGAAACGGGCATTCAACTTCTGACCTCGCTGGTGACTGCCTTGCCGGATATCATTATGGCAATCGTGGAAGCTATCCCGAAAATCATAGACGGCATTATTACCGCCGTGCTTAACGCCATTCCGCAAATCATCCAAGCGGGCATCGACCTGCTGATCTCGCTGATACAGGCTTTACCGCAGATCATCACGACCATCGTGCAGGCCATTCCGCAGATCATCTCCGGCATTGTCAATGCACTGGTCGGGAACATCGATAAGATCATCATGGCAGGCGTTCAGTTGTTCGTTGCGCTGATTGAAACCTGCCCACCATCATCGTGGAAATCGTCAAGGCCGTGCCGCAGATCATTGCGGGCATCGTGAAAGCCTTCGGCTCTCTGATGTATAAGATCGTAGAAATCGGCGGCAACATCGTCAAGGGACTGTGGAGCGGTATTACCCAGCTTGCCTCGTGGCTGTGGGACAAGGTGTCCGGGTGGATCTCTTCCATCTGGGACGGCATCTGCGATTTCTTCGGTATCCATTCGCCCTCGAAGGAGATGGCATGGGTCGGTGAAATGCTGGTCAAGGGTCTTGCAGGCTCCATTGACGACAACGGCGATGAAGCGGTCAAAGCCGCAGAAGGAATGGCCGAGGACATCAACGGCGTCATGGGCGACCTTGCCCACGATATGCAGACGGCTTTGCCTACCGACTTTGATGTGAACGGCTCGATCCGTTCTGCGGTGGACGGTGTGGTCGGTAAGGCGGCATCCGCTTTCACCATCGCCCTGAACATCACGAACTTCAACAATTACAGCAGTGAGGATATCCGTCAGCTCACCAACGAAGTCATGGAAACGGCGAACCAGTTCGCCCAGCGGAAAGGAGTGGTATTCGCATGAGCTATTTCACCTACAACGGCCGCAGTTCCGCTGATTTCGGTCTGCATATCGAGAAGAAGGACGTGTTCTCCGCACCGGAGTACGATGCGGAGTTCATCTCCATTCCCGGTCGGAGCGGCGACATCATCAATCCCAACCGCCGTTTTTCCAACATCAAAGTGACCTACACGGTGTTCCTCGCACGGAAGAACGTAGCCGCCCTTGCATCCAACCTGCGGGACATCAAAGGCTGGCTGTACTCCGAGCCGGACAGATACCACGAACTCACCGACTCCTACGATGCGGAGTATTTCCGTTACGGAGTCATATCCGGCAATCTGGATATTGAGGAGCAACTGAATAAAATCGGCTGCTTCACCGTGACCTTCAACTGCAAGCCTTTCAAATACAGCTTTGCGGGACAGCAGACGGTGTCGGCTGACGCTTCCGAACTGACGATTACCAATCCGACCGCTTTTGAGAGCCGACCATATATGAAAATCTATGGTAGCGGTCTGATTCGGCTCATGGTTCAGCCGGAAGGCGAAGGTGCGAGCCTGTGGACGATTTCAGAGGTCGATGAGTGCATCGAAATCGACAGCGAACTCATGAATTGCTTTAAGGATACCACCCTCAAAAACGATACCGTTACCGGCGACGGCTTTCCTATGCTCAAGCCGGGAACGACCACCATCGCCTGTGCAGGAAATGTGCAGCGGATCGAGGTCATTCCGAGGTGGTGCTGTTTGTAAGGTCGTTCCCGATTGTAAGCGGTAGAAAAATTCAAAAAAGTATGGTATAATGTTTTTAAATGAGAACGACAAGTCGGAATTTACCTCTATCCAAACATACAAGCTCTTGACAATAAAGCTCCTATATAGTATAATTTGATAAACTACTATATAGGAGCTTTTTCATGAAAACAAATGGAGGATTTCTTGTCACCAAAATAAAACAGCTTGGGGACCGGATTTTTGAGAAGATTCTCAGCGAAAAGAATATTGATGCGTTCAATGGAGCCCAGGGGCGCATTCTTTATGTGCTGTGGCAGGAGGATGGAATCTCGATCAGGTCACTCTCGGTCAAATGCGGATTAGCGATAACATCTCTTACGACGATGCTGGAAAGAATGGAACATCAAGGACTGATAAGCCGTGTTCAGTCTGAAACGGACAAAAGGAAAACACTCCTGTTTCTGACTGAGAAAGCACATGCCTTAAAGGGCGAGTACGATTCTGTATCTGATGAGATGGGCAGTATTTACTACAAAGGTTTTTCAGAGGAAGAAATTACCCGGTTTGAGGAATGCCTCGACCGCATCAGAAAGAATCTTGAGGAGTGGCAGAAGTCATGAGTATTTGTATCAAAGATCAGATTCAGAACATGAATCTCGTCATCGGCTGCACAGTGGGGTGTGCATATTGCTATGCCCGCAACAATGTGAAGCGCTGGCATATGAT
>ERZ834769.424-NODE-424-length-45763-cov-8.793362_pt1 | contig 45763 bp, 43 predicted proteins | sample MGYA00519690_ERZ834769 | MGnify/ENA primary metagenome ERZ834769 (study PRJEB31850, sample SAMEA3708760) | human gut metagenome | biome: human gut; feature: human-associated habitat; material: faeces | place: China | collected 2014 ... | reverse complement strand
CCACTTGTCTGGACAATGCTGTTGCCGAGAACTTCTTCGGACTGCTCAAGACGGAACTGTTCTATCTGGAAAAATTTGATTCCATTGACCAGCTTGAAAAGGCTATTGTCGATTACATCGACTATTACAACAACCGCCGAATTAAATTAAAACTAAACGGCCTGAGTCCTGTGCAATACAGAATTCAGACCGTTGGGGCCGCTTAATTCGTTTTTTTGTCTAACTTTTGGGGTTCATATCAGATGACAGCCGGGTCTTTGTGTCTGCAGGAAGTGGATGAAACGGATCGGGCAATGGGGCTTACAGTGCCGAATAGCCGAAGCTGTTGACCAGTGCATCGATATGCTGGCCCGCCTTGCACATGGGACACTCGCGGGAATCGAAGCTGGCATAATCGGGCAGGTTGGAGGGGTCAAAAATAGAGGTGACCGGGATGCCCAGGCACTCGGTGGCGGTGGCGAAGATGGCGCTCAGGCCTGCCACAGTGCCGCCGTAGTAGTTGATCGCCTCGATCGCGGCCTGCACGGTGTAGCCGGTGGTGATGGAAGCAGCCAGGATCAGCACGTGCTTGCCCTTGACCATGGGGGCCAGATTGTCGCGCAGGATGATCTGGCTGCCGGTGGTGTACTCCGGGGTGATCACATAAATGGTCTGGTGGGCGTTCATGTTGGCAAAGCCGTCCTTGGTCAGCTCGTTGGCAAGGCAGGTGCCGATGACCTGTGTACCGTCCAGGCAGAGAACAGTATCCACGATGGTGTTGTGCTGGTAGGCAGCCACCAGCTCTTTTGCCACGGCCTTTGCCTCGGAAAGGCGGGACTTCTGGGTGGTGACATCGATATAGTAATTGATGTGGCTGTGGCTGGTTGCGAAATGGCCCTTTGCCACACGCAGGAACAGATTGCTCTTGTTGGTGGGAAGCTTTACCATGTTGATCATAACTGCAACACTCCTGTTCTGTCAAACTACGGCCCATTGGCCTTTTTCAGGCGGAAACACAAACAGCGCGGCGGCCCCTGCCGCTGCGCTCCCCTTCTTTTCCATGAACCTATGGTATCAGAAAATGCAGGTGTGCACAAGATACAGAATTGCCGAAAATTTGAAGAAAAATTGAGATACTTTGCCAATGCGACGGCGCAAAAAAGCCGCCCGGCTTTCCCGGACGGCTTGGGATGTACGTTGGGGAGATTACTTGGTGGTGGTAGAGCCGGAGCTCTCTTCCTTCTTGGCAGGGACGGTCAGCTTCCAGTTCAGAGAATACTCGTTGTACTGCAGGTCGGGGCAATAGGTCAACAGCACAGTACCCTCTTCTTCCAGACCGGACAAATCAGAGACCTTAATAGTGCCGCTGGCAGAAGCACCCTTTTTCAGGTTGGGATCACTCAGCTGGCCATCGAGGGACACGGGATACTTTTTCACAGTCTTGCCGTCCTTGCTGGCAACAGTAACTTTAAAGCTGTTGGGGTTAATGGCAATCGGGTTGTTACGGCCATTCTCGACCTTGAAGGGGAACGTGATCTCGGTGGTGGAAGTAGTCACCTCGGGGGCAACATACTTTTTATCAGTCTCATTATAAGTGCCCATGGTTGCAGTGACCTGCAGAATGGTCATGGAACCTGCACCTTTCTGGAGCAAATTATAGGAATCACCCTGCGGCTCACAGCCGGAGAAGAGGCTGGCACCCGCAACGGCCACAGCTGCAACAGCGGAGTATTTCAGGAAAGAGCGGCGAGAAAATGCTAACGACATAATCGTTCCTCCTTATAATGTGCAAAGCGCACGAAAATGCCAAAAGGCTCTGCCTATACAATAGGCGAAACGGGGGCGAATGTCAATGGTTTTCACAAATATTTTGTGAAATTTTCCCACCGTCGCCGTGCAAATCATACGAAATTTCGTCCTGCTTGATCAGGCTTTGGTCAGGTCAGAGGCGTTGATGGTAAAGTTCAGAGTCTTGCCGGAAACAAAGGTCGGGGTGTAGGTCACACCGATCTGCTGCCAGGTGGTGGGCACCATGCAGACCAGCTCAATGTAGCCTGCACCCTGCGGGGGAATGGCAGAGGCCGTGGTAAAACTCTCGGTGGTGCTGTCGTACAGCTGGACATAAGCGCCGCCCTCGGCTGCCTGACCGTCGCAGGTGAAGGAGAAGTCGGTGGTGGAAGCGGACAGAGCGTGGAAGTAACCGGCAGTGTTGGCTGCGATCTGCTCCGGGGTATCCAGAGGATAGGCCTCGCCGATCTCCTGAATGTTCTGTGCGCCGATGGCAAAGGTGTCGCGGCTGGAACGGTTTGCAGAGGTGATCAGCATGGCAATGTACTCATAGCCCTCGGCATCGGGGGCACTTGCCAGAGTAAAGACGCTGGTCAGCTGGACCGCCAGATTGTTCCAGTTGCTGATCTTATCGCCGACCTTGACCTCGATGGAGGAGTTATCGCCGGCCTGGCAGCCGCCCAGCACAGCAGCAGCGCCCAGAGCAGCGGCAGAAGCACCGGTGACCTTGAGGAAGGTGCGGCGGGAAATCTTGTTCGACATAAAGCTTGCCTCCTTAATCAATGGCAGAAATCTTTTTTCTTCGCTGATTCGTTTATAGCATTTTTTACCGGAAATTGCAAGGCCCTGGGCACAGAATTAACAGGAGTTTCACACAGAAGCTCACTGGTTGGGGTCCAGGCCGCGCACATGGGTCTCGCTGGTCTTGACCAGATTCAGCAGGCTGGGGGTGTACAGCGGGTATTCCCGGGTCAGGCTCTCGGTGGTCATGGCAAGGCAGGAGGGGTCTTTCACGCCCTCGGCACCGTTCAGGTCCTCACCGGCCAGCAGGTCCTCCACGTTGCTCTCGCTCATCCGCATCACGGCATCGGAGTAGCCGGGCCAGCGGCGGGCCTCCACGCTGAACAGGCTCTGGGCGTTGTGGGGTTCGGCGGAATAGAGCAGGCGGAACATCTTGGCCACGGCCATCATCAGGTAGGTGCTAACCTCGGTGGTCAGGGCCTTGCTGTGGCACTCGGCGATCTTGGCATACAGCACGTTCAGGCTGTTGGAGATCAGCTTTTTGTTCATGGTGGGCAGAACGCTGCCGTGGTAGACGTTGTCCTTCATCTTATCGGGGTTGGGCAGGTCATCGGCGTTCAGCATCATGCCGTTGCGCTCAGCCGAGCGGCCCAGCAGGTAATCGCAGGACACATTATAGTAATCCGCTACCCGGACAACAAAGTCCAGACCGCACTCGCGGATGCCCTTTTCGTAGTGGGAGAGCAGTGCCTGGGACACCCCAAGGTCCTCCGCGGCCTGCTTCTGGGTGATGCCGCGCTCCTTGCGCAGCAGCTTGATGATACGGTTGAATTCCATGATTTTGGACTCCTCAGTAGTGGAAATTGAACTTCTTTGAGTTTTGGTTTACAACATGTTGATTATACACAGTGGAAAACAAAAAGTAAAGCGAGAAAAGTGACGGAAATTTTCGTCGTTTTTCGTCATTTTTATCAAAAGGCTTGCCCCGGATACCATATCTATGCTAAACTAAAGACAATCAACGCATATTTTGTGGCGCACGGCCCGGGCAGGATGCCCACTGCCGGTGCGAAATTTTACAGCAAAGAGGAACTCTTTGCCAGATAGAGGTGTTTTTCCATGAAAACGTTCAAACTTCATCTCATCCGCCACGGCATGACGGCAGGCAACCTGCAGGGCTTGTACATCGGCAGCGGTACGGACATCCCCCTGTGTGATGAGGGTCGCGCCCAGCTGAAGGAGCTGAAGGAGCGGTTCGAGTATCCGCAGGTGGACACGGTGTTCTCCTCCCCGCTGGTGCGCGCTGTGGAGACAGCGAACATTCTGTTCCCCAATGCAGGCCACCAGTTCACAGTGCACGACCTGCGGGAAGCGGGCTTTGGCGTGTTTGAGAACCGCCCCGTGAAGGATCTGGTCAAGGAAGAGGATTTCAAGAAGTGGATCACCCCCGGCTCCGGCTTTGTGCCCGAGGGAGCAGAGCCCACCGAACAGTTCCACGCCCGCTGCGCCGAGACCCTGCTCAAGCTGTTTGAGTATATGATCCGGATGGATGTGACCGAGGCTGCCTGCGTGACCCATGGCGGCGTGATCATGAGTATGCTGAGCCAGCGCGCGCTGCCCTCCCGCCACCCGGAACAGTGGATGGCCGACCCCGGCTGCGGCTATACCGTCCAGACCGACGTGCAGCTCTGGATGCGCGACCGCCTGGTGGAGGCCATCGACATCGTCCCCTTTGGTTACGCCGATACCCTGCGCGGGCAGGCAGAAGCCGAGGAAAACGAGGCATTTGAGTAAGAATCTTTGCCGCGCCGCCCTGAAAATATCCAAAACACGTAAAAACGCGGAAGAACAGGTAAAATTCCGGGCAAATCTCTTGACAGAAAGCCAGGAATTTACTATTGTATAAAGAGAACTTATTTTCCCGTTAGGAGGAATCCCCGATGTCACAATCCCTGTCCCGCCGCTCGTTCCTGAAATATGCCGGTTCCGGTGCAGTCAGTCTGGCTGCTGCCCTGCTCACAGGTGTTTCGGGTGCGGCTCTGTCCCCCTGCTATGAGGGCGAACCTGCTCTGTTGGACGGCAAGGCGGCAGTGGAGCTGCTGGGCTATGCACCGGCCCCGGAGCTGGACAGCACGCTGGTCTATCTGTCGGTGGAGAACCTCTCGGCCCGGCCGCTGGCTGTGGGTGCCAGCTACCTGCAGAGCCGCGGGCTGGACAGCAGGAACGCCCTGTACAGCCTGGGCACCGGTCTGACGGCTCTGTGTGATGGCAGACAGGTGCGGGTGGGCAGCTTTGCAGCTCCCCTCTACGGTGAGAATGCGGCAGATGCCTCTGCCTTTACCCTGAATCTTTCCGCAGGGCGCGGGGCGATGCTCCACTGTTTCTGCGAGACCCCTGCGGACTGGCAGACGCTGGAGCTGATCTATCAGCCTGACTTTGCCGCAGGCCAGACCGTCCATTTTGTGGTGCGCCGGGATGCCGATGAGGTCCATCTGGGCGCGGTGCCTGCCACCCTTGCCGAGGTGGGCAGCGTGGTCGATCTGTAAAAAAAGCATAAAAAGAGACGGTTCTGCATCGGATTGCAGGACCGTCTCTTTTGCTTATAACAGGTTTTCCCCGGTGGAGTTCTGCACGGTGAGCTCCTGCCCGGTCAGGCTGGACACCAGCGCCAGATAGCTGCGGCCTGCCGTCAGGGTCAGGGGGCGGCCGTTGGAATCATACAGGAAGAAGGTGGTCTCGCTGCCCTGCGTCCAGGTGATGTTCCACAGGTGGCCCTCGTTGAGCCAGACACCGCCGCCCATGGTCAGATCGTAATCCAGCGTCACACCATCGTCACGCAGGGTGGAGGCACTGAACAGGATGAGCAGGTTGTCGAAATCTGTCTGCTGGCCGTTGTTGGCATCCAGCTGCGGTGTGCCGTCTGCATGGAGCATCCGGTAGGTCTTGCTGTCGGCATCGTAGGTGAAGCCGGTGGCGTTCTGCGCATCAAACTGAACCCGGACACTCATTGCGTCCGAAGCATCTGCATCGGGCAGTTTGCCGCTTTCCTGCATGGGCAGCAGATTGGGCACGGAGAGGAGGGTTCCGCTCTCGCTGTCGGAGCTGCTGGAAGAGGTGTCCGTGACGCGGGATTCTGTCAGGGCCGGGGAGATGTTCAGGCTGCCCAGCACACCCGAAAGTGCTGCACCGCTGGTATGCCACAGCGGGACATTCTGCCAATTGGTCTCACAGGAAAAGGCATTGGTACCCACCTCCAGTGCGTCTACCGCGCGCAGAGAGTAGTAATCAAGGTAGTTCTGGTCAAACTGTCCGCCGCCCCGTTGTACCGGCAGTACCTGCTGGCCCACCAGCAGCCGCCAGTAAAGGTCCTGCCCGGCAGAGACAGGCCCGACCTGCGGCACGGCCCCCACGGCAGGGTAGACCAGGCAGAGCCTGGTGGCCTGCTGCTGTGCGGTCAGGGCTTCCAGCACCAGCGAGGCTGTGGAAAGCCCCCACTGAGTGATGCTGGCGGCTGCGTTGTCAATGGTGATGGCGACGGGCCGCTGGCCCGGCCAGACAAGCTCCTGCCCGGTGAGCGGGTCAGTGGGACTTTCGGCGGGCTGGGAGCTGGGGCTGAGCGCACAGCCTGTCAGCAGTGCGGCGCTGAGCGCAAAACAGAGCAAAGCGCGCATCCAAAAGCGTTTCATCGGTTTCCCTCTTCTGCCCCGGAGGGCGGGTGATTTAGTAGCTGAAATTGCTCCACTCATCATTGTCCACCAGTGCCAGATAGGTCTTGCCCCGGTTCAGGGTCATCTCCTCGCCGGTTTCGGTGTAGAGTTTGAGCGGATGGGTGGGATGCGGCTTCTCCCAGCGGCCCACCTGCACGCCGCCCCGTGTGAAGAGATACGCCTGCCCACCGGCCACATAGTTGACCGACTGGACATCGTGAGAATCGCCCGCATAGGCGGCGATATCGGCAAAGCAGACCACCACGTTGTCAAAGGTCAGCTGCTTGCCGGTCAGCTCGTCCACCGTGTTCTCATAGGCTTTTTTGGAGCGGTTGTACATTTCCAGCTTGTAGCTGCGGCCCCAGCTGTTGTAGCTCAGGCGGGTCCTGTAGCTCTCGGAGTGGGTGATGCTGATGGTTTTGGCCGCAGGGGCACCGGGAAGGTCATTGGAGGCCGCGGTGCGGTAGTCGGCAAAGTGGAAGAAAGGCGTTTCGTTGGTGTAGGTCAGGCCGATACCGGCATTACCGGCTGCCTGTTTGATCTCCTTGCCGGAGGTGAACTCGGTGTGTTCATAGGCTACGTTGCGGCCGCGGTTGTCACGGTGGGCAACGTGGGGGTGGACCGGCGTGTTGAAGTAACTCTTGCCGCCGATGTTCAGGCCGGAGTAATCGTATACATTGATGAACTGGGTGCAGAAAATGCTCTCGCCATCGTGGTAATAGAGGGCCTGATGGGGCATGAGCAGCTGCAGGAACTGATCGCGGCCAGAGCGCAGCGGCCCGACCTCCGGGATGGTGTCTGCATCCCGGAACACGGCACACAGGCGGGTGATGCCGCCCTCCACCTTGCTCTCGATGAGCAGGTCTGCCGAGCCGATGCCGCGCTGGGGGCGTGCGTTCTGCTTTTCGGAGTTGGCGATGTTGTTGACCATGACACCCACCATCCGGCCGGTGCTCTTGCGGGCTTCGCCGGTCAGAGGGTCAGCGTCGTAGGCAGGCAGAAGGCTGAGCGCAGAGCTTGCAGCTTCGCTGGACGCTGCCGAGGAGGCGGCTGCCTCACCGGCTGCGGCCTCACCGGCTGCGGCCTCACCGGCTGAGGCCGCAGAGGATGCAGCGGCCTCAGAAGAAGCGGAAGAGGATGCCGCCGAGCCGCAGAACAGGCTCTTCATCCAGTCGGGCAGGTCACCGCCCAGAATGGCACTGCCGGGGCTTGCAGAGCAGCCGGTGAGCGCCAGCAGCGCCGCCGTCAGCCCGGAATAGCGAAGTACGGACCGTCGAGAAATTTTCATGGAAAAAGCCCTCCTATCGGATCGGCTTGCCCGGCGCGGAAGTGCGCTCGGCAGGTCGGTTGCAGTTTTGTAATGAACTGCTTTGATTGTACTGGTTCTTGCACGGTTTGTAAAGGGGCAGTTCGTGGCAAAATCTGCCCGATGACGGCTTTGGGAAAGTTTTTTGTGCAGAAAGCTTGCTTTTTGCCCGGGAGTATGGTAATATTATTCGGCAGTATCGTGTTATACTGCGCTTTATAATGTATGCGCTCGTAGCTCAGCCGGTAGAGCATCTGACTTTTAATCAGAGGGCCAGGGATTCGAGTTCCCTCGAGCGCACCAAAAGAAAACCCACGATTCACCGTTTCAAATGCGGCTTGAATCGTGGGTTTCTTTTTGTTATATCCGCCCGGCGGGGCTTAAAAAGTGCGACAGAAATGCGACAGCTTCAAAGGGCCATTGTGAGCGTACCGGAGCACCTGCCGGAAGATTTAATTAAAAATGAATGACGTGGGACATCTGGTGGGCTGAAGGGACAATTTTCGGGGAACGAAGGAGTCAATGCTCGTTCTGATAGTCGGAAATTTTTGATAGCTCCCGAATATGATGCAGAACAGCAATCCAACCATCCAAGTTCATCTCATTGAGGGTCTGGAGAATCTCTTTTAAGATGAAATCGTTTTTGTCCAGATTCAGAGCCTCGTTGCAATTAGTCTGCTCCTTTACCTCATAGAGAAGCGTGTTCGAGGGGATTCTAAACTGTTCTGAACGCCGAAGAACCAGGTCGTGAATAAGATCGTCATGTTGAATAGGTGTTATTTGCTTGCCATTGTTCCTGGAAGAAACTTCCAGAGCGGTAACATCGTTCAAAATCATATTGGCAACAAACCCGGGATCTTGGACGATAGGGGTAATATTGTAAGGATCGTTTGAATCTTCAGCCAGTTTCCAATAGCTGACATCCAATGCTTCCGCAAGTCGCTTTAATGTATCGGGTTTTGGATTTCGGGTGCCGTTTTCCCATTGCATGATGCCTTGCTGTGTAACATCCAGCTTTGCGGCAAGTTCTTTTTGGGTTAATCCCTTTTGGACTCGAGCATGCCGAATGCGTTCTCCAACGGTCATAAGCGAAGCCCTCCTTTTTTCTTACAGTATAACACACCCGTGGCAAAAAGAAAAGCGTGGCTCAACAAAAGCGTTTGCTTTTTGAAATGGGCTTGACGAGTGGGTGGTGAAGTTGAATGTGAAAAACGAATGAAGATACCCCAGAGAGGTCTCTGATGAGCGCAACAGAACGAGAGAAGACCACGAAACCCGGAGATGAGAAAAATAAAATTCGTGCAAGTAATACATATTATAGTGTGGCGGTCACAGCAGAGGGTGCAAAAAATTTTATGCCAAAAGGTCTTGACGAATCACAGGAAAAGAGATATCCTAATTGCACCAAGGACAAGCAGCTTGTTCGAAACAACAAAAAACAAGCCGTGTGAACCGGCGGAGGCGAAGTTGATATGGCACAAGGATGCCAACCGCCATGACATTATCTAGAACAAAGGAGAAACAAAATGAACGCACCTATCAGCTATCCGAACGTTTATCCCACCATGGCCAGCGTGAAAAACGCCGCCGCACGGTTCAACGTGACACCCGAATACGTCCGCAAGCTCTGCCGGACGGGAAAAATCTGCTACACGGCCATCTCAAGCCGAAAGTGGTTGATCAACATGGACACGCTGGCCCGGTTCTTCGCACAGGGAGAGCCGGTCAGAGAGGATTCGCAGCCGGTCGACGGGATCCGCCGTGTGGCTTCCTATTAAAAAGGGGGACCACGATGGCTCAGATCATACCGAAAGCGAAGAAGGACGGCTCAATGTCGTACCTCGTTCGCGTGTACGCTGGTCGGACACAGGACGATAAGGTTATCACCAGGTGCAAGACTGTAACGCCGCCCGCCGGGATGGCCAAGAAGAAAGCCGAAAAGTGGGTGCAGGAGCAGGCGGTGCTGTTTGAGCAGCAGGTGACAAACGGCCTCGTACTGGATTCAGATATGCTGCTGGATGACCTGATCGACCGCTGGTTTGAGGAATACGCCAACAAGCAGCTGAAGGCCAAGACGCTCTACAATTATAGAAGGATGCGTGGCCGGATCAGCGCCGGACTCGGGCATCTCAAGGTGTCCAAGATCAAACCGGCGCATGTGATGGCGTTCTACAACAATCTGGAGGAGAGGGGTGTCCGCCGGGACAGCACCTACACCGCCACGAAAGCCCTTCTGAACCTGCTCCCACGTGGAACCCGGGGTGAACTGGCGAAACAGGCCGGGATCGGTCAGGACACCATGCGGATGGTCTATGCGGGTAAGAGTGTGAGCCGAAAGACGGCGGAAAAAGTGTCCGCTGCAGTGGGGCTGCCCTTCTCAAAGGCCTTTGTGGAGCATACCCAAAAGGACGGGAAACTGAACAACAATACCGTCATCCGCTATCAGGCCATGCTCTCCAGCATCTTTAAGAAAGGTGTCCAGTGGGGGTTGATCAACGAGAACCCGTGCTCCCGTGCAGAACATCCCAAAGCCGAGGAAATCGACGTTCGGGTACTGACGGAGGAAGAGATTCCAAAGCTGCTGGATGTCCTCTCGGATGCACCGCCGCAGTACAGCGTGATCACTCAGCTGGCCTTGCTGCTTGGTGCCCGGCGGGGTGAGATCTGCGCCCTGCGCTGGTCTGACATTGACTTTGAGAAGGGGACGCTTTTCATCAAGCGGACGGTCCAGTCCATCCCCGGGATAGGCCTTGTGTTCAACACACCGAAAACCAGACGAGGCAAGAGATGCCTGCGCATTGGAGCGGATTGCGTAGAACTGCTGCAGGAGTACCGGCGATACCAGAAAGCGGAGAGGTTCCGAATCGGTTCAGCGTGGGTGCGCAAGGTCACACTGGAAAATGGCAAAGTGGTGGATAATGATATGCTATTCACGAAATGGAATGGTGAGCCGATGGACCCGGATATCATCTCGTCCTGGTTCCCGAAGTTTCTGGAAGCACACGATCTTCCGGACGTGAACTTTCATAGCCTCCGCCATTCGAATGCCAGCATCCTGATTGCGGCACATGTACCGATCACAACGGTCTCCGGGCGGCTTGGACATGCACAGACCTCAACCACGCTGAACTACTATGCATCGGCCATCCAAAGTGCAGATGCGGCCGCAGCGGATGCACTGGAAGGGGTCATCCGGATCCGGGAAAGAGCACATGCGTGAGGGCTTAGTGGTTTTACACTGAATGTTAGCCACGACTAATCATCGGAAAGGAGGAGGTGCGCTATGGATGCAAAAAAGACTATTCTGGTACGGTTCAAATGTATCGGAAAGGATCTGCTCAATAAAAATTAACGGAGGAAAATATGATTTGTGTTTGTAAAAATTACTGCCTGACAGCTAATAGCAACAGTTATATCCTGAAGAAAGCACATGTCAAACGGAGCGGTGAAGTGGAGTATGATTCCTACTCATACTATCCGTCTCTTGAGTCAGCGCTGAATTCGGCTATGAGATATGCTGTTCGTGATGGAGTGGCAAGCGGAGAATTGACAGAGCTGAAAACAGTTATATCGGAGATTCAGAGCACAAAAGCAGAAGTGAAATCTGCTGTGGCGGGTTTGGACCTAAAGACTGCCCCGGAAAAACTCCAGAGCCGAAATAACAAAACAGAAGAATAAGGAGATTTACAATGATTGATATTTATATGAACGATGCTGCAATCCACGCAGAAGAACCGTATGAGGAAGAAGAGGCAGAAGTCGTCCTGGGTGAGGTCTTGGCCAGAAATCTGGATATGCCAGAAGGATGCATCTGGGCCAGCCGCTATGAAGAAGCATTCAAAAAAGGCGTGATCCTTACACTGCCGGGATGCGTAGATTTGCGCATTACACCTACATTGAATGGGGAGAGGCTGCCGGAACTTGCCATCAGCTGCAGTACGCTGGATGATTTGAAGGATCTGTACAGCGGAGCAGGGGAATGGGCTTCGGAGGAAAATGAGAGGTTTACGAGCTTTCCGTCATAAAGAAAACCGCCTTTCCTGATGGTAACAGGAAGGCGGCCATGGAAACGGGAAAATTGTTTGCAGACAGAGATTCCCTGTTTTCCATTTTATCAGGTGAAGAAGCATTTTGCAACGAGAATTTTTGCAGTTGAAGGATGCAGAACCACCAAAGAAACAATGGTGCATGGTTGGGAGAAAGTGTCTGGCCATGCGCTTTCTTGGAAGGAGATGTGGAAACGATGCAGGAAAGGTATGTGTCCAGTGTGATCGGAGACGATTACAAAGGCTGGGAACCCGGACGAATTGCGATTGATGCCGGAACAGGGTCGGGCAAGACGACTTTTGTCATGAATGTACTCCTTCCCTATGCGATCCAGCAGAGCGGAGACTATTACTGTGCAGATCCCTGCAAGAGAACCCAAATCCTCTATCTGTGTAACCGTATCCCGTTGAGGTCACAGATCATACAGGCGGTTTTCGGCGATGGAAAAGAGCATTGGGTGGATGAATATGACCGTCTGAAATGGGAGATGGAGGACTGTCTGAACTTTCAGTACATCGGCATCTGGACCTACCAGAAGCTTCAGAGGGAATACAAGAAATCGCCTGAAGATCTGAAGCGGGTGCTTGACCGATATACCTATATTATCTGCGATGAGGCGCATTACTTCGTTGGAGACTCTGACTTCAACGATGATACAAAGCTTGCCTATCTATGTGTTGAGGAGATGGCAGCGAGCAAAGTTGTGGTCTATATGAGCGCAACGATGCAGTTACTTCTTGATCAATGGAGAGATGACGGTACGCTGTCTAAGACAAAATATTATGCGCTGCCAAAGCAGGATAGCTGTGTCAAGGAGCTGCGATTTTATTATCGTGACCGGGAACGGGATCTTCTGATCGAGTCGATCCCGGCGAATGAAAAGATTCTTTTGTTTGTTACAAGACGCTCGACCCTTGAGAACCTGAAAAAGCAATACGGTGATAAAATCCGCTGTTACTGCTCGGCAAATAACAAGGGCGGCGCAATGGACAAGCTGTCAGACTGCATCGACAGGGATGGCAGGCTCAAGTCGCAAATTCTGGCAGCAACGACTGCGCTCTATAATGGCGTGGATATCAAAGATAAGACTCTCAAGCACATTTTCATCGAACAGAGCGACCCGCTTGAAGTGATCCAGGAGATAGGCCGAAAACGTCCCACGGACGAAGGGGATACCTGTAAATTGTATCTGCGGGGAAAAGGCTCCAAAGAGCTGATCTACCTGATAACTCAGTGCGGAAACAAGCTGGAGCCGGCCTTTTCGTACTTGAAGGGTGCAGAAACATGGGAAAGATTCCTTGCTTTGCCGGATGCAAACGAGCGGATAAATATCGGCTCTACCCTGAACTATGATCACCGAACACAAACCTATTTGGTGAACGAGATGAAGATGCGTCTTTGGACTCATCGGAGAGAGGTGTACCTGAGAATGAAAAATGAAGGATATGCGGAAGTGATGAAGGAGTGGGTCTGGAAACAACTGGCGGAAGACGTGCAGGAGTTTAAGTTTGAGGGCCTTGAGACCTATATCCGACTCCATTTGAACATTCCGATGCCAAAGGAAACGCTGCGGGAGGAACTTATCCGGTGGGGCAACATTGGGCCTCTGAAGGGTCGTTCAAGAAATGAGCCGCTAGGACGCAAACGCCTGAATCACATTGTTAAAGTGTATGGTGTGAAAATCGTGTCAGGCCGCAATAAAAAGGCAATCGGACGAGATGAAACGACATGGACACTTGTTGAAATCTAATAGAAAATATCGATGGGCAAAAATCCGTGCCTTATTATATATGTGGCACGAAAAAATGCCCAAAGTAGGTCAGACAGGATTAATTTATTTCTGCAAGGATAAGTTGGTTATTCGCTGGAAAGCAGCTGAAAGATGCGTGGAAGCGGAAAATCAACTTGTACTTGCCAACATAAATCTTGATAAGGTGAACGTCAGTGAACTTTTCAAGATTGGAGTTGATCTAAATGATATGAGCAGCGTACCAACGATGCGAATGTCCTTTATACTGGTACAAATATGAAAATGCCTGATGGAGGCAGAAAGGTTAATAAAAATGATTGATAAAATTGATTACAGCAGTGAATATTCTAACGACGAAGACATCCGGGTGAACCTGAATGATCTGGTGGATATCCGGGAATCGCAGGAATTTGTGGAAGCATCAAAGACCTTTGACCACTATATGGAAGAATATGCCCGGAAAACACATATGACACAGGAGGTATTGTCGGAAATTGGCGGGTTGGCTGCTCAGGCAACAAGCAGTGCGATGAAGTTCTGCTTCCTGAAAGGCTTTGAGATTGGTTCCAGAATTACAACGAGCCTTCTGGAAGAGGAAAAAGAAAATCAGAATCTTCCGAATACAACAATGTCGGTGTCCTGATAAAGAAACCTTGGTTGGAAAATCCACATCAGGACGCTGGATAAAGTGCACATTGTATGGTAAGATGAGAATGCAGAAAACAGCAGTGTGTCACCTTCGAGACAGGAGTACCGGGATGATTCTGACATTGGCAAGCTGATGCACGACTTCAACTGTACCAGCGCCGATGATATGCATTTTGAGATCCTTGCCGAAAAGACCCGGGATCTGAGGGAAAATCCGAAGGGAGTGAGCGAAATGTGTAAAGTGATGGAAGACCTGCGAGATGAAAGCTATGCAGAGGGCCGCGCAGAAGGTCATGCAGAGGGGCGGGAAGAACAGGCTCAGATGACGGCGAAGAACCTCTATGAGCAGGGTCTGACGGTAAAGCAGATTGCAAGAGCGATTGGCTTCAGCATGGAGACAGTGGAAAAGTGGCTCACGCAGAAAGCCGGATAAGAGAATAACCGGAATGGCCAGTGTATTGTACGATTTGCGTATGATACGCTGGCTTTTTTGTTTGGCGGAAGTCAGAGGCAGTCAGAAGTGGGGGCGGGGGTGGTTAAAAATCTGGAGCCGGGGGTTATTCTGGCTGAAAGGAAGAGCTATTTGTTCTCCCCAGTCCGGGACAAAATATGGCGGCTGTTCAGAGAAAATACATTGCTACAAAGAAACAAGGCACCCGACGTTTAAATCGGATGCCTTGTTTTGTTTGTCATGCAAAGTTTTTCCAGACGAGATTTCCCCAAGGCTGCATCTGCTTGAGGCGCTCCGGGTGGGTCAAAATCGCTATATCCGGCAGATGTTCGAATCGAATGCCACCCGGCATTACAACCCCCAATGTTAAAAAACATGTGGGTTCGTTAGGTGGGCACTTATTTTCGTTTTAGAGTGAGGGTCAAGCTTGTGACGATTTGAAGAAATTGTTTCTTTTCAGATTGATTGGCCACGATTCCAAGCATGACCGCAGCATAAAGAGTCGTATAAAGAAGGACTCCTGCTCCAAATTTCCAGAAGGACCCAGCTGGTTCTATTTTAAGCTGCTGCTTCAGAATCAGTGCACCCATTGTCAACAAAACTGCAGTAATGATGACCGGAGCTGTTTCTTTCCAGAATTTTTTGATATCCAGACCAGCTTTTCTCTGGAAATACCAATTCATAATCAATCCACTGGTCAGGAACATGGAAACACCTGTTGAAAGTGCGGCACCTACAATTCCAATCAATTTTGTAAACAAGACAGTTGTTACAATATTCAGGACAGCGCTCAGGAAATAAATCTTTGCACGAAAGCCATACTGTCCCTTGATCTGCAGAATGCAAAGCCCGAGATTCTGCGCCAGATCGATAGAAAATGGAAGCATAACGATAATTGCAACCCAATAGGCTTCTTCGTAGCCTTCTCCGACCCACAGCAGCAGAAATTCACGTCCGAAAATGATGAAACCGGATAAAACCAGAAGGATGATGTAGAAGGTGATTCGTCCTATCCGAATGAACAAATCCGATACTTTCTGCAGACCGTTTTCTTCCTGATACAAAGCGCTGATTTTTGGATAAAAAACACCGGAGACCTGTGTGCCGAACTGCATATACATCATGTAAATTTGAGCGCCAACAGAATAAACGGCAACGACTGCGGTGTTGAACATCCGTCCCAGAATGACCTGATCTGTTTTCCAGAAGATCTGATCCGCAATGCTTCCAAGCAGGATGGCAGCAGAAAGTCCAAGGATATTTTTCACGATCCGGGAATCTTTGGGCTGTTTTGTGATCCGTATTTTTAGTTTTTGGGTCACATAGCCATACCGAATTCCAATGGTCAGGAGGTTCAGAAGGACGATCACCACAGAGACTGTGATCGCATACGGGATCTGGCTGACGCACAAAATGACCAGAAGTGGTTGTATAACCTGCATCAGGATGGATAATATCCGCAAAAAGGTGTACTTCTCGTGCCCGGTAAGAATGGTCAGGTAAACCGAACCCTGCAAGGTGAAGGTCATATTTACGAACAGAAGGATCAGAATAGCAATGCTTTCGTTCAGCTCTGAGGTACTGAATGAACCTGCGTAGAAGCTCCGGAAGGCAAACACCACGGAAACTCCGACCAGATCCAGAATGATTGTCAGAAACCGATAGATGCTTCTTGCCATCGACAGGGTCACAGCGGCTTCTTCATGGTCGCAGCGCCCCAAGGCGTTGCAGTAGTTCCTTAGAATACCGGCCGACACACAGGACTCGAAAACAGTGACATAGGAAAAGAATGAGCCGACGATCTGATACAATCCGTATTCACTTTGTCCGAGAAAGTGCAGGAGAACTGGGACGTAGATCATACTGACAACTACGCTCAGGAACACCTGTATATAGGATAATATTGCGCCTTTTTTTCGTTCATTCATGGTTTAGTTATTATTGTTTGATGAATATTCTGATGCTTCTCTTCACTTTGCGAAGTATCGTCCACAGAGAAATATGATCGTTCTTTATTAATTGGAACGAGATGCTTTTTACGATAGTTTCTGTTCTCAAATAGTGATTTCTTCGCCAATTCGGGTATTTTTCTTCAACCCATTCACGTGTTTTTCGGAGCGCCTCTTTATTTCCATCAAAGCTTTCCAGAATACGGATAGAGTTGTAAACCAATATATGTAAAATTGCCAGCCACTCTAGCTCGTCGTGATATTCTGTTTGTATGGGTTCAGTCAGTTGCTGTAGTGCTGTATCAAACGCTCTCACGATGTCAAGCGCTGAATCCTTAGGCGGACTCTGCAATGTACTTCCGGGCCGCCTTACATAATGATATAAGCACTCACCAAGGGTATATTCTTCCCCAATTGCAGCCAGAATTGCTGTCGCAGATGCAAAATCTTCTCCGATTTTTACTCCTTGTACTAAGTGAATCCCGCACTCACAAAGCGCCCTGCGCTCATAAATCTGCATACATAACGAGTCACTATACAACAAACCGGTATGCGCACTTGCTTCACTGTATTCTTTGAGCCAACGATCATGCTTTTCCAGAAGAACTCCATTTGGTGAACGGACATCATAATTAAATGCCAACACTTTCGGATGATATTTTTTCAATAGAGCAATGATTTTATCCAATACAATCGTATCGACATAATCATCCGCATCCATAAAGAAGATATGCTGTCCATCTGAAAGTTCAAGGCCATATTCCCGGGCTGAGTTTTGTCCGCCGTTTTCCTTTTTATAATATTGGATATCCAACGGGGAACTGTCAATCAACTTTTGGATTTTAGCGCTGAACTCCGGCTTTGAGCCATCATCAACAGCAATGATTTCAACTTCATGTGCATGTGTGCACTGTAAGGAAGCAAGGCACTTTGAAAAATATTCTTCGGGTGTATTATAAATCGGTATAATTATAGAAAGCGTTTTCATGTTTCCCTCGCATGGAATTTTTATGCCTCTAAAATATCCGCAATCCGCTCGCAGGCATGACCATCACCATAGGGGTTGCTTGCCTTGCTCATTGCCTCATACTCTGCCTTGTCAGACAGCAGGCGGCTGAATTCCCGGTAAATGGTCTCTTCCTCGGTGCCGACCAGCTTCAATGTACCAGCAGCAATGCCCTCCGGACGCTCTGTTGTGTCCCGCATAACCAGAACCGGCTTGCCCAAAGAAGGTGCCTCCTCCTGAATGCCGCCAGAATCAGTCAGGATCAGATAGCTGCGACTCAGGAAGTTATGGAAGTCCAGCACGTCCAGCGGCTCAATAATATGGATTCGGTCATCATCACCCAAATACTCTTGCGCAATTTCACGCACCACCGGGTTCATGTGAATGGGATAAATTGCCTTCACGTCCGGATGCTCGTCCATCACGCGGCGAATCGCCTTAAACATATGCCGCATCGGTTCACCAAGGTTTTCACGACGGTGTGCTGTAATCATGATCAAACGGCTGCCCTTTGCCCAATCCAGTTCGGGGTGTGTATAATCTGCCCGCACCGTTGTTTTCAGCGCGTCAATGGCAGTGTTTCCAGTCACATAGATACTTTCGGGGTTCTTGCCCTCTTTTAGCAGATTTTGCTTCGACAACTCTGTCGGAGCAAAATTATACTGGCTGATGATGGACACTGCCTGGCGGTTGAACTCTTCCGGGTAGGGACTGTAAATGTTATAGGTGCGCAGTCCGGCTTCCACATGTCCGACCGGAATCTGCAAGTAGAAGCAGGCCAGCGCTGTCACAAAGGTGGTAGATGTATCACCATGCACCAGTACGACATCCGGCTTTGCTTCTTCCAGAACGGTTTTGATTCGTTCCAGAATATTGACTGTTACATCAAACAGCGTCTGCTTGTCCTTCATGATGGAAAGATCGTAATCCGGTACAACAGAAAACGCTTCCAACACCTGATCCAACATCTGCCGGTGTTGGCCGGTCACGCATACAATCTTTTCAATGTTTTTGCGCTTCTTCAGCTCATTGACCAATGGGCACATCTTGATTGCTTCGGGGCGAGTACCGAAGACTAGCATTATTTTTTTCACAGCATGGAACTCCTTCCGATTAATACGTTTATTTCTTCTTTTTAACCCACGTTGCTGTTCGACAGATAGCACGGATTAGACCATTAAATTTTGTTTCTACGACAAAAGCAGCTATATGAACTTGGAGTATATGCGGTATAAAAGGAAAATAATCAATTAATTTTCTGGAAAGTTCGGTCTGGTAAACTTCTTGCTCGGATCGCCATGAACCATTGAAATGATGAATCGTAAGGGTGTTTTTAGTGAGTTCTGTTTTACCTGTTTCAAAGCTTTTAGGACATAGATAATCTTGTGGGAGCAATGTAAAAGTGCGAATCGTCTGTTTCTGATTGTTTGGAATAAAGCCATATTTTAAACAGATATTTGTAATTCTGACTACATTTGTGGTTTGGTCCAATGAACCATCAGGCAACAGAAAGTGGGCTGTTTTATATTCATTCAGAAACTCTGTGAACATCGGATTGCCTTTTTCGCATGCCATCAGTCCAGTTGGAATAGAATGCTCAGTTTCAAAACCCGAAACTGCATGGTATTGCAGTAGACTGTCCAAAGGAGCAATCACTTCAACATCTGTATCCATGTAGATACCGCCTTCATGAACCATAGCATACAGTCGTGCAACATCACTGACAAATGCCCATTTCTTTGCCTCGTATGCCTCCCGGACATAATCGCAGCAACTCAAATCAAAGTTACTCTCGTTCCACTCTTTGATCTCGTAGTCAGGGCAATATTTTTTCCACGAGGCGATACATTTTTGCGCCAGCTCCGGCAGAGGATTTCCGCCAAACCAGCAGTAATGGATGACTTTAGGAATCATTTTGTTTTCCTTTCAATATTGTTTATTGCCATATTTTATACGGAACGACGACAATTGAATCTCGCATCAGATACAGTATAAAAAAGGCGGAAAATACGAGGATGACGTAGAAGTTGATGGATTTTATTCGGGTATATCTATGACTCAATAATTTGCCAAGCATTAGGACCATTAGCCCTTCGAAAAAGAGATTGGTTCTGCCCAAAGTGCTATTGATAATACTCAATGAGGAACAAGCAAATGCCAGCATAATAACACTGCCGACGATGATGTTTTCTTTTTCGGTGAGTTTTTTCCAGTTATTGTAGTAGGCTATATAGAAGATAAGGTATAGCGCAACCAAGAGAATGCCGCTTTTCCAGTTCCCGAATGGGCCGGTTACATAACTGCCGCCGTAGAGAACCTGGTACTTTTCTTTGGAGTGTTGGAGAATAAATGGGTAAAGGACGGGCAGTATTATTAAAGCCGCTGACATACACAAAATACCATCCCGTAAAAAAACAGAGGGTTTCCTACAACGTTTCTGCCCATAAAATAGCATCATGACGGGAAACGCAAAGAGAACAATTACGGTTGGATGGAAACCTATCGCAATAATCATTCCAATCACAAAGCCAATAGGAAATCTTTGAAAGCGTCCCTTATTGTATGGCATTTGAATAGAATAATTCTTTTCAAGGCTGCTATATGAAATCAGAGCAGTAACAATCGCTAGACTTTGCCGTATAATACAGAATGACTGAAGATATAGTCCGGCAAAATAAAACAATGAAAAAGTCAGAATCTTATCACAATGATTTACGTGCAGTGCAATCATAAGAAGCATTGCAAACAGGATGGCAGTTGCAATAAGAAAGCCGCGCTCCTTTAGGCCAAGAACATTCAAAAACTTGCAGTAAATTGCAAAGGTGTACTCTGAATTTGTGAAAGACTCTTTCCATGTTTCGATTCCATGAAGGTTGTACTCGATAATATAATTCACAACATCCGTTCCCACAGATTCGGCCCGAAAAGCTGATATAAGCAACAACCCAATTGAAATCAAAGAATATCCGATATGGTGCGGCTTTTTCTTAAATAGAAGTACAAGCAAAACAGCTTCTATGCATATGTATATCGTCACAAATTTTACGTTGCTCCTTCGGATAGATTTATTTTCGTAGTTGCATGTATATTTTCATTGCGGACGACGTAATACGAAGCCCCAGTATGGCTGATGTTTTGCGTACAAAAAGTGTTTTCTGTGATTTTCCATATTCTAATACCCATTTATATTCTTTGAGAAATGGATATGAAGCTTTCTTTTCCAACGGTGTCAAACAACTATACTGCCAAACCATAATCGAATACTCATATGCAGCAAAACTCATGGCGTAGCTTTCCAATGTCCCAATTGCTTTTTTATGCAAAGTCAACTTTTCTGCAGACTCTGTCACAAATTTTCCCACGCCATCAAAAGACTTTTTCGTGATCTTATTTGTAATAGAATTGCTTCGTCCCTGACGATAATAATAAAAGTCGATGGGCAATGAATCAAATTGCTCTGCTTTTAGAATGCAGTCTCGCATAAATCCGAGATCTTCGCTGATTCTTCTATCTTTTGGAAAGTCTAGTTTATTCTGTGTGAGGAAGGCTCTTCTGAAAAGTTTTCCACATGCGCTTCCAGGATATTTGTTCATTTCAGAAAGATACTTTACTGCATTCAGCTTTCCTTTGCATAGCATTTCATGTGGTATTGGCACATCCAAAAGTTCTTTTCTCCCATTTGGGAAGAGCTTCCATGCATTCATAAAACAAATATCCGAACTGGATCCTTCGATCCATGACAATATCTTCTGAATGCTGTTATTTCCAATAAAGTCATCTGAATCGACAAATGTTATATATCGACCTGTTGCAAACCGCAGCCCTGTATTTCTTGCAGCAGAAAGTCCACCGTTCTCCTGATGAACAACAATAAGCTCTTTGGATTGCGCCGCAAATTTATCGCATAGTTTTCCAGAGTCATCTGTCGATCCGTCATCAACAAGAATTACTTCAACCTCAGGTGTTGATTGATCTAGAATACTTTTTACGCATTGCTCCAAATAAGCCTCGACATTGTATACTGGGATGATAATGCTTAGAGCTTTTTTCTTCATACCGCACTCTTTTCTAACACAGTCGTATAGACTTTCCTCATGCATTCGCTGACATTCTTCACATCGAACTGCTCTAGCGCTTTTTTATTCTGGGCGCATTCCTGGTCAACCTGTACTCCATTTACAGCATTCTGCATCAACTGGCACAATGTACTTTCATCCGATGACTCAAACAGATACCGGCTGTCCGGCAGCAGGTCTACATTTCCACGGATGCGGCTTGCAATGCAGGGTAGGCCAGCAGCCATTGCCTCCATCAAAGCCACTGGAAGTCCTTCCTGTTTGGATGGAAATACAAAAGCATCCGCACATTTTAGCAGTTCATATATGTCATTCCGGAAGCCAAGCAAATGAGCTCTGTCCGATATCCCAAGTTCTTTAATCAAGGCAGTTAAGTGCTCCTTTTCTCTGCCACTACCACAAATTAAAAGTTGTGCCCCCGAAATGTTTGATTTTGCAAAAGCTCTGATCAAGAGCTCATGACCTTTCCGTGGAATCAATTCTCCCACAGTGAGGAACGCAAACGCATCTTCCGGGATGCCCAGTTCTTTCCGCTTTGTGGCTCGATCCACCTGCACGGAAGAGATCTTCTTCACATCCACGCCGATTCCGGGTACATAGTACGCCTTGCCACGCAGGGGGAATTTCTGTGCGGCAGCGTAATCCTCCTGATTGATGGTAATCTGGGCATCGGTATAGCGGGCCAAAAAAGTCTCGGCGGTCTGGTAGATCAGCCGGTTTTTCAATGGACAGCCTTTGTAGAAGTGGAAGCCATGGGCCGTATAGAGTATCGGCGCCGTGTGTGTGGCATTAGCAGCCAGACGGCCAACAACGCCACCCATAGGGGTATGACAATGCACACCCGCAAAATGCTCTTTTTTCAGCAGTGATTTCAGCGCCCGATATGCGTTCAGGTTTTCTCTCAATCGCAAAGGTGAACGTTCGATCGGAATTGAGTGGCAGATCACACCGTGTTCCTTCAAGGTGTTTTCGGCATCTGCTCGCATAGTTTCGCCTTCAAAATTTGTCGCGCAATGAACTTCGTACCCAAGCTCCTGTAAAATCCGGATATCATTCAGCTCAAACTGAACCAGAAACCGGCCATTATGCGTTACAAACAGTACTTTTTCCATATTTCCTCACACCATCTGCAGTTCATTTTCGCCTGTGCATTCAACTTTCCTGTTTTGCACCAGCTGACTTTCCCGGAGCAGCACAATGCTTTCCTTCCGGAACTCCGGATCAACCTTTCCATCCACGACACCTTTTCGCCCCAACACGACCAGAACACTTTTCCAGATGACCTTCAGATCAAACTTCAGGCTGACATTCTGGACATACTCACGGTCATAATAGACCTTATCGTAGATATCCACGGTATCCCGACCGTTGACCTGTGCCCAGCCGGTGATGCCCGGTGTCACTTGATATACACCGTACCATCGACGCAAAAAACGGATCTCACGCTCGGTATATACCAACGGGCGGGGGCCAATCAAGCTCATTTCCCCATTGACCACATTCACCAATTGTGGGAGTTCATCAATACTGGTGTCTCTTAGAAAGCGCCCAAGTCTTGAAATATATATTTGTGGGTCCGCCAAGTCGCCTGTTGCCACATTTTTTGGTGCAGAGCTTTTCATTGTCCGGAATTTAATAATGTTGAAGCAATGTGCGTTTTTTCCAACACGCTTCTGCAAAAAGAAAATCGGCTCATCAGGTGCACTGATTTTCTGTGCAATGCTCACGATCAAAAACAGCGGTGAAAGTATTATCAGAGCAATCCCCGCAAGAATCCGGTCGATGACAGAGCGCACCACAAGATAACGCTTTTGCTTATCCGTCATCCGAACATAATATTCACCAAAATCCACATGATACTTCGTTTCTTCTAAATTCACCATTTTTCCTCACACGTTTTTATTCCGCTTATATAATAAGGAAGATTCCTGTGCAACAATTTTTACCAATTGAGTTCCTGTCTGTATTTTGAAGATGTGCTCACTGGGAGACAGTCAAAAATGACCGCATCCGAGTGGTTCTCTGTGAGTTTGAACGCAATATTGGCTCTTACCGGTGCTGGCCGGATAAATGACAGTGGTTTTGCCATACTGCTTCTATCGGCTCTATCGCCGCTGGGGAGGTCCTCTCATTATGCTCAAGACAGCCGCAATGCCACATGCGCACACTCCTGCCGCAATCAAGGAGTATCTTCCATTTGAATCGTTGAGGGCATAGTCTAATTTTTTCTGCGACTACGTGATTTATTTCATCCTGTGACTCCTGTCTGACCCTTTATGAAGCCAGCGTGTAATACGCTCCAGCTCCTGTCTCTTACGGTTCAGATCAGAGTGGACATATCGCTGTAGCGTGATCGTTGCATTGGAATGGCCTAACAGCTCACTCAAGGTCTTGATATCACATCCAGCCTGCAGGCAGGTCGTAGCGAACGTATGACGCAGAACATGTGGGTGGATCTTCCGGATTTTGGCCTGTTTTAGGTAGCACTGGATACTCTTGCGGTAACAGCGTGGTTCTACAGGCCGTTCCTCGTCCCCGGAGAGAAACCATGTGGTATCGCTGTATTTTCTGTGCAACTTGCGTAGAGTTCTCAGCAACAGCTTCGGAAGCGGAAGTTCACGGTTGGAATGCTGTGTTTTGGGGGTCTGGATCACAACTTTTGTATGACCATTCCCACAACAGATTCGGCAGACAGTGCGCCGGATCGTTACTGTGCCTTCATCAAAATCGAAATCCCCCCACTGCAGACCGCAGACCTCCCCGATTCGCAATCCAAGTTCCATTTGCAGAAGCATCCCGATTTTACGGGTGGTTGGTTCTGATAAAAGAAATTCCCGGAGAGAATCCTGTTCTGTCCGGGTCAAGGGTTGTGGTTCTGGTTTCTGTGTGTGTGGCAGTTTGACGCATATCTCGATGGGCGGCATGAGGTGCAGATGTGCAGCATACTTGCAGATTCGCCGCAGCATCCCAAGACATTCCTGTGCCGAGGATGCGCCAAGTGGCTTATGACTCCGGCCTGAGGGCGATAGAATTTGAAGGAAAAGACGTTCCAGCAAAGAATCTGTCATACTCGAGACCGGCAGACTGCCTAAAACAGGAAGAAAATATTTGTGCAGAGTGTACTGATAATGAGCATATGTGGATTCTTTGACACTCTGCCTGAGAGTCGTAAGCCAAAGCGCTGCCAGTTCTGAAAAATGCATCGACTTCCCGGAGAACTGATAGAATCCGGACAGAGCCTTCTGCTTGATCAGTTCTTCCCGGACTTCGCTGTACGCATACCCATACAGGTACCCCCATACGGGCTTTCCTTCGGCGGTGCGCCCTTTGATATAACGCCCCTCCCAGCGGCCGTCCTTTCGCTTATGGATGTTTTCTCCTCGTTTTGCCATCTGAATGCCTCCCTTTACTTGACCCTTGTTTGACTCCTTGTGAGCAAAGAAACGCTTCCGTGATTTCCATAAATTGCATTTCTTGTCTAAAATTGGATGAAATCGCATTAGAATGTTGTTTTTTTCTCCGTCAATTTGGAATGATACAAGGTATTTCTATTGAAGTGCTGGTAAATTCATGATAAAATAAGGCGAGAATTGGTACAAGGTGAAGAATAAGAGGTATCTTCCATGATTCAAATGGAGGATACTCCTTGATTGCGGCAGGAGGAGTATATGGCTTTATTAGATGCTGTTGAAATGCAGTGGAAAAAGCTCGACTCATGGCAGCATCAGGAAGGCTGATGAGAACCAAAGAAAACAATTGAAGGAGTTATTGGGGTATTATGTCAAAATTTCAGCATGACTTGATGCTAAAGATCGTGAAGCTCATCGACTTAGCGATGATCACAATCCCATTCGCGGCCTGCTGGTACGGCTACTATTCGTATCAGGTATACGCCAAATTTGGCTGGAAGGGCAACTGGGCCATGATTGGTCTGTTTGCGGTGTTGTTCTTCCTGCTGGGGAAAGTCTACGATGCATTCTGGATGTCGTTGCAACGCATTTCGGAGTTGATTTATGGTCAGGTGCTGGCGGCAATGGCGACAGACGGCATTTTGTATATCGTGATCTGCCTAATGTCCCGGCGGCTCTGCAATATTCTGCCGGGTATTGCGGCGATTGCCGGGCAGGTCATGATGGCGACCATGTGGGCAAAATGCGCCCATCGCTGGTATTTCCGGACCTTTCCGCCTCAGCCCACCGCAGTGGTCTATGATGTCCGGCATGGTCTGGAAAAGCTCATCAATGAATACGGCCTTTCGAAAAAGTACGATGTCAAGATGACATTGAATGTGGAAGAATGTCTGAGCGACCTGAGCCTGCTGGATGGAATGCAGAGCGTGTTCATCAGCGGTGTTCACAGCCATGAGCGCAACATCATCCTGAAATACTGCGTGGGGCAGGGCATCAACGTGTTCGTGATCCCTCGTGTGGGCGATGTGATCATGAGCGGTTCACAGCCGATGCACATGTTCCACCTGCCGATGCTGCGGGTCGGCCGTTATATGGCAAGCCCGGAATACCTGTTTGTGAAGCGGGCAATGGATATTGTGATCTCCCTGATTGCGCTGATCGTTCTCAGCCCGCTCTTCCTGATTACGGCCATTGCAGTCAAGTCGGACGGCGGCCCCGCGTTCTATAAGCAAATTCGTTTGACTAAAGACGGAAAGCAGTTCGAGATCCTCAAGTTCCGTTCCATGCGGGTGGATGCCGAAAAGGATGGTGTGGCTCGCCTTTCCACCGGCGATAAAGATGACCGTATTACCAAAGTGGGCCATATCATCCGTGCCTGCCGTTTGGATGAACTTCCTCAGTTGCTGAATATCCTCAAGGGTGACTTGTCCATCGTCGGCCCCCGCCCGGAGCGTCCGGAGATCGCCGCCCGGTACTGCGAAGAAATGCCGGAGTTTGCGCTGCGTCTACAGGCAAAGGCTGGCCTGACCGGTTATGCACAGGTTTATGGCAAGTATAACACCACCCCCTACGATAAGCTCCAGATGGATCTGATGTATATTGCCCATCCCAGCATTGTGGAAGATCTGAAGATTATGCTGGCAACTATCAAGATATTGTTCATGCCGGAGAGCACGGAAGGCGTGGCAGAGGGGCAGACTACGGCGATGGGACAGGAGACGAAGTGATGCAGGTGGATTTTGGGCTGATAAGTATTATTATGGCGGCCTACAATGCCGAAAAAACGATTGAACAGGCAATAAATTCTGTGTTGAACCAGACCTATCCCAACTTTGAGCTGCTTGTTGTTAATGACTGCTCGACAGATAAAACTGCAGCACTGGTTGAAGCAGTTGCGAAAAAAGACAATCGGGTTCGATTGATTTCAAATAAAAAGAACAGCGGCGTTTCTTACACCCGGAAACATGGATTGGAAGAAGCCAGAGGTGAGTGGATCGCTATTCTTGACAGCGATGATGCGTGGGCACCGGAGAAACTGGAAAAGCAGATCAAGCTTCAAAAGAAAACAAATGCAGACCTGCTGTTTACCGGATCGGCTTTCATGGATGCAGATGGCAAGCCAATCGACTGGTATCTAGCTGCTCCTGCAGAGGTTACCTACCGGCAGCTGTTGAAACAGAATGTCTTATCTAATTCTTCTGCGCTTGTCCGTAAAGAGCTATATACAAAGTACTATGCGGTAGGCGATGGGATGCACGAGGACTTTGCTATCTGGCTCAGCATCCTGAAGGATGGACGAAAGGCCTACGGTGTGGATGAGCCGTTGCTTATTTATCGGTTGGCAAAGTCATCGAAATCGGGCAATAAAGTCAAGGCTGCGAAGATGAACTGGAATACATATCGGTATATTGGGTTGAACCCGGTTGAGGCGCTTTATTATGAAGTGTGGTATATGGTAAAAAATGGCATTAAATATGCAAACCTGAAGAAATCCAGAAAAAGTAGGCCAGAAGAAGTTATTTGATTTATAAGAATGCTAATATTGGCCCTAAAATGTGTCAAGAATGAGAAATTGAGGTGGAAGGATAGGTATGTCTACATCAGTAAGAGAACTACAACTGGCGCTACTGGATATGCTGGTGAAAATCGATGAACTCTGCAAAAAATACGAGATTAACTATTCCCTGTCTTCTGGAACGGTTTTGGGAGCAGTACGCCATGGTGGATTTATACCATGGGATGATGATTTGGATCTGATGTTTGTTCGAGAAGAGTATGAAAAATTCCTTCGGATTCCGAATGAAGAATTTCAAAGGCACGGATTTACTCTTCAAAAAGCTTTTACAAAAGAATGGCCAATGTTTTTTTCAAAAGTTCGAAAAAATGGGACAACATTTATTGAAAAATATCCCAATAAACTGAAAGGTGCCCATCAGGGAATTTATATTGATATATTTCCAGTAGACAATCTCTATAACTCGATGCTTGCGGCGAATGTGCAATGGAATGTGTTTCATTTATTAGCTGCAAAATGCTTGGATAAGAGAGGTTATCGTACAACTAGTTTGAAAAAGAAATTTGCACTGACTGTTGCGAGATTTTTGCCAGAGTCACCAATGATTCGTTTTGTGGAGGCTTCCAAGCAGAAAAAAAGCAAAAAAGTTCATATTTTCTTGGGAGCTTCTGTTGATCGGGATAAGAGTATCTATCCGCGAGAAATGTTTGAAGAATATACAAGCGTTGAGTTTGAGGGGAAGACTTTTCCGGTAATAAAAGATTATAAGAAATATTTAGAAATAACGTATGGGAACTATATGGAACTGCCTCCGGAAAAAGATCGATTGGCAGCAATTCATGCTGAATATGTTGATCTGAATAAGTCTTATGAGGAGTATGTGAAATAAAAACATATGAAGGTATTGTTGGTCAGCCATACGGTTTTAAGCAGAACTGGAAATATGGGGAAAACGCTTCTGGGATATCTTGCGGATTTTAGCCCCCAAGAGGTGGCACAGTTCTATATCCATTCAGAGGTTCCGACGGATAACTCGGTTTGCATGGATTATTATCGTTTTACTGATGTTGATGCGGTGAAATCTGTTTTTTTTCGACATGAGGGAACTCGTTTTAATGCAGAAAACATTGAACTGAAGAGTAGCACAACACGCAGAGATGTTGGAACGCTTGGGGAAATCTATCAGTTCGGACGCAAGAGAAGCGGAAACATTTATCTGATGCGTAACCTGTTATGGAAGCTTGCACATTGGAAAACGCAGGACTTGAAAAATTGGCTGCGAGAAGTGGCTCCGGATGTGATTCTGTTTGCATCTGGCGACTACGCATTTATGTATGATATTGCATATTGGATGGCCAATTTCCTGCATGTGCCGTTGGTTGTTTCATGTATGGATGACTACTATCTCCACAATGCGAACGAAAAGAGTGCGATAGGACGATTCCAGCATAAACTGTACCTAAAAACGGTAAAGAAAACAATGCGGCATGCGGAGTACATTTTGACCATTTGCGACTCGATGAAAAAAGAGTACGAAAAGCTTTTTTCCAAGACTTGTTATGTACTGCACACATCGGCGGAGCAAAGAAAGCTGCGAATTGATCCCAATGCACAGAGAATTTCTTACATTGGAAATCTGGGATATAATCGCAATCTTCAACTGGTGGAAATTGGAAATGTGTTAAAAAATTTCGGCAGACAGGTGGAAGTCTATTCTGGTGAGAGAAATGAAGATACTCTAGCTACGCTGAAAAAAGATGGCATTTGTTTTCATGGGAGTATCTCTGCGGAAGAAGTACTGACGGTGATGGAAAATTCACTGGCTGTTATCCATACAGAGAGCTTTGACCCGGAAATTCAAAATGAGATTCGCTTCTCAGTCTCTACAAAAATCGCCGAGTCACTAATGTATGGCCCGTGCCTGATTGCTTATGGTCCAGAGGGAATCGCATCAATCGATTATCTGAAAGAAAATAATGCCGCATATGTGATTTCAAGGCCGGAAGATCTGGAAAAAGGTCTCGAGGAGATTCTGACAAATAAGGAATTACGGGAGCAGATTGTAAGAAATGCCAGAGCATTGGCGTTAAAAAATCATAACGCAGATGTAAACCCTCGAAAGGTTCGCAAATGGCTGCAAGAAGTGGTGGATAAGTCACAAAATGAAAATTCTACAAATTAATTGTGTATACGACTATGGAAGCACTGGAAAAATTACAAGGGACATCCATAGAGGTCTGCAGAATAATAGAGTCGACAGTACGGTTTTATATGGTCGTCGTCAGAAAGTACAGGAAGCAGGGGTTTATAAAACCTGTACAGAGTTTGAGGCGAAGGCATGGAATGTTCTGTCCCGGCTGACAGGTCATCCGTATGCTGTGACACCATTTGGAACACTGACACTGCTGCACCGATTGGAGCGGGAAAAACCGGATGTGGTGCATCTGCAGTGCATCAATGGTTACTTTGTGGATATCTATCGACTTTTAAATTATCTGAAAAAGAATCATATTCCAACCGTTTTAACGCTTCATGCTGAGTTTATGTATACCGGAAATTGCGGACATGCATTTGAATGCAATGAATGGAAGACTGGTTGTCATAATTGCCCAAATCAAAAAGAAGCAATCAATTCCACCAGAAAAGGAGCAGTTGCGTGGAACTGGAAGAAGATGAAAGAAGCATTTGAAGGGTTTGATGATCTGATCCTTTGTCCGGTTTCGAATTGGGTGGGAGAGCGAGCTGCACAGTCGCCGGTACTGAGGCAGTATCCAATCCGCACCGTATTAAATGGAATTGACACAGATGTATTTCATTATCGAGAAAAAGAAGCGCTGGTTCTTCGAGAGAAACTAAATGTTGGCGACCGCAAGATGATCCTTCATGTGACGGCAAGCTATACCAACCCTGTAAAGGGCGGAAAGTTTATCACGGAACTGTCCCAACGGTTGGATTCCGAAAAGTACGTGGTTGTTGTTGTGGACGGATTGAATAACCCGCCCCCGAAAGACTTTTGCGGTATCTACTATGGTTGTGCAAATGGACAGGAGGAGCTTGCGGCGTTCTATTCTGCAGCTGATGTGATGGTATTGACAAGCTATCGTGAATGCCTTCCGACCACATGTCTGGAGTCACTTTGCTGTGGCACAGAAATTGTCAGTTTCTATTTTCATGGAGATGAAGGCGAAGGAAGCTTCCCAGAAAAATACGTGCATTTTATTCCACATGGTGATATGGAACGGCTTACTGACACTGTGAAAAATGTATCTGAACATCATGAAGAAAAGAAAATTTGTTGTGAAGCTGGTCAAAAAATATTTTCTCAAAAAGTAATGGTGGAAAATTATGAGAAAATATACAAAAAGATTTTGGAGCAGAGTACGGATTAAAATATGATTCCTTATTATGGATTGATTTTATGGACAGGAATCCTTTATGGCGGGATAAAACACGTCCGACTGAAAGATAAAAAGAAGACTTTTGTCTGTCTGGCTTTTTTGTCAACCGTGTTACTGCAGAGTCTCCGTGCGGAATATGTCGGTGGAGATATGGTACAGTATCTTCGGGGATATACAGCCAGTGCCCGGGGCGGATGGCTCGATCCCGTTTTTAACTATGAGCTGATTTTTCGTATCCTGATTCATACACTGGCTGTATTTCATGTGCCAAGGCAGGGGTTTATTGCTATCATGTCTGTGCTATGTCAGGCCCCAGTTTTCTACTTCTTTTACAAAAGAGCAAAAAATCCGTGCTTGAGCATCTTGATCTATTTTACATTCGGCTTGTTTACGTTTTCCTTCTCAGGAATCCGGCAGATGATTGCAATAGGTCTGTTTTTGCTGGCTGTACTCCAAGCGGAGGATGAGCAGTGGCTCAAATTTACAGCATTGATTCTTTTGGCAGCAATGTTCCATAAGTCTGCGCTGATTGGGATAGTCGTATGGCCGCTTTCAAAAATCAAAGTCAAAAATCATATCGTTCATTTTTTGATGCTTGGAGCATTTATAGTTGAGATTTTCATGGCACCGGCCATTATACAAGTCGCTGCGACACTGTTTGGCAGCTATAATACGATCCAGTTTACAGGAGCATACGCCTGTTTCTTATTGTATGCTCTGATCTGGTTTATGAGCTCCCTTCTTATTCGATGTGATGCCCCGTGGAACCTGTATATAAATTGTATGTATCTAGCTGCGGCAATCCAATGCTTGGGCCTTTATCATATGAATATTGGCCGGGTGGGGTATTACTTTGCTTTCTTTGAATGCCTTTTGATTCCTGAAATGATTGAAAAAACAACCCGATCGAGAGAATTGAAACTTATGCTTTACGTTGGATGTGTGGCGTTCTGCCTGCTGTACTTCTACAAGAATACAGGCTGGGGATATCTGGGAGTCAGTCCGTATGTTTCGTTCTGGAAATGAAAGCAGAAGAAAGGGATAAGACAGTGAAAATTACATTTATATCAAATTTCCTTGGCCCGCATCAGCTTCCATTCTGTAAGGCAATGGTGAATCGTTTGGGCGAGGATTTCAAATTTGTTGCCACTGAGCCGATGACGGAGGAACGCATCAAATTAGGCTGGAGTCTGGATAAAGATACATACCCATTTGAGATAAAAGCAAATGAAAGCAATGAGCTGCAGAAAAAAGCTGAACAACTGGCTATTGAAAGCGATGTTGTGATCATTGGAAGTGCGCCGGATTCCTATATTATCCCACGTCTGAAAAGGAATAAACTGACTTTCAAATACAGTGAGCGCCCATTGAAGAAGGGCATCCATTGGAACAACCTTGCGCATATCATTTGCGGGATGTGGCTTCATCACGGACGATTCCAGTCCAAACCGCTTTATATGCTGGCAGCAAGTGCCTATACTGCAGGCGATTATGCTCGTTTTGGCTGTTATCGTGGAAAATGCTACAAATGGGGATATTTTCCGGAGGCAAAAAAATATGATCCGGATGAGCTGATGAAAGGAAAACTGTCGGCTGCATCAGATGGTCTGAAGCGCCCGTGCGTTTCCATCCTGTGGGCGGGAAGATTGATCGGATGGAAACACCCGGATGCTTCCATTCGGCTGGCGGAGTCTCTCAAGGAAAAAGGTTATTCTTTCAAAATGACCATTATTGGTACGGGTGAAATGGAAGAACAGCTCCATAACATGATTGGAGATAAAAATCTGGAAGACTGCGTGGAAATGCCTGGCGCTATGAAGGCGAGTGAAGTCCGTTCCTATATGGAAAAAGCCGATATTTACCTCTTCACCAGTGATTTCAACGAAGGCTGGGGCGCAGTGCTAAATGAGTCGATGAACAGTGGATGTGCAGTAGTTGCGAGCCATGCAATTGGGGCGGTGCCTTTCTTGATCAAGGACGAAGAGAATGGTCTGATCTATGAAAACGGAAACCAAAAGCAGCTTGAACAACAGGTTTGTAGATTGATGGATGATGCCGAGTATCGCATGAAGCTTGGATTGAATGCTTACCATACAATAGCAGATTTGTGGAATGCAGATGTGGCGGCAGGAAGGCTGATTGATTTGTGCAAAAATATAATATTTGCCAAGAAAACTAAAAGTCCATATGCAAATGGAGTCTGCAGTGAAGCGAAGGTGATGGGAAATGACTGGTTCTGTAAATGATTCGCTTGTAAGCATTATTGTGCCGATTTATAATGCGGAAAAATATATAGATAATTGTGTAACTTCTGTAGTGAACCAAACTTATTCAAAATGGGAGTTGTTACTTATTGATGACGGAAGTTCTGATAATTCCGGCGTGATTTGTGATAATTATTCTCGGCCGAATTCGCGGATAAGAGTGGTGCATCAAAAAAATTTAGGGGTTTCTGCTGCAAGAAACCGAGGAATCGAGTGTGCCAAAGGAGAATACATAACATTTCTTGATGCAGATGATACTTTACCAAGGGAAAGCCTTGAAATATTGGTGCATAGCCTTGTTAATAACAATGCTGATGTTGCGATGGGCGTCACTTGTGGTGAAAAATGGGAAAACCATTCGGGCGTGGAAGTATGGAAAGGTGAAGATGGACTTCGGTATTCATTGATGGATGATCCATATACGTATGCGGCCTGGGGAAAATTGTATCGTCGGGAGCTTATTGGAGAAACCAGATTTGATGAAGAGATAAAAATTAACGAAGATAGCCTCTTTGTTTTTCAAATTATGTGCCAAAAACCGGTTTGTGTCTGTATCGATAAAGAAATTTATCAATACATTCAGGTATCTGGAAGTGCGTCAAAATCTGCTTTTTCTGAAAAATATTTTGATATTCTGAAAGTATCTGATTTGAAGTACAAGAAGATTGAAGAACAATTTCCCCAAATGCATGATCTTGCTAATAATATGCTGCTGAAGGCAAGAATGAATTTGCTTAGGATTTTGGCTGTTCGCACAAGAGATGAATACCGAGATGTAGAAAAAAAACTCTTGGAATATATTCTTGATAATAAAGAAGATTATATTCCATCGAGTAAGGAGTGCAACCAATGGATGTTTATTTTGTCACATCATCTTTTCTATGTGTATAAGTTTGCACATTACATCGTGAAATGATTGCTTAGAGATAAAATTAATGAAAAAAATAAAAAATATTTTCAAAAATAAAGTAACGAGAAATGCTGGCTGGATGATTATTGGTCGGATTTACCAGATGAGTCTGTCCTTTGTTGTCAGCATGCTTACTGCACGCTATCTTGGACCATCAAATTATGGCTTGATCAATTATGCATCATCGTTTACATCTTTTTTTTCGACATTTTGTGTACTTGGAATCAATTCAGTAATTGTTAAAAATTTCATTGATCATCCAAATGAAGAGGGAAGAACGACGGGATCAGCTATTGGTGTTCGGATGATATCAAGTATCTGTTCAGTTGTTCTTATTATGGTTGCAACACTTTTTCTGGATCGAGGAGAAAGAACAACACATTTGGTGGTATTGTTGCTGGGACTTGGAGCCATTCCACAGGTTTTTGATACCCTGAACTATTGGTTCCAGGCAAAACTTGAATCAAAATATGCTGCGATAGCATCCGCAATTGGATACACGGTGATGATGGGGTATAAAATCTCATTGCTTGTGTTGCAAAAGAATGTGGTGTGGTTTGCAGCAGCATCTTCAATCGAATACTTAGTGGTTGCAGTATGCCTTTATTACAATTATAGAAGGCATGGTGGACCAGCTCTTTCGTTTTCTTGGAAAAAAGTGAAAGAACTGTTGAATAGTAGTCATCATTTTATTTTGGTATCACTGATGGTATCGATTTATGGAAGTACCGATAAACTGATGCTAAAGCAAATGATGGATGAGACAGAAGTTGGATTTTATTCAACAGCGGTTACTGTATGTGGTCTTTGGTGTTTTATTCTGGCAGCAATCAATGATTCAATGTATCCGGTGATATTGGAGGCATTTGAATCGGATATAAAGCTTTTTGAACGAAAGTGCAGACAGTTATATGCGATTGTGTTTTATACTTCTGTTGGAGTTTCAATATTGTATACAATGTTTGCAAAATACATCATTTTGATATTGTATGGAGAAGCGTATCTTCCAGCAATTACCCCTATGAGAATTGTTACATGGTACATTGCATTTTCTTATTTGGGAGATGCGAGAAATGTTTGGGTTATAAGTTATGACTGTCAAAAATATCTGAAGTATCTATATATCGGGTCGGCAATAACAAATGTTGTAATGAACTTTTTTCTGATTCCATTGTTTGGAGCTTCTGGTGCTGCGTTCGCATCAGTGGCAACACAAATTTCAACAATCATGATTTTTCCACTGTTTATTCGTAAAATGCGACCAAATGTGAAACTTATGTTTGATGCAATTTGCCTGAAAGATGTGTTTTGATTGCACATAGGAGGAAATAAAAATGTCTGCATTTAATAACGCAACCCTTATGATCACCGGTGGTACCGGTTCTTTTGGCTCCACCGTACTGAAGCACTTCCTTGACTCGGACCTCAAGGAGATCCGTATCTTCTCCCGTGACGAGAAGAAGCAGGACGATATGCGCCATGAGCTTCAGGCCAAGCACCCAGAAGCTGCCAAGAAGGTCAAGTTCTACATCGGTGATGTCCGCAACCCGCAGTCCATCAAGGACGCAATGCCGGGCGTTGATTACATTTTCCACGCAGCCGCACTGAAGCAGGTTCCGTCCTGCGAGTTCTTCCCGATGCAGGCGGTTCAGACCAATATCATCGGCACAGACAATGTCCTGCATGCCGCTATTGATGCTGGTGTTAAGCGTGTTGTCTGCCTGTCTACCGATAAAGCGGCTTACCCTATCAATGCCATGGGTATCTCCAAGGCTATGATGGAGCATGTTATCTTTGCAAATGCCCGTGTGGCCGCAGAGCGTGGCGGTACGACCATCTGCTGCACTCGTTATGGTAACGTTATGTGCTCTCGCGGCAGTGTCATCCCTCTGTTCATCGACCAGATCAAGGCGGGCAATCCCATTACTATCACCGACCCTAACATGACTCGCTTCCTCATGAATCTGGATGAGGCTGTGGATCTGGTCATGTTCGCCTTCCAGCACGGAAATCCCGGGGATCTGTTCATCCAGAAGTCTGATGCTTCCACCATTGGTGATCTGGCAAAGGCTGTTCAGCAGCTGTTTGGTGACACTGGAACGAACATCATTGGTACTCGTCACGGCGAGAAGCTGTTCGAGACCCTGATGACCCGCGAGGAGCGCCTGCGCAGCGAGGATATGGGGCATTACTTCCGTGTTGCCGCTGACAATCGTGACCTGAACTACGACAAGTTCGTGGTCAAGGGCGAGGTACATACCATGGCCGATGAGTCTTACACCAGCCATAATACTACCCGGCTGGATGTAGAAGGTACTGTCAAGAAGATCATGACCACTGAGTATGTGCAGAACGAGCTGAAGGGCATCCCCAACATTTGATAATAAATATGTGCTTTCGTAATTGTCAGTAAGGGAGAAAGATGGATGACAATAGCATATTTGATTCTTTGTCATACTGATCCTAAGCATATCAGGAGATTGACAGAAAAAATTACAAAAGACACGAATGATGTTGCTTTTGTTCATGTGGATGGAAAATGCGATCTAATACCTTTTCAATGCGAATTAAAAGACAACTCACAGGTTCAGCTTCTAAAAAATAGAACGCCAGTGAATTGGGGCGGCTATTCCTCGATTGAAGCGACAATAAATTTATTTAAAGCTGCAATTTCTTGGAGAAAGCAGAGATTCGATTGATTTGTGATACTTCAAGGTCTTGAGTACCCGATAAAAACAAATCAAGAAATACACAATTTTTTTGAGGAAAAGCCCAAAAAAGAATATATTCTGGCTCAAAATATATCAGAAACTAATAATCCAAAAGAGAAGCATAAGTATTCACTGTACTGGTATCTTGATAATGCCTCTGCAATAGGAGTCAAGGCTATTCATAGATTGAATTCCGCTCTATTTCTAAGAACGGGTATAATCCCGGCGTTTAAGAAAAACTATGTACGGGACAACTCAGGAGCAAAAATGCAGATATATCAAGGGTGTGCACAATTCGGAGTTACTAGACAACTGGCAGAGTATATTGTAAAGTTTCACGATGAGAATCCGGAGTTTAACAAATATTTTCAAACGATGTACGCACCAGACGAATCATATTTTCATACGATAGTGTATAATTCGCCTTTTGTGAAGAATACTCCAGATGGAAAGGCTGTAACGAGGCCACATTTGACGAATTTTGAGAATCTGACATATTTTGAATATCCAAAAACAGTTACACTTTTTACAAGAAAGAATGATTGGCCCAAGCTAAGAGATAGTGGATATCTGTTTTTTAGAAAGGCATCAAGCGAAAGTAAGGAGCTGTTGGATTATATTGATGAACAACATACGCTGAAAGAAATGAGGATAAAAACAAAATAACATAATGAAAAAGAAGTTGCTGATTGTCGGTGCGGGTGGTTTTGGACGCATGGTAGCGGAACAGGCAATGCTCCAATATGACTGTGCTTTTGTGGACGATGGACAGCCTATCGGCGCTGAAATCTGTGGTATTCCTGTTATTGGTGGGATTGCTAGTCTGCCTGAGTTGCGCAAGAGCTATGACTTGCTGGCGGTCGGCGTTGGTAATAACAGCTTTCGGGCGCAGGTGTATGAACAGGCCGAGAAGTTTGGATATACTTTCCCGAACGTTATTGCTCCCAGTGCCTATGTCAGCCCATACGCCCAACTTGGCAATGGGTGTGTCATTTTGCAGAATGCCAGTGTTCAGAGTGGTGCGGTCGTGGGCAATGGTGTACTGCTGAACGCAGGTGCAGAAGTCCATTGTGATGCGGTCGTGGAGGATTATGTGCTCATTTATGCAAACAGCGTCATTCGCACTGGTGCAAAAGTAGGCAAGTATACTCGTATCGGCAGCAATGTGACGGTTTGCAATTCTGCTGTTGTGCCAGATGGCGCAGATATTCCAGACTGCACCGCAGTACGTTAAAGAGGTGAAAGGATGAACATTCTGGTGACAGGGGCAAAGGGCATGGTGGGAACCGCCCTTGTGAACAATCTGAAAAACGTTCGGGACGGGAAGAACAAGACCCGCCCGGAACTGTATATTGATGAAATCTACGCGTATGATCTGAATTCTACTTCAGAAGAGCTGGATGAGTATTGCCGGAAAGCGGACTTTGTGTTCAATCTGGCTGGTGTGAATCGTCCGGAGAACCCGGAAGACTTCATGAAGGGTAACTTCGGCTTTGCTTCTGACCTGCTGAACTGCCTGAAAAAGCATAGCAATAAGGCAACCATCATGCTGTCCTCGTCCATTCAGGCGACAATGGCCGGACGCTTCGGCAACAGTGAGTATGGCCGCAGCAAAAAGGCAGGAGAAGAGTTGTTCTTTGACTATGCCAAGGAAACCGGTGCAAAGGTGGCAGTTTACCGCTTTCCGAATCTGATGGGTCACAGCCGTCCGAAGTACAACAGTGCCGTCTCCACCTTCTGCTGGGCAGTGGCCAACGATGAACCTTTTACAGTCAATGATCGGAGTACCGAACTGGAGCTGCTGTACATCGACGATCTTGTAGAAGGTATGTTTGATCTGCTGGAAGGAAAGGAACAGCATTGCGAGTTCGACGGAGTAGAGACAGTTCTGAAAGAGGATGGACGCTACTGTTGTGTACCCGTAACACATAAGGTCACACTGGGCGAAATTGTGGATCTGCTACAGGAATTCAAGGCGCAGCCAACGACTCTGATGATGCCGAAGATGCCAGAAGGCTCCTTTGCCAAGAAGCTGTACTCCCTGTACCTGACCTATCTGCCCACGGACAAGTTCAAGTACGCATTGAAGATGAATGTGGACAACCGCGGCTCTTTCACGGAGCTAGTTCACACGGCAGACTGTGGACAGGTGTCCATTAACATCAGCCGTCCGGGTATCACCAAAGGGCAGCACTGGCACAATAGCAAGTGGGAACTGTTCATTATAGTGGCTGGACATGGTCTGATTCAGGAACGCAATATCAACACCGGCGAGACGGTGGAGTTTGAAGTCTCCGGTGATAAGATCGAAGCTGTCCACATGATTCCCGGTTGGACGCATAATATCATTAACTTGTCCGAAACGGAAAATCTGGTCACGGTTATGACCTGCAACGAGATCTTTGACCCGAAGCACCCAGACACCTTCTTTGAGCCGGTGTGAGAGGAGAAAAATAATGGCTGACTATAGCAATGTTTCTTTTAAAAATAATGGCAAGCTGAAACTGCTCATCATTGTTGGTACCCGCCCGGAGATCATCCGTTTGGCCGCTGTCATCAATAAAACCCGCAAGTACTTTGATGTGATTCTGGCCCATACCGGTCAGAACTACGACTATAACCTGAATGGTGTGTTCTTCCATGATTTGCAGTTGGCAGATCCGGAAGTGTACATGAACGCTGTGGGCGCAGATCTCGGCGAGACGATGGGCAATATCATCTCTGAAAGCTATAAGCTGATGGTTGCTATCCAGCCAGACGCCGTACTGGTGCTGGGCGATACCAATAGTTGCCTGTCTGTCATCGGTGCAAAGCGGCTGCATATTCCTATTTTCCACATGGAAGCCGGTAATCGATGCAAGGATGAATGCCTGCCCGAGGAGACCAACCGCCGCATCGTGGACATCATTTCCGACGTGAACATGGCCTATTCCGAGCATGCTCGCCGCTATCTGGCTGATACTGGCCTGCCCAAAGAGCGCACCTATGTGACGGGTTCCCCGATGGCAGAGGTTCTACATCAGAATCTGGCTAAAATCGAAGCATCCGATATTCATACTCGTCTGGGACTGGAAAAGGGTAAATATATTCTGCTTTCTGCCCATCGGGAAGAGAATATCGACACTGAGAAAAACTTCAATTCGCTGTTCACTGCAATCAATAAAATGGCCGAAAAGTACGATATGCCGATTCTGTACTCCTGTCATCCTCGCAGCCGGAAACGTCTGGAGCAGAGTGGCTTCCAGCTGGACAAGCGTGTGATCCAGCATGAGCCTCTGGGTTTCCACGACTACAACTGCCTGCAGATGAATGCCTTCTGTGTGGTGTCCGATAGTGGAACGTTGCCGGAGGAGAGCAGCTTCTTCACCAGCGTAGGGCACCCGTTCCCGGCGGTGTGCATTCGTACCAGTACTGAGCGCCCGGAAGCACTGGATAAGGGGGATTTCATCCTTGCCGGTATTGACGGTGACCATCTGCTGCAGGCTGTGGATGTGGCGGTCGAGATGAACCGGAATCGTGATCTGGGCATTCCTGTTCCGGATTATGTGGACGAGAACGTCTCCGATAAGGTCGTCAAGATCATCCAGAGCTACACTGGTGTGGTCAATAAGATGGTGTGGAGAAAGTATTAAGTAGAAAAACTATATCCGATGAATACTATTGGGCGTGCGATCACTACGTCAGAGTATGATAGAACGTAAGGACTTTGATGTCCTTATGTTTTGCCCTAATGTTCATATAAATAGGTGGAGCGGTGTACATGAACAAACAAGAAAGCGATATCCTGAACGCACTTCTATTGGAGCCGTTTATTAACCAGAGAATTTTAGCGGAAGTCTCTGGCCATTCCCTTGGAGTCGTTAATCGTTCTTTGAAGGAACTTATTAAATCAGGATATATTGATGATTCAATTCGGCCAACAACAAAGGCTATTAAGGTATTCAAACAAAATACACCCCATAGAGCGATTATTCTGGCAGCCGGTTTTGGTATGCGGATGGTCCCCATCAACACAGAGATGCCCAAAGGCCTGTTGGAAGTCAATGGGGAGCCTTTGATTGAACGAATCATTAAGCAGCTTCACGAAGTGGGAATTCAGGAAATTTACGTTGTTGTGGGTTTCATGAAGGAAAAATATGAATACCTGATGGATGAATACGGCGTGGAACTGGTGGTCAATCCGGACTATGCCGCAAAGAACAATCTACATTCCCTCAGACTGGTAAAAGAACATTTGGAAAATGCGTACATTGTTCCCTGCGATATCTGGTGCGACCGCAATCCGTTTCACCGCCACGAGCTGTACTCTTGGTATATGGTCAGTGATCTTGTGGAAAACGAAAGCAATGTTCGTGTAAACCGCAAGATGGAGCTGGTAACTGTATCAGAAAATGTCGGTGGTAATGCGATGATCGGTATCAGCTACCTTACAAAAGAGGACTCTGATACGGTTTCTACACGCATCAAGGAACTCTGCAAAAACCCACAGTATGATGGTTCGTTTTGGGAAGAGGCACTCTATAATAAGGATCGCATGATCGTCACAGCTCGAGTTGTGCATTCGGCAGATGTTGTGGAGATCAACACCTATGAGCAACTTCGTGAGATCGACAGCGATTCCAACCAACTGAAAACGGATGCGATTCGTTTAATCTGCAAGGCATTGTGCGCAAAACCGGAGGAAGTCACGGATATTACAGTCCTGAAAAAGGGAATGACCAACCGTTCGTTTCTGTTTACCTGTAAGGACAAAAAGTACATTATGCGTATTCCGGGAGAGGGTACGGATCAACTCATCAATCGCCGTCAGGAAGCAGCAGTGTATCATGCCATCGCTGATAAAAATATCTGTGACGATATCGCCTATATTAATCCAGAGAACGGCTATAAGATTACAGAATTTCTGGAGGGTGCCCGGGTATGCGACCCTACCGACTATGAGGATGTCAAGAAGTGCATGAGCCGTTTGCGTAATTTCCATGCGTTGAAGCTGAAGGTGGCGTATGAATTTGACATTTTCGGGCAGATGGAGTTCTACGAAACCTTATGGGATGGCACTCCTTCTGTCTACAAGGATTATGAGAAAACCAAAGCGAATGTCTGGTCTTTGAAGCCTTATATTGATGCTCATGCAGGTGAGAAGATTTTGACGCATATTGACGCAGTTCCGGATAATTTCCTGTTTGTTCAGAAGGATGGAAAAGAGGAAATTCGTCTAATCGACTGGGAGTATGCAGGTATGCAGGATCCCCATGTGGATATCGCAATGTTCTGCATTTATTCGCTTTACAATAAGCGGCAGGTGGATCGCTTGATTGCGGCATATTTTACAGACGGTTGCGATGATGCGACACGGATTAAGATTTACTGCTACATCGCTGCCTGTGGACTGCTGTGGAGCAACTGGTGTGAGTATAAGCGGAATCTGGGCGTGGAATTTGGCGAGTATTCTCTGCGGCAGTATCGCTACGCAAAAGACTACTACAGAATCGTTCAGGATGAACTGAAGAAATCAGGGGAAAGTGGGGCACAGAAAAATGCCTAAAGTAGAAAGAGCCATTATTATGGCGGCAGGGCTGGGAAACCGGATGCACCCGGTCACGCTGACAACGCCGAAGCCGCTGGTCAAAGTAAGCGGCAAGCGGATGATCGATACGGTAATTGAAGGGCTGCACAACAACGGCATTTCGGAGATATACATCGTGGTGGGCTACCTGAAAGAACAGTTCGCCCCGCTGGTGACAGAGTATCCCGGTGTTCGACTGATTGAAAACCCCTACTATGATACCTGCAATAATATCGCATCCCTGTATGTGGCAAGAGATCACATCGAGAATGCAATCATTCTGGACGGAGATCAAATTATCTATAACCCGGATATTCTGGCACCGGAGTTTGAACGCTCCGGCTATAACAGCGTATGGACGGATGAGGAAACGGACGAGTGGCTGCAAACCGTAGAAGATGGCATCGTCACCTCCTGCAGTCGTACAGGCGGCAAAGGTGGCTGGCAGTTGTATAGTATTTCTCGCTGGACGGCTGAGGATGGAAAAAGACTAAAGCATCATCTGGAAGTTGAGTTTGAGCAGAAGCAGAATCGTCAGATTTACTGGGATGATGTGGCACTGTTCTGCTATCCGGAAGAATATCGGCTGGGAGTTCGTCCGATGAATAAGGACGATATTATCGAGGTGGACAACTTTAGTGAGTTGCTTGCCTTGGATTCCAGCTACAAAAAATACGAGGGGGAAGCATGAATGAACAAAAATAGAGAGCGTGGGAAAATTGATTGGATGATAACGCTGCTCCCACTGACCATTATCATTGCCCTATGTATTCTGTTCTTCTTTGCACCGGAACAGTCCAATGCCGTGCTGAGCCAGATTCGGTTCTTTTTCGGGGATACCTTTGGCACCTATTATCTGGTAATCGGACTGGGTATTTTTATCCTGTCACTGTACATTGCGTGCTCGAAATACGGGGACATTGTTTTGGGTGAACCCAACGAAAAGCCTCAGTATTCCTTCTTTGCATGGGGCTCCATGATGTTTACTTGCGGTCTTGCTGCGGATATCCTGTTTTACTCTTTTTCGGAATGGGTGCTGTATGCAACCGACCCCCATCTGGCAGAGATGGGCAGCATTCAGGATTGGGCGGGGGTATACCCATTGTTCCACTGGAGCTTTATCCCGTGGGGGTTCTATCTGGTGCTGGCGGTAGCGTTTGGCTTTATGCTGCATGTAAGAAAGAGAACTCGCCAGAAATACTCTGAGGCCTGCCGCCCGATTCTGGGTAAGCACACCGATGGATGGGCTGGCCGAATCATTGACCTTCTGGCAGTATTTGCGCTTCTCGCTGGCACAGCAACTACATTCAGCGTGGCGACACCGCTGATGGCGACCATTATTGGCGAATTGTTCCATGTTACAGTCAGCCGCACGGGCATCAATATCATCATCCTGTTGATTACCTGCGCTGTGTACACCTACTCTTTGCTGCATGGTTTCAAGGGCATTAGCAAATTGGCCAACGTTTGCATCTATCTATTCTTCGGGCTGCTTGCCTTTGTGTTGCTGTTTGGCGGCGAGACCCGGTATATTATCGAAACTGGCTTCTCCTCACTGGGACGGATGATGCAGAATTTTATCGACCTTTCCACCTTTACCGACCCACTGCGTACCTCCAACTTCCCCCAGAACTGGACGATTTATTACTGGGCCTACTGGATGGTGTGGTGTGTGGCTGCACCGTTCTTTATCGGTAGCATTTCCCGTGGCAGGACGGTACGCCAGACGATTTTGGGCGGCTATGTGTTTGGCGTTGGGTCTACACTGACCAGCTTCATTGTGTTTGGTAACTACTCTATGGGACTGCAGATGACCGGAAAGGCGGATTTTATCACCAAGTATCTGGAAAACGGCGATATGTATGGCATGATCGTGGAGATGATCAAAACCATGCCGGGTGCACCGGTCGTTATGGTGGCTGTTCTGATTACGATGATTGCCTTCTATGCAACATCCTTTGATTCCATCGCATTGACAGCCTCCTGTTATAGCTACCACACCCTCAAGAACGGTGAACAGCCCAATAAGGGCATCCAGCTGATGTGGTGCATCCTGCTGATTCTGCTGCCCATTGCATTACTGTTTGCAGAAAGCTCTATGAATAATCTTCAGTCGGTAAGCATCGTTGCTGCATTCCCGATTGGTGTTGTTATAGTAATGATTACAGTTAGCTTTTTGAAGGATGCAAAAAACTATATGGCCGAATCTACGCAGTAAGTGGTAGGTAACACAGTAATATGCCTAAGCTGTGAAGAATATAGTTGATTGAACGATGAGGTAGTGCCTATACTGTAGAGCAAATCAAAGCTGTTGTTGCGCCGATGCTGGTGGGATAAGCATCATGTTACTGGATGAAGTGCGTGGCTATCTTTTTCCACAGATTACATAGACTCGGAGGTATAATCCTACACCTGGAGCTAAAGGAAGTAAGACCGACTTCAATGCATACTGACAAAGCAACAGGAAGAAGGGTACTGCCAAGACAGTCGCTAGATCAAGGAGCTGAAGAATCTGCTGGCCAAAGGCTTGAGTGCAGATGAGATTCTCGAAAAGCTGAAATAACCGTATCCAGATTGAACTGTTCAAAAATAGTGCAGCCTTTTTATTGGAAGAGGTGAAATGAAAAAAAGGTTCTATATCGAACAATAATTCTCGCCCCTCCCCACACCCACCTTCAAACCCTCTCCGGCGAAATTTCAATGAGTGCAACATCCTGAAATATGGCAGGATAGCCACCCGAGATCACTCTTCCTGTTGCAGCAAACCGTGCAGTTTCCATCCATCCGAAATTATGAATCTTGAACACTTGTTTATCATGACGGATGAAAAAAGGTCCCGATTATAGTTCCGCAAAAAAGTGCGACAAAAATGCGACAACTCGAAAATGCATGAGAAGCCGCTACAGGACGCAGTAATATAAAAATTTCGTAAAATCGTGTGTTTTGTAACAGCTCAGAGCACAAAAATCCATCAAAGAAAGCTCTTTTAATCAGAGGGCCAGGGATTCGAGTTCCCTCGAGCGCACCAAAATCACACGAAGAATCGTAAGATTCCTCGTGGGATTTTCCGCTTTCTGGGGCTCTGCACACTTTTGCACACTTTTTGCACACCGGCGGGAAAGCCGTGTTTTTCCTTGCATTGTCTGCATTCTGTGCATCGTGGCGGAACTTGTCGGGGCAAAGCCCCTCCATCTTGCTGCGCAAGACCGCTCCGTCGCTTAAAAGCCCCACTGGGGCTTTCATTGCTGCGCTGCGCTTGCAAACGCGAATTTTCCATACTTTTTTCAGGCGAACAGCAGGCGGGTGAACTCACGCCGCTGCTCGGGGTTCATCTGTCGGACAACTTTCAGCATCCCTTCGGGGGTGATCTGGATGCTGTCCGGCAGATTTTCTTTTACCGGCACAGAGCCGGATTTGGGGGAACCGATGTCCTGTGAATAGAAGTCTGCTTCCAGCTTCTCAGCCAGCTCCAACCGGGGCTTGTCATGCGTGTGGGCGTAGGTGTCCATCAGGATGCCGGTGGTGGCGTGACCGGTGTTGC
>ERZ834769.421-NODE-421-length-45882-cov-30.759836_pt1 | contig 45882 bp, 40 predicted proteins | sample MGYA00519690_ERZ834769 | MGnify/ENA primary metagenome ERZ834769 (study PRJEB31850, sample SAMEA3708760) | human gut metagenome | biome: human gut; feature: human-associated habitat; material: faeces | place: China | collected 2014 ... | reverse complement strand
ATACCGAACACAATAAATCGCTGCATGGTACGTTATCTAAACCAGAGCGTCCTGTTATTTTTACCAAGGCTGATTCTGCGCTGCTCAACAACGGCAAGCCTTTCTTCATCCCGGATCATCTGGGAAGAATAGAGTATGAGACCGAGCTGGTGGTGCGCATCTGCAAGTTGGGAAAGACCATCCCGCAGCGTTTCGCCCACCGCTATTATGATGCGGTGACCGTGGGCATCGACTTTACCGCCCGCGAGATGCAGAAGAAGCTGAGAGAGGCGGGTCAGCCATGGGAGCTTGCCAAGGGATTCGACGGTTCTGCCGCCATCGGAGAATGGGTGGATATCCAGAAGTTCCGCGACATCCAGGCTATCCACTTCCATCTCAACATCAACGGCGAGAATGTGCAGGAAGGCTGTTCGAGCGATATGCTCTACAAGGTGGATGAAATCATCTCCTACATCAGCCAGTATTTTACGCTCAAGACAGGAGACCTGCTCTATACGGGTTGTCCTACAGGATGCGGTCCGGTGAAGATCGATGACCATCTGGAGGGCTATCTCGAAGATAGAAAGGTGCTCGACTTTATGTGTAAATAAAGAATATATGAAAGAATATATGAATAAGAGTAGAATATGGCAATACCTTTGTTTCGTGGCTGTGCTGGTGCTGATGGCGCTGCCTGCTGCGGCACAGAGATTCTTCAACCTTACCTCGCAGGAGGTGAAGGTGGACTCCATATTGCCTCAATTCGTATATTCTTTGCCTTTACAGGGTGATTATCAGGATTCTATCTATACGGTAACAGTGAAATATCCGGAGTATGTGGATATGCCTGCTACCGATATTTCTCATTACAACCGGCTTTCGGGCGCTGCTCTCCCTGAGCAGGTGGCCATCTGCCAGCAGGTAACCGAATGCCGGAAACAAGGCTTGCTGGTGATTTCCTTTTCTCCTCTCGTCTTCAGGGAGCACAGATATCAGGCGCTGGTGAGCTTCATGCTGGATATCCAGGCGAAGCCGCTGAAACGTTCGCAGAGCCAGTCGCATCTGCTGAAACGTTCGCAGCAGAAAGCCCGGTTGCAGACCCGCAGCGGGGAGGATACTACTCCCGCCTATGCCGACCATTCTGTGCTGGCAAGCGGAAAATGGGCAAAGATCAGGGTGAGCGAAACGGGTATTCATCAGTTGACTGCCGATGTGGTGCGCCGTGCCGGTTTCTCGGATATCAGCAAGGTGAAGATCTACGGTTATGGAGGAAATCTCCAGAACGAAGCGCTCTATGCCCAGGATATCCGGGAGACTGACGACCTGAAGGAGGTGCCGCAATATGTAGTGGATGGCAGACATTATTTCTATGCCCGCGGGGCGGTGAGCTGGAGCAGTCCGACGGCTATGGTGCGCACCCGCAATCCCTATTCAGACTATGGCTATTATTTCATCACCCAGAGCGATGAGTCGCCGAGTCTCTGGGCAGATTCAGCCTCTTTCGTCTCTTCCTGCCATCCGATGCCGGAAGATTATCATTCTCTTTATGAAGTAGATGGGTTCAGCTGGATGCAGGGTGGAAGGAATCTCTTCCATCCTACAGCCGTCAGGGTGGGCGATACCCAGAAGGTGGTCATCACCAATCCTACCGGATGCAGCCGGGGAAAGCTGGTGGTGGCTGTTACCGCTGGCACCAACACCAGGGTGCAGATCAGGAAGAACCGGCAGGAACTGGGAACCATAAGCCTCCAATTGCCTACCAATACCAGTAGCAGTGCCTATACGGTAGGCGTGGAAAGGAGCGCCACCTATCCGCTCCAGGATTTCAGAGAGAAGGATACCATCGAGATACAGCCACTCAGCGGTGGACCGGTTCATCTGGATTATGTAGCCGTAACCTGGGAGAAGCCTGCGCCGTTTGCCGGTTTCGGAAGTCAGGTTCCTGCAGCCGAGTATGTGTATGGCATCACTCCGCAGGACCACCATGCCGACGGGGCTGCCGATATGGTGATCATCATCCCAACCTCGCAGAAACTGCTCAGGCAGGCACTGCGGCTCAAGGAATTCCACGAAACCCACGACGGGCTGCGCGTGAATATCGTGCCCGCCGACGAACTCTATAATGAATTCTCCAGCGGTACCCCCGGTGCCAATGCCTACCGCCGCTATCTGCGGATGCTGAGCGACAGGGCGGCTACGGCTGCCGACATGCCCAAATATCTCCTGCTCTTCGGCGACTGTGTATGGGACAACCGCATGCTCATGCCAGATTGCAGGCTGCTGAATCCGGATGATTACCTGCTCTGCCATGAGAGCGAAGACTCGTTCAGCAAGACCACCTGCTATGTGAGCGACAGCTGGCTGGGAATCATCGGCGAAGGAAAGGGTGCCGATCCGAGAACCGACTTGCAGGATGTGGCGGTAGGACGATTCCCCGTAACCACGGCGCAGGAAGCCGAGATACTGGTGGATAAGACCATCAGCTACAAGAAGAACGCCAATGCCGGAGCCTGGCAGAACACCCTGATGTTCATGGGAGATGACGGTAACGAGAATCTCCACATGGCGGATGCCAACGAGGTGGCAGACGACATCGCCTCGCTCTATCCGGGCTATCTCATCAGAAAGGTGATGTGGGATGCCTATACCCGACAGACCTCCTCGACGGGAAATTCCTATCCCGAAGTTGCCAGTATCATCAGACAGCAGCAGATGGCGGGTGCCCTGGTGATGGATTATGCCGGACATGGCAGCGAAACCCAGATTTCGCATGAAAACGTGCTCAAGATCACGGATTTCGAATCGTTCAGAAACGAAAACCTGCCACTGTGGGTGACGGCATCCTGCGACATCATGCCTTATGACGGTACGAAATCTACCATCGGCGAGGCTGCCCTGCTGAATGAAAAAGGTGGAGCTGTGGCATTCTACGGTACCACGCGTACCGTGTTTGCCCAGCAGAACAAGTATATGAACCGTGCCTTCCTGCGCAGGGTGCTGAGCCGGGAAGACGGCAAGCCGCTGGCGATAGGCGAGGCACACCGGCTGGCTCAGAACGACGTGATGCTGGGCAATGTGATGGCGGGCGAGATAGACCGCTCGGAAAACCATCTGCAGTATGCCCTGCTCGGAGATCCTGCCCTCTCGCTCAACCTGCCGATGATGAAGGTAGTGGTGGATTCCATCAACGGCATCTCCTGCCAGCGCACCGATACGGTTCCGCTGCTGAGAGCCGGAGACATAGCCAGAATTGCGGGACATGTGGAGACGGATGTGGATTTCCAGGGGGTAGTGACGGCTACGGTAAGGGATTCCAGGGAACTGGTTACCTGCAAGCTGAATGATGCCACTGCCGACGGTGCCTCTTCCGCCTTCCAGTATTACGACCGCCAGAAGACGCTCTATCAGGGGGCTGACAGCGTATCCGGCGGAAAGTTCGCCTTCTGCTTTGCCGTACCTAAGGATATCAACTATTCGGGTGATACCGGACTGATAAATCTCTATGCCGTCAGCAACGACAAGGGGCTGCGGGCGAATGGAGAAAGCGCACGGTTCAAGGTGGGCGGCAGCGTGGTGGCAGAAAATGACTCCATCGGTCCGTCGGTATTCTGCTATCTGAACTCGCCTACCTTCGTGGATGGCGGCAATGTGAATGCTACCCCTTATTTCGTGGCAAGGATATCAGACAAGGACGGAATCAATGCCGCAGGAAGCGGACTCGGCCATGACCTGAAGCTGGTGATAGACGGAGATCAGTCGAAGACCTACAATCTCAACGATCATTTCTCGTATGATTTCGGAACCTATACCAGCGGTTCCACCTGCTACAGTATTCCGAAACTCCCGGCAGGCAGGCATCAGCTTACCTTCACGGCATGGGATATCCAGAACAACAGTTCTACCACCACCCTCCACTTCAATGTGGTAAGCGGTCTGGCTCCATCGCTCTTCGATGTGGGCGTGACGGAGAATCCTGCCCGCAGCACGACCACCTTCATCGTTTCTCACGACAGGACGGAGAGCCGGATGGATGTGGTAATCGAACTCTATGATACTTCGGGCAGACAGCTCTGGCGCCATGCCGAGAGCGGAGTGCCGGCTTCGGAGGTCTATACCGTGAAGTGGGATCTATCGGTAGATGGCGGTCGCCCTCTGGGTACGGGCATCTATCTGTATCGGGTCAAGGTTTCATCGGATGGCAGCAGCTATGCCTCCAAGACCCGGAAACTGATCATTATAAAATAGAAAATATCATCATATAAAATAATGTAGTATGAATAGAATCGTCAAGATATTCGCAACCGGTTTTCTCTCGGTATTGGCGCTGACGGCATCGGCGCAGAATGGGGAGGGAGACACCAAGGAGAGTCTTTTCAATCCGGTAAACTATGCCGTCATCTCTCAGACCATAGCGCCCGATGCCCGCGGCGGAGGTCTGGGTGATGTAGGTGCGGCAACCGATCCGGATGTCAACTCCCAGTATTGGAATCCGGCAAAGTATCCTTTCAACATCTCCAGGGCGGGCGTGGCGCTGAACTTCACTCCATGGCTCCGCTCGCTGGTCAACGACATGAATCTCGCCTATCTCTCGGGCTATTACCGCATAGGCGATTACAGTGCCGTATCAGCTTCGCTCCGTTACTTCAACATGGGTGAGGTGTTTCTTTCTGAGCCGGGAGAAAACGACAACGCGATGACCATCAATCCCTATGAGATGTCGATTGATGTGGCTTACTCTCTGATGCTCAGCGAGAAATTCTCCCTGGCGGCAGCCATCCGCTGGATCTATTCCGACCTGCGCTTCGACTATCAGGAGGAAAATTCGCCAGCCTCGGCTTTTGCGGCGGATATCGCAGCCTATTATCAGAACTATGTCAATATCGGACCGCGAGAGTGCCAGTTGGGTATAGGTCTGAACATTTCGAATATCGGTAGCAAGATTACCTTCAGCGGTCAGGAGTATGGCGAGTTCCTGCCTACCAATCTGCGTCTGGGCGCCTCACTGATGATTCCTATCGACGAGTACAACCGCTTTACCATCGCCGCAGATGCCAACAAGTATCTCGTGCCTACGGTTCCTGCTCAGAAGGAGGGAGAGGACAACTCGGAGTATGAAGACCGTGTGCATCGCGAATACAACGATATTTCGGGCATCAGCGGCATCTTCAAGAGCTTCAGCGATGCCCCAGGCGGATTCAAGGAAGAGCTGGAGGAAATCAACTATGGCGTAGGTGCCGAGTATGTATATAATGACAAGTTTGCCCTGCGTGCCGGTTATCATCACGAGAGCCAGAGCAAGGGCAACCGCAAGTACTTCACGGTGGGAGCCGGTTTCAAGATGAATGTCTTCTCGCTCGATGCTTCCTATGTGGTAGCCACCGCCAAGAGCAATCCGCTCGACCAGACCCTGCGCTTTACGCTGGCATTCGATATGGACGGATTGAAAGACCTGTTCAAGCGATAGGCAGGCGGAATAGGCAGAGCCTTGCTGGAAGATAATAAATAGAAAATATAAACATATTATTAACTTTAATCATAAAGAATAGAATTATGAATATTCGTGTAGGATTTGGATACGATGTTCACAAGCTGGTAGAGAACCGTGACTTGTGGCTGGGTGGTATCAAGATAGATTATGAGTTGGGTTTGCTCGGTCATAGTGATGCCGACGTGTTGATTCACGCCATTTGCGATGCCCTGCTGGGTGCAGCCAATATGCGTGATATCGGTTATCATTTCCCTGATACGGCAGCAGAGACCCTCAATGTGGATTCCAAGATTCTGCTCAAGAAGACGATGGACCTGATTGCCACCAAGGGATATACCCTGGGCAACATCGATGCAACGGTCTGTGCAGAGCGTCCGAAGCTCAATCCGCATGTCCCTGCCATGAAGGAATGCCTGGCAAAAGTGATGGGGGTAGAGGAAGACCAAATCTCCATCAAGGCTACAACCACAGAGAAGTTGGGCTTTACCGGAAGAATGGAAGGAATCTCAGCTTACGCTACAGTATTGATAGAAAAGGCTTAATGAGGGTTAAAAACTCGTTAGTTTTTGATGAATTTTCTAATAATTCGTTGATTTATATCAAAAAATCTCAAAAATAATACTTTTCTTGCCGAATTATTTGGAGATTTGTAGAAAAAGTACTATCTTTGCAGCGTCAAAAGGTTAATAGATTGTTTAGGTTAGTAGTAATAGATTTAGGTTTTTAGTTATTAGGTTTTAAGGTAGATTGTTTAACAGATAATTGAGAAGGTCGTGAGACTATTTTGATTAGAAATTTTTAAGTTAAACATAGTGCATGCCACAGCTCGTTGAGAGTTGTGGCATGTTTTATTTATATCCATTCTCATCATTTCATTATATCCATTCTCATCAATTTCATAAAAACATTCTCTTTATCTCAGAAAAGTCTTTCTTTTTCTTCGCTAACTCAAATTTTTACATTATCTTTGCAAGCAGAATAAAAAGGATAATCATGAGAGTACTCATAGTAAATACAAGTGAGAAGGCGGGTGGTGCTGCTGTAGCTGCCAACCGCCTGATGGATGCCCTTAACAACAATGGTGTTAAGGCTAAGATGCTGGTGCGCGATAAGGTAACCGATGATATTACCGTGGTAGGGTTGCCACGCTCGCTCAGGATGCAGTGGAATTTCCTGTGGGAGCGCTGGTGCATCTTCTACCGCCTTCATTTTTCCAAGAAGAATCTCTTTGCACTCGATATCGCCAATGCGGGATACGACATCACTTCCTTGCCAGAGTTCAAGGAGGCTGACATCATCCATCTGCACTGGATCAACCAGGGTATGCTTTCGCTGAAGACCATCCGGAAGATCATCAGCAGCGGAAAACCGGTGGTATGGACCATGCACGACATCTGGCCGGCTTCATCCATCTGTCATCTTACCCTGGGTTGCCATCATTACAACAATGGCTGCGGCAACTGCAAGTATCTGCCGGGAAACGGGGGAAAGAACGATCTGTCGGCTAAGATATGGAAGAAGAAGCAGAAGGTGTATAACAGTGGGGCTCTTTCCTTTGTTACCTGCAGCAGATGGCTGGCAGCGGAAGCCCGGTTGAGCGGACTCCTGGCGGGTCATCGCATCGAGACGATTCCCAATCCGATAGATACCCATGTATATTGTCCGCAGGACAAGCTGGAATCCCGTCTGCGCACGCAGCTGCCGAAGGACAAGCGCATCATCCTCTTCATCGCCCAGAGAGCCACCAATCCTTATAAGGGCATGGATTATCTGATAGAGGCGTGCCGGCTGATGGCTGAGCAGCATCCCGAGATGAGGGAGAACACCTGCGTGGCAATATTGGGTGGACACAGCGAGGAGTTCGAAGGCAAGCTTTCGTTCCCGATCGTTTCGCTCGGTTATGTGAGCGATGACAAGCGCATCGCAGATATTTACAATGCTGCCGATGTCTTCGTGCTTCCTTCCCTGTCGGAGAATCTGCCGAATACTATCATGGAGGCGATGGCTTGCGGCGTGCCTAGCGTAGGATTCAAGGTGGGCGGCATACCGGAGATGATCGATCATCAGAAGAACGGATATGTGGCAAACTATCGTGATGCCAAGGATCTGGCGGATGGTATCCACTGGGTGCTGGAAGAAGCCGATCAGGAGAATCTGGAGAAGGCGTGCCTGCAGAAGGTGATGCATAACTATTCGCAGCATGCGGTGGCGCTGAAATATGTTGAGGTGTATAATCAGGCGATGGCCTTTAAAAACTACCATATATGATTAAGTTTACTGTCGTAACCTGTACCTACAATGCCGAGAGCGTGTTGCAGCGTACGTTGGATAGTGTCAATAAGCAGACTTACTGCAATATCGAGCACCTGATCATAGATGGTGTTTCGAAGGACAATACCCTGGCTATGGTACGGGCATACCAGAACAGGGCAAAGGCTGGAGAGAATGCCCACGAAATCGTGGTCTATTCGGAACCTGACAAGGGACTCTATGACGCTATGAACAAGGGTATAGACCGTGCTACGGGCGACTATCTCGTGTTTCTGAATGCGGGAGATGTCTTTCCTTCCGACGATACCCTGGAGTATGTGGAGGGATGCGTAGGCGAGGGCGAGAACCTGCCGGGCGTGCTCTATGGAGATACCGATATCGTGAATGACGAAGGAAGATTCCTGCGCCATCGCCGTCTTTCGCCTCCCAAGAAGCTGAACTGGCGCTCGTTCAAGTGGGGGATGCTCGTCTGTCATCAGTCGTTTTATGCCCGCACGGATATTGCCCGCCAGATTCATTACGATCTTCACTATCGCCTTTCGGCGGATGTGGATTGGTGCATCCGCATCATGAAGGCGGCTCAGCAGCGCCATCTTCCGTTGCGCAATGTCCATGCTGTCATCACCAACTATCTGGATGGCGGCATGTCTGTGCAGAATCACAAGGCTTCTCTCAAGGAGCGTTTCGAGGTGATGCGCAGCAACTATGGCTTTGTCACCACGGTTCTGGTGCATACCTGGTTTGTGGTGAGAAGTCTCTTCAAGCGCTAGTTCGCATGGTTTTAGCAAGAAAAAATAAATTTAAATGGCAGAAACATTAAAGGAAAAAACAGCAAAGGGTCTCTTCTGGGGAGCCATGAACAATGGGGCGATGCAGGTTATCGGTTTGGTATTCGGCATCGTCCTGGGCAGACTGTTGTCGCCAAGCGATTATGGTATGATCGCCATGATTACTGTTTTTTCTCTGATTGCCAACGCCTTGCAGAATTCGGGCTTCATCACGGCTATCACGAATATCAAGGAACCTACAGATAATGACTATAACTCCGTATTCTGGTTTAATATCTCTGTAGGTGGTTTTCTATACCTGGTACTTTTTCTCTGTGCCCCTCTGATAGCGGGCTATTATCATACTCCGGCACTGGTTCCTCTTTGCCGGTATGCATTCCTGTCGCTTTTATTCTCCAGCCTCTGTACGGCTCAGTCGGCTTATCTCTTCAAGCACATGATGGTGAAGCAGAGGGCTCAGTCGGGCATCATCGCCACGCTCTTTTCGAGTGTGGTAGGAGTGATCATGGCGTTTTGCGGCATGTCTTATTGGGCTTTGGCCACCCAGACCATCGTTTACAGCATCGTGAATACGGCGCTGTTCTGGCATTATTCTCCGTGGCGCCCGAGTCTGCGGTTTGATTTCGAACCTATCCGTAGGATGTTCAAGTTCAGCTGCAAACTGCTGGCTTCCACCATCACCACCCATATCAACAACAATGTGCTGAATATCCTGCTGGGTCATTACTTCACGGCGCATGATACGGGTAATTACAACCAGGCTTCGCAGTGGAACTTCAAGGCTTACAGTGTGATACAGGGAATGGTGGATTCGGTGGCCCAGCCTGTGCTGGTAGATCTTCGTGAGCAGCCGGGACGCCAGTTGGAAGCCTTGCGCAAGCTGATCCGCTTCACGGCATTCATCTCCTTCCCGCTGATGCTGGGGTTTGGAATGGTGGCTAGGGAGTTCATCGTCCTGGCCATCACCGAAAAATGGCTGGCGAGTGCCTTTCTGCTGCAGATTCTCTGCGTGAGTGGTGCCATCATTCCGATGAGCCAGCTCATGTCGAGTCTGGTGGTGAGCAACGGCAAGTCGGGTACTTATTTTGGGGTGACCTTTGCCCTGGGTGTGGTTCAGATTCTGACGATGATTCTGATATGGCATTGGGGCATCCGCACGATGGTCATCGCCTACGTGCTGCTGAACATCATCTGGCTGTTCGTATGGCAGTATTTCTCCCGTCGCCTGATAGGCTATCGGGTATGGATGTTCCTGAAGGATATCCTGCCGTTTGCGCTGGCAGCCCTGGCGGTGATGACGGCTACCTATTTCGCCACGCAGTCTATCCACAATCTGTGGCTGCTCCTGCTTTGCCGCATTCTAATGGCTGTGGTGCTGTACTATCTGGTGATGCGTATTGCCGGTGCCGCCATTCTGAAGGAGTGTATGGCTTTCGTGAAGAAGAAAATGGGAAAGAAGTAACCTTGATGGGTTCATATGAATAAATCAGAATGAAGGATGAATACAAATAAGACAGTTTCAATCATCATGGGCACCTACAATGGTGCCGAATATATCAGGGAGCAGTTGGATTCCATACTCTCGCAGACCTATCCCCTGAAGGAGATCATCATCCAGGATGATGGTTCTACGGATGATACGGTGGCGATTTGCACAGCCTATGCCGAGAAGTTTCCTATCATACATTTCTCGCGCAATGCCAGCAATCTGGGATTCAATCAGAACTTCAAGTCGGCTGCGATGAAGGCAACGGGCGATTTTGTGGCTTTCAGCGATCAGGATGATGTCTGGTTTCCAACCAAGATAGAGAAGCAGGTGGCTGCCATCGGCAATCATGACATCTGTTTTTCTACCCATCTGCGTGGTGCCGACAGAGAGCATACGCATCTTGTGAATCCTCAGTACAGCCTGGAGGCGCTGCTCTTCTGCGGATTTGCCGGACATACCATGCTGCTCCGCCGGGAGTTTATCCAGACAAGTGAATACTGGCTGCCGAATATCATGTACGATTGGAGTCTTGCCATCTGCGCCCAGTTGCACGGCGGTATCGTGATGGTAGATGAACCACTGAACTGGCATCGCACGAATCTGGCTTCTGCCTGTCATGAGGAACTGAAGCAGGCAGGCAAGAAGGTGGATGCCCGCCCTACCTATCAGCCTTACCTTTATGGTATCGCCAATTATCGCAGATTGCAGCAGCAGCCCAACTGGCAGATGCTCTATACCTATATATATGAGCATACCCGGGAGCCGAAGTTTGCGCTGGCACATCGCATGAGCTATTATATGCTGCATCACAATCTGCTGGCACTCTTCAGCCTCTGCTTCCTCTGTCTGAAGCATGGTGACAAGATATACTACAGCAAGCATCAGCGGGGCTTGATGGCAAAGATACGTGCCTTCTGCTATCCGTTGATCTTCTCATATAATAACATTCAATATAATAGACAATCTTAAAATACGAACTTTATGAATATTGCATTATTAACTGCAGGCGGTGTTGGTAACCGTATGGGACAGGATATCCCAAAGCAATTCATGACGATTGATAACATACCTGTTATCATCTATACCATGCAGGCTTTCCAGAGCCATCCTCAGATAGACGCCATCTGTGTGGTGTGCCTCAAGGGATGGGAAGTGGTACTGCAGGCGTATGCCAACCAGTTTAACATCACCAAGCTGAAGTGGATTTTCGAGGGTGGTGACAGCAATCAGCACTCCATCCGCAATGGATTGTGGGGCTTGCGCGATGCCGGATGTACAGAGGATGATATCATATTGGTACACGATGGTGTGCGCCCGCTGGTGGCAGAGCGAATCATTACCGAGAATATCGAGAAGTGCAGAAAGTATGGTTATGCCATTACGGGTATGATCTGCAAGGAGGCTATCATGCAGAAGGAGGATGACTGTGTGAAGAATATCGACATCCCACGCGAGCGGCTGGTTCGCACCCAGACTCCTCATACCTATCCTCTCGGCACTTTGCTGAAGGCGCACGCCGAGGCTGATGCCAAGGGTATTGACGGCACGGTGGCATCCTGTACCTTGATGGCTGAGCTGGGAGTGGATAACCAGCACCTGGTGATGGGATCAGAGAAAAACGGATTGAAGCTTACCCAGACGGAGGATGTGGAGCTGTTTAAGGCATTGAAGCATACCACCAAGGATGAGTGGCTGAAATAGATAATAGGATGAAACAGATAATAGAAGAAAATTGATAGTAGGATGAAACAGACAAATCTATATAATGAAGATGTAAAGGCGGCTTTGGCAGCATTTGAGCTGCCATGGCAACAGCTTTCGGGCAAGAATATCCTGGTGCTGGGCGCTACTGGATTGATTGGTGGCTGTCTGGTAGATATGCTGATGCAGCATGAGGGGCTGGATTATCAGGTTTATGCTGCGGGTCGTAACGAAGAGCGGGCTAACAGGCGCTTTTCGGCATATCTTGCTTCCGGACATTATCATTTTCTTCCTTTTGATGTTACGGCTCCCTTGTCGGTGGATCTCTCTTTCGATTATATCGTGGATGCTGCTGGCGGTGCCTGTCCACAGCTTTATAGCGAGGATCCTGTGGGAGTGATGAAGTCTAATATCTTCGGCGTGGATAATCTGTTGCGCTTTGGACTGCAGCACGGCTTGAAGAAATTGGTCTATGTATCTTCCGGAGAAGTCTATGGCGAGGGCGACGGTCGTGTCTTTGAAGAAAGCTATAGCGGGTATATCGATCCTACTACGGTGAGGGCGTGCTATCCTTCGGCAAAGCGTGCTTCCGAGACGCTTTGTATCTGCTATGCCCATCAGTATGGCATTGAGGTGTCCATCGCCCGTCCGAGTCATATCTACGGTCCGTTCTTTACAGAGAACGATAATCGTGTTTATGCCCAGTTTATCCGCAATGTATTGCGTGGCGAGGATATCGTGCTGAAGAGTAAGGGAGAGGCGTTCCGTTCGTGGACTTATGTGGTGGATTGTGCGATGGCGCTGCTTTGTATCCTGCTGAAGGGCGGGAACGGCGAGGCATATAATATTGCCAACGAGGAGTCGAATGTAAGCATCAGAACCTTGGCTGAAACTGTTGCTGATCTGGCTGGCAGAAAGGTGGTCTTTGATATTCCCGATGATGCCAGTCATGGCAATACCACTCCTATTACCAAGGCTGTTTTTGCTACGGATAAGTTGGAAACTCTGGGCTGGAAGCCGATTACATTATTAAAGGATGGTCTGGCTCATACCATCCAGGCTTTGCAGTAAATGATAGAACTTTCGCATGTGGAGAAGTTAAGGGAAGTCAGGGAGTTTAAGGAAGTTAAGGGACAAATGTTCTACGTTTTACGAAAGAAGACTATTGTCTTAACTCCTTAACTCCTTAACTCCTTACCTCCTTAGTTCTGGCAGGATGAATATCGAATGGAACTCTCGCTTTTCTACTGGTGGAATCTTCATATAATCGCCATAGAGGTCCGTGAGGTAGGAATCGGGATTGCATGGTGCAGGGAATTCCTTGCCCTCAAACTTGATAGTACCCAATGGCTTGACTGCCTTCTTGTCGAATGAGATGCCTCGGCCATTCAGGAAAGGAACATCAGAATAACGGGTCTTCTTTCCGAACAAGCCTACTACCTTCCATAATGCACTGCACAGACAATACTTGCCTCCGAAATAGAAGAACTCAGCAAAGGAACGCAGCGAGTAAGTGTGTCGGTGGTTCAGGATAGAATAACTCTTGGAGATACCCTTTGTCAAGGTCTTGATCCACGAACGGGGAATGTCTGGATAATCCACAAAAGGGAAGATATCCACAAAGATTCCCTTTACATAAGGCTGGCAGAAATCATCGCCCTGTTCGATATAGAGTGAGTTGCAGTCGCGGATCTTCGTGATAGGCTCCTTGCTTCCCGGATCCGATTTGGGGGTCTGCAGATAGAGCCAGTCGGGCAGTTCCTTGGGGGCAATCTTCTCGAATCGTTTTTCATCTTCCAGCGACATACCGATATCGATATCGTCATCCCAAGGTATGAAACCGCCATGGCGTACGGCTCCGAGCAGGGTACCGCCATCCAGCCAGTATTCTATCTTGTGGCGCTTGCAGATTTTGTCTATTTCTTCCAGAATAGCCAGCTGCTTGAGTTGGCATGCCCGCAGATTCTGCTGGCTATATTCTTTGATTTCTTTGTAAAAGTCCATATTCTTTATATTTTTATCGGGAAGACCCGTATGGGATCTCTCTCCGGATTATAAGAAATGCGTGATGATTAATGTGACATTGTATGCCCAGAAGTAGATGGTGAGGAAAAGAGTGACTCCTCTCATCGCATTTGCCAGTTTGGGTTGAGCCTCTCTGAATGCATAACCCATAGTAAATGGGATGACGAACATCCAGTGGGCTGCCATGATATATACCTCGTTGAGTCCGAAACCGAGCACCAGGTGCAGGAAGGCATCGAATGCCGCACAGCTCAGGCACATCCACATCAGGCGGGAGTGTCTGCTGTAGAAAACACCGGCTGCAAAGAGCAGGAAAACGAATGCTTCGAAGATGTAGCTGATGGCCCAGTCGTATCGGATAAAGGTTGGGCGCGATACGCTCAGGTCTTTGAGCAGTTCCTTCTGATGCAGCTGGATGCCTTCTCCAAAGAGATTTTCTACGATGGATTCCATTCGTGGGGTAGAAACATCGGTCCATTTCAGGAATGGCATATCGGATACCGATTTGCCTCGATGAGCATCCATCCACGCATCGTGAACGGCATTCTTCCGGGCAATATCGGGTCTTTTCGGCATCAGCTTTCTTTCTATCTCCTTGCCTTTTTCCTGCTGAGGCTTGACGATGTATTCGTTCTGGTAGTAAAAGCTGCCGCCCATGATGAGGAGCGGGAGGATGAAGGCGATGGCAAAGAATCGGGGTGAGAACACCTTTCTGCCATTACAGAAAAGCGACATGATACCGGTCTTTACACCATTGCTCAGCGATACTCCTGCCGTGGTAAGGAACAGCAGACTAGCCTGCCATGCCTTGAGCTGTTTGCCTTGCGCCATACAGGTTCCCACCATATAGATGCTGACCAGCAGACAGAGCATGGAAAAGCAGAAATGATCGGGTACCATCGTGGTGAGCATGATGGAGGCAAAGGAGAAAAAGAATGCCGTGAGAATGTAGGCATCCAACCGGCATAGCTGGATGAGCTCCCGGCAGATGCGGAAGAAAAATACGGCAGAGAAAGTGGCGCTGATGACGAGCATCACTGCCATGATGAAGGTGGCACAGTTGTGATGAGTCCAGCCCATCAGCCAGTCGTTGAGACAGGCTCCGGGATAGAGTAGGGCGCCAAAGAGCGGATGGCGCGACAACTCAAAGTATATCTTTTCGTTGGAAAGAAAGATATACGAGTAGGCATCGAAACCGGATACCGTGAAATGCTTGTAGAAAATACTCCAAAATCCCAGTTTGCCAGCCTTGAAAAAGCTTGCAGGATAGGAATGGATCAGCACGGCATTCAAGCTGGCGAATACCAGCATCGAAACAAGGGCAAGAATCCTTTCTTCTTTCTTGATTTTAAAAATATTCTTCATCGTTTTATTCTTATTTGGCTGCAAAGTTAGTGTAAAAAATTGATTGTGGGAAGAAAAATGAGGAAATATTTCATTCCGGCTGGTTTTTTGTGGCGGTTTATTTGGCATTGTCTGCTTTTTAGGTTATCTTTGCAGGAGATATGGTACTGAACTTAGCCAGTAGGCTCCACACGCCTGAAAGGGCATGCTGCTTTAGGTACTTTTGGACCATCAGCCCGTTCTAGAACCGCTTGCGAGAGTTCAGTAGAGTTTTTTGTATTGGCTAATATTGTAAACAAGTAATATATATATGAAACAACCTGCTAAGATTGATGTCGCCGTATTGATGCTTTTCTTCAATCGTCCCGACAATTTCCAGAAAGTGTTTGACGAGGTGAAGAAGGCTCGTCCAGCCCAGTTGTTCCTCTATCAGGATGGAGCAAGAGGTGAACGGGATGTGCCAGGTATCGAGGCATGCCGGCAGATAGCATCAGATGAGAATATTGATTGGGAGTGCGAGGTGCACAGATCTTATCAGACCAAGAACCAGGGATGCGATCCATCGGAGTATCTCTCACAGAAATGGGCTTTCTCGATTGTGGATAAGTGTATCGTGCTGGAAGATGACGATGTGCCTTCCCAATCTTTCTTCCCTTTCTGCAAGGAGATGCTCGACCGCTATGAGCACGACGAACGTATTGCCATGATTGCCGGATTCAATGAAGATGAGGTGACCCCCGACTGCGAGGACAGCTATTTCTTTACTTCTGTCTTCTCTATCTGGGGATGGGCATCGTGGCGCCGTGTGGTGGACAAATGGGAGGGTGACTATGCCTTTCTGCACGATAGGCAGGCGATGCGACAGTTGGAATCGGTGGTTCGCCAGCGTGGACTCCGTAAGGACTTCATCCCGATGTGCAGGGATCATGCCCATAGTGGAAAGGAGTTTTATGAAAGCATCTTCTGGGCTTCGATGCTGTTGAATTCCAGTCTTGCCATCATGCCATGCAGGAATCTGATCAATAATCTGGGTCTCTCTGATGACTCCACCCATTTCTCGGGCAGCATGAAGACGACTCCCAAGGCTTATCGCAGAATCTTCACCATGAAGCGCCATGAACTGGAGTTTCCGCTAAAACATCCTAAATATGTAGTGGAAAACGTAGATTTCAAGGAGCGGGTGTACAAGATTAATGCCTGGGGACATCCATTCATCAAGATGTCACGCTCCCTGGAAGAACTCTTTCTGAATCTGAGATATGGTAATTTCTCCAGCATCTTCAAGGCGATGGCTCGCAGATGGCGCAAGATGATTGGAAGAGATAAGCATGCTTAATATCAGAATTAAAAGAAATATCCGATAATCAGAGTACCATTGTATATCAGCAGTGCCAGACCCAGGACGAGCAATACGCCTTTCAGGCAGCGGCTGTAGAGCTGCTGTCGGAGTGGCAGTTCTTGGTTTGGCAGCTGTCGTTTTTGCTTCAGAAGGAAACCGATGGCTATCGGAATGGCGTATATCCAGTGCCCCGTCATGATATATACCTCGTTGAGACCGAAGCCGAGTCCGATATGCAGCATCATATCTAGACCGAAATACGACATCACCAGCCAGAGATACTTGCTCTTTCTGCCCGCCCAGATGCCGGCAACAAACAGTAGCATGATAACTGCTTCTACCATATAATTGATGGCGTATCGGTATTTCACGAACATCGGGCGATGGCGCAATTCGTCCTCCAGCACATAATCCTGATGCAGCTGGATAGATTCGCCCATCAGATTTTCGATGATCGACTGTGTGCGGGAGCTTGTAGCATCCGTCCAGTTCATGAATTCACCTTTCATGATAGGGGCACCTTGCTTAGGACCCCTTTTCTTTTTGGCTTCTTTCTTAGCCAGTTCCTTTGCCTTCCTTATGCTGTCGTTCTTGGCTTTCTGGGCTATCTCCTGAGCAGAGACAATCTTCAAGCCTCTTTTGATGGAGTCGTTTGTCAGCGAATCACGGGTATGCTTGATCTGTGCCATACGTTCCTGTCTGGCTTTCTTCTCAGCCGCTTTCTTGGCTTTCAGTTCCTTGCGTGCCATCTCGTTAGGCCATACGAAGACGCGGTATTCCCATCTGCAGAAACCCCACAGCAGGGCGGCTGGCAGGATGACAGCCAGGAGAAGATATTTCGGTCGGAAGAATCCCTTTCCATTCATGAAGAATGCTGAGAAGAATATTTTCAATCCATTATTGAGCGATGTACCGGCTGTAAGGATAAAATATACCACGCTCTGCCATATCTTGAGCGGATGGTGATGTTTCATTCTGAGACCGGATACGTAGAGTGCCAGGATGAGCAGCATCATGGAGATGACGAAATGGTCGGGCACGATGCAGGTGACCATCACATATCCGAAGGAGAAGAACAACAGGGTGAGGATATGAGATGCCGTCTTGTCGAGATCCATTACCTCCCGGAAGATTCTCTTCAGGAAAAGGGTGGCATAGAATCCGCAGAATATCTGGATGATTACCGCGATGAAAAGGGCACAGTTGTAGCCTGTGAGTTTCATCAGACCCATATTGATGAGGTAAGGTATATACATATAGAAGGCGAGCAGCGGATGGCGATATACATTGTATGCTGCATTCCAGTCGCTCAATACCCAGTAGGTAAGCGGGTCGAAGCCCGATACGCAGAAGTGGCGGATGAAATTCTTGTAATAATCATCCGTGATGAGGGTGAAATGACTGGCATAGCGGGCTATCACTACACCATTTAGAACAGCAAGCGCCAGAAAAATGCCCAGGGCGAGCCATTTTTCTTCTTTCTTGATCTTGAAAATATCGAATATCTTTTTCATATCTTTCTATTTCTTTCTCTTTCAAGTTTTGAGAGGAATCTTCTCTTAGTCTTTGTCTTTCTCTGTCTTTCTCTTTCGGGTTTTCGGAGATTCTTCTATTTCTTCAGGAAGAATCTTACTAATAGGAAATTAACGGGGATACAGATACAGAGGGTAGGAATCATCGCCCACTGTTTGGCGAGCCCCAGACCAACGAAGAGGTTGAGGCAGACGGTTTGCATCGTATAGTTTACCACATGTGAGAGGGTGAAGCCGGCACCTCGCTTGGCGTTTGCCTTCACCTTGAAGGTGTATCGGGTGCTGGCGATGAAATTGAAGATGAAGCTCACGATGTAGGCGATGGTGTTGGCTGTGGTAGCCAGACTGTGATCACCCATTCGTGGAATGAAATGGTTCAGCACCGGCATCATAGCCAGATAGATGCCATATTGCAGCACCGTAGCCAGTCCGCCTACGATTCCGAATCTGATGACTTCGCCCAGCTTTTCCCGTCTGGCATCATCCATATTATTAATCTTGTTCTTGATATTCATTGTTTTATCTTTTACGGCGTGCAAAAATACGCCTTTTTCCTGTTTCTAGCAAATATTCTTTCTACAAAATATTAATCTGCCTGGATTTATCTTAATAGTTTCCCTTTTCCGAAGAGATAAGCCAGTTTGGTCTTCTCCATCATCTTGGCAATGAGCAGGCTGCCTGTAATGGCAAGGATGATGGTGACGACAGCAAACGAGATCTCACTCTTGTCCCAGGCAAAGAGGGGATGATAGAACTTCGCAGCCATCGTAAAGATGGGATGGAAGAGATAGATAGGCAGCGTGTTGCGCCCTATATATAATAAGGTGTTATCTATCTTTTGGATGTAGATCCTGCTTTGAATGCGAGTGATGAGGCTATGTATCCACATCAATGACGAAATGCAGCACCAGCAGGAGAAGATTACAGCCAGGCATCCCCAGTCGTACCATTCCTCTAAGCCCAGCAAGCTGAACCAGAGCAGTAAGGCTGCAGGGGAAGGATGGAATATCTTGCCAAACTCTATATGGCATTGGCGAATTGCTGCACCGATGAAATAATAGGCTGCGGCACTGGGCGAAAGAGCGGGTGTCTTAGATGCCAGCAAGAGTAGGGTGGCGAAGATGAAGAGGCTTGTAGTGGTATTCATCGTCGTTTTTCCTTGTTTGAGGGTTTCCCATGTAGCCCCCTTGAAACTGATATAATAAAGAAAGCCACAGATGATCATCGTCTGGATAAACCAATAAGGACCTATGGATGTGACAAATATCTTCTCGCAAATCTGTGAGAAGGATAATTCCGTGATGCCATCTCTTACGGGCATGAAATAGGAAAGTACAGAGAAACCGGATACCATGATAACGTAGGGTAGGGCGAGACACATCAGGTATATTCCCATTTGCTTGGGACTTTTCTCGATATTGACAAGATAACCCGTGATGATGAGAAAGGTAGGCATCATAAACGAGAGAATGCCTGCCTTCAGATGTGGATATGCATTGCCGAAGTTCACAATATGAATCAATATCATGAGAATGATGAGGATGGCTCGTATCAAGTCGAGGTCTGTATTTCTTTTCATGTTATTTTCTGTAAAATTGAAATTTGTTATTCTCGGAATGGTTTGAAATGTCCCTTGTCGGCGAAGGCAAGCATCTCTTTGTCTCCACGGCTATCTCCAAAGGCTTCTATCTCATATTCTGAACGTTCGAAAGGTTTAAGTGCCTCTGCGATGCGATGCACCTTCTCCTTTCCGTAGCAATTGTTTGACTTGAAGTTGCCTGTCAGCTTGCCGTCTTCTACTTCTATCTGGGTGCCGAGTACCTGAACACCTTTCAGGTTGCGGATATCAAAGAAAGGGCGAACCCAGTTGTCAATGCTGGCGCTTACGATAAAAACCTGGGCTCCTGCCACCAGTGCTTCGTGCATCAGGGTGATGCCTTTCGGGCGGAGCAGATGCTGGCTTTCTTCTGCAAAACCACGGCAGAGAGCATCAAACTTTTCGATGCGCATGCCGGCAAAGAGGTGGGCAAAGATCTGCTGTTTTGCCTTCCAGTTGGGATAAAGATGCAGTTTCATCAATACCAGCAGTGGGCTGTACTTCAGGAAAACCATCAGGAAACGACTGGTTCCCTTGGCATATTTGATGAATTCCAGTAAGGTATCGCTCGTTGTCAGTGTTCCGTCGAAATCGAAACAGTATATTTTCTTCTTCATTTTTTGTTCTTCTTCATTTCTTGTTCTTCTTTTGGATTAACTCTTTCTTATACGATATAGATAAGGATGAGGAAGGAGAGCAGCCAGGCAAGAACGATAAACTGCGTGATTCTGTCGCGCAGGATAATTTTCGTAGGGTCGCCGCTCTGCTGGTCAACCACTGCAATCTGGATGTATCTCAGCAAACCTACCAATACAAATACGCTGGTAAGATAGAGGTATTCGGTATGGAAATTCTCTATTACTTCAGGACTCACCGTGTACATGATGTAGCATACCAGGGTAACTGATGCCGTAATGGTGATAGCCTGATTGATGAAGGTGAGGTTGTATCGGCTCGTATTCTTTCGGGGAGCCTCGCCCGTCTTTTCCATTCGCAGCACGTCATCGCGGCGCTTGGCAAAACTCATGAAGAGGGTGATGAGGAAGGTCATCAGCACAATCCATTTACTGAGCATGATGTGCGTAGCGACGCCACCCGCCAGCAAGCGGAGCACAAATCCGAATGCCACGATGCACACATCGATGATGGCATACTGCTTGAGCTTGGCGCAATAGCAGAGGTTCATGATCCAATAGAAGGCGATGATTCCCATCGTCTCCCACGAATCGAGCAGACAGCATACCCCCATCGAGAGGATGAGCATCAGAAACATCAAAGCGTAAGCCTGCCTGATGCTTACGGCTCCTGAAGCGATAGGGCGGTGACATTTCACCGAATGGCGGCGGTCTGCCTCCACATCATGGATATCGTTGAAGCAATAGATGCTCGATGCGGCAAAGCTGTACGCAAAGAAAGCAATCAGACCCGCCAGCAGGGCATCTGTATGAAACAAGGCACCACCAAAGAAGAGGGGCACGAAGATAAACATATTCTTGATCCACTGTTTCGGGCGGATCAGGCGCATCAAGGCAGCGAAGCCCCGGCTATCTTTTATTTCATTCTCGTTCATATAAATTTCTTTTATTTAATCTAAGATGATTCTTTTTATTTAATAATCTGAGATAATTCCTTGGAAATCCATTCTGCAATCTTGCTCAATATCCAGGAGAGTGGCAGGGTGATGGCAATGCAGAGGATGAAGGTTGGCCAGTATCCCAAGTGATGAGGCTCGATATAATGGAGCACGAAGTGGATGTGGATGAGATAGCATTCCAGGCTCAAAGCTCCTACCAGCATGAAGCTGCGGTTAAACCATCCTGGGGTACGGCGGAAGATGCGGTTCAGGAGCAGGATGCTCGTGATGGTTAGCGGGATGTAGAGCATACGCTCCAGGAAGAGCGGAAACATACCGTGTTTCTCCTGTTCCAGGAAGATGCTTGCGAGCAGCGTCATCAGGAACATCAGCCATATCATCCAGATGCTGGCACCATCAAGTGTCTGCTTCTGGCGCACCATCTCACCCATATTGATGCCGATGAAGAAGATAGGTACTCGGCTCCAGAAGATTTCCAGATGGCCTACAGCCTGATGAATCGGTGTGACGTATTGCACCAGGATGCACCACATGATCATCACCACCGGCAGCCATTTGTAGATGGGATGGCGCTTGATGAGTTCCATATAGGCTGGGGCGAAGAGATAGAGCATCATGGTGGCTGGGATGTACCAGAAGGTAAGCTCGTCGTATCGCCAGAAATTCCAGTTGATGGTAATCTCGCCTATCAGGTTGATCCACGCCTCGAGGTCTCCTCCCTGGAATCGGGGAATGTAGTAGAGACAGGCGATGATGAGCCACGCCGGGTAGATGCGCAGGTAACGGCGGATGAAGAAATGCTTGGCAGAAGGATTCTTCATCCAGGAAAACCACAGACCGATGCCGCTGAGAAACAGAAACATATCTACTCCTATATTGCCCATGCGGCGCAATCCGAAGAAAGCGTTCTCTCTAGGCAGTGCTACATGAAAGAGAATGATGAAGAGCATGGCGGCTCCCATCAATTCACCGCGATATCTACTGATATTCGCCAGTTCTATGTCTTTTATCTTCCACTTCATCTGATATATCTTTTTTGTTATTATTTTTAGGGGGGCTTTTGACAGGCGATGGAATCGCCTGGAACGCGGTAGGCTCTCTAATACTTAGCTCTTCGGGTTGGGTATCTTCTTCATCAGTTGTGTAAAGAGCCATGCAATGCCGATGCTGGCAATGATGTAGAGCAGCAGTCCGGCATAGATGTCTCCATGACGGCTGATGGGGATGAATATCTTGCGGGTGATAGGATGGGTGACGAAGAGGGCGGCTGAGATGACGCCCATCCATTCCAGAACCTTGTAGATGCCCGACAGCCAACTTACTTCCTGCAGCAGGTCGGCTACAAGCACACAGAGCAGACAGATGAAGAATGGCACGAAGGTCCATCCTATCATATTGAGACTCAGACTGTAGATCAGCGAGAGGCAGAATACGCAGCCGAAGATATTGGTTACAGGAGAATGGAAGGTCATCAGAATCTTCTCGCCATACCGGGCATAGAGAATGCCCAGACCGAATGGCAGCATACCGCCCATGAAATTATAGCGGTAGCGGTTCATCGCCTCGCTCTCGGGATTGTCAAAGCCCAGCAGCAGCTGGATGCCGATGCAGAGAAGCATCAATCCTACCGTCCATCCCCAATGGCGGCGATAGAGCAGCAGTCGATATACGATGTAAAGCTGCAGCATCAGACCGAAAAACCAGTAAGGTCCTGGCCAGATGATGTTGTCTGGGTTTGGCAATACATTGTTAAACATACCCAGCATCGATACGATGCCCAGCACCTCGTAATGGCGTGGACCCGGAGTGATGTAGTCTATCATCGTGAAAGCGATGAAACCCACGATCATCATCTTGAAGAGCTTCAGATAGTGATAGCGGATGAAGCGAAGAGGTTCGCGCCAGCTGATGCTCCAGGATTGCTTCCTGCCCGAAATGCTGTACATCTGAGCCTGCTGGTCGGCAGAAAGATGAGGCTTGGCTTCATACTTCATCACCAGTCCGTATGCACTCAGGAAGAGGAATACGGGCACTCCGTAATGACCGAAGAACGACAGCAGATGGATTGGCAGGTTGATGTCTGGATTCGCCATCACCTGCAGCAGCCAGTCGGCGTTGTGTTGGAAGAACTGGTATTCATTCTCCTTGACAATCGGACCTAGCCAATGGCAATAGTTATGTAGGAAGATGCCGATGATGGCAAGTCCTCTCAATGCATTGCATGCACTTCTGGAAAGTATGTTCTGATTCATTTCCTGGCTCCTTTCTTTGTTTGTTTCTTACCTTGTTTCTTATCTTTTTTCTTGTCTTGCTTCTTTTCTTCCTGCTTAGCCTGCGTCTTGAGATATTCATCCCTCAGCTTGTCGTAGTCGGCAGAGTTCTTCAGGATGCGGGGGCGCATCTCGTTGTATTTCGGACTCAGGATATTGTTCTCCTCCTTGTAGGTTGGAGTTTCGATGCCGGCAAGATACAGCAGCAGGTGCGGCAGGGCATCCGTCATCATCCGCTTGTCCTTGGCGGCACGTATCTGGCGGTAGATGGTGCGGTGTTTCTGGATGTATTTCTTCGAGCAGTAGATCCAGAACGGAATCTCAAACTCATAGTGTGCCAGCTTCCAGTCGATGTTGGCAGAGTGGTTGCGGCAGATGAAGCCACGGTTTTCCTCGTAGCACTCCTCACCATGGTCGGGCACATAGATGATGATGGCATCTTCCTTCTGGAATCGCTTCACGATTTCTGCCACGATGGAGTCGTTGTAAAGGGTGGCGTTGTCGTAATGGCTCAATACCTTGCGCTGGGCATCGGTCAGTTCTGGGCGCTTGTCTTCGTAGCTGCTTGCCCAGAACTTAGCCTGGTTCTGGCGATAGCGCAGCTTGTAGTTCACGTGCTGACCCATCAGATGGAAAATGGTGAGATTATGGTCGGTCTTGAATTGTTTCAGACTGTCATCATAATCTTTAAGCAGTCCATCGTCCAGCGCATGCAGCTCGGTGTTTCTGTGGTCGAACTGCAGCTTGCTCAGTTCCGGATTGTTCAGGAAGAAGCCACCGCTGAAGTCATATACCGCCTCTTTAGCCTGAGGCAGGAATTCGTTGGTGATGAAGGTTACGTTGTAGCCTGCCTTGCGGAATACCTCCGGGAAGAGCGGATAGTCGCACCATTCTCCCTTGTCGCCTACCACATAGGTAGAGAGCATGTGCTTGAATACGAAGCTGGTGAGGTTCCAGCAGGTCACGACATCTGTAAACTTGGTGAGTTTCTTCGATTTCTCCAGTGCCGATTGCTTTGGGGTGGTTTTCATGAAGTAGCCATATTGCTGTGAATGATGGCGACCGTAGCTTTCGCCGATGATCAGCACGATATTTGGCGAGCGGAAGCTGCAGCTATCAACCTTCACCTCGTGGGCTGCATGAATCAGTTGGGTAATCTGATGCGCTGCCAGCTGGTTGGCATAGATGCTGAAGTGGAGTCGGTAGATAGGCAGATAGAGTACGGCAGGATCTTTCTCTGTGAGGGTGTGCTCTACCTCTCCGATGGTTCTTCCTGACATCAGCTTATGGTAAGCCTCCTTGTTGTGCCAGGAGGTGCAGATGGAAGTGATGAGGATGACCAGGCAGAGGATACCGAAGGTGGCTGGCATGGCTGCCGTCATTCGCGGAATAGCCATCAGTCGTTTCTTGAGCGAAGCCAGTTCGAGTACGGTAACGAGGAAGACGTAGATCTTGATGAGCCGTTTTCGGAAGATGACGATGAGTATCTGCAGGAGCGCCAGGAGCAGAATCCAGCCCACACTGCTGAAGAGCACTTCGGCAGAGATGAGGGCAGAGAGGAAGCTGCTTGCCTCGGAACTGTTGGTCTCTCCCACCAGCATCAGCATAGAAGGATTGAGTGTGGAACCGAAATTCACGAAGCAGTAGGTATCAGCGGCTGCCGTGACATATAATATAATGTATAATATGACACGCAGGCCCCTGCGCACCTTCTTCGGGAAGACGGCGAGGATGGCGCTCACGATGTAGAGGTCCAGAAACAGCTCCAGGAACATGTTCTCGTAGAGCGTTCCGTTCTTCGGAATCGTGATGAGTGAACTTACCATGCCCAGGATGTACATGGACACAAAGAAGTTGGCATTGCGCCTGATAGGGGCTGATGCCAGACTAAGACAGTTCTTGATGATTTCTTTCCAACTCATAGCTTTCTATTGATGATGTTTGCTATTTTTAGAGAATAGATTTTTATGGCACTCTTTTAGACTTAGAGTGCCTGATAGTTTTTGATGGCGAGGTTCTCGATGCATTCGGGAACCATACCTTCGATGCTTTTTCCAGTCTTGATACATTCGCGTATCTCCGTGCTGCTGATGTTGAGCAGCGGGGTTTCTACGATGGTCACGCCGGCAGGCACTTCGCCCATGCAGGAGCCTTGGCGGGGATAGACTGCAATAGGGTAGTGGGCAAGGATATCGTCGTGATGATACCACTTGTCGAATGCTGCCCAGTTGTCGCCGCCTATTAATAATGTAAACTCACATTCTGGATAATCCTTGCTGATGGCCTGCAGGGTGTGCCAGGTATAGGAAGGCTTGGGCAGGCGGAACTCATAGTCGCATGCCTTCAGCTGGGGTTCTTTCTCCAGTGCCTTTTCTACCATCTCCAGGCGCAGGTGGTCATCGAGCAGGTCGGTAGCAGCTTTCTTGAATGGGTTCATGGGGGAGACCATGAACCACACTTCATCCAGCCCCGCCTTCTCGCAGAGGCTTTTCGCCAATGCGATGTGGCCGGTATGGATGGGGTTGAAGCTGCCTCCAAAGATTCCTACCTTTTTCATTTCTATTATTCGCTCAAAAAGTCCTTTACTAGCTGATAAACCTCCTGCTGGGCTTTCTCCAGGTCATCATTTACGACTACGTGGTCGAACTGAGGAGCGAAGGTCAACTCATAGCTAGCCTTGGCAAGGCGCTGTTCGATTACCTCTGGGGCATCTGTGTTGCGGCCTACCAGACGGCGGCGCAGTTCCTCTACCGAAGGAGGTTGCACGAAGATGCTCAGGGCACGTTCGCCATAGAACTTCTTGATATTGACGCCACCCTTTACATCTACGTCGAAAATTACCGACTCGCCCTTGGCGAGCTGGTTTTCTACCTGCGACTTCAAGGTGCCGTAGAATCTATCCTGGTAAACTTCCTCATACTCCAGGAACTCATCTGCCTCAATCTTGGACTTGAATTCCTCTGGAGACAGGAAGAAATACTCTACACCATTCTGCTCTGTGCCGCGAGGGGCACGAGAGGTACAACTGATAGAGAAAGCCAACTTCAACTCTGGGTGCTCTTTCATCAACCAGTTGACGATGGTACTCTTGCCGCTGCCCGAAGGGGCGCTGAAAATCAACAATCCGTTCTTCATTTTACTTTGAACTTTGAATATTGAACTTTGAATATTGAACTTTGAATTTTGAACATTGAATTTTGAACATTGAACTTTATGATTCGTAAAGCAAATGAATTCTTCACTCTTCGTTCTTCACTTTTTTAAAGTGCATTCAGCACCTGTTCCTTAATCTGTTCCAACTCGTCTTTCATCTTCACCACGATGTTCTGCATTTCAGCCTGATTGCTCTTTGAACCGGTGGTGTTGATTTCGCGGCCCATTTCCTGGGCGATGAATCCGAGCTTCTTGCCCACACCATGACCTTCCTCATTCATGGTCTCGCGGAAATATTTCAGGTGGTTGGCAAGGCGCTGCTTCTCCTCGCTGATGTCGAGCTTCTCGATGTAGTAGATAAGTTCCTGCTCCAGGCGGTTCTTGTCATAATCCACATTCGGAATCTGCTGCAGACCGTTTACGATGTTCTGGCGGATTTTCTCCACGCGTGCCTTCTCGTATGGTTCAATGCTGGCAAGGAGAGCCTGGATATTATCAACTTTCTCAGTGAATTTCTTCTGCAGGGCAGCTCCTTCCTGCTTGCGGAAGTCGCTCAGATGGCCGATAGCCTCGCAAATTGCATTTTTTGCCACTGCCCACTCCTCGTCGGTCAATTCTTCCACATCAGTTTTGGTTGTTACATCAGGAAGACGCAACAAAGTGCTGTACCAATCAGTAGGCTCAGGAATACCTGTTTCTGCAGAAATTTTCTTGATCTGCTGGTAATAATTCAGAACAAGCGCACTATTGATAGGTGTAGCATCTGTAGCTGCATCCTTCTCAATCCAGATAGAGAAGTCAATCTTGCCTCTTTCCAGGCTCTTAGCTATATACTGACGAATCTCCATCTCCTTCTCTCTGTAGAGAGGAGCGATACGTGTAGAGAGGTCAAGATTCTTGCTGTTTAATGACTTTATCTCTACATTAATCTTCTTTGTTTTGTAGGCCGCGGTAGCTTTTCCGAAGCCTGTCATTGACTGTATCATATAATCTTTCACGTTAAATTTCTGCAAAAGTACAAAAAAAAGCGAGAAAATGCGTATATTTGCAACTTATTTAAGAATATATTTTTAAATTATGTCGTGTATTTTAAATATTGAGACGAGTACGGACGTGTGCTCAGTGGCAATTAGTGATAGTGGGCAGGTGATTTTCAACCAGGAAGATCACACAGGTCCTAACCATGCTGTTAAGTTGGGTGTGTTTGTTGATGAGGCTCTTGATTTCCTCGATTCCCATGGTCTTCCATTAGAGGCTGTGGCTGTAAGTTGTGGTCCTGGTTCCTATACCGGATTGCGTATCGGTGTGAGTATGGCTAAGGGCATCTGCTATGGTCGCGGGGTGAAGCTCATAGCAGTACCAACCCTCGAATTGATGGCTGTGCCAGTATTGCTTGGCGAACATCCTGAGCAGGAAGACGCCCTCATCGTACCTATGCTCGACGCACGCCGCATGGAGGTGTATGCCGAAGTGCTCGACCGCTCCCTGAAGGTGGTTCGCCCTATCCAGGCAGATATCGTCGATGCAGAAACCTACAAGGAATATCTGGACGGGCATCATATATATTTCTTCGGAAACGGTGCTGCCAAGTGTATGGAGACCATCAACCATCCTCATGCGCATCTCGTGGAGGGTATCGAGCCGCTTGCCAAGAATATGGCACCGCTTGCCGAGAAGAGATTCGTAGAGGGCAAGTTTGAGGATGTGGCTTATTTCGTACCTTTCTATCTCAAGGATTTCGTGGCTAAGATGCCTAAGAAGCTTATCTAGGAGAGATAGAGGGCGGAGCATCCGCAGATTTGAATAGTGGGGTTATCCTCTGAATAATAAAAGAAACTAGCAAGAAAATATGGATAAAGTAGGATTAGACTATAATACAACGCGAGAAAAGCTCGTGCTGCCTGAATACGGACGTGAGATTCAGCAGATGGTGGATTACTGTGTAGAGTTGGAAGACCGTAAGGAGCGCCAGCGCTGTGCCGAGTCTATCATCAAGATCATGGATCGCATGTTTTCGGAAAACAGAGGTTTGGAGAACCATGAGCAGAAACTCTGGGATCATCTCGCCATCATGAGCGATTTCCAGCTCGACATCGATTATCCTTTCGATGTAAGCAATGCTGCAAAGATTGCCAAGAAGCCCGAAACCGTGGAATATCCTAACCAGCGTATTCCTGTGCGCCATTATGGTGCCATGCTTTTCGAAATCTTCGAGAAGCTGAAGCACATGGAGCCGGGCAAGGAAAGAGATGAACTGGTGAAGCTGACTGCCAACCAGATGCATCGTAACCTGATGCAGTGGAGCCATGGTTCCTGCGATGAGCAGAAGGTGGCTGCCGATCTGGCGAGATTTACGGATGGAAATATCAAGCTCGATCTCAAGCATTTCGTCTTCGAGAAAGTCAAGGAGACCCCAGCTCGCAGCAATAACAATAATAATAAGAAGAAAAAGTAATCACTTTTTTATAATTTTAGATAATCAGATTATAATAATTAGACAAGCTTATGGAGTCTTTCATCATAGAGGGCGGTCATCCGCTCCAAGGTACCATCACCCCGCAGGGTGCCAAGAACGAGGCGCTGCAGGTGATTTGTACCACCATTCTTACCGATGAGCCCGTGCGCATTACCAATGTGCCGGACATCCTGGATGTGAACAACCTGATCAAGTTGCTCCAGGAAATCGGTGTGAAGGTAACCCGAAACAGCCGTCACGATTATACCTTCCAGAGTGATGAACTGAAACTGGATTATCTCGACAGTCTGGAGTTCGTGAAGAAGTGTTCTTCGCTGCGTGGCAGTGTACTGATGTTCGGACCATTGCTCGGCAGATTCGGCAAGGCTACCATCGCCAAGCCGGGTGGCGATAAGATTGGCCGCCGCCGTCTTGATACCCATTTCCTGGGATTCAAGTATCTGGGTGCCGATTTCGTGCACGATGAGGAGCGCAATGTATATCAGATACAGGCCAAGAAGCTGAAGGGATGCTATATGCTGCTCGATGAGGCTTCGGTTACCGGTACTGCCAACATCATCATGGCAGCGGTTCTTGCCAAGGGAACCACCACTATCTATAATGCAGCCTGCGAACCATACATCCAGCAGCTCTGTCACCTGCTCAATTCTATGGGTGCCCAGATCAGTGGCATTGCCAGCAATCTGCTCACCATCGTGGGTGTAGAGAAGCTGCATGGCGCCGAGCATCGCATCCTGCCTGATATGATCGAGGTGGGTTCCTTCATCGGTATGGCTGCCATGTGTGGAGCCGGCATCCGCATCAAGGATGTGTCGGTGAAGGACCTGGGTATTATTCCTGATGCCTTCCGCCGACTCGGTGTGAAAGTGAAGGTAGAGGGCGACGACCTCTTCATTCCGGAACAGAAGCATTATGTGATCGACTCGTTCATTGATGGTACCATTATGACACTGGCAGATGCACCATGGCCAGGACTCACGCCAGACCTCCTGTCGGTGCTCCTCGTGGTGGCAACCCAGGCTCGCGGCAGTGTGCTTTTCCATCAGAAGATGTTCGAGAGCCGTCTTTTCTTCGTGGATAAACTGATAGATATGGGTGCGCAGATTATCCTCTGCGATCCTCACCGTGCAGTGGTGGTAGGTCATGATCACAAGCTGAAGCTGCGTGCGGGCAGAATGACGAGTCCGGATATCCGTGCCGGTATCGCCCTGCTGATTGCTGCGATGAGCGCCAACGGCACCAGTCGTATTGCCAATATCGCCCAGATAGACCGTGGCTACGAGGATATCGAGCAGCGCCTGAACCAGTTGGGTGCCAAGATTACCCGTGTCAGCGATTAAATAAGTAAAGAACGAAGAGTGAAGAATTCATTTGCTTTACTAATCATAAAGTTCAAAGTTCAAAATTCAAAGTTCAAAGTAAAATATGATAAGACGTGACGAAGTATATAAGATAGGTAAGTTGGGCAAGCCTCATGGAGTGAAGGGCGAGATAACCTTCGCCATCACCGATGATGTCTTCGACCGTGTGGATGCAGAATATCTTGTTCTTGATATTGATAGCATCCTGGTGCCTTTCTATCTGGAGGAGTATCGCTTCAAGAACGATGAGAATGTGCTCGTGAAGTTCGAGGATATCGATACGCAGGAGCAGGCGCGCAACTATACCGGATGTGAGGTCTTTTTCCCTCGCCACCTCTCGGATAGCGATGGAGAGAACATGACCTGGGCAGAGATCATCGGCTTCCAGCTGGTGGATGCCGTAACCGGAAAGGTGGTGGGAACCCTGGATCGTGTAGATGATTCCACGCTCAATCTCCTTTTCGAGGTGACAACCCCCGAAGGTGATGACCTGCTGATTCCTGCCAGCAACGACCTGATAGAAGAGGTGAGTGCTGAAAGAAAGGAAATCAGGATGGCAATCCCAGAGGGTCTGCTCGATTTGTAAGTTAAGTGAAGAAGTTCAAATTTCAAAGTTCTAAATAAAATGAAACAACAGATATGTATTCTCGGTTCTACGGGAAGTATTGGCACACAGGCGCTGGATGTCATCGAGCAGCACAGCGACCTTTACGAGGTATATTGCCTTACCGCCAATAACAGAGTGAAGGAGCTTGCCGAGCAGGCGCATAAGTTCCATCCTGCTGCTGTAGTGGTTGCCAATGAGGCGCATTACGACGAGTTGAAGAATCTGCTCAGTGATGAACCTGATATCAAGGTTTATGCCGGTGCCCAGGCGCTCTGCGATATCGTGCAGGCAGAGCCAATCGATATGGTGCTTGCATCCATGGTAGGTTTTTCCGGTCTGGAGCCAACCATCCATGCCATCAAGGCTCGCAAGAAGATCTGTCTTGCCAACAAGGAGACCCTGGTGGTGGCTGGTGAGCTGATCTGCAATCTTGCCCAGGAATACCATGTGCCTATCCTTCCTGTGGATAGCGAGCACAGCGCCATCTTCCAGAGTCTGGTGGGCGAGGGCGATAACGAGGTAGAGAAACTCCTTCTTACCTGCTCTGGCGGTCCTTTCCGCAACTTTACCCACGAGCAGTTGGAGAAGGTTACCGCTGCCGATGCGCTGAAGCATCCTACCTGGGATATGGGCGCCAAGATCACCATCGATTCTGCATCGCTGATGAACAAGGGCTTCGAGGTGACAGAGGCTAAGTGGCTCTTCGGCGTTCCTGCCGAGAAGATTGAGGTGCTGATTCATCCGCAGAGCATCGTACACAGTGCCGTACAGTTTGCTGATGGTGCCGTGAAGGCTCAGTTGGGCGTGCCAGATATGCGTCTGCCTATCCAGTATGCCTTCTCCTTCCCAAAGCGCCTGCATCTTGACGGCGAGCGCCTCGACCTCTTCAAGGCGCAGGATCTGCAATTCTTCGAGCCTGATTACAAGAAGTTCAAGTGCTTGCAGCTGTCGTTTGATGCGATTAAGAAAGGTGGAAACATGTCGTGCATCGTGAATGCTGCCAATGAGATTGTGAATGCCGGCTTCCGCAAGGGCGAATGTGGCTTCCTGCAGATGGCGGACATCATCGAGGAGACGATGGCAAAGGCCACTTTCGACAGCAATCCTGATCTCGATGTCTATCTGCAGACTGATGCCGAGGCGCGCCGTATTGCCACTGAGTTGATGAAAGTTAATGGTTAATAATTAATAGTTAAAAATGAACGTAGGATATAGGACTAATCATCAAGTTCAAAGTTCAAGGTTCACAGTTCAAAGTAAATAAATGGAAGTATTTTTGATCAAAGCGTTGCAGTTGATGCTATCGCTTTCCATCCTGGTGCTGCTCCATGAGGGCGGACACTTTTTCTTCTCCAAGCTCTTTGGCGTAAGAGTGGAGAAGTTCTATCTGTTCTTCGACCCATGGTTCCACCTCTTCGAGTTCAAGCCAAAGAACTCTGATACCACTTATGGTTTGGGATGGCTGCCATTGGGCGGATATTGCAAGATTTCGGGTATGATAGACGAGAGTTTCGATACCGAGCAGCTCAAGCAGCCTATGCAGCCATACGAGTTCCGAAGCAAACCTGCCTGGCAGCGAATGCTGATCATGATAGGTGGTGTGCTGGTCAACTTTCTGCTGGCGCTCTTTATCTATTCCATGATTCTTTTCCATTGGGGTGACGACTATGTGGCTACCAAGCACATGACCCAGGGAATGAAGTTCAATACAGAGGCCAAGGCATTGGGCTTCCAGGATCATGACATCCTGGTTGGTACCGACAAGGGCGAGTTCAAGACCTATGATGGCGATATGTATCGCGATCTCTCTACAGCCACCCGTGTGGATATCATCCGTGGCGGCAAGCCGATGAGCTTGAATCTGCCTGGCGATCTCGATATGCTGAGTATGATCAAGGAGAGCCCTCGATTCGTAGAGGTGTATATCCCATTGCAGATTGACAGTGTGATGAAGGATTCGCCTGCCAGCAAACTGGGATTGGTGAAGGGTGATAAGATTCTGACCGTGAACGGCAAGAAAGTGGAGTCTTTCAACGATTTCCAGTTGGAGATGGGTCGTGTGAACGATGTGCTCACCGCCGCTACCTCTCATCAGGACAGCGTAAAGGCACTTACAGCCAGTGTTGAGTATGTGAAGGCTTCTGGCGATACCCTGAAGAACAGCGTATTGCTTCAGGCAGGCGATGAGGGTGTGAAGTTCGGCTTCTACAATCATCCTGTGATGCGCGATTACAAGGTTACCCATATCAGCTATGGTTTCTTCCAGAGTTTCCCGGCTGGTGTGAAGTATGGCTGGAATGTGCTATCGGGCTATGTAGGCGATATGAAATATGTATTCACCAAGGAGGGCGCCAAGAGTCTGGGTGGTTTCGGAGCCCTGGGCAGTCTCTTCCCTTCTATGTGGGATTGGCATGCTTTCTGGATGATGACAGCATTCCTGAGCATTATCCTGGCATTCATGAATATCCTTCCTATCCCGGCATTGGATGGCGGTCATGTATTCTTCCTCCTCTACGAGGTAATTACGGGTCGTAAGCCTGGCGATAAGTTCATGGAGCGTGCAGAGTACGTGGGATTCGGAATCCTGCTGCTGCTGCTTGTTGTAGCGAATCTGAATGATGTTTTGCGATTCTTCGGCTTGATGTAACTGAAGATTGAAATATAGCATGAATAATTGAAAAGAGATAAGCACCTTGATGGTGTTATAAAAAAAGTGCCGATAGGAAATCCTACCGGCACTTTTTATTATCTGTTGATTTGATATTCTATCTTCGTGAATATTCAGTATTAAGAGTATCGGATAATCTGTCCTGGAGACAGCTTCTTATCCTTGCGATAGCCATTGAGACGGCAGATCTGCTCTACGCTAACGCCACGTTTTTCAGCAATGCTCATCAATGTCTCGCCAGCCTTTACCTTGTGGTAAAGCTTCTCGCCAGAAGCGCTTGTGGTATATCTGCCCACTTCGCCACCATTTACCTGCTCTCGGGTATAGCCGCCGTTGCCAATCTTGCCACGGGCTGCATTTGCCTCAGCATACTCACTCTCGTAAGTATCACGATTGAAATTGTAGAAGTCGCCGGTAACATCCTGGTTGCGGAAGTCAAAGAACAGGGCTGGGTTCAGGGCTACACCGCAGAGACGAGTCTCGAAGTGGAGGTGAGAACCAGTACTTCTACCGGTATTACCACCTAAGCCGATTACTTCTCCGGCTCTTACCTCCTGGTTCTCTGAAACGAGCTGCTCAGAGAGGTGTCCATAGATGGTCTCCAAACCATTGTTGTGACGGATTACGATGTACTTTCCATAACCACCACGGTCGTATCTTACTATGCGAACTTTGCCTGCGAAGGCTGCGTGGATTGAGTCGCCAATATAAACCTTGATGTCCATACCTTTATGTTGGCGGCCAAAGCTAGCACGGTAACCGAAGTTACTTGTGACAACACGACTAGAAGTTGGCATACAGAAGTGACGGAGGTCGATACGGAAATGCTCAGGCAATGTGGTTGCCTTGTGGGCATACTTGTTGGAGAAATCCTCATACAGTTCTGCAGAAGGGTTTTCTCGATCTTCCATCAGTCGGTAATGCGATACTGCGAGAGTATCCAATGATTTCATTCGATGGTCAACTGGAGCTTGTCTGACTAATAAGTCCTGACCGCAAACGGGTACAGTTGTTAGCGCCAACAACGCCACGACCGAAATTTTCTTTATTTGCTTTCTAAAACTCATACTACTTTTAAATTCTATTTTCTTTTTTAGGTCCATTGTGTCAATAAGTGCAGAACGTAATATAGCAAAAAATCCTGCCAAAACCACTAAAGCAAGTGCCTTAAGATGTGATTTTGTTATATAGACGTTGCAAATATAACAAGAATATTCCAAAAAACCAAGGTTGTTAACGCTATCAGCTTGATATTTAACGCTGTCTTTTTGTTTTTTAACTTTTATTAGTAACTTCTTTTTCGTATTCTTGACAAATAGGGCTTTACAGGGTATTTTTTCATTCCTTTTCTTCTTCGTGGAAAGATTCTGTATCAACCGGTTGCCGGTTTTGCAGTCTTCTGAGCAGCGCCACGGCGGGTGAATGGCCCATGAAGATGTACTTCTTGACTTCGGGGCTTGTAAAGCGCAGGCACTCGTTGTAGGCACGGAAAAGATCATCGAGATTGATGGTGAATTCCTTGCCTGATGCTTCGCGGATACCTATAATCATCTTGGCGGTAACGTGGAGCTTAATGTAGCGGATGCCCGTTACGCTTTCTATTTCCCTTAGGGATGTGAGATAGGATCTCATCTCCTCCATGGTGAGGTGGGGACGAGGCTCCCGGATGGCAGGTTTGCGTCTTTTATCCATTTACTTTGACTTTGAACTTTGATATTTGAACTTTATGATTACTTTGAACTTTGATATTTGAACTTTATGATTACTCTTAACTCTAGCTGATGGCTGCCCAATTGATATGGGTTTTCTTGAGCTCCCGGAGCCGGTTCCAGAGGAGAGAGTTCTGAGGATGCTCGCATTGCGGATCGGCATCGATGATGGCCTGGGCCTCGGTACGGGCTAGCTGCACCAGCTGGCCGTCTCGGGCTATATTCGCTATTTTCAGGTCGAAGGCCATTCCGCTCTGCTGGGTGCCCTCCAGGTCGCCCGGACCACGGAGCTTCAGGTCGGCTTCGGCTATGCGGAATCCATCGTTGGTATCACACATGATGTCTATTCGCTTGCGGGTTTCTTCTGAAAGCTTGTAGCTGGTTACCAGGATGCAGTAGCTCTGGTCGCAGCCACGTCCCACTCGACCTCTGAGCTGATGCAGCTGCGAGAGTCCGAAGCGTTGGGCATCCAGGATTACCATCACCGAGGCGTTCGGCACATTCACGCCTACCTCTATCACGGTGGTGGCAACGAGAATCTGGGTCTCTCCCTTCACAAACTGCTCCATCTCAGCCTCTTTTTCGGCAGATTTCATCCTGCCGTGAATCTTGCTCAGGCGGAACTCCGGAAAAGCCTGTTTCAGCGTCTCATAACCTTCTTCCAGATTCTTTAGGTCCATCTTTTCGCTCTCCTTGATCAGCGGGAAGACGATATAGACCTGTCTGCCCAGATTAATTTGCCGGCGGATGCTCTGATAGAGACTGGTGAGCTGATTATCAAACTTATGCAGTGTCTGAATCGGTTTTCTGCCAGGCGGCAACTCGTCTATTACGCTCACGTCCAGATCGCCATAGATGGTCATCGCCAGCGTGCGGGGGATAGGGGTGGCGGTCATCACCAGCACATGGGGCGGATTCTCGCTCTTCGCCCAGAGCTTGGCTCTCTGCGCCACTCCAAACCGGTGCTGCTCGTCGATTACCGCTACGCCAAGGCGATGGAAAGCCACAGGGTCTTCTATCACGGCATGCGTGCCTATCAGTATCTGGATATCGCCAGTGGTAAGTCCGTCGAGTATCTCCTTCCGTTTCTTGCCCTTGACGATGCCGGTGAGGAGTTCTACCCGGATGTCCATGCCCTGCAGGAAATCGCGGATGGTCTGCAGATGCTGCTCTGCGAGGATTTCGGTAGGTGCCATCAGACAGGCTTGATAGCCGTTGTCCAGAGCGATGAGCATAGTCATCAGGGCTACGAGCGTCTTGCCCGAGCCTACGTCGCCCTGAAGGAGCCGGTTCATCTGTCTGCCGCTGCACATATCTGCCCTGATCTCGTGCATCACCCGTTTTTGGGCACCCGTGAGTTCGAACGGAAGATGATGGGCGTAGAAACCGTTGAAGATGTCTCCGATGCGGTTGAAGATGTAGCCGCGGTATTTGCGTCGCTGGTCGCTCGCATACCTTAATATATTGAGCTGCACGTAGAACAGCTCCTCGAACTTCAGTCTTACCTGTGCCTTCTGCATTTCCTGGTGGGAATGAGGATAGTGGATCATCCGGAGGGCCGCATCGCGGGATACGAGATGCAGGCGGTTGACGATGAAGTCGGGGAGCGTTTCGGGCAGTGGAGGGAGAATGCTGACCAGGCTTCGGGTTATCCTTTCGATGCTTCGTGAGGTATAACCGCGCTTCTTCATGTTTTCTGTCAACCCGTAGAAGGGCTGCATTCCCATCTCAGAAATCTGCAGCTTGCTTGCATCATCTATGTCGGGATGGGCAAACCGGAATCTGCCGTTGTAGGCGGATGGCTTGCCGAAGACGATGTACTCGGTTCCTACCTTGTAGCTCTTGATGATGTACTGGGCGCTGCGAAACCATACCAGATCTACCACACCGTAGCCATCGGAGAAATGTGCCACGAGCATCTTGTTACGCTTGCCTATATCGACTTCCTCGTAGCTCAGGATCTTGCCCTTAAGCTGGACGAAGGGCATATCCGATGTTAACTCGCTGATATGAAAGATCTTTGAGCGATCTACGTATTTGTAAGGGTAGTATTCCAGCAGGTCACCATACGAGCGGATGCCGAGCTCTTTGCTCAGAATCTCTTTCGTCTTGGTGCCTATGCCAGGTAGGAATTGGATGTCTTGATCTAGAATACTGCTCATGTTTGTGATGGTTTTGATATGGGGGACAGGCGATGGAATCGCCCGGAACGGGGGAGGGCTATTGATTCAGGAGGGCTTCGGCAATCTTGATGTCGAAGGGAGTGGTAATCTTGATGTTCTCACGATTGCCATCTACCATTGCCACCTGGCAGCCGAGGCTCTCTACTACTGATGCATCATCGGTGAACTGCTCCTTATACTCCTGGTTGAATGCCTGTTTTGCCAGACCAATGTCGAAGGTCTGGGGAGTCTGAACCACACGGTAGTCGCTGCGGAGTACGTTCTTACCGCCTCCGTGCTGGTCGATGTAACGCAGGGTATCGGTAACGGCATATACCGGGATGGCTGCATACTCCTCGCGTGCCGTCTCGTAGCATTCTTCGATTACTTCTGTAGATACGAAAGGGCGCACGCCATCGTGGAAACCTACCACGCCGTCTTCGGTATCTGGAACCAGCGCCAATCCGTTCTTGGATGACTGGAAGCGGGTATCGCCGCCGTTGGCTATCTGGTGCTTGATGTCGAAATGATGCTCCTTGCAGAGCTGGTGCCAGTATTCCTGCTGACTCTCTGGGAGAACCAGGATGATGTTCAACTCTGGGTTGTACTCGTGGAAGCGCTCGATGGTGCGCATCAGGATAGGCTTGCCTGCTACTGGCAGAAACTGCTTGGGGATTTCACTTCCCATGCGGAGGCCCTTGCCTCCGGCTACTATGATTACATAATCCATTTTTTAAGTGAAGAGTTAAAAGTGAAGAGTGAAGAATGAAGAATGCTAATCCTGCCTTTCTTCACTCATTGTTGTTATTTGCTTTTCATGAGATGATCATACATCATGCCATCCTGCAAGGCTGCAACGGTTTCCTTGCTCACGAAGTAGCTCAATATCTTGTAGGCGTATGGAAGGGTTGCTGCCGGACCTTCGCCTGTTATCACGTTGCCATCCTCCTGGAAGAGGGTAGCGGTATATTCGGTGCTGTCGCTGAAATACTGCTCGAATCCAGGATAGCAGGTTGCCTTCTTGCCTTCCAGGATACCTGTACTTGCCAGAACCATAGGGGCTGCGCAGATGGCACCGATTCGCTTGCCTGCCTTGTGCTGGGCGATGAGAGCCTGGCGTACACCCTCGTGCTCGTTGAGATGACTGCTGCCAGGCATTCCGCCAGGCAGGAGGAGCATATCGGCATCCTCGAGACTTTGGATGTCCTCAAACTTGAGGTCAGCCTTGATGGTGATGCCGTGGGAAGTCTCTACCCATTCAGTTCCGGTGATGCTTACAGTCTTGATATCCACGCCACCTCTGCGCAGGATGTCAACAGGAGCCAATCCTTCGATTTCCTCGAAGCCGTTGGCAAGAAATTCATATACCTTAGCCATAATTTTATCTTTTTTATTGCGTAATTCAATAATTAATGCTATTTTTGCAACTGCAAATGTAAGAATAATAATTGAAATAACAAAATAATGGCACAACAACATTTGAAATTTGCTATATTTGGCAATGAATATCAGGCCAAAAAGAGTGCTTCCATCATGCGAATCCTCTCTTATCTGGAGAAAAGAGAGGCAGAAGTGTATATTGAAAGTCTCTTCTACGACTTTCTTACCAAGGTGGAGCACCTTGAAGTGCAGGCAGCAGGTGTATTTGAGGATTACAATTTTGATGTAGATTATGTTATTTCGATGGGTGGTGACGGTACCTTCCTGAAGGCGGCGAGCCGTGTGGGAGCCAAGGGAACGCCTATCCTCGGCGTGAATATGGGCCGATTGGGTTTCCTTGCCGATGTGCTGCCTAGCGAGATAGATTCAGCGCTGGATAGTCTCTATGCCGGCGAATGCAAGATAGAGGAGCATGCCATCATCGAGGTGAAGGCAGAGGGCGGCATTCTGGCGGGCTATCCTTTTGCCCTGAATGACATCGCCGTGCTGAAGCGTGATGATGCTTCGATGATTTCCATCCGTACGCAGGTGGATGGCGAGTTTCTGGTTACCTATCAGGCGGATGGGCTTATCGTGACTACTCCTACAGGATCTACGGCCTATAATCTCTCTAATGGCGGACCTATCATCATTCCGCAGAGTGGCAGTCTCTGTCTTACTCCCGTGGCGCCTCACAGTCTGAATATCCGTCCTATTGTCATCAATGATACGGCAGAGATCGTGCTGGATGTGGAGAGCCGCAGCCATAATTATCTCGTGGCGATTGATGGCAGAAGCGAACGCATGACCGAGCAGACCCGCCTGATTATCCGCAAGGCGCCGCACTCTATCAAGATTGTGAAGCAGCGCAACCAGCGATATTTCTCTACGCTGAGAGAAAAGCTGATGTGGGGAGCAGATCAGAGGCAGAGATAGGATAAGGAAGAGGACTTATAAAAAGAAGAACGCCTGATGTAGCTTTTTTGATTTGCTACACCAGGCGTTTCTGCTTGATCTTTACCCTGAAAACCTAAATCTAGTTTTTAAATAATCCTAAACCTTGTTTTCAACAATCTTAAACCTTATTCAAACTAAACCCTATACCTTACAATCTTTTACCTTATTCAAACTAAACCCTACATCTATTCAATCAACAATCTTAAACCTTTTCTTAATAAATCTAAACCTTTTTGAAACCTATATCTTATATTTTAGTAAACGTCTTGAAAGACTTTATTTGATAACGATCTTCTTGCCCTGATGAATATAGATGCCAGTTTGCTGTGGCTTCTGATTCATCTTCATTCCATCCAGGGTGTACCAGGCATTGTTGGTGCTTGTTTCCTTGTCGATGGTAGGAGCTGTGGTGATGCCTGTAGTTGGCATATCAGCCGTAACATCCTTGATCTTATAGTGACCTTCATTGTTCTTCTCATTCAGAACCTCCAGATAGGTATCCTTGTTGATATCCGTAAAATCTACGGTCTGTGGAGTTCCAGTACCTGTACTGAATACGAATGAAACCTTATAGTCTTTGCTCTTGATTTTGTAAGTCTGATAATACCATTTCTTACCTTCTATTTCCTTGCACTGGGTAACCTTATCGCCAGGCCATTTGTTAGTGGCGGTCAGATTCTCATCAGGTTTCTCGCACCAAGCCCAGAAGTTGAAGCCATCTGTCCATCCTACCTGGTCTGCATTGGCATATACGGTGATATCGTATGGCTCGAAGTCAACTGGCTTTGTAATCTGATAAGTGCGGGTAATCACGCTGCTTACAGCGCCATCTACCAGCAAACCTACCTTGAGCGTAGTCTCTCCGATAGGGAGTTCGATTTCCTCGCCGCTCTCTGCCTTCTTGCTGCTGGCAGTAGGTTCGGTGCCATCGGTGGTATAAACCAGCTGTGCATTATCCTTGTTGCTTACTGCCACGAGCTTTGCCTTCTGTGCACCCTCGTATTCGCCTGAAGCCAGATTTACCCAAGCCACGTTTGCCTTCTTGGACATGAAATAGCGATAGTGATAGCCGTTGAGAATTTCAGCGTATGCGTTAGACACTTCAAACTTGTTGGCGTTAGGACCCACGATGGCAAGGAGTGAAGTCTTTGTGCCGGTGGTCAAGATTCCATTAAATCCATCGCCCTTGTAGGCATTGAAGGTGGTATTGCTGGTATTGGTGATGCCAGCCATCTGACGGGCATTGATCATCGCCTTGATATCCTGCTTGCAGTCAATCCAGTGCTTGTAGAATACGCATGGGGTACCGCAAGATGCCAGGATGTATGCATTGGCAGCCAGGGTATCCTTGCGGATAGGATCCTGCTGTTCGCTGGCTGAGCGATATTCTGTATCGTGATTCTCTACGAAGGTGATGGCATACTGCTTGTAAGCTGGGTCGTTGGCCAGACCATCAGTCTTTACGTTTGACCATTTGCCATTGATGGCATCGCGCACCACGTAGCGGATAGGGAAGTCGAAGGCAGCACTGGTAATCTCTTCGCTCACCTTGGTGCTCTCGAGCCAATTCTTCACCTTGCTGACATCACCATCCAAATATTCTCCTACAGAATAGGTAGGCTTGGCAGCAGTATTGTAGATACCTGTAAACTTTCCGCTGTATCCTTTCACCATATCATAGCGGAATCCGGCATAGCCGAAGTCGTTGAGGAGCATATCGAGATAAGCCTTTACGATGCTCTGCACATTCTCGCTGCTGTGGTCGAGGTCGCGCATTCCGCTCCAGTCTGTTCCGGTATCATTGTTGCTGCTGAGCTTATAGCCGTTTTCGTCAGCCCATTCTTTGGTTTTGCCTCCGTCATCGTTGGCGCAGATGTCGGTGGATTTCATCTCGTAAGTTACGCCCTTGTAGGTTTCCACAGGGAAATCCACCCAGTTGGATACATTTTTGCGATGGTTGATAACCACGTCGGCGATGGTTCCGATGCCGTTATTCTTGAAGGTCTTGATGAGAGAGCGGAGTTCGCTTTCACTTCCGAAAGAACTTTCGTAGTTGGAAAACCAGTAGAGGTCGTCGTAACCCATAGACTTGTTGCCGCAGTAGGCGCTCTGTGGAATCCATACGAGGTTGAAGTACTGCCCCAGTTCCGGAGCCTGTGCTTCTAGCTTGCTCCATTTGGATTCGCTGAAGGAATCCCAGTAGAATCCCTGCAGCATCACACCGCTATAGTTGGTAGGCCAACCTTGTGCGAACATATTGATGGTTGCCAGTAGGGCAACGAGTGTTAAGTAGATTTTCTTCATATTTATCCAGTTAGAGTTGTTGCTTTGATAACTGTTGCAAAGTTACGACGAAAATCGTTGAGTTGTTTCTCCAACTGGTGTAAATTGAGCAAAAGAAATGCGCAAACGTTTGCATCTGTGACGATTTTTCTTTATCTTTCCTTTGCTGAGATTTTAGTATTTTCAACTGATTCTTATTTGTTTATGAATATTGAAAATATGAGGTGTGATGTGAATGTGTTGAAAATCAGACGGTTATGTTTTTGCCCTTCAAGGGCGTTTTTTGAGATTTCTATAGTTGTACGACAATAACCCCTATAGTTGTACGACTATAGCTCTATGGTTGTACAACTATAGCCTATATAGTCGTACAACTGTAACTTTATAGTCGTACAACTATAGGTGTTTTTGTTGTACAACTGCAGTTTTTTATTTATGAAATAGGGGAGTGATGTATGTTGAAGTCATTTTTTCGCTTCTAGATTACCCACTGATCAATAGACAAAATATGGATATAAATACTTACATCAACTGATTTTATTAAAAAATTAAAAAACATTTGGCTATCTCGTTTTTTATTGCGTAATTTGCGTTGCGTAAAAAGCGCAATGGTTGTAAGTGTAACGAAAACAATAAGATAAAAGCAATAATATGGCAACATTGAACAATCCTTTTGTAGTATATGGTTATAAAGGCGCCGAGTATTTCTGCGACCGTCAGAAAGAAACCGAGAAGATGATTTCTACGCTGCATAATGAGCGTAATATCACGCTTGTTGCTCCTCGCCGTATGGGCAAGACGGGCTTGATACATCATGTCTTCCATCAGATGGAGGAGCAATATGAGGGGGTGAAGTGTTTCTATCTCGACATCTTTGCCACCAAGAACCTGGAGCAGATGGTGCAACTGATGGCTTCTGAAATCATCGGCAAACTGGATACGGTTTCCCAATCTGCTCTCCGAAAGGTACAGGAATTCTTCAGCAGTTGGCGACCTACCTTGACGATCGATGAATTAACCGGTATTCCAACCTTTTCTTTGGATTTGAAGCCGAGCGAGGGAAGGGAGAGTTTGAAGCGAATCTTTGAGTATTTGAAGCAATCGGGAAAGCGATGCTATATTGCGATAGATGAGTTTCAGCAGATATTAAGTTATCCGGAGGATGGGGTAGAGGCGATGATCCGTTCTTATATCCAGTTCTTGCCGAATGTATATTTCGTGTTTTCTGGCAGTCAGCAGCACATGATGCAGGAGATGTTCCTGTCGGCAAATCGTCCTTTCTTACAGAGTTCGCTGGTGTTGTCATTGCCTTGCATCGAAGAACCGGTTTATCGTAAGTTTGCCAATCGTCTGTTGTCATCTCAGCATAGGGTGATAGACGAATCCGTCTTTTCTTATATCTATCAGCAGTCGGGCAGTGTAACCTGGTATGTGCAGGCGATATTGCATGGCATTTACGAGCATGGTTCTTACGGGATAACGAAGTCGTTGGTGGATGAGGTGATTCTGGAGTTGATAGAGGAGCAGGCGATGGCTTATCAGAATTATTGTGCCTGGCTTACGGAGAACCAGCAGATGCTGTTGCTGGCTATAGCTAGTGAGAGCCTGGTATCTTCGCCTTTGAGCCAGCAGTTTATCAGCACCCACCATCTTCCTGCCACGAGCAGCGTGAAGACGGCATTAAAGGCATTGGTGGATAAGCAGCTGGTAAGCAAGACCCCAAGCGGCTATTTAGTAAGCGACCGCTTCTTTGCGAAGTGGCTGGTGAGAGGGGGAATCACATTATAGTCCAGTCATAATTCTGCTGGCATATTGATTATAATATGTAAATAATATTTCAGAAAGAGACCGTCAAGGAGAAACTCCCGGAAAATGGGAAAAGAAGAGATTGAAAATTTTCCCTTAAGGATATTTATTTTTTTCCTTAAGGGAAAATGTTTTTTTCCTTAAGGGAAATAAAATCTTCCCTTAAGAGATTTTTTTCACCAGACTTTACTTGTAAAGCTATTTTTATTACTAATCTTATGTTTTATAAGGTCGTGAACGCAATATTGCTATTCGTTGGCAAAGAAAATGCAAACGAGCGCAAAGAAAGCTTGCTTTCAATTTGCCGAGTGCAGCTTTTCTTCTGCAAAGATACGACTTTTCCTCGTAACTTCCAAGGTTTTTGGGAAAAATGTAGGGATGATGATAAAGAAAAATAGGCGGCTCTCGGAATTGAGAGTCGCCTATTGAATATTATTCTTGATTCCATTCGTTGAGTCCCTTTTCGATTTCTTCAATGGAAGGAAGGCTACTGCGAAAATCTTTCGGCAGAGCTTGACCTAATTCATAGTCAGATACACCAATTGGCTTCTGTATATCACGAAGCGCATATTCTGCTTTTATTCTGTCTTTGGTCTTGCAGAGAAGCAGGCCGATAGTCTTGTTGTCGCCTTCTCTGCAAAGCGTGTCATCTATGGCAGAGCAATAGAAATTGAGCTTACCGATGTATTCGGGCATGAAGTCTGTGGCTTTCAGTTCTATAACTAAATACCTGTGCATAAAGGTGTTATACATCAGCATATCGATATAATAGTCATCACCTGAGACCTCAATGTGATATTGTCTTCCCATAAAAGCGAAGCCAGCTCCCATTTCGACCAAGAACTTTTCGATATGTTTGATGAGCCCAATCTCAATGTCTCTTTCGTCATATTGGTCGGTGAAAGTGAGCATGTCGAAAATATAAGGGTCTTTCAACAACGATTTTACCTCTAGTGCTTCTGTAGCAGGGAGCGTTGTGTCGAAGTTATTGGCGAGAGCGCCATGCTTGCCATAATAATCGAGCTTGATGGCTTCTGTTAAGTATCTTGTCTGCCAATGCCCTATAATGCATTGTATCATGTACCAATATCTTGCTTGAATATTTTTTACTTGCTGTATGAGAATGATATTGTGAGTCCAAGATAAGTGCTTGATAGGTAGTTCGGTCGGGGCGTTTCCTAATTGCGCAATCATTGATTGCGTAATTGGGATATTTCTAACTTTAGCCATGGTCAACTCCTTGTTGTACTCATTATAGAACTGCATCATGCACTGCATGTTTCTTACGGAGAATCCTTTCCTTTCAGGATACTCATTCTTAAGATCTACAGCTAGGCGCTGTAGAGTCTTCTTGCCCCAACCATCAGTCTCTTGGCTTTTGGTAAGCATTTCACCGATGTCCCAATTCATACGGAGCAACTCCTCGTTTGCTGCGTACATGGCTTTCTGTTGGGCAAAAGAAACACGATGCTTGATTTGTCTCAACAAAGAAGGATAACCTTGGAAGTTTCCCATGCCTAATTCTTTATGTTCAATTTCTTGTTTCATATAGAAGATTGTTAGTTTTAATCTGCAAAGAAAATGCAAACGAGCGCAAAGAAAGCTTGCTTTCAATTTGCCGAGTGCAGCTTTTCTTCTGCAAAGAAAATGCAAACGAGCGCAAAGAAAGCTTGCTTTCAATTTGCCGAGTGCAGCTTTTCTTCTGCAAAGATACGGCTTTTCCTCGTAACTTCCAAGGTTTTAGAGAAAAAATACTTAAAAGGGGGAGGAGAAAAAGAAAATAGGCGACTCCCGAAATTGAGAGCCGCCTATTGAATGTTATTCTTTAATCTTCTAATAATCTCCAAATGTTTAGGGGGATATT
>ERZ834769.403-NODE-403-length-46545-cov-3.272188_pt1 | contig 46545 bp, 30 predicted proteins | sample MGYA00519690_ERZ834769 | MGnify/ENA primary metagenome ERZ834769 (study PRJEB31850, sample SAMEA3708760) | human gut metagenome | biome: human gut; feature: human-associated habitat; material: faeces | place: China | collected 2014 ... | reverse complement strand
CCGTGAAGCCGGCAGCGTGGACCGGATCATAGCAGAAGAAGGAACCATGCTGGATAAGGGCGATACAATCCTGACACTCAACAATCCCGACCTGATCCGCACCATCGAAGACCAGCAGGATGAATGGGAAAAGCAACTGATCTCTTATCAAGAGAAAGAGATCGAGATGGAACAGAAAAGCATCGACCTGCAACAAGAAACCTTGCAGACGACTTACGAACTGAACCGACTCAAAAAAAGCTATGCACTCGACGAAGAGGAATTCAATATGGGTGTCAAAAGTAAGGCACAGCTCGAAGTGGCCCGGGACGAATTCGACTACAAAACCCGGAGCACCGCTTTGCAGTTAGAAGGTCTGCGCCATGATAGCGCGGCCACGATCCTGCGCCGGGAGTTGATGAAAAACGATCTTGAACGGGAACGTAAAAAGTTCGAACGCGCCCAGGAGCGCATGGAGGATCTGGTTGTTCGCGCACCTCTTTCCGGCCAGCTCAGCTTTGTCAAAGTAACTCCCGGACAACAGGTACAGAGCACCGAAGCGATCGCCGAGATCAAAGTCCTCGACCAGTTCAAGATCCATACTTCCCTCAGCGAATACTACATCGACCGGATCACCACCGGCCTGCCCGCCACCATCACCTGGCAAAGCAGGAAGTTCCCGCTCCGGATCACCAAAGTCGTCCCGGAAGTCAAAGACCGTAACTTCGACGTCGATCTGGTCTTTACGGAGGCAAGCCCGGAAAACGTACGCATCGGAAAAAGTTTTCGTGTCCAGATCGAACTCGGACAACCGGAAGAGGCTCTCGTCATCCCGCGTGGCGACTTCTTCCAGACCACCGGCGGCCAATGGATATACAAACTGAACGAATCCGGCACGAAAGCCCGGAAAACCCCGATCAGCATCGGCCGCCAAAACCCGCAACAATACGAAATAACCGGTGGACTCCAACCGGGCGACAAGGTGATTGTCACAGGATATAGTACCTTTGGGGATGCGGAAGAGTTGATTTTAAAATAAAAGAAGAATAATCCTGATACGGCTACATTAATATGAAAATAATACGATTAGCTTTACGATCGCTGACACGTTTCAGACTCTACAGTGCCATCAACATCATGGGGTTGGCGCTGAGTCTGGCGTGTGTAATAACACTATCCCGATATCTCTATCAAGAAACTACAGCAGACCATTTTCATAAACATCTGGATCGTCTCTATCTTACGACAATTCAATACCAGAATTCTCCTATGATACACTTTTCCGGTAGTTTCAATATGAATCACGAACCCGACTATAGAGAGCCATTAGAAGATATGGCAGTAGAACGGAGCACCACATTCATCCCCATGCAGGAGCATGATATCTATTATGAGAATAAGAAAATCACAGCAAATCTGTTCGCCGTAGACACCAACTTTCTGCAAATGTTAGATTTTCCGATCCTCATTGGTAATCGGAATACACTACTTTTAAAACCGGAAAGTGCGGTAATTACGCAGGAGTTATCAAAAAAGCTGTTTGGAAATAAGAATCCGATCGGCAAAACTCTTTCTTTCACATTCGGGCAGCCGGTGACGATCGAAGGCATTATTGGAAATCCTGCAGGTAAAAGTTCCTTGCATTTCGACATCCTGATCTCCAAGTCTATGCAGAAAAAATGGTCAAGAATGCCTCAAAGCATTGCTCTGCTTTATCCGGGAAGCGATCTGAAACTGGTAAACAAACGATTGGATTATTACATGTACATGAAAGCGGGAGATCGATATCAACGATATCAATTCTTCCCCATGAAAGAAGTTTATTTCGACCAGACAATTCACGACTTTAATTTATTTTATAAAGGAAATAAGACAAACGTCAGGATATTGACAGTTGTAACTTTTCTAATCCTAATTATCGGACTTTTTAATTTTACCAATATCTATGCCGTACTTATACAAAAACGAGCCAGGGAATTTGGTATGAAAAAAGTATTCGGAGCAAAACGTCTGCACCTGTTCGGGCAAATCTATATCGAAAATATATTCATTCTCGCTTGTGCCTTGTTTATCGGATGGGTATTTGTTGAATTGACACAAGAGTATCTAAACAATCATTGGGACATCTCCCAATCAAACGACTGGCATTTGAATCTTATGCTTGCGCTCGTGTTGTTGGTCCTTTTACCTATGTTGACCTCTTCTTATCCCTTTTTCAAATATCAATATGCAACGCCGATTCATACATTGCAATCCATAAACAAAGGAGGAAATTCAATCACTTCAAGAAATATATTCCTGGTTATCCAATACGGCATATCGATTTCTCTCATCATCGTATCGTTATTTTTCATCAAACAGTTGCATTTCATGCTGAACTACGACAATGGATACCGTACGAAAGACATCATCAAAGTCCAATTTCTCCGTAGCGATTATGCATTAGATGATACGTATGAACAATCAATGGCTAAAAGGGAAAAACAAAAACAACTCGACAATATTATTACGACAAAGATGAATGAATCTCCTTTGTTTACAGATTGGGCTTACGGAGAAAGCCCTTACGAATATGGAGAGCCACATATACAATTTGAATTCCAAGGGAAAAAACAATTGGTTATTTATAACAATACAGACGAAAAGTACATGAATATATACAATCTTCAAATAATAGAAGGACGCAATTGGAACGACTCGATCGACCATTTCGGGACATACAACTTGATTATCAATGAAACGGCAAAAAAAATATTTGGCATCACCGATATTACAACAGCTAAGTTACAACCCGAAAGTAGATTATGGTGGAGTTCCGACATGCCTAATATGGACAAAAACCCTGCTTACAACATCGTTGGCATAGTCAAAGACTTTCAAATAGGACATTTGTCGCAAGCAACACTTCCACTCGTTTTCGCTTATGACATAGGATACCGCTATGAACGTTTGACAGCTCACATCGTTCCAGGCAAACGCCAAGAAGCAATCCGTTTCCTACAAAAATTACATGAAGAAACCGTTGGAGGAGAATTCGTCTATTCTTTTGCAGAAGATGAGATAAAAGCCATTTACAAAGAGGACCAAAAGGTAACCAGTATCTATACGGTATTTGCACTGATAGCAATCCTGATCTCCTCATTAGGTCTGTTCGGGCTATCCCTGTTTGACGTACAGCGACGTTACCGCGAAATAGCTATCCGCAAAGTCAACGGAGCGACAACTTCCATCATCATGCAAATGCTATTACGAAAATATTATAAACTTCTCGCGATCGCATTTGTTGTGGCGACTCCTGTCACCTGGCTTACGATCCACAAATATCTGGAAAATTTCGCTCACAAGGCCACTATCTCCTGGTGGCTATTTGCCATCGCTTTATTACTTACAGGAGTAATTTCTTTGCTGACTTTGATTTGGCAAATACGCAAGGCAGCCCGGACAAATCCGGCAGAAGCAATCAAATCAGAATAAAAACAAACGATCATGATACTACAACACTATATCAAAATTGCATTTCGCAACTTGGCAAAATATAAAGTGCAATCCACCATCAGTATTGTCGGCCTGGCAATCGGGCTGATCTGTTTCACATACGGATGGAACTGGTACCAATATGAGACGAACTACGACGGGTTTTATCCGCAATCCGGGCAAATTTACCGGGTGTACGGAATCGATAAACAAACGGGAAAGAAATCAGAGGAATTACCGCTTATCCTGGCACGCAAACTGAAAAAAGATTTCCCGGAAGTAATAGAGACAACACAGATTTATTCCAAATACGGTTCGAGTTTCAAATATGGAGAAACAAGGTTAGAGGATCCGGACGAGGAATTCATTGACGAACAGTATTTCAAATTCTTTCCACGTCCCGTAATTTGCGGTAAAAAGGATGATATCCTGAAAACACTGGATGAGATAGCCGTTACCCGGTCTTTTGCCGTGAAATATTTCAAAACACCGGAGAAAGCATTAGGCAAAACCCTTGAAAACGGATATCGTAAAAGCATTACGATCGTGTCCGTCCTGGAAGATTCGCCCAACAACTCCATGATGCAAGCCGATGTTTATGAATTGGATAAATTCGACCATGACCGGGAAAACCGGATCACGGACGAAAAGCAATGGGCCTTGTTAAACACTAAAATCTATCTATTATTAGCACCCAACATTAATATAAAAGCATTTGAGAAGAAGATCAATGCTTATATAGTCGAGCATGAGTACAATAAATCAATCCTGTTGAAGTTGGCTCCCCTGACGGATGTCCGTCATACATTCGGAAGCGAATTGACATTTAATCTTTCCTACATCCGCACATTCACGATAACCGGGCTCTTATTGTTACTCTGCGTTTTCTTTAATTTCACCAATCTGCTGTTGAACCGTATCTATTTACGGAACAAAGAAATGAAATTGAGAAATGCGATCGGCGCTGATAAAAAGAACTTGGTTATCCAGTTGCTGCTGGAATTGACGTTGCTTGTCGGGATCAGTTTTCTATTGGCCTCCTGCCTGTTGGAATTAACCGCTGGCGGCTTCTCACGCCTATTCGAAACGACATTACAGCGAAAACTCTTATTTAGCCATCTTTGTATCATAACAGGCATTAGCTGCTTGATACTCACGATCGTCAGCCTACCGTTATTCCTGCATTTTGTACGCGCTTCTTCTCTATTAATATCCGGAGGAATCTCTCCTACCCGGAAAAGCGGTTTCCGCAAAATCAGCATGACACTCCAACTATGTATTTGCATATTCTTCCTGATGAGCACATTTATCATGTTCAGGCAAATATCTTTCATGAAACATAAAAACTTGGGATTCCGGAAAGAGGGTCTGATACAGATGGAAATGACATTCAACGACCGGGAAGGAATCAGTCGCGAGATTTCTTCATTAGCTGTCCTAAAAGGATTCACACAAGCCGGAATATTTACCATCACTCATGAACCTTATACACAAAACGAAGTCGAATGGGAAGGGAAACCACTGGATTTTAATCCGAACTTCCAAGTCCTGCAAGTAGGCGGCAACTTCCCGGAAGTTTTCAACATACCGATGCTGAAAGGCCGTTTCGTCAATGAAGGAGATCTATCCGACGGTAACAGGCATTCCTCTTGGACAAAAGCCGTCATCAATGAAGAGGCGGCTCGTATCATGGGCATAAACGATCCTATCGGAAAGAAGATCAGCATTTGGAACTATACGACAATGAGAGACGGAAGCAGGGGACGTGCCGAAATGGAAATCGTCGGGATCATCCAAAACTTCCAAGCAGCCAGTTTGCGCAACCCGATGCTGCCGCAAGTGATCGTAACCGATCCAAGCAAATGGAACAGCTATTTTTATTATGCCCGTACCGAACCCGGAAAAGAAAAAGCCGCGATCAAAGCAATCCGGAATGTATTCAAAAAACACTCTAAGCAAGGCGATCCCGCCACCTGCAAAGTACAGACCATAAGTCAGATACTTGATCAGCTCAGCACTTCCGAGAATGCCAGCCTGCAGCTCTTTACATTGCTGGCCCTGTTCTGTACGCTAATCTCCATCTTCGGGCTTTATTCCATCTCGTCCAGCAATATGGAACAACGGAGGAAAGAAATTGCCATACGGAAAGTGATGGGAGCTTCTGCCGGCACGATTGTCAAGATGTTTTTCCTGGAATATCTGACAATTGCACTGATAGCCAATCTTCTGGCACTACCGCTCGCGTGGTTGTTCATGCAAAATTGGTTGCAGCAATATGCCTACCGGAGCAATATCTTTGTCTGGATGTATATCGTAATCATATTTGCCACCATCATCCTGATCATCGGAACCGTCCTCTATCAAACGATACGGGCCGCCCGGACCAATCCGGCGGAGGTGATCAAGTCGGAATAATAACAACAAATCATAGAACTATGCTATACCATTACATCAAAATAGCTCTCCGCAATCTCCTGAAATATAAATTGCAATCATTCATTTGTATTGTCGGACTCGCAATCGGATTTACCAGCTTTGCGTTATCGTCGCTTTGGATACGGTATGAGTTGACTTATGACACGTTCAGGAAGGACGCAGACCGGATTTATTACGTCCGGGTGGAATCGGAGACAAACGACCAAGGCGTTTCATCTGTCACTCCTTACCCGCTGGCCCGTTATTTAAAAGAGACGTTCCCAGAGGTAGAGGAAAGTTGCAATACCAGTGCTTGGAAAAATGATTTCCTCTACAACGAAAAGAAATACGAATCTTTCGATATGGTCATGGATTCAACTGTCGAACGCATGTTCGAGATAGAACTGATCTCCGGTAGCCGGGATTTTATGATTCCGGGAAGCAACAAGATCGCGATCACGGACAGGCTTGCCAAAGAGGTCTTCGGCACAAAGAACCCATTAGGTGAAAAACTGAAGATTTGGTCTGACAATATGGAAATATGTGCCATAGTCAAAAGTCAGGACCAGCATTCGAATTTCCCGTTCGGAATACTGAAGCCGTCCCGGCAAACGGAGGAATGGAACATAGCCTATTGCCAGACTTTTATAAAGGTTCGTCCGGGAACGGATATGGAAGCTTTTAAAAAGAAACTTTACGAACATAAAATAAAGAAAGACAAAGACTCGCTGACTCATCTCGTTCTGACATCGCTCACTGCCATGCGGTATGACCATCCCGAAGAAGAGCCTACTATCAAGTTCGAACATATCCTGCTTTTCGCGCTTGCCGGGGGATTGGTGATCCTGTGCGCACTATTCAACTATCTGACCCTGTTCGCCAACCGCATACGGATACGCAGTAAAGAGATCGGACTCCGGAAAGTGTGCGGTTCGTCTGACGGCAATCTGTTTGTCCTGTTTGCTTCCGAATACCTGCTTACACTTTTCATGGCTCTCTTGGCCGGAATAGTTCTGATCGAAATCATACTGCCTGCATTCCAGGAATTGTCGAATGTAAAAACTGATTCGTTCAGTCTCTATTTGGAGACATTTGCCTATTTCGGATTCATCACCTTGCTGGCTTTCCTGTTCTCTTTGTTCCCTATCTACTATTTCAGGAAGCATTCGCTACAAAAGGCCCTCAAAGGTTCATTTGACGGGAAAGGAAAGAACATCTTCCCGAAAATAAGCCTTACCTTGCAATTGATAATCAGCATCGGGTTCATATTCAGTTCGTCGGTACTGATCAAACAAATCTATCACTTGCACACGACCGATCTCGGACTAAACCGGGAAGACCGGGGCGATGTTCGTATATATCCTAAAACAGACGGTTTGAAAGAAGAAGTCGCCAAACTCTCTTCTATCGCAGAAGTATATCCGGACGGAAACGATCCGCTATTTCCAAGTTACTCCCGCTCCTACAGATACTTTACAGAGTGGGAAGGCAAGCCTGCTTCCGTGGAAGATCTCACGATCCAAGCAATTCCATGTAACAACCGTTACTTTGAGTTTTATGGCCTTCAGTTACTAAAAGGCAAGTTGCCGGAGGGAGATACCGAACGGCATATACTCCTGAACGAAGCAGCCGTAAAGGAATTGAAGATCGACAATCCGATCGGCAAAACACTTAGCGTCAAAGATCAGAAAGGATTGGTCATCGACGGCATTTTCAAAGACTTCTATATCTCGCCCCCTACCGTTCCGGTAAAACCGGTGATGCTCGATTTCAGTCCGGTTAAGAAAAATATACAGAATGATTATTCAACGACTGTCATATTCCGACATCAGCCGGGAAGCCGCGAACTATGCAAACGGCAGGTCGAGCAGTTGGCAAAGAAGATGCAACCGAACGCTGTCGACATACATGTAGCTTTTATGGAAGAAGAATATGAAAAGTTTCTGAAATCGGAAAAGGCACTACTCAAGATGCTCGACTTCGTGACTGTAGTCTGTATCTTGATCTCGTTGTTCGGCGTATTCTCCCAGGTGACTTTAGACTGCGAACAGAAAAAGAAAGAAATCGCCGTCCGCAAAGTGAACGGGGCAAAGGCATTGGATATCATGAGGCTATTCTTTGCCAGTAATCTGCGCCTGTTATGCATTGCTTCGGTTATAGCATTTCCGGTCAGCTACCTGGTCATGAAATCATGGATTGAAAACTATGTGCTACAGGCGACAATCAGTTGGTGGCTTTATCCGGTCATTTGGGTTGTACTGGTCCTGCTGCTAACCCTTAGCACAGGTTGGCGCATCCATAAGGCTGCGAACCAGAACCCGGCAGAGGTGATCAAGTCGGAATAAAAGTTTTCTGCCGGTGAAAATTTTGTTTCACGCCGGTGAAAATTTATTTTCATGCCGAGGAAACTTTTTTCTCTCCCCGTAGAAACCGGGCAGCAGTCTTGCCTTTCCTGAAGTCAGAAGCAAGCCTAAAAGCAGCTGATACCAGTACGAAGATTTTAAAAGATATATTTGAACAATATTTTATAACAAACAATCGGATCATGTTATCACACTATATAAAAATTTCTTTCCGGGAACTACTGAAATACCGGACTCAATCAATTGTCAGCATTATCGGCTTGGCCGTAGGATTTACAGCCTTCATCTTAGGTGGTTACTGGCTACGGTGGGAGACACATTTCGATAATTTCCACCCGGAAGCAGACCGGCTTTACTGCCTGACGACGGAGGGACTTGTCAAGCGCGCCAACGGAACACAAGCCGATCTGGACCAGTTACATATTAACGACCGGGAAGAATTGTTCAAGCTGCTCCCCGAAATCGAAGTCTCCTGTTCATTCAACCCCCTCAGCTTTACATTGAAACAGGACAACGAGGCGATTAAACTGCATGGGATGGAAAGCGGACAGTCCTTCTTCAACCTTTTCCGGGCGGATTTTATCGAAGGGACTCACAAAGGTCTCGTTCCCGACGGCAGTTCCGTCATTTTAACGGAACGGACAGCCCACAAACTGTTCGGGACAACAAACTGCGTCGGCAAGGAAGTCGTATTGGATGATAACCTCCGTCCCTCGGTAGCAGGCGTCATCCGGGACTATCCGGATAATACAGATCTACTGTTCGACTTCCTGTTGATCAAGACACCTCAACCCAATCATGTCAAACGCATGACGACCTACGTGCGACTCCAAAAGAACGCAAACGTCACGAACGTACGGAACAAACTGGCACACTATAAAAGCCATGCCGAAGACAAATGGAATCACGAACAGGTAAAAAACTGGAAAATAAACCTGCTGACAGCCTCCGAAGTACATCTCAGATGCCATCCCGAATTGACAGATCGCATCCGCAACATTCATATCTTAGCTTTAGCCGGGATAATGGCTTTCCTAAGCGCTCTGATCAACCTGCTTGTCCTTTTCATAGGGCAACAGCAACGGAAACAACAGAAAAACCGGACTTACCTCTGTGTAGGAGCTTCAACCACAAGCATGATCATGAAAGGTTTTACCGAACTGGCATTACCCTTGATCATTGCCTTTCTGATCGCTTTCTGCCTGATCGAAAGCCTCTATCCTTACTATGAAAGCTACACGACATGGAACCGGTACGGCATCTACGAAAACGTCAATCGCCACCTTTCACGAACTTCGCTTTTCGGCAATACGCTGTCGCTCGCCGGAATCAGCATCCTGGCGTTCCTTCTTATCTGTTATTATCCGATACGAAATCTTTTGGAACACAAGATACAAAGACCGGTCCTCTTCAAACAAAGTTTGATCGTCATCCAGATATTTATCGGTTCGTTATTCTTTATCACCTCTTTGGGGTTGTTCCGGCAGTTACATTTTATCCTTTCGAAAGACAAAGGGATCGATTACGAACGGGTCATACAGGTCGATTTAGGGTACAACACGGCTTATCAGACAGACCTGGGCGTCTTGAAACCGGAAATAGCCAACCATCCGTATGTAGAGGGAGTCACGTACACATGCGGAAACACTCCGGTCTTTACGGAGCAGGGAGATTGGTATGGTTCTTTTTACTCGTACTTTTGTTTCGACCCGAACGAGCCCGATCCCCATCAATTTAATCCGGTGGTCGTTGCCGACAAGGACTTCTTTTCGTTCTTCAACCTGCAACTGCAATCGGGTAGCTGGCCGACGGATGCAAACCCATATAGCTATATGGTAAATGAAACTTGCCAACAAACATTGGGATACACAGATCTGCTTGAACGGCCTATATATATAAAAGGACAGGCGAGCCAAGCCAAAGTCTGCTGTGTCATAAAGGACTATCTCTATGCTCCGATGCAATATCCTATATTACCGCTGTTCTTTACCACATACGATAATCCGATGGTAAAAGACTTCGAGCGTCCTTACCTTATTTATGTCCGCTATGCAAAAGGACACAAAAAGGAGGTGCTGGAGCATCTTCGTGAAATAACATCACATATTCAGAATGACAATGTCAACCGGAGTAAAATGTTTACGGAGTTATCCGATCTGGTCGATCTTTTCAACCGTCCGGAAAAAGTGATTTTTACCATCTTTAGCATCCTTTCTCTGGTTTGTATCCTGATCTCCACTTTCGGTATCTACTCGCTGGTCAGTCTCGCCACCGAACAACGCCGGAAAGAGATTGCTATCCGTAAAGTAAACGGAGCTACATTTTATCACATCCTCCAACTGTTCTTCCGGGAATATTTCATGTTAGTAGCATTAGGCAACGCTTTTGCTCTTCCGGTCGGCTACTTAGTAACGAAACGTTGGCTCGAAACGTACGCCAATCACACCACATTGCCAGTATGGTTGTTCCTGCTGGTTTTCCTTATCACCAGTGGAATCGTACTACTCTCTATTTTCCGCCAGGTTAAAAGAGCAGCTGCTACCAATCCGGCGGAAGTAATCAAAACAGAATAAAAACACGATACGATGATTGTACATTATTTCAAGAATCCTTCAACAAGCTTCGGGAATTCTCCCGTAATCTCTCTTCTTTTGCACAGGAGAAAGACTCCGACAAGCAAATGCGCCTTTCAGAATGCAGCAGCGAACTATTGAACGATTTACTTGATACAGACAGAGATTTTTTACGGAAAGCGAATCAACCGGCGAACTGAATCTTGACATCTTCAAGATGAAGAGAACAATAAAAAAGAAAAGCAAAAACTAATTAAGTCAACACATCCCAAAAACAATTAACATTTTAAATTGATAAGACAAATTACACTAATTATATCATACAGTACCATAAGTTGTTTTATATTCGCTCTATAAATTATTTACATTAATATTTCTCTTATGAAAACGAACACTCTATTAGCTTTGTTAATCACATTGGCAGCAGGTTCATCCTGCACAAATCCTACGTCCTCCTATACCGTAACCGGCAGCATACCTGATACGACATTCAATGGCACAACAATCTATATTCATAACCGTGATGATAACCGGATAATGGACAGTACAACCATTGAAAACGGCTCCTTCTCTTTCATCGGTAAAATAGACACCGCCGTTTTATGCTTTACCCAAATCGGGAGAGAATATTACACGAATTTTATGCTTGAGAACGGCACAATCAAACTGAACATGGAAAAACCGAACACCCCGTCCGGCACACCTTTGAATGAAATATTTACAAGTTACATACAAGCAGAAGACAGCCTCAACAACATCTATCAGTCAAAAGCCGAAGAGATAAAAAAACAAACGACCGATCAGACGGAAGCGCGGGAACTGTTCAAAAACTATTATATTACCGAATGGAAACCGGCCTATATAGCCATGTTGACCGGCTTCGTCAACAAGAATCAGGACAATTATATGGGCGCTTTTGCTCTCCAGTCGCTGGCTAACTTCATGGAACCGGAAGAATTGGAACCGGTAATTGCAAAATCAAGCACGTTCATACAAAGCAGAAATGTCATACAAAGGCTTACCCAAAGACTCGAAAGCCTGAAAAAGACAGCCGAAGGACAACCTTTCACCGACTTTACAGTCGAAATGGAAAATGGCGAAAAAGTCTCTCTCTCCGATTATGTAGGAAAAGGGAAATACACGCTGGTTGACTTTTGGGCAAGCTGGTGCGGACCGTGCCGGGCTGAAACGCCGGTACTGGCAGAAGTATACAACCAGTATAAAGATAAAGGATTTGAAGTTGTCGGCGTTGCGACATGGGACAAGCCGGAGGATACAAAGAAAGCGATCGAAGAACTGAAAATTACTTGGCCTCAAATATTAAACGCTCAGAATATCCCTTCCGACCTGTACGGCTTCAATGGAATCCCTCATATCATCCTCTTCGGTCCTGACGGGACAATCGTAGCCCGCAACCTGAGAGGTGAAGAGTTAAAAACAAAAGTAAAAGAGGTGATGCAATAATATAATATGCACAAACAGCTACTTATAGTGATGTTGATTTGTCTGAAAGGCGCCGATTATATATCTGCACAGCAGTGGACAAAAAAGGATTCAGTCTGGCTCCAGAACGTTCTGTCCGGCAAAGAAAAGCTGGAACTGAATCCTGAGACGATGAAAGCGATTCAATCAGGTTCTTTTATAAACTTGGATGAACCGGCTTCCAATATGAAGATGTCGCCAGTAACCCCGTTACCCATCCTCAAAGATTTTACCGAATACATACAAACGGATTCGGCACACAGCAAAAGAGCATTAAAGGACCTGCCTCCTGGTGTTTTCTGGTTATACGCACCTCCTCCCGGAAAAATTTTACCGGTCTACAAGAATATGCTCGAAGCATGGAAAAGCGATCCTATGAACCGTTCTCATAACACAGGCTTCGTCACTTTCGACTTCGCAGAAATGACCAGCAGAAAGAGTTATATACACAAACGGAATGCCAAAAGAGACGGGACATGGAAGAATTACAACAATTTGCCTACTCCCGATATTATCAAAAAAAAGAAGAAATTCGCTAAAGATAATCCGAATATAGCCGGACAGGATACGCTTTTGTTACGCAAAGACTCGTTGCAGTTAACAGACACGACGCATGTAACCTCCTCTGCTCCGATGAACTAAACAATCCATAAAATAACTTTTTTTCAAAAAAGTCGTATTATTTTGCAACAATTCAGTGTCATATAACGTCTTATAGTTATACAAGAAACATTAATCGGAAACAGATTATGACAAAAATACAACTATTAGCTACGCTGTTGGCACTTTTCATCATTGCCATGCTGGGAGCATGCAGTAATGAAGACTATTCGGAGCCGGATGTTTTCAAGGTAACACCTGACCTCCGTACCCGCATCAACGCAGGCGTAAAAATGGCTTCCCGCACAGAAAAGAGACTGTTCAATGAGAAATTCAATTCTTTCCTCACCAAGTGCGATGAAATGGGATTGGAAAATACTCCCTATCAATATATGGAAACGGAAGAGTACGCCGACTTGAAAAATCAAGTCTTGTCATCCTCTCCCGCTACCTGCTATCTGTTAATGGATCGCTATCTAAAACGAAATCCCCCTTTCTTCTCTTTCATCCTGAACGATCTGATCGAAACAGCCTATCCCAATACGGCAGACGAGATTGCCAACCGGATGAAATCATCAACCACCGTACAGGAAACAATGGAGCTATTTCCTCAGGTTTGCTTGGAAATTTGGCTGGATGAAATAGAGAAATAGTTAACTTATCAAAAAAAACAAACCCAATTATTGCATATAATATATTTTTTGCATTTATTTGTCAGACAAATAAGATTAATCATAATTATCATCTAATATTATTGTAATGGATACATTAAGAGTACATAGTCAAACAATCACCCTTGTTGATCAAGTAGAGGACAGGCTTCTCAATTATTTAAAAGAAAAAGATATACGCACTGGGGATTCTATTCCTAATGAATTGGAATTGGCAGCAGCACTGGGTGTAGCCCGTAGTGTCCTTCGAGAGGCATTAAGTCGGTTAAAAATGATGGGGATGATAGAAACTCGTACGCGTCGGGGCATGATCCTAACAGAGCCAACAATTCTCGGAGGAATGAAACGAGTTGTCGATCCACGTATTTTAGGAGAAGAAGCTCTTTTCGATATTTTAGGATTCAGAATTGCTTTGGAAATAGGGATATGTAGCGATATTTTCAGAAACATTACTCCGGAAGACATTTCAGAACTGGAAGAAATTGTAAAAATGGGAATTGTCTTTGAAAATAATGAATATGCCCCAGTTAGCGAGTTTACATTCCACGCTAAACTATATGAAATTACAGGAAATAAAACTATTTCTGAATTTCAAGGCATCATTCATCCCGTAATGATTTTTGTAAAAAACAAATTCAAGGATTTATTAGAACCTATTAATATTGAAATGAAAGAGCAAGGGCAGATAGTTACTCACGCAGACCTTCTTAATTTTCTCAAAAACAGAGATGAGTTCGGGTATCGAAGAGCAATAGAACAACATTTTGAAGTATACAAAAGATTTTTGAATAGCAGAAAATGAATAAATAACTTGTTAACAACATGTCTAATACGGTCAAAATAGGAACAATTTTTCTGGCTTGTTTATTGAATTTATTTCAAGCAACAGCATTAAAAGGGAGTATCCCTTCAACTAATCCTGGATTGGAAAAAATCGAATGGGATAATTCTCTTACTCTGCCTGATTTAGACGGCAAGCCTAATATCGGAGTTGCGGGAGCTTTTTCGGGTTTTATAGGCGACAACCTAATTATTGCGGGAGGCGCAAACTTTCCTAATGCCACACCTTGGAATGGAGGGAATAAGACTTATTGGAATACAATATATTACATAAACACCACCCAATCAGTCCCCAAATGGTTAGTATTACCAAAAGGTATGCCAAAAGCCTTGGCATACGGCAATTCTATAGAATTGCCTACAGGAATATTATGCATTGGAGGTTGCGATTCCACCCAATGCTATAATGATGTTTTTCAAATTCAGCTAATTGATGGACAAATAAAAATTGATACAGACTGGCCTACCTTACCTGTACCTTTAGCAAATGCAACCGCCTCTTTGCTCGGAGATAAAATATATGTGGCTGGAGGCCAAAAAAGCATGGAAAAGCCCGAAGCTACTAACCATTTTTTTGTTCTGGATCTCAACAGCCGCAATAAAGGTTGGATAGAGCTACCAGCATGGCCGGGAGAGCCTCGAGGATATGCAGTGAGTACATCTCAAAGTGACGGTTTTGATAAATGCTTTTATCTTTTTAGTGGACGTAACTATAGAGCTGACGGATACATAAAAACACTTACAGATGGCTATGTCTTCAACCCACGTTTAAATTCATGGAAAAAACTGAAACAAAGTTTTCCTGTCATGGCAGGTAATGCATTACCTTGTGGTGCAAACCATATTCTTTTTTTGGGTGGTGTACCACAATTAATTCCAGGTTCCGATGACCATCCAGGTTTTGACAATACAATCCGTCTTTACCATACCATCACCCAAAGTTTGATAAAAAAGGAGGTTGCTCCTTATCCTATCTCCGTTACAACCAATATTGCCCAAAAAGGCAATACATTTTTTATTGGGAGCGGTGAAATCAAGCCTGGTATTCGTACATCTCATATACTGAAAGGGGAAATCATCCCATTCGAAAAAAAACTGGGTATAGTTAATACAATTGTCATCATTTTATATTTTGCATCTCTTGCCTGGATTGGTTACTACTTTTCGAAAAAGCAAAAAAATACAGACGATTATTTCAAAGGAGGAGGACGACTCCCTTGGTGGGTTGTCGGATTAAGTATTTTCGGAACGAGCCTGAGCGCCATCACATTCATGTCCATCCCCGCAAAGGCTTATTCTTCCGATTGGAGCTATATGCTTGTAAACGCAGGTATATTAATGGTTGTTCCACTCATATTATATTTGTTTATTCCATTCTATCGCAAATTGAATGTTACAACTGCATACGAATATTTAGAACAGCGATTCAGTTCTTTAATTCGGGTACTTTGCAGTTTAGCCTTCATCTTATTTCAGGTTGGTCGTATGGGAATTGTCTTATTCTTACCAGCTATAGCCTTAAATGTTGTTACTGGCTTTGATATATTTCTCTGCATAGGGCTGATGGGAATATTAAGTCTTATCTATACCATGATGGGAGGTATTGAAGCCGTAGTGTGGACAGATGCTTTACAAGTTGTTATTTTATTAGGCGGTGCTATCCTGGTTGTTATCATGGCCGCATGCAATATCCCTGATGGGTTCTCAGGTATTATCAGAGAAGCATCAGTTGACAATAAATTCGACTTGGGAAGTTTAAATTTCGACTTAAGGCAATCGACATTATGGACTGTACTAATTGCGACTTTTTTTACTAATTTGACAACTTATGGAACAGACCAGACAATGGTACAACGCTATATGACTACCGAAACAGAAAAACAAGCACAGAAAAGTGTACTGACAAATGCAATTCTTACTATTCCAGCAACACTTCTTTTCTTTTTCGTAGGTACAGTATTGTATGTTTACTATAAACATAATCCAACAGATTTAAGTTTGACAATCACAGACGGAGATGCAATTCTCCCCTGGTACATCTATTCTCAACTGCCCCAAGGAGTCATAGGACTTTTAATTTCAGGGATATTTGCCGCAGCGATGTCTACCCTCAGTAGCAGTATGAATTCGGCTGCCACTGCCTATATAGTCGATATTCATAGCAAGATAGTTAAAAAAGAAGCAATAGGCAACTTACACACAGCAAAAATAGCAACCTTTTTCTTAGGTATTGCAGGAATAGCTTTTGCTTATATGATGGCAACTTGGGAAATAAAATCATTATGGGATGAATTCAATAAAATTTTAGGTATCATTTTAGGCAGCCTTGGTGGGCTCTTCCTATTAGGAATGATCACACGAAAAGCCAATGCAGCAGGAGCATTATGTGGTATTATCGGCAGTATATTTATACAACTGATCGTCATCCAACAGCAATCCGTACATCTTTTACTATATACAACTACCGGATTTGTATCATGCTTCGTTATTGGGTATATAGCAAGTTGGATTATTCCTGGCAGGGCCAAAAACATAGATCATTTAACAATATATAAAATATTCTCTAAAAAATAAAAACATGAAAAACTATCAACGTTTAAAAGGATTGATTGCGGCATCTTTCACTCCTATGGATGCCCAAGGAAAGATTAATCTTTCCGTAATCGATAAGTATGCAGATCTGATGGCTAAATCTGATATGACAGGAGTATTCGTGTGCGGCACAACCGGAGAGTCTCAATCCCTAACGACTATTGAACGTAAAAGAATTCTGGAACAATGGATCAAATCGTCAAATGGGCGGTTTAAAGTAATAGCCCATGTAGGCAGTAATTCACAAGTAGAAGCAATAGAATTAGCGCGTCATGCAGCAGAGACAGGAGCCGATGCTATTGCCGCAATGGCGCCTTGTTTCTTCAAACCGGAAACTGTCAAAGATTTGATTGACTTTTTTACTCCGATTGCCAATAGTGCAGAAGAACTACCATTCTATTATTACAATATGCCATCCATGACTGGTGTATTTTTGCCTGTTGCGACCTTCTTGGCAGAGGGTAAAAAAGTGATGCCTAATTTAGCGGGAACAAAATTCACACACAATAATCTCATGGAAATGGGTGAATGTTTAGCATTAAATGACGGTGAATTTGAAGTTCTTCACGGGTATGATGAAATTCTAATCTCAGGATTAGCATTCGGAGCAGTTGCTGGCGTTGGAAGCACCTATAACTATCTACCCGAAGTCTACCACGGCATTTTGAAAGCAGTTGAAGAAGGAGACTTCCAACATGCGAGAAAATTACAGATGAAATCAATAGAAATAGTAAAAATAATCATTAAATACGGAGGAGGTGTACGAGGAGGTAAAGCAATTATGAATTTGATCGGAATAGATTGTGGTCCATGCAGACTGCCCATTCCAGCTGTAAGCAAGGAAGAATATGATATGCTGAAAAACGATTTGCTAAAAATCGGTTTCTTATCTAAATAAAAAGACACGGGGAATAAAACTTTGACCGGTACTTATTCCCTCGTGTCAATCTTAAAATAGCACTATTTTAAAACCAGTACAAAGATGAATAAATTAAATCATTTATGTTTACTGTTAGTCCTCTTATTATTCCCATTTATCTCAATTTCTGCTCAAGAAATGAATATTTCGGGCGTTGTTATAGACAACGATGGACTAACTATGCCAGGTGTTTCTGTTTCTGTCAAGGGAACAACAACAGGTACTATTACCGATATTGACGGTAAATACGACCTCAATGTGCAAAAAGGGGCAACTCTTCTTTTCTCTTTTATCGGATACACAACAAAAGAAGTAAAAGTAGGAAACGAAAACATTTTGAATATCACACTTAACGCCTCTACTATAGGCTTGGATGAAGTAGTTGTAGTCGGTTATGGAACACAATCGAGAAGAACAATCACCTCTGCTATTACAAAAGTAAGTGGCGATGCATTGAAAAATGTTCCGGTAAATACTATTGGCGAAGGTTTGAAAGGCAAAATTGCCGGTGCACGCCTATACTCCAATAATAATACTCCAGGGGCTGATGCAACAATCCGCATCCGTGGTGGTTCTTCCATCAATAAAAGTAACGACCCTCTGATTTTAGTAGATGGTGTCGAACGTGCATTCTCGGGTATTAATCCAAATGACATTGAATCTATTGAAGTTTTAAAAGATGCGGCATCCACTGCAATCTATGGTTCAAGAGCATCTAATGGTGTAATTCTTATCACTACAAAAAAGGGATCTGCCAATCAAGCTCCCCGAATAACATTCGAAGCTAATTTGGCGCTACAACAAGCAGAAACATTGTATGATTTTATGAATGCCGAAGATTATATCAATACTGTTCGTCCGGCTGTAGCCTTAGGTCCCAAATCTCACTACAACTTTATGGATGGTTATTCTGCAAGTTCAGGAAATACAGAATCTTCGATCTATTCAACTCGCTACCTCAAAGAAGGGGAAAGCGTACCTGCCGGATATAAATCCATGCCGGATCCATTAGATCCGACTAAAACACTGATTTTCCAAGATAACAACTTTCAAAACGAAATCTACAAAAATGCACTGTGGCAAAACTATTACGTAGGAATTGATGGAGGAAGTGAATCTGTCAGATACAGTGCCAGTGCAGGATACACAGATGACGGGGGAGTCGCTTTAGCTACAGGTTATTCCCGTTTAAGCATGCGAAATAATCTGGATGTAAAAATCAACAGCAAATTGTCTTTTGCAATGGGTTTTGATTATTCTAAAACCAATTCATCTGAATATCCTAACCAGATGAATGTTATATCAAGAGGTTTAGCAACTCCACCGACTCAAAAGAAATATAATGAAGATGGAACACCCACAAAAGGTTATAATGCAACCTCGCCTAACCCATTGTGGTATCAATACTACAATGATCAAAGCAAAGAGGAAAAACGAATGTCTGCATTTGGGAAGTTGACATATCGTATTATTGACGGTCTGAGAGCAGACGTGCAAATGTCCACTTACAATCACCACTGGAGAAGCGACAGTTTCGAAAAAGCCAACGAATTCAGTGGTTTACGCACGACCACTGCACAATTCGGTGAATTAAACAGAAACAAATTGGAAGCCTATGGAACATACAACAAAACAATCAAAGATCATTCTTTCTCTGTAATGGCAGGTTACTCCTATCAGAAAGATAAAAATCAATCAATGGAAGCAACCGTTACAGGCGCCAGTTCCGATAAAGTTCCGACATTAACAGCAGGTCCCAATAAAAAAGACGCAAAAAGCGATTTTACGGAGGATGTCACAATTGGCTATTTTGGCCGATTATCTTATGATTTTCAAAAGAAGTATCTGTTTTCTGCCACATTTAGAGAGGATGCATCTTCCCGTTTTGCAGCAGGAAATCAATGGGGTTTTTTCCCTGGTGCTTCCGTGGGTTGGGTTATGTCTGACGAATCCTTCATGCAAAATATTAAACCTATCGATAACCTGAAATGGCGCATAAGCTATGGACAAACAGGGAATAATGCAATTGGCCTTTATGATGCTTATGGGAAATATTCAACAAATGCTAAATACGATGGAATTGCCGGAATTGTTCCGTCTACTATGCCTAATTTAGGATTAACATGGGAAGTTTCTACACAGTTAGATGCAGGTTTCGATCTGTCAATGTTTAATAATCGCTTAAACATCAGCGCAGACTATTTCGACAAAAGAACTGACAATCTATTATTTAGCAAAGAATTACCAAATACTTCCGGTTTTGCCAATGTTCAAACCAACATCGGTAAAGTAAAATTCTATGGTTTCGATATCGAAATCAGTTCCACAAATATCGAAACAAAAGATTTTATTTGGACATCTAAGTTTACATGGAGCTACGTAAAAAATAAAGTTTTAAAGCTCCCTGATAATGGACGAGACAAAAACCGTATAGGAGGTATTACACTGGCAGATGGGACAGCTTTTGGTGGAACAGCAGAAGGGGAACCATTATATCGTTATTATGGTTATATGGTTGATCATATTATAGAAACACAAGAACAAGCAGACAATGCGATGTATGATAGTTCCGCAAAAGGTTATCGGCCTTCCGATGGGAAAAACATAGCCGGACGTAAAGAAATCGGTGATTACGAATGGAAAAACCGTAAAGGCAGCCAGACAAAAGATGGAAAAGATTATATTGACAGTCAAGATCAATTCTTGCTTGGTTATACAGTTCCACATTCAACCGGAGGCTTGAACAACAATTTCACCTATAAAAATTTCACTTTGAATATCTTTGTAGATTGGGCTTTAGGCCACTCCATCAACAACAATTCAGAAATGCGTTATTTCATGAATACATTTGCAAACAATTATACATTGATTGATGAAGTGAAACAATGTTGGAAACAGCCGGGCGATAATACAAAATACGCACGTTTTACAGCCAATGACCCGGATGATGGAAATGCTAATTTTAGCCGTACATCGAATGTGTTCAACTACAAAGGCGATTACCTCTGCATCCGTGAAATAAGTCTGCAATACAATGTACCGACAAATAAGCTGACAAAACTGGGTATTCAAAATTTGGCTATTACATTAGCAGGAAACAATCTGCATTACTTTACAGCTGTAAAGGGTGTTTCTCCTGAAGTGGGTGCTTCTACGACCTATAATAAGGATTATTACAATTATCCTCCTATTCGTAAATATTCCGTAGGAGTAAAAGTTACTTTCTAATCAAATGATTTCTTAAGTTATAAAAACATTTATATCATGAAAATCAAAACAATATTATCAATATTATTGGCTGGAACTCTATTTGCTTCATGCCATGGTGATCTGAATATCATCCAGAAAAGTGAAGTGTCAGCCAATTCCATGTGGCAAGATGAAGGAGATGCTACTTCTGCCATGTACGGTATGTTCAATAAATTCAGAGCTACATTCAGTACAGGTTACATTTACTGGGGAGAATACAGGACCGGTCTTTGGGCAGACGGTTTAGCCGGACAAACAGCACGTGACCAGGTATATCAAAATCAGATACCAACAAACCACGGTTATGCAAATTGGGCTGATTTATATACGACAATCAACAATGCTAATTTGATTTTAAAATACACACCGGATATTGCGTTCAATAGCGAAGATGCTAAAAACAAGATTTTAGCAAACGCATATTATGTAAGAGCATTTTGCTACTATTGGATCGGGCGTATTTGGGGAGATGCTCCCATATTGCTGGACGGCTTTGAATCGGACCAGCAAGAAGGACTTTTTCCGACTCGTCAACCAGCCGAAGATGTTTTCAAACAGGTAGGCGAAGACATCAACAATGCTTTAACCTTGATGCCGACATCTGTAGCAGACAGGAATCTGGCATCACCGGGAGCCATTAATATGCTGAAAGCAGACTACTCTTTATGGATGTATAAAGTACGAAATGCAGGAGAAACTGCACTCGACAATGCAAACACTGCAGTCCAAGCTGTTTTGAACAACTCAAATTACTCACTTGAAGAAGATTTCAGCAATATTTTTTACAACGAATTAGGCAATGAGATTATATTTGCGTGGAGTTACATTCAAGATGAATATACAGGTGGATATCCAGGAGATTATCTGGTTCCTTCTCAATATGTTTCTGTCGAAGCAATAGAAAATCCGGTAAAAGTAGGTAGCCATCAACAATGGTGCTTCTATACAGAAGATTATAAAGCTTTACTTTCAGAAAATAAAGAAGATCAAAGAACAATTGTAAGTTTCGAAACTTATTTCGATGAACCGAAAAATGCAACATTTCAATGGATCAATAAATTTGCCGGTACATGGACAAACGGAACACGTATCTTTGATTCAGATATAATCGTATACCGTTATGCTGATGCCATTCTTTTTGATGCAGAAATCAAATTAGCAAAAAATGATATGACCGGTGCGATTGCTTCACTTAACCATATAGCTGAACGGGCATACGGTAAAAAGAACTTCTATCCATCCTCCATGGCTGCCAATGACTTGAATGAAGCCATTGTAACAGAAAGAATGAAAGAATTCGCTGCCGAAGGCAAATTATGGTGGGATTTCATTCGTTTAGGAGTTGTCTTCAAAAAGGCTCCTTATCTGGTTGGACGTGAAAACGAGTTAAATATTTTATTATGGCCCGTAGCTCAGGCTTCAATTAATAAGAACCCGAATATCATACAGACTCCGGGATATGATGAATAATTGATATTTATGCATCCGTTAACACATACAACTCTTGTCGGCAACTGGGCAACTCTTTTGCTGGCAACAAATAAAAACGGAGAAATAGATTATAAACGCATGGGAGATGAAATAGATATTTTAATAGCATCATCTCCCTGCGGAATCTATTCGAATGGGACAGCAGGCGAGTTTTATACTCAAAACGAAGAAGAGTTTATAAAAACAAGCGAATTACTGGCAGAGAAATGTTCTGCTGCCAGTATTCCGTTTCAAATCGGTGTCAGTCACATGAGCCCGCAAATATCTCTAAATCGATTACAAGCGGTCAAATCTCTAAATCCCGGTGCAGTTCAAGTAATCTTACCAGATTGGTTTCCGGTCACATTGGAAGAGGCTGTTATTTTTTTGCAAAGGATGGAAGAAACTGCTGACGGAATTCCTATCGTCCTTTACAATCCTCCTCATGCAAAAAAGATACTTTCTCCTCATGATTGGATGTACCTAAAACAACATATACCATCTTTGATCGGCGTCAAAGTTTTTGACGGGAACCGGAATCCTGAATGGTATAAACAAATCAGAGAAAAGGTGCAAGGGTTATCTGTTTTTATTCCAGGCCATAATCTGGCAAGCGGAATACTCTCCGGAGCTCATGGAGCATATTCCAATATAGCGTGCCTGAATCCTTTTGCTGCTCAAAAATGGTATGAGCAAATAACAGCAAATAAAGATATGGCACTCGAATTGGAGAAGCGTATTCATCTGTTTATGGATAAACTGATAACTCCTTTTATCGTAAAAGATCATTTTCCAAATCATGCCTGTGATCGTTTTATGGCATTAGTAGGAAAATGGGCTGATATAGGCAGCTATTTGAGATGGCCTTATCGTTCGATACCGGAAGAATACGTTATTAAAGTAAGAGAAGAAGGCTGTCATATCATTCCAGAATTTTTCAATCAATAATCTCAAATCAACTAACAAATCATGAAGAATATAATAGTAACATGCTTTTTCGTTTTGATGCAATTGGGAATTTTAGTCCAAGCACAAACAAATACAACAACAGACATTTACCAAAAAGGGCAGGACGGATATGCCTGCTTCCGTATTCCTGCTATCGTCCAAAGCAAAGCGGGGACCCTGCTTGCCTTTGCTGAAGCTCGAAAAAACAGTTGTTCCGATACCGGTAATATTGATTTAGTAGTGAAACGTTCCGAAGACGGAGGTAAGACTTGGAGCCGCACCATTACAGTATGGGACGATGGTGATAACGTATGCGGCAACCCGTCTCCTATCGTAGACCAAGAAACAGGTCGTATCATCTTGGTCAGTTGTTGGAATTTAGGAGAGGATCACGAAAAACAAATCATCGATAAAACAAGTAAAGACAGCCGGAGAGTATATGTTCTTTATTCCGATAACGATGGCAAAAGCTGGTCAGCTCCCAAAGAAATCACATCATCCGTCAAGCACCCCGATTGGACTTGGTACGCAACAGGTCCCTGTCATGGAATCCAATTACAAGGTAAAAAAAATAAAGGTCGGTTAGTGGTTGCCGCCAACCATATGGTGGCAGGAACAAAGACATATCATTCCCAACTGATCTATTCCGATGATAAAGGCGAGACTTGGAAACTCGGAGGAATCGTCAACGAACATGGAGGAAATGAAAGTAGTGTTGTAGAATTAAAAAATGGAGACTTAATGCTAAACATGCGCAATTACAACCGGAAAGAAAGTAAAACCCGTTCGTATGCAATCAGTAAAGATGGTGGAGAAACTGTCTCCCAAATGTCATATCTTCCTGAACTGATCGAGCCTATTTGTCAAGGGAGCACACTAAATTATATGAAAAGGGGAAAAATCAGCAGCAACATTTTATTCTCCAATCCCGCCTCCACTGATAAAAGAGAAAAGATGACAATCAAACTGAGTGAAAATAATGGTGAAACCTGGCCCTATGCCTATCAAGTCTATTCAGGTCCAAGTGCTTATTCAGACCTGACCAATCTGGGAAACGGGAATATCGGACTGTTATATGAATATGGTATAAACAATCCGTATGAAAAAATCGGCTTTACAATAATACCATTCGAACAACTAAAAAAATAAAACAAATGGTATGCTTCCACGTACGCAAATTATTGATTAACCAAGAAAAGACACATGAAACAAAAGACTACTTTGGCAACCATTGGGGCATTATTACCTTTTTGCATACAAGCAGAAAATGATGTTAAAAACGTGCTTTTCATAGCCATAGACGACTTGCGTCCGACATTGGGATGTTACGGTGATCCATACGCCGTAACTCCCAATATCGATACATTTGCGGCTAAAAGTTTCCTCTTTGAAAACACATACTGCCAGCAATCTGTCAGTGGTCCTTCACGGGCATCCCTACTGACAGGATTACGCCCGGATGAAATAGGAGTTACCGATCTAAACACCCATTTCAGAGAAAAATGTCCGTATATTACCACTCTGCCACAACTTTTCAAGAATAACGGATATGAAACTATCGGTATAGGTAAAATCTATCATGGCAGTGCCCGGACACAAGATACGGTTTCCTGGACCCGAACTCCCATCTACAATTTATCTATTAAGAAAGAAGAATATACGTTGATGCAAAACAGACAAGGGAATAAAGCAACAGCAATTGAAATTGCCGATCAACCGGACACTTCCTTTCTGGATGGCAAAGTTACCGCAGAAGCTCTAAAGAGATTGGATAAATTATCCAAATCCAAGCAGCCTTTCTTTTTGGCAGTCGGGTATATCAAACCTCACCTGCCATTTAGTATGCCGAAAAAATACTGGGATATATACCGGAATAAATCCTTCATCCGAAAAGTGGCAGAAGATAAACAACCAATACATGCTCCTGTTATTTCCTTCCACAATTGGGAAGAGTTGAGAGGATATACCGACATACCCAAACATGGAAACCTTTCAATAGAAAAGCAGGAAGAACTTTGTAAAGCTTATTATGCATGTGTCAGTTTTATCGACTCACAAGTCGGGAAATTATTGGGCAAGCTCAAAGAACTGGGATTGGAGAAAAATACAATCATTGTCATTTGGGGTGACAACGGCTTCCATCTCGGAGAACAGCACCTATGGGGAAAATCCACAAATTTTGAATTAGATTGCAAAGTTCCTCTACTTATATACAGTCCAGAATATAAAAATCGTTCGAAACGAATAAACGACATTGTAGAGTTGATTGACATCTATCCTACATTGACCGATCTCTGCGGACTAAAGCCTGCACATACATTATCCGGGCAGTCTCTTCGTTTTCTGATAGAAAACAAAGCAAACTGGAAAAATCGTGCTTTCAGCCAATTCCCAAGGCCCTATAAAGCGGTAAATTCTTATAAGAACCAGACACACATGGGATATACTGTCCGGACTAAAAACTGGCGTTACACGCTGTGGTATGACAATGCGACAAACCATATTACAGACCGGGAACTTTATTGCATGAACGGTAATAAAGTAGAAAAAGAAAATCTAAGCGGAAAAAGAGAATATGTTGACATTGAAAATGAACTACAGCAAATGATTGATGATTATAAAAACACTCATAATAAATAAGATTCCATGAACAGAGCATTATTATTTACAATCCTTTCAGGCCTGTCATTATCCTGTACGGACTATACGGATAACATATCCATGACAGCAGAACATCCGGTACTCCCCGTTCTTACCATGAAGGAAGCCAACCCTGTCTTCAAAATTGAACTGATAAGACATCAAACTGGCGATAATTATTCATTACAAAAATTAGAAGTGGATCTTCATGGCACAACAGATATCGACGATATTGAAAGTGTCGGTCTTTATCATACCGATTCCAAAGGAATGATCGATACCAACAAGCCGGTTCTCCACGCAGTATCCGCATCTGAAAAAGTTGTTTTCAATACAGATATTTCAATTGATACGGACACCTTCCCTTTTTGGGTATCTTTTAAGTTAAAAGACAAAGTAGATCTCAGCCATCGCTTTAAAGCAAGCTGTACTAAGATAGAGACAAATGAAGGAGAGATAAAAGTGCCCGTAACAGCTTCACCTGAACTTCGTGCAGGAGTAGCCGTACGCCAGCACAAGCAAGACGGCGTTCACACGTCTCGTATCCCTGGGTTAGCAACATCTACAAGAGGGACATTGTTAGCAATTTATGATGCCCGCTACGAAAGTCCACGCGATTTACAAGGGCACATGGATATCTGTCTGAATCGCAGCACAGACGGAGGACAAACCTGGCAACCTATGCAAGTAGTCCTGGACATGAAAGACTGGGGTGGATTACCTGAAAAATACAATGGAGTTAGCGATGCCAATATCCTGGTAGATGAAAACACAGGAGATATTTATGTTGCCGGCCTCTGGATGCATGGAGTATTAGATGGAAAAACAGGGAAATGGGTCCCTGGAATGACAAAAGACAGTACCCGCTGGATACACCAATGGCGTGAAAAAGGTTCTCAGCCGGGGTTTGGAGTAAAAGAAACCTGTCAGTTCCTAATTGCAAAAAGTACCGATGACGGTCAGACCTGGAATACCCCTGTAAACATAACGAAACAAACCAAACGAAAGGAATGGTGGCTATATGCCCCTGCACCGGGACACGGGATTACACTACAAGACGGAACTCTCGTCTTTCCGACACAAGGACGAGATAAAGACGGACATTCATTCTCCAATATAACCTGGAGCAAGGACGGTGGTAAAACATGGACCGCCAGCAATCCGGCTTTTACAAATGTAACAGAATGTATGGCCGTACAACTATCTGACGGAAACATCATGCTAAACATGCGTGACAACCGTAACCGGGGAAACAAAGAGGAGAACGGACGGCGTATCTGCATCACCTCCGACTTAGGGAAGACTTGGACAGAACATCCCACCTCACGAAAAGCATTAATCGAACCGACTTGTATGGGGAGCATACACAAACACACTTATCACAAAGACGGGCATAATAAATCAATCCTGCTTTTCGTTAACCCGGAATCCTATTCGGAGCGTAATCATATCACACTGAAGGTTAGCTATGACGATGGAAAGACCTGGCCTGAAAACAAGAAAATCCTATTGGATGAATATAACGGGCGCGGTTATTCCTGCATAACCTCTGTAGATGAAAACACAATCGGTATTCTATATGAAAGCAGTCAAGCCGATATGGTCTTTCAACAAATCAGATTGGAAGAATTACTGCCCTAAACAGGAAAGGCCCTTTATCCGAGGTTCGAAATCTCTTGGATACAGGGCCTTTTTATTATTCAGATATCACCTTACTCCCACTCCGGCGGTTCCTGCCCCAGCAAGTTCTTGACGAAGAAATCGTGCATTTTGTGCATTTCGAACGGGCCGCCGAGGCTGTGTGTCTTGCCTGGCAGGTAAAGCTGTTCGAAGTTCTTGTTCGCTTTCATCAAGGCGCTGACAACCTGCAAGGTGGAAGCCGGATCGACGTTGTCGTCCAGTTCGCCGTTGATCAGGAGCAACTTGCCTTTCAGGCGGTGAGCATTGTCGACATTGGAGGAGGCGCTATAAGAGGCGTCGATCGGATAGCCCATCCACTGTTCGTTCCACCAGATTTTATCCATCCGGTTGTCATGGCAACCGCAAAGGGCGACCGCAACCTTATAGAAATCGTTATGGAACAGCAGAGCCGCCATCGCATTCTGACCTCCGGCCGACCAGCCATAGATGCCGGCACGATCCAGATCCATGTGCTTGTACTTCGCACCTGCTGCTTTCATCCAGGCGATACGATCCGGGAAACCGGCATCTTTCAGGTTCTTCCAGCATACATCATGGAAAGCCTTCGAGCGGTTGGATGTCCCCATCCCATCGATCGAAACGACGATGAAGCCGAGTTCCACCAGTTTGGAGACCAGATGATGGGCCGGTTTGAAATCCTTATCCACATGCGAATCGTGCGGGCCGGCATAGATAAACTCTACGACCGGATATGATTTGGAAGCATCGAAGTGCATCGGGCGATAAATGTTCCCCCAGATATCCGTCTGTCCGTCCCGGCCTTTCGCACAGAACACTTCCGGCATCTGCCAGCCTTCCGCCTGCAACGCACTCACATCGCACTTCTGTAATCCGGCAACCACAGACGCATCCGAAGTCCGCTTCAACTGGCTGACAGGCGGCAGGTCGGGACGGGAATAGACATCGGTAAAATAAGAACGGTCGGCAGAGAAGGTCACACGGTGGTTCCCGTTCTCAGGAGTCATATCGGTAAAGCCCGTTCCGTCCAGGTTAATCCGACAGTAATGCAGGTTATAAGGATCTTCGCCTTTGTTGAAACCCGAAGCGGTGAAGTAGACAACCCGGTTCGCCTCATCCACGTGATCGACCTGGCGAACCACCCATTCGCCCTTCGTCACCTGTCGTTTCACCTGCCCGTTCGTGCCGTCTATCAGGTAAAGATGACGCCATCCGTCCCGCTCGGAGATCCAGAGCAGTTCTTTTCCGTCGTTGAGGTCGTATCGGTAATTGTTATAATAATAGATAAAAGTCTTTGTCTGCTCGTCCACCAGATGGCGGATAGAACCGTCGGCCGCACTCACTTCACCAATGACATAACGCTGATGGCCGCGCTGGTTGAACTCGAACGTAAAAGCGCGGCTGTCTTCACGCCAACCGGTCAGGTTCAGATAGAACTGGTTTTCATAAGGAGCGACATTCAGTGCCACCTGCTTGCGTGCCTCCACGTCAAAAAGGACAGGCAGGTAAACCGGCAACACGTCGCCCGGCTTCGCGTAATCGCGCCATTGCAGGATCGGTTGTTTCTGGCTGGACGGACTGGATTCGATCAGCGGAATACGGCGTTCCTGCACGTCGCGCACCTTCACCGTCGCCAGCTTGCGGGAGTCGGGCGACCAGATGATCGACCAGGCGTCATAGCGCAGGTTGGTCGTGCCGTCCATCGTCAGGGCAATCTCTTCTTTCGGCTTATCCTTCTCTTTCTCATCTCGGACAGGAGAGATATAGAGGTTGTTATCTTTCACATACGCTTCCCATTTCTTATCAGGCGAGACGACAGGAGCCGGAGCTTCTCCGCGGCGGCGCCAGCGATCCGGCTTCTTTTCCTCTTCCTTCAACAAGGATTCGGCCAGCCCCTTTTGCTTTTTAGAGAAGAATGCCGCCAAACCTTTCTTATCTGCGGCACGTTGCTTCTTTCCGCTCTCCGCATTGACAAGATAGTAGAAATCTCCCTCCTTCTCATGGTTCTTATACCAGAAATAGTGGGAGCTGTCTATCCATTCGGGATGGACAGCGGGAGAATAAACCCGGTTGGAACATTTCAGGATCGTGTCGGCGCGCTCGTAATCGGCACGCGTCACCTGCGAGGCGGCGCTTTCTGCACCGAACGCCATCGCCAACAGGCACAGGCAAGAGATAAACAAAGTCGTTCGTTTCATAATAAACAGTGATTTATGATTTATGATTTAATCCCAATTTCTTAATTCTTAATTCTTAACTCTTAATTCCCAATCCCCCAACCACCAGTCAATCATCCTCCGCGCCAGGCTCAGTTTGCGCGGTATCTCCGGCAGGTTGTCTTTCGAGAAGAACGAACCGGAGCTCAACTCCTCATCCTGCAATTTGATCTCCCCGCTGACATAATCGGCAATAAAACCGATCATCAGGTTGCTCGGATAAGGCCAGGGCTGATTGCCGAAGTAAGTGATGTCGCGGATCGTCAATCCGGTTTCCTCCCGCACTTCACGTTCCACGCACTGCTCCAACGTCTCGCCCGTTTCCAGGAAACCGGCCACAAGCCCATGAAACGTCCCCCGGAAGTTACGTGCATGCACCAACAGGATTTCCTCGCCTTTCCGGATCAAGACAAGAATGGCGGGCGACACTGCCGGATAGATCTCATATCCGCAAGCGGGACACTTCTTCACGATCGGCCCCTTCTGTTCCGTCGGCGTCCCGCAAGCCGGACAGAAGCGGCTGTGCCGGTCCCAATAGAGTATCTCGTAGGCCTTCCCCGCCTGGTCATAGAAGTAGCGGTCGATATGATCGTAAGAGGCCCGAAGTCCCATCGGCAGGTAAACGTCCGTCTCTTCCAGCGGCTCGTCGGTCGAAACAGCCATCGCCACCGTCCCGTCCTGCATTTCGACCATCTGGGGTAGAGACGCACGGCCATACGTCTCTACAGGCGATTTATCCATAAAAGGAATTGTATAGCCACCACCGGCTTTCTTTTGCAGCAAAAGTTGGTCATTGTAGAAAACATACCAATATAGAGGAGCGTTATTTGTCATTTCCATACGTCTGATTCTTTATATCGGGGACAAACATACGAAAAAAACCCCCACATTGGTATCTCTATTGTTTCCTATCGCACAAGAAAACGTATCGCATAAGTAATAAATCTTCGCCAAGTGCCTTACTATTCTATAATCAGCGGCGGCGATTACATAATCAGCGCCGACGATTATAAAATCACCGCCGCTGATTATAAAATCGCCGGTTGTGATTAAAGAATTATACGGCATCTAACGATCTTTTCCTATAAAGAACAAAAAGATTTTCTTATGAGGGCCGGGAGAATAATCGTGCGTTTCCGAACTCCATCCGTGCGGACAAGCACAGTTGCAGGATTCCGATCAAGCGATAATCCACTACATATAAGAAACTTATGACTATGGCACGACTTTTGCGTCACTACTCATAAACAAAACAGTTGAAAACCATGATTAAAACAGTTGCATTAGAAAAGATCTTCCGGACGGAAGAGGTGGAGACGTTGGCGCTGAACAAAGTAAGCATAGAAGTCAAAGAAGGAGAGTTCGTTGCCATTATGGGACCTTCCGGATGCGGTAAATCTACATTGCTGAACATCTTAGGACTACTGGACAACCCGACTACCGGAGAATATTACCTGAACGGGATCGAAGTTTCCCAATATACGGAAGCCCAGCGGACGAAGCTGCGCAAGGGGATTATCGGTTTCGTCTTCCAGAGTTTCAATCTGATCGACGAGTTGAACGTGTACGAGAATATTGAACTACCTTTGCTTTATATGGGTGTTTCGGCTGCCGAACGGAAAAAGAAAGTGCAGGAAGCGATGGAACGGATGGCTATCGTGCACCGCGAAAAGCATTTCCCGCAGCAGTTGTCCGGCGGCCAGCAACAGCGTGTCGCCATTGCCCGCGCCGTAGTGGCCAACCCGAAGTTGATCCTTGCCGATGAACCTACCGGTAACCTGGACAGCAAAAACGGGCAGGAAGTGATGAATCTGCTTAACGAACTGAACAAGGAAGGGACAACGATCGTCATGGTGACGCACAGCCAGCACGATGCCGGGTTCGCATCCCGCATCATCAACCTGTTCGACGGACAGGTGGTAACGGAGGCCGTGATTTAAGCCTGAAATGTTATAAAAGGGAAAGAAGAAGCCATAACGTATTAAGATATGTTATGGCTTACGAAATTGTCGTATTCCGTATGATTCCAAATCAAATAAACTTGTATATTGCCGGCACTAATCATAAATCGAATTGCATATGAAGACACTTGCATGGCTGTTTGGAATCTTTGTCTGCGCTTCTTCCGCTTACGGGCAAAAGACCGTTACGATCGAAGGAGACATACGGAATATGCCGGATACCGTCAGATTTTTTTGCGCGGAGATGAAAGGGAACGGGATGGATGTACGACCGGAAGATCAGGAGATAATGGTGAACGGCAAGTTCAAATTCACCAGGGAAACCGACAAGACAACCAAGATGTACATATCCCTCAACAACACCGGCTACACCGTATGGGTGAAACCCGGAGCGAACATCAAAATCACCGGAGAAGCCCCTTATGTGCAGAACTGGCTGGCGGAAAGCGACATTCCGATCCCCGAACAAGTCGAACTGAACCGCTTCCGGGAGGCTACACGGGAGGAAAACATACGCATCCACGACTTAACGGCAGAGTGTATGAAACTGCTCCCCAAGATCAGAGCGAAAGATTCGGTCGCCAAACAGGAATTTGCTTCGATCAGGCAGACGGTGAACAGCATACATGACCAGGTTATCCTGCAAAAAGAGTTGTTGCTCATGCTGGAACACCCGATTACCGATGCCGGCCTGGAAGAACTGAGGGATGCTGCCAAAAGTTGCCAGGCGGGAAAGTTGAAAGACAAGGCACTGGTCGTCTCTGTCTACAGCAAGCTGACGGACGAACAAAGACAATCCCGGTTGGGGGAAGAGATAACTTCCTTGTTGTCTATCTCCTCGACAGTTCAGGAAGGAGACAAGATCGCGGATGCCGAACTGAAAGACATCGAAGGGAACATCCACCATCTTTCCGACTATAAAGGGAAATACATCATCCTTGATTTCTGGAGCCGATACTGTGGCCCTTGCCTCGATGCGTTTCCTTTACTAAAGGAAATTGCGGAAAAATATAAAGAGAAAGTTGTCGTTATCAGCCTGTCTGTAGATCCAGAAGCGGTTTGGAAAGAGACAGAAGTCAAAGAATCGGCAGACAACTGGCTGCAACTGTCCGACGGGCTGGGCATGAGTGGCATAGCGGCTCATTACGGGGTACATGCGCTTCCTTCGTTTATCTATATTTCACCGGAAAGCACCGTCCTGAAAGCCGGACAAGGGTATAAATTCTTGTCGGAAGATATCCGTACATTTATAAAAGACAAATAACCTAATTCAAATGAATATGAAACACGGACTTTACTTACTTATGTTCCTTCTTTGCTTCACTGGATTGCAGGCACAGGAACGCGTAGTCGAACAACCGGCTTTCGACGCTTGGAACTCGACGACACTGGAAATAGATAAAATCGTACTGAGCGATACCGCAACAGTCTTTTATATCGACGCTTACTACCGCCCGAAATACTGGATTCAGGTCGCGAAAGAAACCACCTTGCAGGCCGACGGCAAAACCTATCCGATCAAGGCAGGCGACGGCATCAACCTGAGCGAAAAGTTCTGGATGCCGGAATCGGGAGAGGCCTCTTTCCGCCTGATATTCCCGCCGTTGCCGAAAGGGACGAAAGCCGTTGACTTTTCCGAAGGAGACGTAGAAGGCGCCTACAAGATATGGAACATCCGGCTGGACGGTTCACCAGCCTACTCTTCCCTGGCAGGGAAAAAGAACCCTGTTGAAACCCCGGTACTGGAAAAGCCGGAATTCAAAAACGGCACGGCTGTACTGAAAGGACATATCACCGACTATAAACCGGACATGAACCTGAAGGGACGCGCTTGGAATTTCAATTTGTTGAACGGGGGCACGGAAGAATATAATATTACGGTACAACCGGATGGGAACTTCACGTTAGAAGTCCCTCTGTATTATTCTACAAGCCTGAATATCTCCAGCAACTTTATGAACGGCCTGATATATCTGAAACCAGGAGAAACGACTTCCGTAGAAATCAACATGCCGGAGATTTGCCGTTCACAGTCCAAAAAGCAGAAAGACAAACCGTCATTAGGCGAGAAATATTATTTCACCGGGGCTTTGGCGGCGCTTAACAACGAATCCAGCAATTCTTCCCTTCGTTTTGTATCCGTCTCCCCCAAATCCCAGGAAGACTATATGCAGATGTTTTCCGATATCAGCACGATGAATGCAAATCAGTTCAAGGCTTACTGGATGGATCGTTACCAGAAGGAAAAAACCGTACTGGACAGCCATACGGAATTAAGCGACGCTTACCGCACGCTCCTGCATAACAGCCTGAAAAAAGACTTGGCGGAACAATTGCTTGGCATCAGCGGAATGATGGAGTACGCTTATCGTACTGTCAACCAGTTCCCGCGCGACTCAGTGATACCCAAAGACAAAAAGGTGATACCGACTATAGAATATTACGATTTTATCCCGGAGTTGATAAGCAACGATCCGTACCTGCTATATGACGGCTCTTTCACTTATCTGATCTCCTACCTGCAATATACGAACTTCACCGGAGAAGACAGGGCCGCCGGAGAGAAAGCCCCCGATAACACCGCCGATCTCATCAAGATTATGGGGACAGACAACGGGATTCTTTTCGACCTCCTTGCCGCACAACGCCTGTCCCAACCGATAAAAGAATTCCGCCCGCTAAGCGACGAGGAGATCGCGCAGGCCGGGAAAATATCTCCGGTCATCCAGGAAGCACTCACGCAGATGAACAACAAAGTCAAGCAGACAATCGAAGAAAACAAAAAGAAATCCGGCTACACCGTCAACCGCGTGAACATCGCCGACATCCCGGCCGAGGAACTGTTCAACGCCATCACCACGCCTTACCGGGGCAAAGTCGTGTTTGTCGATTTCTGGGCGACCTGGTGCGGCCCGTGTAAAGCCGCGATGAGAGCGTCCGAACCAGTCAAGAAAGATTTCGCCGGAAAGGATATCGTCTTCCTCTACCTGGCAGGCGAGAACTCCCCGAAAGGCACTTGGGAACAGATGATACCGGATATCAAGGGCGAACATTACCGGATGACGGATGCACAATGGACGTATATCTGCAATAAATTCGGCGTGCAGGGTGTTCCTTCTTACATGATCATCGCCAAAGACGGCACGCCGACCCATTTCCAAGTCGGATTCATGGGAGCGGATAAGATGAAGGAAATGCTCATGAAGGAATTGGATAAATAAGAACTGTTACTATGTATAAAACGTTGCTTGCTCTATTGTTTTCAGGGATCGGCCTGTTGTTGCATGCAGATAATTCCTATCTCATACAGGCCCGCATACGGGATGTGAAAGACGGAACCGTATTCTTCCTGAAACAATTCAGCACGCAGCGGATTATAAATGCGATGCGACTCGAAGACGGCAAATTACAGATGAAAGGGGAGCTGTTCGACACGCCCCAGCATCTCTGGCTTTGCACGACCATCAAAGATGAATTCTATTACTGCGACCTGCTGGTAGACACGGGGAAGATCGTTGTCGAAGGAAGCATCCATGATTTTCCGAACGGCTTGCATTTCGAAGGGGCTCAAACACAAATGCAATATGCCGCTTATCTGAACCGGACGCAGTCGTTTACACAACAGATCGACAGCCTGAACCACATAGCCAATCGCTTGCATAACCGGAAAACGGATGGCATAGTGTATAACAGTCATATCGTTCCGGGCACTTACAAATTAGACGTAGAGGTGGAAAGAGATAGAATCACAGCCATACGCGACTCCATCCGTTCCAAATTTATCCAGAACCACATGGATCAGTATGCCGGGCAGTTCCTGCTGACCCGTGTCATGAAAAATCTTTCGCCTGATTCCCTGAAAGCCCTTTACCGCCTCATCCCGGTCGAGATGAAGAAAACCAAATTCACCCGTTTGATCAGCAACCAGATCAACCCGTATGCCGACAGCTACATCCGGGAGGCGGACGACCTGCTGCGCCAGACAAGCCGCAAAGAAAAGGAAATGCACAGCTATGCGGAAGAAGCCTATAAACTCTATGCGCAAGCGGTGCAGCTCGACTCTACACGAACGGACGGCTACATAGCACTGGCATCCATGTCCGAACGCCTGCTCCCATTCAAAAATGTGGAAGCTTACGACATTGCGATCCATTACCTTCATAAATTCATGGCAAGCGACATCCGAACAAACGAATACGAGGCTGCTGTGAAGAAAATGGAAGACCTGCAATTCAGGAAATGGCTGAAGCAGAACGAAGAACCGGAAATGATAACCGTCAATGGCGGAAGTTTCGAAATGGGGTCCACTTATAAAGAAGACAACAATCCGCCTCACAAAGTAAAAGTAGACAGTTTCCTAATCAGCCGGTACGAGATAACGAACTACCAGTTTGCCGCCTTTCTCTCGACACTTAGTCCAGAAAAGATAAAAGACGGCCCGCCTTTGTATTACCCCTGCAACTGGGGCATCCAAAACGGAAAGCCAATGCCGGGTTACGAGGCTCATCCGGCAATCTATGTCACCTGGTACGGCGCACAGGAATATTGCAAATGGGCCGGAGGACGACTGCCGACCGAAGAAGAATGGGAATTCGCCGCACGAGGCGGCAACTACGGGAACCGCGACCATCTTTATAGCGGCGGCATGGAACTGGACAGCTTAGGTTGGTATGCCGGAAACTCCGGCGGCAAGCCGCACCGGGTAGGGACGTTAAAACCCAACGAATTAGGTTTACACGATATGAGCGGTAACGTATGGGAATGGTGCAGCGACACCCAGATAAAAGACGGCAAAGAATATGTCGCCGTCCGTGGCGGAACCTGGTTCAACGAACGCGCAATCTGCCGCCCGACCTGCCGCTATTACATCTTCCCGAACAGCAAGCATTTCAACAATGGGTTCCGGCTGGTAAAGGATTTATAATTGACTGGCAGGAAATACGACTTTAACAGCTCTATTGATCAGGGACCATACATAATTGTACAATCTTAAAACGTATACATTGACATTGAGCAATAATAAGAAGCCGACTACAACATAAACCAATTGTAAAATAAGATGATCGGCAATAATTTGATTTAACCCCAAAACCCGCTTAAATTCTCCTAACAACAATGTCGAAAAGGCATGGACAAAGTAGATATCATACCCCTCTTTCGAGTAGATATCTATATATCGACGGACAATTGCGGATTTATCATATAAAGAAACAATCCCTTTCTTCATATAAGAGCCTCCAAGACCCAAAATGACCATACAGTATGAAACAAACAACAAATTCGGAGGGAATTTATTTGCTTGTATATCAAACGGAATCTTTTCTACTCCAAACATGTAAACCAAATATCCCGCGGCAGCGATCACACACACGATATTCTGCCAACCTAAATTTTGTTTATAATACAATCCCCAAACAGTAAAAAGCATATATACTATTGCCGTCTGAATCAATTCCGAATAATATTGATTGAACGACAATAGCAAAACCACACAGACTGCATAAAAGATAAACGGAATCTTATACCGACGAATCCCATTGAATAGCATCGGAAGGAAAAGACTGATCAATAAATAAGGAGATAAAAACCAAAGATGGTCAAATATGCGATGTTCCACTGGAGGGGTAAATAGAACATACGATAAAAAATCTTTTAACGGCATGATACCACCATGATTCCTGTAAAAAAAACAGACAGCCGGGAAACAGAATAGTGCATACTTCCAATAAGGAATTACAATCTTTTTCACCCTCGTCCGGATATAGACCCAATAAGGTTTCTCGGATGTTAATGAAAAAGAAGCACCCGCTATATAAAATATAATTGCCATTGAAAACAAGGCAGCAGAGACCCATCCTCTATCGAAAATACCCACCTTTGCACCTTCCCACCACACCAAATGAGAAAAACAAGTAATATAAATTCTAATTCCCCCTCTGTATATATCCAGATTCCGATCTCTCATGTTCTATTTGTTTCCTATAAGCATTGAAGGTTGCAAAGATACTTTTTCCTTTTAATAAAAAAGAGTAATATTGCATACTAAAACAAATCAATCAAATTAATGAGCAATTCCATACATTTAATCAGTCTCTTACTTCTAACTTCCGGTCTATCCATACAAGCCCAGGAAAAGAGAGCCATGACATTCGACGAGATGGTCGGATGGGAACGCATATCCGAACAACGTATTTCCGATGACGGCAAATGGGTATTCTGTAAAATGGAACCCTGGCGGGGAGATGCTACCATTCAGTTATACAACGGCAAAGGAGAAGAGAAAGAGACTTTCAAGCCAGCTTCGAAAGCACAATTCAGCGCTTCATCCGAATATCTGTTGGTAACAAAAGTTCCTTCCTTGGAAAAAGTAGAAGCCGAGAAGCTAAAGAAAACAGACAAGGATCAAATGCCGATGAACAGCCTCGTCATTTCCTGCCTGTCCGGAGGGATGGAAACAATCGATTCGCTCAAATCATATAAACTATCGGAAACAGCCGACTGGCTGGCTTACCAGCGCGGGAGCAAGAAAGATTCCACGCTTTATATCCGGTCGCTCGACGGAATGCTGAAAGACTCGTTCCCGGCAGTCAGCGATTTCGGATTTGCCAAAAAAGGAAATGTGTTATATGCCGTATCCGACTCTGTCCTTTATACCTACATTCCCCGGAAAGGGAATAACCGGATCTCTGATAAAAAGGGCGTATTCAAGAAGATCGCATTCAACGAAAACGGCAGCAAGCTCGCCTACCTGTTTTGTGCCGATAAAGATTCGGCTACAACCCGGAGCAGCCTGTATCTGGCAGAAAACAATACTCCCGGCAAGCTGATTGCCGAACGGGGAGATAAGGCATTTCCCTCCGCGTGGATAATCAGTGAAAACGCAGCCTTATATTTCTCTGAAAACGCAAACCGCCTTTTCTTCGGTACAGCCCCGGAACCCAAACAGAAAGACACGACTCTGCTTGCAGAGAACCGTCCGGATGTACAAGTGTGGAGCTGGGATGAAAAGGTGCAATACACGCAACAGTCCTTCAACAAAGCAAACGATTTGAAGCGATCTTATACAGCAGTCTACGACATCGTTTCCCGCCGCATTCTCCAATTGGCGACAGAAGAACTCCCGACTTTGCAGACAGCCGACGAAGGAAACGCCACATGGGCGCTTCTCTCCACCACAACCCCATACGGCACACAAAGCATGTGGACCGCACGCCAGTTCCATGATATCTACACGGTCAACCTGGAAACCGGAGAATGCCGGCAGATCAGGGAGAAGAGTCCTTCCTACATGCGTTTCTCCCCGAAAGGGAAATACACATACTGGTATCAGGAGCAAGACAGCTCTTGGTACACCCGTTCGATGGCTGACGGCAAAGAGTACCGCCTGACTACACCGGAGACATTCATTGCCTGGGACGAAGACAATGACGTCCCCGACTATCCTTCCCCATACGGAATCGCAGGTTGGACGGATGACGATCAATCTATCCTGATCAAGGACCGCTACGATATCTGGAAGTTCGACCCGACTGCGGCCGTTTCACCGGTCAACCTGACCGTCAACGGACGAAAAGAACAGATCACCTACTCGCTGATCCAACTGGACCGGGAGAAAAGATCCTACAATACAGGCGATGCACAATATCTCACCGGATTCAACGAAAGAACCAAAGGTTCCGGCTATTATACGACCCGCCTCAACAAGGCGGCAGTTCCGAAAGTTTTGCTTGCAGGCAATTTCAAACTGGCGGCCCTGGCCAAAGCGAAGGATGCCGATGCCGTTATCTACACGCAGGAAACATACGAGCAATATCCGGATGTCCAATTATCCAATCTCGGTTTCAAGAAGTCCATCCGCTTGACAGACGGCATCCGCCAGCAGGATTCCATCATCTGGGGGACAGCCGAACTGACTTCCTGGATTTCCCTGGATGGCCGGCCTCTGGAAGGTGTCATCTACAAACCGGCTGATTTCGACCCGAACAAGAAATATCCGGTAATCGTGAATTTCTACGAGCGTAATGCCAATACGCTGTACAGCTACCACATGCCCAGCCCTGGGCGTTCAACGATCGACTATCCGTTCTACCTCAGCCACGGCTTTATCATCTTCAACCCCGATGTACGTTTTACGGACGGCTATCCGGGTGAAAGTTCCTACAATTGCGTGATGCCGGGCATCACCTCGCTGATCGCCAAAGGCTATGTAAATGAAAAAGCAATCGGTGCGCAGGGACATAGTTGGGGAGGCTATCAGGTCGCCTACCTGGCTACCCGCACCCGTCTCTTTGCCGCGATCGAATCGGGAGCTCCAGTAGTCAATATGCTGAGTGCTTATGGCGGAATCCGTTGGGGCTCCGGCTTAAATCGTTCTATGCAATACGAACATGGTCAGAGCCGCATCGGGGGGAACATCTGGGAAATGCCGTTGCAATACATTGAAAATTCCCCTTTGTTCAATATGGATAAGGTGACGACACCGATCCTGATCATGCACAACGATGCAGACGGGCACGTGCCCTGGTATCAGGGAATCGAATACTTCATAGCCCTCAAACGCCTCCAAAAGCCGGCCTGGCTGCTCAACTATACAGGTGAACCCCACTGGCCGACGCGTTTGGCAAACCGTCTCGATTTCCAGAAACGCATGTTCCAGTTCTTCCACCATTACCTGCAAGGCGCCCCCATGCCTAAATGGATGAGCGATGGTGTCCCGGCCGTAGACCGGGATTTCGAGTTGGGATATTGATATCTCTTTTATATTTATTATCAATATATTATGGATAAATATTCATATCTTTGTATATTAATTGGAATGTAAACAATGAAAATAACAGGTAACACATTAAGTTTATATGTTGATATTCCTATATCAGAAATATCCATATTCAAATATCTTGCCCATAAAATAGGATGGAAAGTTCATGTTGCTAAAGAAAATGAAGAGACATTAAGTCAGGAAGAAGAAAAAAAACTATTTTTCGAAAACTCCAAACGTTCTATGGCGAAGTGCATGGATAAATATTTATCAGAATGAAAATACACCAACAAGATATTATCGAAGTTAATTATTTGTTTCCTGACGGAACAACAAAACCACATATGGCTATTGTGGTATCCAATGATGAACTATCAAGAGATAGAAGGATTCTTTTATTTGGCAATGATTTCATCTAAGAACTATAATCCACAATATACTTATCCATTGAATAATGAAATGTTAAGCAAGCCTTTATCGAGGCAAAGCTATGTCATTTGTCAACTAATAGGTGGATATACAGAACGCGATGTAGTCAAGATATGTAGCCGAATCAAGAATGACTTTTTCGTCGAAATTGTCGAGAAGATAAAACAAACGATCTTTTAAAACTCCATCTTAAACGTCGTCCGGACATTCGGGATGGACGAGACGGAAAGTTGGCCGCCATGCAATTGCATGATACGTTGGGAAATGGGCAGGCCGATGCCACTTCCGCCGGATTTGGTGGAATAGAAAGGAGTAAAGATAGCAGACAACCGTTCGGGAGGAATCCCCGGGCCGTTGTCTGTTATCGTTATAAGAAGACGCCCGGTTGCCCCGGCGCATGCATCGACCTTGACAATTCCATCCTTTTGCCCCTCTACCGCCTGCAATGCGTTCCGGATCAAATTGATCAATGCAAGAGTAACCAGATTTGCATCGCCATATACTTGAAGTTCCTTACCTGTCGATTTATCAGCCTTATCACCGGAGTAAACAATCCGTTCACTTCCCGGTTCGGCCTGTAGCAACCGTTCCAGTTTAGTAAATAATGCCTGTACGGGAATTGTTTTATATTCCGGTTCCGGCAAATGTGTCAAACGATGATACGAATCGAGAAAAGCAGTCAAATTCTTTGCCTGGCTTTTGATAACTTCAAGCCCTTCGCGTTGCTGGGATATGGGAATATGGTCCAGATGTTTTAACAAATCAGCCGAAAGAGAAGCAATCGGGGTGATAGAGTTGCGAATCTCATGCGTCATCACCCGGAGAATACTTTCATAATAAAGGCTTTTCTCCTCAACCTCAATATGTTTTTCACCCAATTGCCGAAGGATATGATTCATATCGGCGTATAAAGCATTCATAAAGGGATCGTCCGGATTAGCAGGGAAATATTGCGTCGTATCCTCATTCCGCATCGCCTCGAAGAAGACAGACACTTTATAATTAAAGTGGCTTACCAACCGGATTATGAACAGAGTTATCAACAGGATAAACAACAGGCATACAAAGGATAAGGTAAATGACAACTGTGTTATTAACAACCAGGAGCCAATCAGGGATAAAAGCACGATCAATACTACGCTCCCTACAATCTTAGCATATAACCTCCGACTGTACATGACACAAAGGTACATTAATTACGGTAAACCCGCAAAAAGGCAGAGAGAATACGAATTGCACGTTTATTTACGAATAAATAGTAATAAACTTGCTTTTAAGAAATTAAATTGCTTTATTTGTATCAAACTATCTAATACAAATAAAATACAAACAATTAATCCGAAGATTATGAACAAGACAACGAGACTTTTAGGAGGTTTGCTTTTTACTATAATAGCGACATCCTGCGGAACGGGAGACAAAAATCAATCCGCACAAACAAACGATCCTTTGGACAACAGCCCGGTTGTCGGCCGATATGTACAGGCAGGAACTGACAAAGTTATGTCGTGCGACCAGGAACTACTGGCCGATACCGTACGCATACCTCTCAGTTTCTTCACGGAAGAATTGGAAATCGTGAAACTGGATAACCGGGATGAGGCATTGGTCGGACAAACCGGGGTGACGATTTCAGATAATTACATCTTGGTACATGGGCGCCAGCCAAACCCATTCAAACTATTCGACCGCAAGGGGAATTTCCTGACCAACATCGGTGCGATCGGACAAGGCCCCGGCGAATACCAAATGGTGTATGATGCCAAATTGGACGAGGCAAACAACCGCATCTATATCCTGCCTTGGAATGCATCGCAACTTTTAGTGTACGACTTGCAAGGAAACGTCTTAGACCCGATTCCTCTTTGCTTGCGTTGTCCGAAAGCAAAATTCGATGTCGATCTTACCGGAGGCAAGGTTTCGATAGTCCTGTTACCATTCAAAGGCTATGCGGCCGTTGCCTGGACACAGGATTTGAAAGGGAACAGGCTCGGCTACATAGAACCGGGACATTTGGAAGCGCCTCAGGACTTCAGTAATGAAGTGATATCAGGATTCAATATCCCCGGCGCGTTCGATGTCAATATTTTATGTATAATGCCGACCCGCGTCGATTCGCTCTACCGATATGACGGAGACAATAGCCGTTTGATCCCGACATTCACACTCAACTTTGCCAATACGGATAAAATCCCCTGGCACGGATACGGAGAATGGCCGCACCATTTCATTGGAGATTTTTCTGAACCGCCGGTTGAAGTCGCTCCCGGATCATGGACCAACGGAAAGACTTACCATTACATCGTGGACAAAAAAACAGGAAAAGGTTCTTTCTTTAAACTCTATAACGACTATTTCGGCAATTTGGAAATCGGCTATCCCAGTTATGCATTCTCCAATGGCTATTATATCCGGAATATCGAACCCGGCAACCTCATGACCGACATCGAGAACGCGTTGAAAAACCAGGATATCACCGACGAGATGCGTAAAAAGTTGGCCGACCTGCAAGCCTCTATCGATGAGAACGACAACAACTACGTCATGATCGCCAAATTAAAACCATAAGCGACATGAACAAACAGATACTTCTCATCCTGTTGCCGGCACTCCTGTCGGCAACAGGATGCAAACAACAAAAGGCGTCCGAAGCAGAAGGGACGATCGCCGAGGCCGAGGCCCACCAACCGCTTCCGCCGAAATACACGGCACGTTATGACAAGTCCGTCATGCCCGCCCGCATCGACATTGAAAGGGCGGTTGCAGACTCCGTCCCGGTAAACCTGAGCAAAGTGGCCTCATCCATCGAGTATTTCATGGTCGGGGACGACAAATACCCGATCACGGACGTGGTTGCGACAAACGAAGGATTCATCGCCCTGAACCAACCCAAGCTATACCTCTACCGTAAAGGGATGAAGCGGAAACGGGTAGGGTTGAAAACGACTTATGGCAATTGGATGAGTGCGGCGGAGTCCAAAATAAGCTTTGACAAAACGACTACGCGCCTATATGCCCAACTGAAACGGATCAATCCCGAAACCGGTTACGGAGAACCGTATATTGTTGAACTTCCTCCGCTGGACACGGTTCTGACACGGGTTTATTATCTTTATCCGGATTCATTGCCTATTTCCAGTCGCCACTATCTATTGCAGAAAACATCCTTTATTCGTTATTTGTCATCCGACCAATATGCAACCCAGCATGAAAACAAAGACGGGATCGACGATGGTATCACAACTTTTAATCTTAAAGGAGATACAATCTGTACTTTTATCGCCGGGATAGACCCGACTACCAAGAGAGGCGATTATTTATACCAACCTCCCTTCTTCGACAAGATATACCGGCATGGCGATCAGATCACCTTCCGCCTGTCTTTTTGCGATACCATCTACCGGATCCGGGACGAGCAGACCTATTATCCGGCATACGTGACCGATTTCGGAAAACTACGCCTGACCGCAATCGAAAACATTCAAGGGAAAGACCTGAAGAACAAGGCCTGGATGACCGCACTCGAAGAAAACGCGAAAGCCCTTTTTATCCGAACATATAAAGAAGGCAAAAGCTCGGAGAGCGGCTGGCTGGATGCTGGACGCGAGCCGGACATGCCACCGGAAGAACGCCAAATCGTCTATCTGAAATCCGCCAAAAAGACTTTCGCTTTGCCCGTTAAAGCCCAAGGGCTGACAAATGACCTGGACGGCGGACTCCCTTTCTGGCCGGACGGACAGACGGACGGTTATCTCTATATGATCCGCCCCGCCAAAGAGCTGAAAGCGAAAATCAAACTGACGGGATCGCCCAAGCAGAAAGAATTGAAAGCATTTTTAGATGGCGTGGATGAGAAGCAGAATGTGATGATCGTAGTCAAATAAAAAAAGCAATAAAGAAATATGAATAAGATTCTTGCCCTGATAAACGGCGTGTGTTGCTCGATCTGGATCGGTTGTAACGGCGTAAGCACCAAGACGTTGAACGAATGCCCGGTCGTGATTCAAACGGAAACCCTTGCCGGACATCCGTTAACGGTGTGCGACCAGAAACAACTAAACGATACCCTGCAAATACCGCTCAGCCTGTTAGCTGAAAATTTGGAGATCATCCGTTTCGACAACCGGGACGAAGCGCTGATGGGAGAACAAATGGTTATCGTTTCGGACAATTACCTACTGGTGTGGAACCAGGAGCATCCGGTCAGGCTATTCGACCGGAAAGGGAATTTTCTGGCAAACATCGGGGCAAACGGACAAGGGCCGGGTGAATATCAAGCTCTTTACGATGCGCAAATCGACGAAGCCAACAACCGGATCTATATGCTCCCTTGGACGGTCGGGCAACTATTGGTCTATGACCTGCAAGGGAATGTGTTGCCATCTATTCCGCTTTGCCTGAATATCCCGAAAGGCAAATTATGGATCAACGCAAAGGATTCTCTTATAGCCGTATTCGCCCTGCCTTTCCCCAATATACCAGCCGTCGCCTGGACACAAGATTTCAAAGGGGAAAGGAAAGATTATATCGAAGCGGGATCGCTCACGGCCTACGATTATAATGCGGAAGTATATGCCGGCTACAACATAGACAATGTGTTCGATTGTCTGCTTATTTGCCACCTGCCGCCACGCAAGGATACGCTCTATCATTATGATTACCTTCATAACCGATTGATACCGCATTTCACGATGACCTTTACGAGTAATGATCCGATCCCGAATCATGCTTTCTTTGAGCTTCCCCACCACTTCTTGGGGACGACGGCCGAAAGCATACAGCTCTCCGCTACAATGTTCGGCACCACCAATACCAAGCAATTCATCATTGACAAGGCAACCGGGAAAGGCGCTTACATGCACTTAGTCAATGATTTCTTGGGGAACGAGGAATTGCCGTTGAGTAGTTTCGACGGCAATTTTCCTCCTTATCCCAACTTCCGCAACGGTTACTATATCTTGAACCAAGATCCGGGAAACCTGCGCGACAGGCTTGAAAAAAGCATGGCGACAGGCTCGCTTCTCCCCGAACAGAAAGAGAAAGCGACCCGATTATTAAACTCTATCGGCGAGAACGACAACAACATTCTATTTTTAGCTAAGTTAAAACAATAAATGCATAAACAGATGAAAACACTTCTTCCCCTCCTATTCCTTTTCCTGTTCACAACCTGCAATAGCAAAAGTTCTCCGGTTTCCGGAGAAGGCGACAATGGACAAATGCCTTGCATCGACCTGGCCGGGAACCTGAACAACACCGTTCCCTCCCTGCCCCTGAGCGAAGCGGTGGGAAAGGTGGATATTGTCC
>ERZ834769.375-NODE-375-length-48380-cov-16.109695_pt1 | contig 48380 bp, 29 predicted proteins | sample MGYA00519690_ERZ834769 | MGnify/ENA primary metagenome ERZ834769 (study PRJEB31850, sample SAMEA3708760) | human gut metagenome | biome: human gut; feature: human-associated habitat; material: faeces | place: China | collected 2014 ... | reverse complement strand
GGTCGGAAAACGAAAGTAGGAAGAAAACTGCTTCGTTTTCCTCCTACTCGATTTTATACCTCTTGTTGATATGTTCTGCTTTGTTGTTTATAGGTTGCAGAACTGGTCGATGAGTTTCTTGCGGAACAGGCGTCCTACCTTCACGTCCTCCACCTTGTCGAACGGCGGATAGAAGCGGCAGGTGTTGTTTGTCACCTCCATGAGGTAGCCGAGGTTGATGATGTGCTTCTGGCTCACGCGCACCAGTTGGTTGTTCAGCGAGAGCAATGCATCGCTGCCAACGTTGCGCTTCAGGCGTATGGGTGCCTTCTGGTTGGAGAGTGTCATCTCCCACAGGCGTAGCTCGCGGTTGTAGGTGAGCACGCCAATCTCGCGTATGTCCACCAGTCGGAAGTCGACGGAGTTGGTGTAGACGATGAACTTGCCGTCGTTGCGGCAGGTGATGCCGTTGTCTGCATCAAGTGCGTTGTAGTCGCCAAAGTCGGCAGTTGGTGAGCTTGTGTCGGTAGACTGATGGGCAGCAGAGGTGCAGTCAGCATCGGGTACGCCAGCCATCTCGATGCATACGCGGCGTATGATGTTGCGCAGCTCGGTGTCGTCGATGGGTTTCATCAGATAGTCGAACGCCTTGTTGCGGAACGCCGACAGCATGAAGCGGTCGTGCGCGGTGTACATCACCGTGCGGCACTTGTATTGTGGCAGAATGTTGGCACGTTCCAGAAACTCAATGCCCGAGATGTCGGGCAGCTCGATATCGAGGAATAGTACGTCGGGTCGCGTCTCGTTCACGAGGCGCAGTCCGTCCATGCCGTTGAGAGCTATGCCGCATAGCTGTGTCTCGTCGAAGGCGGATAACTTTTGGGCGAGTGCGTCAGCGGCAGCTCTGTCGTCGTCTACAATTACGATCTTCATCATAAGTCTTTTCTTTTTAGTTGTTATAGGAACCTCACTCCGTCGGGCACGCGCAGTGTGGCACGGCATCCGCAGACAGTTCCGTTGTTCTCTATGTTGGTAATCTCGAAGCGTATTTTGTTCTTGTTATGCATGTTGGTTATCGCTATGGTCTGCGATATGATGCCCATTCCGGTCTTCTTCTTGAACGTTCCGTTAGAGGCGTTGAAGCCCGGTCCGTTGTCGCTTACGCTGATGACGGTAGTGCGTTGCTCGCGGTGTACGTCGATGGTCAGTTCTTTGTGTCCGTCCCATCCCTTCAGTCCGTGTATGATGGCGTTTTCGGTGAGTATCTGTAGGAACATCGACGGCACGCGTACCTGCTCACGGTCTACGTCGGGTGCAACGTTGATGTGCCACACGAAGTCGCTGCCTAACATGAAACGCTCCACGCGTATGTACTTCTCCACGAAGTCGAGTTCCTCGGCGAGCGTCACGGCAGGCTGTCGCGACATATCGAGGTTGGTGCGTATGAGGCGTGTCAGGTCTTGCAGCTCCGTAGCCTCGCTCTGTTCGGAGTTGACGATCTTGTTGTTCAGCACGTTGAACACGAAGTGGGGCGAGATGCGGTTGCGCACGATGTTGAGGCGCAGGTTCATAATATCCATCTGTGCCTTCAGCTGTTTGCGTTTGATGTACATGAACCACAGTATGAGTATCAACACGAGTATCAGCATGATAGCGATGGCGAGTGTCAGTTGGTTTTTCGTCTTTGCGATGGTGGCGTTCTTGTGTTCAATCATCAAGTCGTGGCGCAGCTGTAGCGTGTCGCTGGTGAAGCGTGCCATGATGTCGGCAGAGTGCATGTTGGAGTGGTTATGTTCGAGCGAGTCGTTGTACGCGTAGTTGCTCTGCAACAGTTCGTAGGCGCGGCGGAAGTTGCCCACCTGCTCGTAGTACTTCTGTAGGTAGCGGTTGCGCAAGTTCACGAGTGTGTACTGCACGGGGTGTTGTGTTTCGTCGTTGTCTGTAATCAGGCGTTGCGCGGTGGCGATGTTGCCCGTCTTTGTGGCTATGCCGATGCGTATTGTCTTGCAGTAGTGGAGTGCCGTGAAGTCGTCGCGCTTGTGGAAATAAGGCTCCACCTCGTCGAGGTAGCGTTGTGCTGTGCGGATGCTGTCGAGGTTGAGATAGACATCGGCGAGGTTCACCTTGCACAGGTACATGTCGAAATTATTCTGCATACCATGGCGTTCGAGGTTCTGCTTCATACGCAGAAACTTGTCAAGAGCCTGTCGGTAGTTCTTTTTAAAGTAGTAGTAGTTGCCGAAGTTGTTTAGGAAGTAAGCCTGCATCGACGGCGACATCATGTTGAAATGCTCCTCTGTAGCTTTATAATAATGCAGTGCGGTGTCGAAGTCGTGCAGCGAGAGGTATATCTGCGCCAGTCCCATGTAGAGTGTGACGTTCTCCTTCGGGGGCAGTGCGAGCGAGTCGACGAGGAAGAGCGCACGTCGATACCATTGCGCTGCCATCGGCATGTTGTTGTCCTGTATGTAGGCGTCGGCAAGGTTGGCACACACCTTCGGCATGTTGTGTTCGGAGTCGCTGTTGGCAAGCAATGAGTAAGCAGCCTTGTAAAGTTGTATGGCTTGATGCTGCTTGCGATGGAAGTTGTGGTAGTAAGCCGCGCGACAGTTGTATGCGCCGGCGATGAGCGTGTTGAGTCGTCGCTTCTCTGCGTTGTTCAGTTCCCGTTTTTGTTGCTGTTCGGCGAAGCGCAGTATGTTCTCGATGTTGTCTTTAAAGCGTTCGGGACGGTCGGTAAGCGTTAGGTAGCGTGCTTCGCGCAGGCGGTACTCGTAGGCGGTCATACTGTCGGGCGCGGTGCGTATGCCGTCGGCGATGAGTTGCTTGACAGAAGGTGCAAGGGTCATCACCGAGTCGTCAATCTGCTTGAGCTTGTTTATGCGTGTTGAGTCGCTATTGTTAGCGTCGGGTGCGCTTCTGTCGCCGCACCCGATGGTCAGTAGCGACACAGCGAGTGCGGCGAGAAGCGTTGCGCATATTCGTTTAGCGAATGCTTTTATGCAGTTTAGTAGATTGTTCGGCTCCATTGTGTTTTGTTTTAGTTTTCAAGAGTAGTTAGTTGAGTGTCAGTCCGTCGGGTGTTATGCTGATGAGTCGCTGGCGGTAGAGGTCGCCCACGGCACGCTTGAACACCTTCTTGCTCACCTGGAAGCGTCGCTTGATGTCTTCTGCGTCGCTCTTGTCGCCCAGGTCGCACTTGCCGCCGTGATCCTTGAGGTATTGCAGCAGCGTGTCGGCGAAGTCGAGTGTCTGCTGTCGTCCGGTAGGTTGCAGCGTAACGTCGATCTTCCCGTCGGGACGCACGGTGCCGATGTATCCCTTCACGCGGTCGCCGGTGTGCAGGTAGCGGAACACCTGTCCATCGTAGACGAGTCCGGGGTAGCAGTTGTCGATGATCACCTTGAAGCCCATCTCTGTCTTCTGCCATACCAGTAGGTCTACCTCCTGCCCGTGGTTGTAGAACGGGTGACGCTCTGCGAAGTACTTTTCCACCTTAGCCGATGCCACGATGCGGTAGCTCTCTGGGTCGATGTGTACATGTACGATGTAGCTCTCGCCCTTCTGCATACGCTTTTTCTGCTCGCGGAACGGGCAGAAGAGATCCTTCATCAAGCCCCAGTTGAGGAATGCGCCGTACTCGTTCACCCACGACACTTCGAGGTAGGCGAAGTCGCCCACCTTACACAGCGGTGTCTCTGTCGTTGCCACTGGTCGCTCGTCCTGGTCGAGGTAGATGAACACGTTTAGTTCGTCGCCCGGCTTTGTGCCTTCGGGCACATAGCGTTTCGGCATGAGTATTTCTCCTTCGTCGCCGCCGTCGAGGTAGATACCGAAGTCCACCTCCTTCACGACGGTCATTTTATTGTAGTCGCCGAGTTTTATCATATTGTTTTGTTGTTCGTTTGGTTGCTTGTAGGAGGGTATGTGCATTCCTGCCATACCCTTGTTAATGATGTTCACTAATGTTACACTTTTATCTGTCCGTCCTCAATGTGTATTGTGCGGTCGGTGATAGAGGCGAGGTGTTCGTCGTGTGTGACGATGACGAACGTCTGTCCGAACTTGTCGCGCAGGTCGAAGAAGAGCTGGTGCAGCTCTGCCTTGTTCTTCGAGTCGAGCGAGCCTGAAGGTTCGTCGGCGAACACCACTGCCGGGTTGTTCACCAGTGCACGTGCCACAGCCACGCGCTGCTTCTCGCCACCCGAGAGTTCGTTGGGTTTGTGGTTGGCGCGGTCGGCAAGTCCCATGAAGTCGAGTAGTTCGAGGGCGCGTTTCTTCGCCTCCGCTGTGCCTTTGCCACCGATGTAGGCGGGTATCATGATGTTCTCGAGGGCGGTGAACTCCGGCAGCAGCTGGTGGAACTGGAAGACGAAGCCGATGTGCTGGTTGCGGAAGTCGCTCAGCTTGTTCGACGAGAGGCGCATCACGTCGACACCGTCAACGCTGATAGCACCACTGTCGGGTTTGTCGAGTGTACCCATTATCTGCAGCAGTGTTGTCTTGCCGGCACCGCTCGGGCCGACAATGCTCACTACTTCTCCTTTGTCTATATGCAAGTCGATGCCTTTGAGCACTTGCAGCGAGCCGAAGCTCTTGGTTATTCCTTTTATGTCGATCATATGATGTTGAGATGTTGAGGGGTTGTTATGTTGTTATGTTGAGGGGTTGAGATTAGTCTTTCAACTCAAAATTCAAAACTTCTTCTTAATCCACTTTCCGATTGCCTCGTATGCACTCTGATCCTCGGTATGCTGCGGCTGAGCGAAGGTCATTTCGTCCATTGCGTCGCCATGCTGGTCGGGGAAGATGATCATGATGTTCGAGCCAGAGAAGTGGTGCTTTATCTCTTCGGGCAGATGCTCCAACGCATTCTTGAACGACACGGTACCCTTTCGTGCCGTAACCACTACGAAGAGGTGGTCCTTCTGTATGCTCTCCGCTATGCGTGGCATCTCGTTCCAGTGGGCCATCTCGGTGAACGAGCAGCGCATCGTGGGGTAGTGGTGCTTGATGTATTCGGCTATGAGCGGCAGTGTGTCGCCACGTCCGTGGAACTCCGTGTGGCACTCCATGTTGCACGCCAAGCGCGACAGGCGTTCGAGCCAGCGGTAGAAGCCAGGCTCGAACTGTGCTCTCGACGGCACTACCACCTTTATGCGGCGTATCGTGGGGAGCGGTTGGTTGAGACGAGCCATTATTATCTGCGAGTTGAGACCGTTGAAGAGGCTCTGGTGGAACGCGCCCCAGAACTTCTGCGACACCTCTGGGTGCATGTGCATACCTATTATGATGTCCGTAGCGCGGAACTCCTTGAAGGCGTGGCGTATGCCGTTGGCAATGTTCGCTGCCACGCGCACCTGCGTCTGCATGGTCATATCTGCCGATGCAGCATACTGTGTCATGCGCTCGAGCAGTCGGCTGCCCTGTTCCATGTTGCGCTGCATGTCGTCGTCGTCGTACACCACGTTCAAGCCCACGAGTTGTGTGGTGTTCTTCGGATTGCGCATGAGCATCGCCATGTTGACGAGGCGTTGCGCGTATTCGGGGTATTTCAGCGGTATGAGTATCTTCTCCTCGGCTGTTGGCTTCTCGTCGCTCGGCATCTCACGGTCGCGCAGCGTAATCTGTTGCGCCGCACGCTCGGTCATCATTGTTGAGATTATGCACGTCACGAGAATCATCAGCACCACGCTGTTCAGCATGTCGTCGGTGACGAGCGGTTTGCCTGGTTCCAGCTCTACGCGCATACCAATCATAAGCATGGCGATGGCACCGGCTGCGTGTGCCGAGGTGAGTCCGAACATCATGTTGCCCGACGACTTCGGCAGGCGGAACATGGAGGCTGCGCTATAGGCTGCGATGGCTTTGCCGAGCGTTCCGAAGCCTGCGATGACGAGCATGGCGATGATTATTGTGCTGCTTTCGAAGAGCAGTCGCACGTTGATGAGCATACCTACACCGATGAGGAAGTAGGGTATGAAGAGCGCATTGCCGATGAACTCGATGCGGTTCATTAGTGGCGACACGTGCGGTATGTAGCGGTTCAGAATGATGCCGGCTACGAACGCACCGATAATGCCTTCCAAACCCACCGCCTCGCTTGCTGCCGCACTCATAAAGAGCATCGACATAACGAAGATGAACTGCATGACGGAGTCGCTATAACGTCGGAGAAAGCAGCGTGTGAAGCGCGGTATGAGCAGGAACATGGCTACGCAGTAGCCCACGAACTTGCCCACGAAGAGCAGCCAGAACCACACGCTCGTCTCGCCTCCATAAGAGGCGACGATGGCGGTGAGCGTCACGAGTGCCATGAGTAGCGAAATCATTGAGGAGCCTACCGATAGTGTGACGCTTGGCTTGCGTTGCAGACCGTAGCGGCCGACGATGGGGTAGGCGATGAGCGTGTTCGATGCCATAAGGCATCCTAACAATAGCGAGGCGAACACCGGGTAGCCGAGCAGCTTGGTGCTGGCTAAGTAGGTGAGGATGAGCGGAAAGGCGAACGTGAGCACGCCGAAACCTAAGAACCGCCCTTTGTTGCGCTTTACGCCCTCCATATCCATCTCGAGTGAGGCGAGGAACATGATGTAGTAGAGTCCTACCTTGCCAAAGAGTTCAAACGAGTCGTCGCGCGCAAGGATGTTGAAGCCGTACTTGCCTATGGCTACTCCGGCGAGCACCATGCCAATGATATGCGGGATGCGCAGCTTGCCCATGATGATTGGGGCAAACAGAATGATGAGCATCACCACAAAGAATATCAGGGTGGGATCGGTTATGGGGAAATAGCTTGCAAGATCGGTCATAAACTGATTTGTGTATTTTGTATTCTGCAAAGATAAGCATAAAAATCGGTAAATGCTTAATCGCTACAGACAAAATGAAAAAAAGGTGCAACAGGTGTTTGCCTGCTGCACCCACATTATTATAGTGTGTCTTTAATAAAGTCGTTTAGAACTCTGCGCTCTTCGGAGTACGTGGGAACGGGATGACGTCGCGGATGTTCTGCATACCCGTTACGAAGAGGATGAGGCGCTCGAAGCCGAGGCCGAAGCCTGCGTGCGGACATGAGCCGTACTTGCGTGTGTCGAGGTACCATGTCATATCCTTCATCGGGATGTTGCGCTCCTCAATCTCGTTCATCAGCTTGTCGTAGCTCTCCTCACGAACCGAGCCACCGATGATCTCGCCAATCTGCGGGAAGAGTACGTCGGTGCCCTGAACGGTCTGACCGCTCTTGCCGCCGAAGCCGCTCTCCTCTGCGTCTATCTTCATGTAGAACGCCTTGATAGCCTTCGGATAGTTGGTCATAATGACCGGCTTCTTGAAGTGCTCCTCCACGAGGTAGCGCTCGTGCTCCGAAGCGAGGTCGTCGCCCCACTCGCATGGGAACTCGAACTTCTTGCCGTTCTGTATAGCCTCCTGCAGGATGCGGATACCCTCGGTGTAAGGCAGACGAACGAACTCGGAGTTGAGCACGCCCTCAAGACGTGCGATGAGGCTCTTGTCGATCATCTTGTTGAGGAACTCGATGTCGTCCTTGCAGTTGGTGAGTGCCCAACGGATGCAGTACTTGATGAAGTCCTCCTCGAGGTCCATGAGTCCGGCAAGGTCGAGGAATGCCACCTCCGGCTCTACCATCCAGAACTCAGCCAAGTGGCGCGGAGTGTTCGAGTTCTCTGCGCGGAATGTCGGACCGAAGGTGTAGATGGCTCCGAGTGCTGTGGCTCCGAGCTCGCCCTCGAGCTGTCCTGACACGGTGAGCGATGTCTGCTTGCCGAAGAAGTCGTCAGAGTAGTCGATCTTGCCGTCCTCGGTCTTCTTCAGGTTGTAGAGGTTCTTGGTCGTAACCTGGAACATCTGACCGGCACCCTCGCAGTCGCTTGCGGTGATGAGCGGAGTGTTGAAGTAGAAGTATCCGTGCTCGTGGAAGTAGGTGTGGATAGCCATAGCCATGTTGTGGCGTATGCGCATCACTGCACCGAATGTGTTGGTGCGCAGACGCAGGTGGGCGTACTGGCGCATGTACTCGAACGACTGGCCTTTCTTCTGCATCGGGTAGTCGCTACCGCAGAGTCCGTACACTTCGAGGCTCTCGCACTGTATCTCAGATGTCTGACCTGCACCCTGGCTCTCTACGAGCGTACCTACGGCACTGATGCAGGCACCGGTGGTGATCTGCTTCAGCATCTCGGCGTCGAACTTGGTGGGGTCTACCACGATCTGTATGTTCTTGATAGTAGAACCGTCGTTGAGCGCGATGAAGTCTACAGCCTTCGAACTGCGGTGAGTGCGCACCCAACCCTTTACGTTGATTTGGCTTCCGAAGTCGGTGCTACGGAGAGCGTCAATAACTTTTGTTCTTTCCATTATATTGTTTAAATTGGAAAGTTGAAATGGTGCGATGTCAACATCTCAACACCTCACCATCTCAACCTGTTTATGTTTTACTCGAATGCTCCCATGCGCAGCATCTCCACTTCCTTCTCTGTGAGGAAGCGCCAGTCGCCGCGGCGGAGGTTCTTCTTGGTGAGTCCTGCGAACTGTACGCGGTCGAGCTTAACGACGCGGTAACCGAGGTGCTCGAAGATACGACGCACGATGCGGTTCTTGCCGCTGTGGATCTCGATGCCTACCTGGCTCTTGTCGGTGTCGCTTGCGTACTCGATAGCGTCTGCATGTATCTCGCCGTCCTCCAGCTCGATGCCCTCAGCAATCTGCTGCATGTCGTGAGCTGTTACGTTCTTGTCGAGGAATACGTGGTACACCTTCTTCTTCAGGAACTTCGGGTGTGTGAGCTTGGAAGCGAGGTCGCCGTCGTTGGTGAGCAGGAGCACGCCGGTTGTGTTGCGGTCGAGTCTGCCTACGGGGTAGATGCGCTCTGGGCACACGTTCTTCACGAGGTCCATCACGGTCTTACGCTGCTGCGGGTCGTCGCTTGTTGTCACGCAGTCCTTTGGTTTGTTGAGCAGCACGTACACCTTCTTCTCGAGGTTTACGGGCTGGTCGTGGAATTTTATCTCGTCTGTGCGCTTGATCTTGGTGCCGAGCTCGGTCACTACCTCTCCGTTCACAGTAACCACGCCTGCCTGGATGAACTCGTCAGCCTCACGGCGCGAGCAGATACCTGCGTTGGCGAGGAACTTGTTCAGACGAAGCGGTTCGTTCGGATCGTAGTTCTCCTCCTTGTATTCAATGCGCTTTTTCATGCTGTACTTAGCGTTGGGGTCGTAGCCCGGTGTGCGCTGACGCTGCTGGTAGCCACCCTGATTGTAGCCGCCCTGCTGTCCGTAGCCACCGCGGTTGTAACCGCCGCGCTGCTGATAGCCGCCCTGCTGACCGTAGCCGCCGCGCTGCTGATAGCCGCCCTGCTGACGCTGACCGTAGCCGCTGCGCTGCTGATAGCCGCCTTGCTGACGTGGCTGGTATCCGCCCTGCTGCTGTTCGCCGTCCTGGTTGTAGCGTGGACGATAGCCCTGCTGACGCGGCTGGTATCCGCCCTGCTGCTGTTCGCCGTCCTGGTTGTAGCGTGGGCGATAGCCCTGCTGACGTGGCTGATAGCCGCCCTGCTGCTGTTCGCCGTCCTGGTTGTAGCGTGGACGATAGCCGCCCTGAGGACGCTGCTGATAGCCGCCGCGGTTGTAACCGCCCTGCTGACGTGGCTGATAGCCGCCCTGGCGTGGTTGGTAGCCGCCCTGCTGCTGAGAGCCGAGGCTTGAGCCGAAGCCTTCCGGACGGAAGCCGCCGTCTTCGCTCTGTGATGAGGCTGAAGCCGAGTGCTGTGTGTGAATACGCGGGCGACGTCCCGTCACGCTGCGATACTCTTTCTGATAGTTTCCTGCGGCACGGCCGTAGCTCTCGCTATTGCCAGTAGTCTGATCCGCTGTGTTCTGTTCCTGATTCTTTACGTTTTCTGAATCCATAGTTACTTGTTGGTTTTTATTGTTTATGTATATAGCCTCACGGCTATTGTCGAATTATATCCGGGGGTGATTTAAATGCCTGTGTAGTTCATTGGTGTGATAGCCATCAATTCCGCCTTCACAGCGTCGCTCACGTTGAGTGTCTGTATGAACTCGTGGATGGTTTCCTCGGTCATGTGCTTGTTGGTGCGTGTGAGTGCTTTCAGTGCCTCGTACGGATGCGGATAAGCTTCGCGGCGAAGTATTGTCTGTATAGCCTCTGCCACTACTGCCCATGTGTTGTTGAGGTCTTCCTGCAGCTTCTCCTCGTTGAGGATGAGCTTGCGAAGGCCCTTGAGTGTGCTCTCTATTGCGATTACGCCGTGGCCGAACGGTACGCCCACGTTGCGCAGCACGGTAGAGTCGGTGAGGTCGCGCTGCAGACGGCTCACGGGGAGCTTCTGTGCGAGGAACTGCAGCACGGCGTTTGCCATGCCGAGGTTGCCCTCCGAGTTCTCGAAGTCGATCGGGTTCACCTTGTGTGGCATTGCTGATGAGCCTACTTCGCCTGCCTTGATCTTCTGCTTGAAGTACTCCATTGAGATGTACATCCAGAAGTCGCGGTCGAGGTCGATGATGATTGTGTTGATGCGGCGCATTGCGTCGAACACCGAGCCGAGGCAGTCGTAGTTGGAGATCTGTGTAGTGAACTGCTCGCGCTCCAGACCGAGCTTCTCGCTCACGAAGCGGTTGCCGAACGCCTTCCAGTCGTACTCGGGGTAGGCTACGTGGTGGGCGTTGTAGTTGCCGGTGGCTCCACCGAACTTGGCGGTGAGGCGGCACTCCTTCAGCTGGCGCAGCTGCTCCTCCAGGCGATATACGAACACCATCACCTCCTTGCCCAAGCGTGTGGGCGATGCTGGCTGTCCGTGGGTCTTGGCGAGCATTGGCACTGCTGCCCACTCCTCTGCGTACTCGCGGAGCTGTGCGATGAGCTCCTCGCAGAGCGGATAGTAGAACTGCTCCAACGCCTCCTTTATAGAGAGGGGTACTGATGTGTTGTTGATATCCTGCGAAGTGAGTCCGAAGTGGATAAACTCCTTGTAAGCGTCGAGTCCGCCGATGCGGTCGAACTCCTCCTTTATGAAGTACTCTACAGCCTTCACGTCGTGGTTAGTCACTTTCTCGATGTCCTTCACGCGCTGGGCTTCTTCTTCGCCAAAGTTGCGGTAGATGTCGCGCAAACGCTCGAAGAGCTGATGGTCGAACGAAGCAAGCTGCGGCAATGGCAACTCGCAGAGCGTGATGAAGTATTCGATTTCCACACGTACGCGGTAGCGTATCAGTGCATACTCAGAGAAGTAGTCGGCAAGGCGTTCTGTCTTGCCACGATAACGGCCGTCAATCGGCGAGATGGCTGTCAGCAAATCAAGTTTCATAATTGCTATTATATATAATATGTGTAATTACGGGTGCAAAATTACAAATAAGTTTTTATTTGTGTGTAGTTTTTTTGTGAAATAATGTGATTTGTGGTGTTAATGCGTAGTAGGTAAACAAAAAAAGCGAACAAGTTTTATAACTTGTTCGCTTTGTGTGGGCGTTGACGGATTCGAACCGCCGACCCTCTGCTTGTAAGGCAGATGCTCTAAACCAGCTGAGCTAAACGCCCTTGCTTCACAATTGCTTTGTTCTTGAAAGCGAGTGCAAAGGTATAGCATTTTTTTGTAACCACCAAATGTTTGATGAAAAAACTTCTTGTTTTAACATCCTATAACTAAAAATGGTGTATTCGAGATTTTCGTTTTACAGCAGTTTTACATCCCTCAAATTACCGCGGCGTGGCAAGGTTGTTTGCCTGCTGCGGCAATGTCGTTGTACATGCTAAGCAAACAATGTTGCCACGCCGTGGCAATTTGAGGGTTGTTTTTGGCAGATGTTCCGATGGCTTTGTCTGCCTGTTTTTTTAGTTGCGCTTCTGCGTTATACCGCCGTTCTTGGTGAGTATGAGTGTAGCCTTCTGCAGTCCGCGCGACTTGTGTTCGAAGATGAGGTTGGGGTTGAAGCGGCGTCCTTTGAATATTGTTTCAAAGTGCAGGTGTTCGGTTGTGGCGCGTCCGGTGCGTCCGGTCAGACCGATAACCTGTCCGGCTTTCACCTTGTCGCCCACCTTCACGAGGTTCTTCGACTGGTGCGAGTAGAGCGTTTCGAGTCCGTTGGCGTGCTTGATAACGATGCACAGACCGTAGCCGTAGTGTGTGGCTGAGCGTGTCACTACGCCGTCGAAGGCTGCCACTATTTCGTCCTTCGGCTTCGTCTTCAGGTCTACTCCGCTGTGTCGGCGTTTGCCTCCGTATGGGCTTATCACCTTTGCGCCAGGCAGCGGGTATGCCCATGTGCCCTTCTTCATCTCTTCGAGGTTCCACTTGTAGGTCGATTGTTTGGTGAAGACGTCCTCGGTGGTGAAGTTCTTGCTATCGTCGAAGTCTACCTTCTCGCCGATGGTCGACACGTTTATGTAGTTGTACTGCTTCTCGCAGAGCAGTGTGTGGCGGTGGAGCCGGTGACTGCCGATGCCCACAACGGCGGTTGGGTTGATGCGTTTGCCGTCGATCATGATAGAGAAGTCGCAGTAGAACTTGCCACCGCGTTGTCCGACGATGGCTATGGTTTGTCCGGCGCGCACGTGTTGTCCCACCTCTACCACGTTCTCGGCGTTGTTGGCGTAGACGGTCTCGAGTCCGTTGCGGTGGCGTATCACGATGGTGTAGCCCATGTCGGGGAACTTGCGCGAGACACGTACCGTGCCGTCGAACATTGCCTTCACTGCGTCGCCGTCCTTGGTGGTTATCTCCACTACGTTGTTCTTGCGCAGCGTCGCCTTGCCCACGGGCAGTGGGAAGGAGTATTCGTTCGGCTTCAGTGCATCGAGGTCGATGTTGAATGCGTTGGAACGACTGAAGAGTCCGGGTGTGGATACGCTTATCTGCTGCTGTTCGGCAGCGGTGAACTGATGTTTGACGGGGGTTGCCGACACGAGTGTGAGTGTGGCTATGGCTAATAGTAGTTTCTTTATTCGCATTATAGTTATTTTGGTTTATAGCATGATGCCCGTGTAGATGCGTCCCGACTCGGTGCCGAGTCGGCGTGCCGAGAAGTAGTTGTCTACGTTGTCGTACGTGCAGATGTTGCTTTCGTTGATGTTCTCTGGAGCCACACCTGCGAATTCGAGCAGCTGTCGGTTAGCGAGTATTAGGTCGATGTGCCACTTCTTCTCAAACAATTTGGAGGGGTCGGTGGCATCTGCGTTGCGCTTTATCTCCTGCTTTGCGAGTGTTGTCATATCGAAGCCTGCAGCTTCAAAGGCGGCGTACACCTCGTCGCCCACCTCGAAGTTCTTCTGCGAAATGCCCGGACCGATAACCGCCTTCAGCTTCTTCGCGTCGGTCTTGTAAGCCACGCCCATGTCAGCAATCGTCTTGCTCACGATGCGTGCCTGTGTGCCGCGCCATCCGGCGTGTATGGCTGCCGTAGCGCGGTGCTCCTCGTCGTAGAGCAGCACAGGGATACAGTCGGCTGTCGACACTCCGATGCACACGCCCTCCACGTTGGTGAGCAGCGCGTCGACACCTTCGAGCAGCATCTGGCGTATCTGCTCGGGTAGTGTGCAAAACTCGGGTCCGATGATGCGTGTCTCCGTGCCGTGCGTCTGGTGGGGCAGTATGAGGCGGTCGGTGCTGATGCCCAACTCTGCAGCTAAAAGGTTGCGGTTTGCAGCCACGTGCTCGGGCTTGTCGCCACAGTAGGGGTTGATGTTCAGCGAGGCGTGGTTGCCCTCGCTGGTTCCGCCGTGGCGTGTGGTAGAGAATGCACACACGCCATCGGCTATATTATAATATGTAAGGCGCAGCGCAGAGTTACTCATTGCCTGCCTCCTCTTCGTATTCAAAGTCGTCGAGGTCCTCTACGTCGTCAACGTACTCGATATCGTCGTCGTCGACGTAGATAATCTCGTCCTCGCCCTCTGCTTCCAGCTCAGCCATGAAGCGTGTCATATCCTTGTCGCGGTGTACGAGGGTGTCCTCGGCGGTGATGGTCTGCAGCTTGTTGCTCTCCGAGTTGAGTTCCTTCCACAGGGTGTCCTTCAGCTCCTGTAAGCCTAAACCGCTTACAGAAGAGATGAACACCACGGGGAGGTCGTCGGGCAGCGTCTCGCGCAGCATGTCCATGAGCTCCTCGTCGAGCAGGTCGCACTTCGTCACGGCGAGCACGCGGTGCTTGTCGAGCATCTCCGGGTTGAACTTCTCAAGCTCGTTCTTCAGCAGTTCGTACTCGCGTTTGATGTCGTCGGTGTCGCCTGGCACCATGAAAAGCAGCAACGAGTTGCGCTCGATGTGGCGCAGGAAGCGCAGACCGAGTCCCTTGCCTTCGCTCGCTCCCTCGATGATGCCAGGTATGTCTGCCATGACGAACGACTTGTGGTCGCGGTAGTCGACGATGCCGAGCGACGGCTCGAGCGTGGTGAACGGGTAGTTGGCAATCTTCGGGCGTGCGCTCGACACGGCTGAGAGCAATGTCGACTTGCCGGCGTTGGGCAGACCCACCAGACCTACGTCGGCGAGCAGCTTCAGCTCGAGAATGATTGTCATCTCCTCCATCGGTTCGCCCGGCTGTGCGTAGCGCGGACACTGGTTGGTGGCTGAGCGGAACTGGAAGTTGCCGAGTCCGCCTCTGCCGCCCTTGAGCAGCAGCACTTCCTGTCCGTCGTGCATCACGTCGCACACGTACTTACCCGTCTCGGCGTTGTACACCACCGTACCGCAGGGCACGTCGATGTATATGTCCTTGCCGTCCTTGCCGTGACATTTGTCGCGACCGCCGTTGCCGCCGTGCTCAGCGAAGACGTGGCGCTGAAACTTCAGGTGGAGCAGTGTCCAGTAGTTGTGGTTGCCACGCAGGTAGATGCTACCGCCGTGACCGCCGTCGCCACCGTCGGGTCCGCCGTTCGGGTTGTACTTCACGTGTCGGAGGTGCATGGAGCCTCTGCCGCCCTTGCCCGAGCGACAATATATCTTTACATAGTCTACGAAATTAGATTCTGCCATTGTCTGTATTTATGCTTTATTGATGAATAAAAGGACAACTATCAATCAATCAATCGATTGACAACTTGCAAAGTTACTGAAAATATCGCAGAATAAGGCATTGTTTGCAGATATTATTTGTTTGTGATAGATGATAGAAAACAAAAGAGGGGGTGTCAAAACTCGCGAGTAGCACGCCCCGAAGGGGCAGCACTACATAGCCCAGGGCAACGCCCTGGGTATTGAATGTACATATTGAGTAGTGCGCCCTGTAAGGGCAACACCTTAATAATTAGGCTTTTGCCCTTACAGGGCGTGGATTTAGTGTGGGGCATGTTTACCCAGGGCGCTGCCCTGGGCTATGTGATAGTTGGGCTTTCAGCCCGCATTAATTGAGTTATGACACACCCTCTTATTATTTCTTAGCTATATATCGCAGCGCATACACAAGCACGAATGCGAAGCCTGCGAGCGGTATGAAGAACGGCAGCGTGAAGTTGTCGGTAGAGTCGGCGATGATGCCCATCAAGAGAAATCCGCAACCGCCTACCGGTGTCATCATCAGTATCGACGAAGCACTCTTGGTGAGTCCGCCGAGTCCGCGCAAGGTCATGGCGAAGATTGTGGGGAACATGATAGCCTCGAAAAAGTAGTTGGCTATGAGTGCCAGCACCGATATGTCGCGACCGAGGTCGAGCAGCAGAATGGTTATGCACACCACGGTGCCGAGGGCACACACGGCGAGATACTTCTCGGCAGCGATGTTGCTCATCACAGCCGCGCCGATGAAGCGTGCCAACATGAACACGCCCAAGCCGATGGTGAGGATAGTGGAGCCTGTGGCTGCCTTCATCCAGTTCTGACCCGTCACGAAGTTGATGAAGTAGGAGTTGATGGATATCTCTGCCACCTCGTAGGCAAGCAGTGCGAGCAGTCCGAATACGAACCAGCGGTTGCGGAAGAGCATCTTCAGGTTGTGCGCGCCCTGCTTGGTGTCGCCGTCGTTCTCGTGCACTATCTCAGGCAGTTGTACGCGTGCGAAGACCACGGCTATGAGCAGCACGAATGCGCCCATGATGGTGTAAGGTATCACGGCATCGCTGCCTGCGCTGCCGTCGACACCCTGAAAGAGGAAACTGCCTACGACGAGTGTGGCGAACATGGAGCCTACGCCGTTGAACGACTGCGAGAAGTTGAGTCGTGATGTGGCTGTCTCCTTGGGTCCAAGCTCTGTAACATATGGGTTGGCAGATGTCTCGAGGAACACCAGTCCGCAACCGATGATGAACAGTGCCACAAGATAGGCGTAGAACGTGCCCAACATCGAGCAGGGGATGAACGCCAATGAGCCCAATCCGAACAGGAGGAGTCCGCTTACCACGCCACGGCGGTAGCCCTGGCGGTTAATGAACAGTCCGGCGGGGATAGCCATGAGGAAGTAACCCAGATAGGTGGTCACCTGTATGAGAGCCGACTGTGTGATACTGATGTCGAGCGCATTCTGGAAATGCTTGTTGAGCACATCGAGAATAGCGCGTGCGAAACCCCACATGAAGAAGAGTGAGGTGATGAGGATGAACGGCACAGCATACTGCTTGCTGCTCAAAGATGCTTGATTTTGTTTCATGCGTACAAAGTTACTGCAAACCGAAGACATATACAAGAATTGTAAAGATAAGAATTACAATTCTATGCTCGCATATTTTTATTGTTGAGGTGCAGCGTAACTTATTTAAAGGTAAGGAAACTTTTAAATAAATAACGATGCGTCTCGACAAAAAAAATCTGCAAGCAGTTTTTTTATGTGCAAGACTTTCAGTAACTTTGCACCTAATTATAAATATTGTACCCTATGAGCGTGATAAAAATAAAGGACAAGACCTTCAAGGTATCAATCCCTGAAGCAGAGATTCTTAAGAAAGTAAAGGTAGTAGCCGATCGTATCAACAAGGATATGGCAGACAAGAACCCGTTGTTGCTCGCCATGCTCAACGGCTCGTTCGTGTTCGCTGCCGACCTCATGCGTATGATTAATGTGCCATGCGAGATATCGTTCGTCAAGATGTCGTCGTACGAGGGCACTGCGTCTACAGGCAATGTGAAGCAGCTCATCGGCTTGAGCGAGGAGATAAAGGGCAGAACGGTAATCATCGTTGAGGACATCATCGAGTCGGGACTCACCATGCAGACGCTGCTCAATCAGCTGAAAGAGAAAGAGCCGGAGTCGGTACATATTTGCACACTGCTGCTGAAACCGGAGTGCTTGAAGGTGCCGCTCGACATAGAGTATGTAGCCATTGAGATACCTAACGACTTCATCCTCGGCTACGGACTCGACTACGACCAGCAGGCACGCAACCTGCGCGACATCTACACATTGGTGGAGTAGGAGTTGTGTATTTTGAATTTCTAAAAATAAGTCAACAAATAACATTACATAATAAAGAATTCAGATGAAAAACATCGTAATTTTCGGTGCTCCTGGTTCAGGCAAGGGCACCCAGAGCGACCTGATGATTGAGAAGTATGGCTTCAACCATATCTCTACAGGCGACGTTCTCCGTAGCGAGATTAAGAACGGAACAGAACTTGGCAAGACAGCCAAGGGCTTCATTGACAACGGACAGCTCATCCCAGACGAGTTGATGATCAACATCCTCGCAAGTGTGTATGATAGCTTCGGCAAGGAGCACAAGGGCGTAATCTTCGACGGCTTCCCACGTACTATCCCGCAGGCTGAGGCCCTGAAGAAGATGCTCGCAGAGCGCGGACACAAGGTGGCTGCCATGATTGAGCTCGACGTGCCGGAGGACGAGCTGATGACTCGTCTCGTGAAGCGCGGTCAGGAGAGCGGTCGCTCTGACGACAACGCAGAGACAATAAAGAAACGCCTTGACGTTTATCACAACCAGACCACTCCGCTCATCGAGTGGTACAAGGCTGAAGGCATTCACCACCACATCAACGGACTCGGCGAGTTGCCACGCATCTTCGGTGATATCTGCAGCGTAATCGACGCGCTCTAAATTCTCAACTCTCAATTATAAAAAATGTCCTCGAAAGTTGCAACCAACTTTCGAGGACTTTTTTTTTATTCGTTGCTTTCGATGAACACAGTATTGTCCATTTCGTCGAGCGACTTCTTCTTCTTGTTCTCCTTCGCTCCGGCTTTCAGCAGACTTTTTGCAGCGGTGATGATACTTCTGCCGCTTTCCGCTGTCGACACCTTCAGCTTCGTCATCTTCTCCATTGTGTTGTTCATGCTCGTTTCCACGTCGATGAAGCGCATACCGAAGTCCTGCACGCGCTCCACTACGACGTTCGCTGCGTCCATCATCGCCTGCTGATTGCTCAGCTGTCGCACCTGTGTCCACATCATCTCTAATACACGCAGGTTCATGTACATGGTCTGCGGACCGAGAATCATCACGCCCTCGTCGTAAGCCTCGCGCCAGAGCGTGCTGTCGTTGAGCAGCGCAAGATTCAATGCGCCCTCTATAGGCACGTACATGATGGCGAAGTTGAGGCGGTTGTATCCGTCGGGCAGATATTTCGTGTACTCCTTGCGTGCCAGTCGCTTCACCTGCGCACGCACGCTTGCCACGTGTGCTTTCAGATACTCCGACTTCTCAGGTGTGCCGTCCTCGGCGTTCATGTATCGCTCGTAGTCGGTGAGCGACATCTTCGAGTCGACCACCACGTGGCGGTTGTTCGGGAAGTGGAGGATGAAGTCGGGCACGAGTCCACGACCGTCGTCGCCCTTTGCCTGCTTGCCCGCCTTGTCGCGTAGCGTTTCCTGCGTGTCAAACTGCTCGCCCTCCTTCAGTTCGAGGTCTTCGAGCAGCTGCTTCAGCTTCAGCTCGCCGAAGTTGCCCTGCACCTTCACCTCACCCGTTAGCGCACGTGTCAGTCGGTCGGCAGTCTCGCCTAAGGCTGCGCTCTTCTCCATGTTCACCTTTATCGTGGCATCAAGGCGCGTGAGTGCTTCGCTCTGCTGCTCCTTCGACTTGTCGAAAGCTTCCTTCATACTCTTCAGACTCTGTGTCAGCGGATCGATTATCTTCGACACCTGCTCCTTGTTGCGTTCGCCCAACTCCTCCTGACGTCGCTTCAGAATTTCCTCCGATGTGGTCTGCATCTGCTCGCGGATGAGCTTCATCTGGCTCTGCATCTGCTCGCGGTTCATCTCGCGGAGTGCTTCTATCTGCTTCTCCTGCGCCTCCTTTGCTTGCTGCAGCTGTTTCTCTTGTGTCTCTTTTGCTTGCTGCAGCTGAGCCTCGTTCGTCTCCTTTGCCTGTTTGAGCTGCGCCTCGTGCGCCTCTTTCAGTTCGGCTATTTGCTTGCTGTGCGCTTCTTTCAGCTCTTCTGTTTGTTGGTTGTGCACGTCTTTCAGCTCCGATATTCTCTTGCTGTAAGAGTACACCACTACGCCAATTATGATGGCTGCTACTATTGCTATTATTATGCTTTCTATCATTGTTAAAAGTGTTGTTTTATTAATTGTCAAATGTTCAACAGCCAATTGATAGCTGATACAATCCTTATTTGTTTGCTGTCAATCTCTACGTTTCGTGTCTGTGTGAATGCTATAAGCGTAAGGTTATCGCAATGCAATGCTTTTGAGGCTTTCACGAGCGAACTTGTCTCTCTATTGAATGTCTTATCGCTGTCTATGTCGTATGCCACCTGAATAAGCTCCACTGCTTTGTCCTGATTGCATACTACGAAGTCAACCTCTTTTGATCGTGGAGAGGCTTTATAGTAGTATATGTCGAGGAAGTCGTTGCTGCATCTGCGTAGTAGTTCTGTATATATCACGTTTTCCAATCGCCAACCGATGTTCTCGGCTGCAAACGAGTTCTCTCTGTTGTTCTGAAGTCCCGGGTCGACGATGTATGCTTTTGCGTTTCTTATCCTTTCCTTACTCTTGAACGAGTGTTTGCAGAGTAGTTGTATAAGGAATGCCTGTCGTAGGTAGTCGACATACTTCTTTATCGTCATATCTGTTGTGCCCAGGAGTATTGCAATATTACCATAGTTCACCTCCTGGCAGGCGTTATTTATCAGATGATTGGCTATCTTACGTAGCACGTCCACATTGCGTATTTTGAAACGTTGCTGTATGTCTTTCGTCACAATAGCCTCCAGAAGACTCTGTACATATCCGCGTTTGTTGCGTATGTTCTGTAGTTCAGGAAAACCGCCATTCGTTATATACTCCATGAAGGCACGCTTCGTCTCTGCCTTCACTTTAGTAGTCAAGCCGTTTGTCTGTATATTATGGTATTCGCAGTATTCGCGGAACGAGAAAGGGAAGAGGTGTATTTCGTTGTATCTGCCAGTGAGATGCGTCGCCAATTCGCCGCTCAAGAGTTTTGCGTTGCTACCCGTAACAACAACGTGCAGATTGGTGCGAAGTAGTCGGTTTACAAACAGATGCCAGCCGTCTACATCTTGTATTTCGTCGAGGAATATATATTTTATGTCAACACCATATATCTGATAGATGCACGAGAGCACCGTGTTCAAGTCCTCCACTTGCATATTAGCCAAGCGGTCGTCGTCGAAGTTGGCGTAGCCATACTTTACGTTGTGCTCCAACAGTATCTTGTGGCAAAGCGTAGACTTTCCGCTTCGTCTTACTCCGATAACCACTTGGGCAAGTGGACTGTCAAACTCGAATAGCTGTTCTTCGCGGCGCTTCACCCACTTCTCGGGATGATAGCCTTCAACATATTCCTTTTGCTCAGCCAATACCTGTATTATGGTTTTCTCTTCTATCATATGTACAGCTTTTTATAATCGATTTATAGATTGTGCTGCAAATATACATAATTTAATTGATTTATAGTGTTTTACGCTGTCTTTATTTTGTTAAAATGCACAAAACGAGTACTTTTACTTTGCTAAAATGCACAAAATAAATGCTTTTACTTTGCTAAAATGTACAAAGCGAGTACTTGTACTTTGCTAAAATGCATAGTATTTTCGGTTGTGTGGACTTGCTGTTGGGGAAAGAAAAGCCCGAAGTCATAGTTTTATGTGGACTTCGGGCTGGTTGGTGAGGTGTTGAGATGGTGTTACAGGAAGGCGATAGTCAGACCAGCCATCACGATGCTCACCATCGACATGAGCTTGATGAGGATGTTCAGCGAAGGTCCTGAGGTGTCCTTGAACGGGTCGCCCACGGTGTCGCCCACGATAGTCGCTTTGTGGTTTTCGCTGCCCTTACCTCCGAAGTTGTCCTCTTCAATCATCTTCTTCGCGTTGTCCCACGCTCCGCCCGAGTTGGACATGAACACTGCGAGGGTGAAGCCTGCCGCCAAGCCGCCCGTGAGCAGACCGAGCACTCCAGCCACGCCGAGCACCAAGCCTACAACGATAGGTATGATGATGGCAAGCAGCGACGGGATGAGCATCTCGCGCTGTGCGCTGCGTGTGCTTATCTCCACGCAACGGCCGTAGTCGGGTGTCGCTTTGCCTTCGAGTATGCCCTTTATCTCGCGGAACTGACGGCGCACTTCCTGCACCATCGACTCAGCAGCGCGACCTACTGCGTCCATCGTTAGTCCGCAGAACAGGAAGGCAGCCATGGCTCCGAGGAATGCTCCTACGAGCACCTTCGGATTGATGAGGTTCACCTGGAAGAACTCGATGAAGTCGATAGTGGTGGCGTTGGTCGGGTCGAAGAGGTTGCCTGCTGCGTCAAAGTATTGCTTGCCGTTATCCACGGCGCGTACCATGGCTATTTTTATCTCCTCAATGTAAGAGGCGAGGAGGGCTAAAGCCGTGAGTGCAGCCGAGCCGATAGCGAACCCCTTGCCCGTAGCTGCGGTGGTGTTGCCTAAGGCGTCGAGCGCATCTGTGCGTTCGCGTATCTCCTTGCCCAGTCCGCTCATCTCCGCATTGCCGCCGGCGTTGTCGGCGATTGGTCCATAGGCATCGGTGGCGAGAGTGATGCCGAGCGTCGAGAGCATACCCACGGCAGCGATGCCGATGCCGTAAAGACCGATGCTGATCGACTTCGCTGAGAGCGACATATCGAAGCCGTTGGCGCAGAGGTAGCTGAGCATGATGGCTACGGAGATGGTCACGACGGGTATCATCGTCGATATCATGCCCGTTCCGATGCCTTTTATGATAACCGTTGCAGGACCAGTCTGCGAAGCCTCCGCAATCTTCTGCGTCGGTGCGTAGCTATGCGAGGTGTAGTATTCGGTGGCTTGACCGATGACCACGCCTGACACTAAGCCGCTGATGACGGAGAAGGAGAGTCCGAGCCAGTTCTCGATGCCGAGCAGATATAATATAATAAAGGTGGCAACGGCGATGAGTGCTGCGCTGACGTTGGTGCCGATGCCGAGCGAGTGGAGCAGTTCCTTCATCGTTGCGCCCTCCTTGGTGCGCACGAGGAAGATGCCGATGAGCGAGAGGAAGATGCCGATAGCCGCAATCACCATTGGTGCGATGACGGCACGCAACTGCATGTCTGCGTTCATGGCGAACGCCGTTGCGCCGAGGGCAGCCGTTGAGAGTATCGATCCGCAGTAGCTCTCGTAGAGGTCGGCGCCCATGCCAGCCACGTCGCCCACGTTGTCGCCCACGTTGTCGGCGATGGTGGCAGGGTTTCGCGGGTCGTCCTCGGGTATGTTCGCCTCCACTTTACCCACAAGGTCGGCTCCCACGTCGGCAGCCTTTGTGTATATGCCACCGCCTACGCGAGCGAAGAGAGCCTGCGTCGAAGCACCCATGCCGAAGGTGAGCATAGTGGTGGTGATGGTGACGAGGGCAGTAGCCTCTCCGTCGTAGAAGGCGTTGAGAGCGACGAACCAGATGGCGATGTCGAGCAGTCCGAGACCCACGACGACGAGTCCCATCACCGCACCGCTACGGAAGGCTATCTTCAAGCCCTTGTCGAGTCCGGTGCGTGCGCCGTTGGCAGTGCGTGCGGAAGCGTAGGTGGCGGTCTTCATGCCGAAGAAGCCTGCCAAGCCGGAGAACAGACCGCCGGTGAGGAAGGCGAACGGCACCCACGGGTTCTGCACCTTCAGCACGTAAGCCATGAACGAGAAGACGATGGCGAGCACTACGAACACCATTGTCACAACCTTATATTGCTGCTTGAGGTAAGCCATTGCGCCTTTGCGTACATGCTCGGCAATCTCTTTCATTCGGTCTGTTCCTTCGTCCTCCTTCATCATCGAACGGAAGAAGAACCATGCCATTCCCAATGCTACAACACTGGCTATTGGGATCAGCCAAAATACTGAGGGGATGTTGTTCATAACGTTTTATTTATTAGGTTGATAATGGATATTAGTGGTTGGTCGTTGCATAACGATTGCGCATCGTTGCTTTACGGTTGTTATTTCTGTAAAAGATTTTGCAAATATATGAAATAAAACAACACGAATGGGAGAAATGCAGAGTTTTTTGTTAAAAATATTCTGCTATGTATATAAAAATAAAAGGAGGGTGAGTCAAAACTCAATTAATGCGGGCTGAAAGCCCAATAATCACATAGCCCAGGGCAGCGCCCTGGGTATTGAGTGTATATATTGAGTAGTGCGCCCTGTAAGGGCAACACCTTAATAATTAGGCTTTTGCCCTTACAGGGCGTAGGGGTCGTGTGGGTTCCTTTTACCCAGGGCGCTGCCCTGGGCTATGTGCTTCTGCCCCTTCGGGGCGTGCTATTTATGAGTTTTGACACACCACCATTAACAACAGAAATACAAATCATTACAACTATTTGCAATGGCTACGGCAGGAACTGAAAGTCAGCGGCGCGTAGCGGAAAGCTAATGCCGTAGCCTCCTATGATTAGCATTAAGAGCTATTTGATTTGCAATAATCTTAGAGAATGAATTTGTAGACGTGTGTCTGCTTGCCTGCTTCTATGCGCAGCACGTACACGCCGGGGGTGAGGTGTGATGTTGAGATGGTGAGGTGGTGAGGTGGTGTGATGGTGAGATGTTGAGATGGTGAGATGGTGAGACGGTGAGATGTTGAGGTGGTGATCAGCTCGCCGCTCACGTTGTAGAGGCTTACGCTCTTGATGTCTTCGCCGGTGACAACAATCTGCGAGCCCTCGCGACTCACGCTTACGGTAGGAGTCGCAGCCGACCCGATGCCGGTGGCCACGTCGTTGGTGAGTGTGAGCAGGTCGCCCTCGCGCTTGATGTATGTTGCTGGTGCGTCTGCCACCTTCAGCTCCATGTCTTCGCCGTTCTTCGCGCCCATCATCACCACCTTATATATATGTCCGTCCTCGAACGGCACACTGCTCTTGCGCAGCCAGTAGCTGTAGAGCGGAATGTCGAAGGCAGAAGACACGGTTACGTCGTCGTCGATGCCGTTGACAGCCACCGTCTCGCAGAGCTCCACGTCCTCGCACATCATCTTCACGTGACCCTCGTACGAGAGTTTCTCGTTGGTGCGCAGCAGTACGCCGATTTTAAAGAGCGAAGTCTGCGACATGTCGAGTACGCCCGACTCCACCTTCTGCTCCGAGTTGTCGCTGAAGAACACCTCCACCTTTGCCATGAGCGGCTTCTCCTCAGCCTTCACTACTTCGATGTAAGCTGCATCCTTGTCGTGTATGTTGTTGATAGGGTAGAAGTCGGTCTCCTCCTTGTCGCGTGTCGCCTCGAGCTTCACCTCGTAGCGTGCCGGGGCGAGGTCGGTGGGTATCGAGAGTTTAACGGGTATCTCCATCTCGGTGAAGCCCTCAATCTCCGTCAGCTGGTCGACACGTGTGTTCAGCACCACCTGCTTAGCCTCGTCGAGTAGCTGCACGCGCAGATAGCAGTCGCGTGGCACGCCGTTGAGGTTCTTCAGGTTGAAGTAGGCGTATATGGTTTCGCCCTGCTCCGCTCTGGCAGAGAGGCGTGGCTGGTTCATGAGCTGGAAGACGACATCCTCCGTAGAGCAGGTCTCGGAGATGCGTCCCTTGCCGTCGGTGAGCTCCACCTCGATTGTCGGAGCCTTCTTCATGCGCAGGAAGTCGCCCCATGTTCCGTCTTCGCTGATAGCTGCGCATACGGGCACGAGGCGGTAGTAGCCGTTGGGAAGGGCGTCGAAGCTGACCTTTGTAGAGAGTGTGTGCACCATGAGGTTGTCGGTGCCCATGCTGCCACCGTAGTCGCCGAAGATGCGCTGCGTAAATCCGCCTGTGGCGTGGTCGTCCGAGTAAGCCACGCTTTTGAAGTTGCCCTCAGCGTCGTATATAGCCACGCCCACGTCGCCCTTGAACGCCTTGCCCTTGTTCACGAACGAGGTCATCTCTATGGTCTGCTTCTTGTGTGCGTCGAACGCCTTGTCTGCGGCATCCTTCATCGTGAACGTGCCGCCCTCGTTGAACATCAGCTGCGGCATGTTCTCCATCAGTCCGGGGTCTATAGCCGGATATTTGCCGTTGTTCGGGTGGGCGAGTATGGCTGTGATGGCGCGGTTGAACGCGAGCGGTTTGTTGCCGAACTCGTCGCCTGTCTCCTGCAGGCTGAGGTTGGTGAGCGAGAAGTAGGCGTCGCCTCCGCCGTCCCATCCGAAGTTCATGTGGAAGAGTCCGTTCTCGTCGAAGCCGTCGGTGACCCAGGCGTGGCCTGAGCTTGAGCCGGCAGGGCGGCCCTCCAGGTAGACGGGGCAGCCGCCCAGCAGTTCCTCGCGCAGTATCTCTGAGAAGCGTGTTGCGCCCTCCATCGCCTTCGTCACGTAAGCCGCCGTGTAGTCGAAGTGCTTCTGCAGGGCGTTGTATGCGTTCACGCCCTGTGTGCCGCTGAGTGCGGGGGTGTACTGCATGAACGATGCGACGCCGAAGTCTCTCATGAGCAGAGCCACGGCTGCTCGCTGCTCCTTCGTGGGCTGCACGGGATAACGGTAGTCATCGAGCATGTTCGCCCAGTCGTAGTGCGACTGAGAGAAGTCGACGTACACGTCGTCGTCATAGGCAGCGACCTTGTAGCCGTTCTCGCCCTTGCCCTGTGCCGGCCAGCGGTGGTAGCGCATTATCTGCGCCATAGCCGTAGCCACGCAGCCGGTGTAGGGATAGCCGCAGAGCTCGTTGTACGGCTCGGACTGTCCCCACTTGCTCTTGAGCAGGGGTGTGACGGTCTTGGTGAACAGGCCGGTGCGTGCAGGAGCGTGTGTCGCAACTGTTCCCTCCTTCAGTGCCTGGTAGCCCTGCCTGTAGCCTTCGAGCAACAACCTGACGCAGGGGTTAGCGTTGAGCGTGTCGAGGGTGTGCTCTTTGCTGTATGCGAGCACTTCGCCCATAGCGTCGTCGCCCGCAACGATCACGAAGCCGCGACCGTCGGCAGCGTTGAAGAGAAAATATGGTGAGGGGGTGAGATGTTGAGATGTTGAGGTGTTAGCCGGGGCTTTCAGAGCGTTGTCGTGTGGGAGTGTGATGTACTTTTTTGCGATCTGCGCCGCCTTTTGCGGGCTGATGTTTTTAGCATGAGCGGTTTGCGTGAGGGTAGCAAACAGGCACATGATTACCGATAATACGGTGCTGATTTGTTTCGGATTATGTTTCCTTTTCATTAGTAATGTTATTGTTGTTGTATGAGGGTGCAAAGTTACTGACTCTTTTTCAAACGGATATGCGTTTGAGCAGTAATAATTGTTAAACACCATATACGGATACGTTTTTTTTGCGTATCTTTGCAGAAGATAGGCTGCACCTCAGCATAACACTCAAGCAAGCTTGATGTTCTGCCTTCGGTTTGCACTATCTTTGCAGCAGTGTCTTTGTTGATACGTACATACAAAAATTATATACTATGCTATATTTGTTACAGTTTGCATGTCTGATATTAATGCTTATCAGCGCATTCTTCATTGCCGTCACGCGTATTCACGTAAGATGGACAAATCGGCGGTACGAGTATTCGCGCTGGATGATATCCTCGGCGTTGCTTTTGATGGCAGCACACTTCTTCCTGCAGATGCACTATGGTTTCCGCGCCACGAGCACATACTTAGGTGCTGTTATTAACATACTGGTTTATCAGCCTTGTTTTACGCTTTTCGCGATGGCTATCTACAACGTTGAGGCTACCCACACCAAGCGCCGTAAGATGAACCTTATCTGCGCCGCCGTATACGCCGCCATGCTTGCCGCCTTCGCTGTGGGCTACAGCTTTAGCGGTTCCCTGAACATTGGCGCATGGCTTTACGTGATGCTTGCTCTCTTTTTGGGCAATATTGTCTACTGCATATACATGATAATAATAGAGATGAACAAGCGGAAGAAACTCCTTGAGACGATGACAGCCACCGACATGCGCCCTTTCACGCGATATGCTTATGCCTGCCTTACGCTGCTCTTTATCACAGCCACCAGCATCCCGTTTGCCATCCTTTCCACTAAGTCGCTATATATAATAGGTCCCTTCGGACTCGTAGCCACGCTCTTCTTCATCGTCAATTTTGTGGCGCTCGGCTTCAATTATGTTCCAACTGAAGAACTGTTGGATAAGGAAAGAGGTAACAATCTGACCGCCGATGCTGTCAACGCTGAGAGCGAGGAAGAGTCTGTCAAGTGTGACGTGCAGCAGTCTGCGCCTGAGACCGGCAGTGAGCAAACCTCCAAACAGCTACCTACCTCACGAATTGCCTTCATCCGGTCTGCCCTCGACCATTGGTGTGCCGACTTAGGCTATAAGGACTGCACAGTCAATATGCTGACATTGTCAAATTTGCTCGAAATCAACAAAACCGAGCTGTCGCAATACTTCAGCCAGTGTCAGAACACAACGTTCCGAATCTGGCTTAGCGAGATACGCTTCAATGCTGCCAAAAAGATGATGATGGAAAATCCTGACTTCAGCAACGACATCATCTCCTCCGAATGTGGCTTCTCCTCACGCTCCTATCTCTACAGAGTGTTTAAGGAGAAAGAGGGATGCACGCCTATCGCCTGGCGAGACAAGCAAGCATGATAGCCCGTTAAGATACACACTGTTAAGGTGTCTACTTCCTACGAAGTGGACACCTTTTTTGTTGGAAGTAGACACAGCGACGCAGCAATCAGACACTTAATTTTAATAAAAAAGTCTAATTTTGTAATGTGAAACGAAATCACATAATATAAATTAATCAATAACTCTAAAACATCATTAAAATGAAAAGAAGAAGACTTCAGCAACCTCCTCCTTATCTGGACAGGCGGTTTGCAGGCAATTCTGTTTCTACGCGGCGTTCCATGCGAACGTCTGCAGGAAGATTCATGCAGTTCTTCCTTTGTGTCGTGATGCTGATGGCGTTCTCAGTGCAGAAGGCGTCGGCAGACGATTGGAACAATGCTTGGATTAAGCAACGGTTCAATCCGGTTAATGCTACTCTTGAACTTGATATCCGCGTATATCAAGATTGGGGTGGCAGCGGTAATGGTCATTGCGGATTCTGCCGCGATGATGGTTATCTCACTGTTAATGTAGCAGGTAAGGAAATCAAACTTAGAGGACCCAAAAATGAATGGACGAGTCTTGAGGTTGGTGGCGACCAAGTTACCGGAATCGATTACAAGTATGTTCAATGGCTGGGCAAATTGACAGATCCGACCAATGGTAAGAAAGCATATTATTTAAGACTTATCATTCCTTTGAAGCAAGTCAATTCGAGCGAGAGCGTTACATACACTGGTAAATGGTGGCGTAGAGGACGCGACGATAATAATGTTACCCATACGGTTAACATAAAAACAAATTATGGTTGTACGAAAACCGTGATAACCGGTGGCAGATATTACGTGTTGAACCGTACTCCTGGATATATCATCTTTTTTAAGAAAGACGGAAAGGCTTCCGACTATTCCATTGATAGCTACGGTTCTTTCGTCTTATGTAACTCGGCGGGAGAGGAAATAAGCGGAATAGGTTCGGTCAGTGCAAGCAATACAAGCGGTTCGTTCTTCGTTCCGACTGACAAGATGAGCCTTGACAACTTCTCCGACTATAAGGTGAAGCAGAAGTATACGCCAAGCTATAACAAACAGGTGACATACTCTACGCTCAGTGACAGCCACACGCGCCCTGCCTATCCGCAGGTGAAGGAAATCAGCGCCGACTATAATCAGGTGACGCGCAAGGCGAAGGTGAACTGGAATCTCAGTGCGGCTCCGACGCAGAACTGCATTGAGGACAATATGGTGCTCACAATCAAGAGTACGGACAAGGCTACAAATGCTGTGGAGACAACCACACAGAATATCCAGTATATGGCTGGTAAGACAGCATACAGCTATGAGTTTGACGTACCTTTAGGCAAGAGCCTGAATTATAAATTCAGCATTAAGCGTTCGCATACAGGCAACTCAGATGTATGGAACAACGCTTTCAGCAAGCATACTTCTCTATCGGCTTCTGCAAAGCACAGCAATGTTACAGCAGGTTCTGTACATGCCGTGCTGGACGAGGAAGCCAAGACTGCCACTATCACTTGGCAGACAGAGGGCGACATCTGGAGTTCGGGCACCAAAGCGGTGATTACACGTATCAACGTAACAACCAACACTACCGACAACATCGAACTGTCGAAGGAAGAATTCCTCAGCGGCAAGTATGTTGACGACATGATAATGGTGTGCAACGAATATCGTTACCGCCTCACGGTGAAGCCTACCGAGGCTTACGGCACACTACCTACAGTGGCTGCGCCTGAGTCAGTCATGCCCACAAGCATAGGCAATCTTGTTGCGTTCACAGCCGGCAAGGGCTACTACTCTGACCGCGTTGAACTGGCGTGGAGCAGCAAAGGCAACTTTGAGCGCTTCGTAATCAACCGCAAGGAGCATGGCGCTCCCGATGCAGACTATAAGCAGATAGCCGTTACCGAGGGCAACGAGGCTCAGAACGACTACTACTACAACGACGTTAATGCTATACCTGGCATCGTATACGATTATCGCATACGCGGACAGGTGATGTGTTCGGGCAAACTGATTGAGAGCGACGAGAAACTTACTGACGTTGGTTTCCGCACACCGACGGGTGACATCTACGGACGCGTGACGTTCGAGAGCGGCCAGGCTGTGTCGGGCGCAAAGGTTAGCGCTGAGCCTACGGAAGGTTCGGGCGTTCCGGGCAAGTCGTACGTGTTCAGCGGAGCGTCTAATCTTACCGTCGACAACGACCAGCTTCTGAATGACGCCACGCAAGCAGTTACGCTTCAGGCATGGGTGAGAGCAGCCAAGGAAGGCACCATCATCGAGAAACCGGGCATGTACAAGTTGGCGTATAACGGCAAGAAGATTGAGTTCACGGCTGGCACTCAGACGCTGAAGACTCCGAAGAAGCTCAGCGACTACGTTTCTTCTGACCAGTTCGTGCATCTCTCAGCCGTGGCAAACGACACACACCTTTATATATATGTAAACGGACTGGTTGTGGCAGAAGCCGAGCGTACGGCTCAGATTACGGGCAATAACAATAAGGTGGTGATGGGCGAAGGCTTCGAAGGAGCCATAGACGAGGTGCGTCTGTGGAACAAGGCGCTCAATGCTGACACCATCGCAAGCGACTACAACCGCTACCTCGTAGGTAATGAGGACGGTCTGCAGGCTTACTACACCTTCGACTATTCGGTTGACGACGCCTTCTACGACATCTCGTACAAGGGCACTAAGTACAACATGAACCATGGTGTGGCTACGAATGTTACGACCAGTTCGAAAGACATTCCTACTTTCGCACAGCTCGGCTACAGCAGCTACACAGCTACAGACGGTTCTTATCAGATTCGTTCGCTGCCCTACACCGGCAACGGAACTACGTATATGATTGTGCCGACACTCGGCATACATCAGTTTGCATCGGCAAAGGAGCTGCGCCTCATCAACTCGCAGGCACAGAGCCACACCGTGAACTTCACGGACAAGTCGTCGTTCAAGATTTCGGGTAAGGTGATGTACAAGGGTGGCAACGTGCCCGTTGAGGGAGTGTCGTTCGCCGTGGACGGAGTCACCGTTATGGACGGCAAGAGCAACATCGTGAAGACCGACGCTCACGGACAGTTCACCATAAGCGTACCCGTAGGACAGCACGAGGTGAAGGCTGTGCTTGCCAACCATACGTTTGAGAACGGCGGCAAGCTGACCAACAGCGACGGCACCGACCGCAACTATCAGGACGACGACAACGGATTCGAAATCTTTGACGTTACAACCGTACGTTACATCGGACGTGTTGCCGGCGGCACCAAGCAGGAAGCGTTCCCCGTGGGCCACTCGCTTTCGAAGAACAACCTCGCTGACGACGTACGCATCGAGCTTACATATCAGAACGATGCCTACCAAATGACCGCCACTAAGCACGAGGAAACCCTCAACCACTTCAAGGGTGTATATGCCAAGAAGCAGTACGACAACCGCGTGGTGTACGAGGGCAACAAGATTACGATTTATCCTAATGCCGAGACGGGTGAGTTCTTTGCCGACCTCATTCCTGAGAAGTATAAGATTAATGTAGTGGTGCCCGGCCATGACAACATCCCGGGCAGTGGCGAAGACCTCAACTTGAGCAACGAGTTTGCAAAGCAGAGCGAGGTGAATGCTTATGTCGACTCTATCTCTACGCAGGGCAAGTTTGTCAATTGCAGTGACACCGTATATTACAACAAGAAGCAGCAGTTCATCAAGCGCTACACTCCGTCAATCATCGTGAAGGAGAAGGTGAAGGGTAAGCTTCAGGACTTCTTCGGAAAGGAAGAACTCAGCATTGCTACCCTCGACCAGACAAAGACCATAAAGGTAAAGACTTACAATCCTGACAATGCTGCACAGCCTTACACACTCGGCGTGCCGGTGTATGAGCAGGGACAATACGTCACTTATCACATCACCACAGCTGAGGTGTACGAATATAAGGATAAGGACGGCAGACGTAAGGATGGCGTTAAGGAAGACATCGTGCCAACGCCTGAGGCTAAGCTGTCATTCAGTAGAGGCGACATTGCGTACGGAACACAAGAAGACATCACTACCGACGAGAAGGGTGAGGCAGAATGGACATTCCAGGTGAACAATCCGGAAATGACCTCGGCTCTGCGCTCTGCCGCTATGGATATGACCTACAGCGAAAACAGCGAAAGCACATCTTCTACAACAATCAACTGGAAGGGTGGCTTTGACGGCAAGGGCAACACTAAGGCTATCGTAATTGGTGCAAAGACTTTAGGTTCGGACTTCGTTACAAACGGACCGGACAAGGTGCTCTTCGTGCTGCGCGACCCGCCGGGAAGCAACTCGTATGCTTATCTTGAGAAGGGCGTGACAGTTACTTCTACAAGTACGTATGAGGGAAATGTTACTAACGAGGGAGTATTGAACAACGAGGCAAAGGTTGGTGCCAAGGTCATCACCTTCACCGGTCTTGGTGCCGGAGTGGTGAACGAGAACGATGTGAAGAACGAATTCTCATTCGGCGCTTCTCACAGTGAGACAATCGGTGGTACTGACTCTGACACTAAGACGATGACCACTACCACACGCTTCGAGACAAGTAGCGACCCACAGTATGTGGGAAGCGACGGCGACCTCTTCGTAGGCTATTCTACTAATATCGGCGTGGGCAAGACCGAAAACATCGCCGTTACTACACGTGAGATGTATCTCGCCAATCCTTCAGAATACGAACTGTTCGGCAGTGTTACTCCTGAAAGCAACGAGTATCTGCTTGTGAAGACTACTGGTCTGGGACTTTCGCAGAAGTATGGCACTATGTTCACCTATCCGCAGGTACACATAGAGCAGGTGCTGTTGCCTAAACTTGAGGATGTACGCAACAAGTTGCTGCATCAGCAGGCTGAAGGTGTAGACTTCCAGGCTATGGCTAACAACACCAAGAAGCCTGTTTACGTTTCTAAGCTTGCTGTAGACGATCCTAACTTCGGCAAGAGCAACAACGACAAGGTGTTTAAGGGTGCTAATGCCAACACCCCGACAGACGGACCGAGTTACAAGATTTACGCTCCTGCAGGACAGCCGTTGAAGGAGGATACTATCATGTTCCTCAATCAGTCGATTGACAACTGGAAGATGCAGCTTCGCAATAACGAGGAGCAGAAGGTTAAGGCAGAACTCATGCAGAATCACTCGTTCCAGGGCGGTGCTTCTTATGAATACTCTGAGGAGTATGAGGTTGGACGTTCGGAGACTCAGCGCTTCTCTATCTTGATTGGCGCTCAGTTCACCAACAACTTCGGATGGACACTCAATGGCACTGGTATGGTGCTCACTGTAGACGAGAGCTTTACCACTGAACACGGCGGCGAGTTCTCAACCGAGGAGACGGCACGCCACTGTAAGGGTTATGTGCTTGCGGAGGAAGGCTCCGACTACCTCTCTGTAGACGTTTGCCGCGAGGCTGGATATAAGGATGGCGACCAGTACGTCAAGTACAAGGATATGAAGAATGAGGAGGGACAGACTTTCTCTACGTTCATCTTCAAGACCCGTGGCGGTGCGACGTCGTGTCCTTACGAGGGCGAATACAAGACGAAGTATTACGAGCCGGGACAGCACGTGATAGATGAGGCAACGGTTCAGATGGAGGTGCCGGAGATAACGGTGGAGAAGGACTTCGTAGAGAATGTTCCTTCGGGCAAGTCGGCTTACTTCACGCTGTATCTGCGCAACGACTCGGAGTCGCAGGACGACAACTGGTATAACCTCGTAATCGACGACGGCAGCAATCCGAACGGAGCGCAGCTGCTCATGGACGGCGCGCCGATCGGCAACGGCAGGGCACTGCTCGTGCCGGCAGGGGGTACGCTGACGAAGACGTTAGAGGTGCGCAAGGGTTCGGTGATGAACTATGACAACCTCAGACTGATGCTGCAGTCGCAGTGTCAGTGTGACCCGACCGACTTCCAGGGCGACATCTACGACGACGTGACGTTCAGCGTACACTTCACGCCCTCGGCTACGGACGTGAAGCTGAAGAAGCCGACGGACAACTGGACGTACAACACGAAGTTGCCTACGGCGGAGGTGAACGGTGTGCAGAAGCATTACATGGACGTGGTGATTGACGGCTTCGACGTGAACTATGACAATTTCCACCGCATCATGCTGCAGTACAAGCCGTCGTCGGGCAGCGACAACGACTGGACGACGCTCATGAGCTACTACGACGACGAGACGCTCTATGACCAGGCGGTGAAGAACGGCATGAACGCGGAGATGATTAAGGCGGCGGACGCGGGCACGATAAAGTATCGCTGGTTCATGGACGACCAGCAGGATCAGCGTTACGACCTGCGCACGGTGGGTACGAGCATGATAAACAATGAGGAGGTGTATAACTATTCTGCCGTGCACACGGGCATAAAGGATATGTACAACCCGCGCCTCTTCGGCAGCGCACAGCCGGCGAACGGCGTGCTGACGGTGAACGACGAGGTGATGCTCAGGTTCAACGAGCCGATAGCGGACGGTCTGCTGACAGACAACAACTTCTCGGTGACGGGCGTACGCAACGGCGCACAGACCGACCACAGCGTGAGCGTGCGTCTGGACGGCAAGAACGACGTGCTCGTGTCGGAATTCCAGCGCAACTGGAGCGGCAAGAACCTGACCATAGAGATGTGGACCCTCGCCGACAAGGCACAGGACGCCGTGCTCTTCAGCCAGGGCAACGCCAACAGCGCGATAGAGCTTGCGACGACGAGCGACAACCGCTTGAAGGTGAAGGTGGCTGAGAAGACCATCGTCAGCGACAAGGCGTTCGACTACGAGCAGGGCACATGGGCACACGTGGCTCTCGTATATAACAATGAGGGCAACGTGTCGGCTTACTATAACTACGAGCAGCTTATCAGCGCGGCTGAGGTGGGCGAGTACAACGGCGAGGGTGCTTACGTGTTCGGAGCCAGCGTGGACGGAAGCGGACACTTCGCAGGCAGGATGCACGGGGCACGCATCTGGGACAAGGTGATGACACCGGCACGTCTGCAGACCAACTCGCTGACGATGCTCTCCGGAGCCGAAAGCAATCTCATCGCTTACTATCCGATGGCGGAGGCTAAGGGCAACGTGCTTGCCGACAAGGCACACGGCGCTAACCTCGAGATGAGAGGCGGCGAATGGGCTAACCCGGAGGGTCGCGCAGCGGCGTTCAACGGCAAGGACCAGTACGTGAAGCTCTCTTCGGGCAGTTCGTGTGTGGTAGACAACAGCATGGACTACACCATAGAGACATGGTTCAAGGCTGACGAGGCTCAGCAGACGGCCACCATCATCTCCAACGGACGTGGCGACGGTGAGGAAATGGGCGGTTCGCTCAATCTCTTCGCTCTCAATCTGGAGGAGGGTAGACTGGTATTTCATAACAATGGTGTGCGTGTGGCATGTGACGGCAGCTTCGCAGACAACGACTGGCACCACGTGGCTGTGGCTGTGAACCGCACGAGCGGACGCGGTCAGATCTATGTGGACGGCAAGCTGAACACTTACTTCGAGGCAGCTGACCTCGGTGGCATAGCAGCGGCTTACATACATCTCGGCGCTCGTGTATGGACACCGGCGGACAACCTGCAGCAGGAGAAGGCAGACAACTTCTTCAAGGGCGAGATTGACGAGGTGCGTGTATGGAATCTCTACAAGAGCGAGACGCTCGTGGAGAACGGCAACAGCAACCGACTCGACGGAGCGGAGAAGGGACTCCTGGCTTACTATCCGTTCGAGACATACACGGAATGGCAGGGCGTGAAGGAACTGCAGTTCTCGCTTATGGACCAGAAGCAGCAGGCCGACCCGACGCAGCAGGTGGCTGACGCAGTGGTGGTAGGCGGCGACGTCGAGACCAAGACCTCTGCACCCGTCAAGGCTAAAGGTCCGGAGAGCAAGCTGCTCTACGACTTCGTAGTGAACAACGACGCACTCATCATCAATCTGAAGGAGCCTTACGAGCGTATAGAGAAGACTATCGTGAAGTTCACGGTGGACGGCGTGCGCGACAAGAACGGCAACGAGATACTCTCGCCGATAACATGGAGCGCATTCATCGACCGCAACCAGCTGAAGTGGAGCGACCGGGCTCTCACCGTAGTGAAGAAGCTCAACGAGGAGAAGACGCTCAAGGTGAAGGCACTCAACAAGGGTGGTTCGATAGAGCACTTCACCATAGAGAACCTTCCTTCATGGCTGGAGGCAGAACCCGCAAGCGGCACTATCGACCCGACAGCGTCTGAGGACATCCTTCTGACCATCGACCCGAGTCTGAACATCGGTACGTACGACGAGACTCTTTATCTGCGTGGCGACAACAACGTGGTGGAGGCTCTGCAGCTCACCGTTAAGGTGGAAGGCGAGAAGCCAGAGTGGACGGTCAATCCGGCTGACTTCAAGTATAATATGTCTGTCTTCGGCAAGCTGTATATTAATAAGGTGTACTCTTCCGACGACGAGGATATGCTCGCTGCGTTCAGCGGCGGAAAGTGCGTAGGCGTATGCAATAACCGCTACTACAAGCAGAACGATATGTATTACGCCATGCTCACGGTATACTCTAACGATGTCAATGGCTCCGACCTTGAGTTCCGCATCTGGGACGCAAGCACAGGACAGACTTACATCGCACAGAGCGAGAAGCCTATAAGCTTCGAGAACAACGCCGTAGTGGGCAGCCCGTCACAGCCAGTGCTGTTCACAGCAAAGGACTATCGAGTGCAGAACATCACGCTGAACGAGGGATGGACGTGGATATCGACAAACATCGCATCCGGCAAGCTCTCTGACCTCAACAAGCTGCTTGCCGACGGCAAGTGGACATCAGACGACCAGGTGAAGAGCGAGCAGTACGGCTTCGCATCATGGACAAAGCGCAACGGATGGGTGGGACAGCTCACCGAAATTGACAATGACCAGATGTATCTCGTACACAGTTCGCAGCCGCAGAGCCTGCATATCTCAGGACCGGCGGTTGACCCGACATCGCACAAGCTCACTATCCGTGGAGCCAAGGAGGACGGCACACCGCGCTGGAACTACATCTCGTATCTGCCTTCGGACAACTTCACGCTGAAGGAGGCTCTCGCCGGCTACGACGCTAAGGAGGGCGACATCGTGAAGTCGCAGACACAGATGGCGATGTACAGCGGCAATCTGGGATGGATCGGTAGTCTTACATACATGGAGAATGGCAAGGGCTATATGCTCCAACGCCAGTCGCAGGACGACGCTCAGCTGCAGTATCCGTCGAAGACTTCCGTAGGACGCAAGGCTAAGGCTGCGATGGCAGCTGCCAAGAACGCTGACGGCACAAACGCTTACTTCCCGTATTCAGCCAATATGACGGCTGTTGTAGAAGTAGAGGGCGTAGAGCTGCAGCAGGGCGACCGCCTCGTAAGCTACGTAGCAGGCGAGCCGCGCGGCTATGCTGAGGGTATAACCCTGCCCGACGGCAGAACCATCTTCATGCTCGCCGTGGGTGGCGACAAGCCAGAGGCTGTGGACGTGACGATAGAGCGCGGCGGCAACATCATCGCCAAGGCACCGAGCGTCATCAGCTATGCTGCCAACAGCAATGTCGGCACCATCAACGAGCCGATGCACATCAGCTTCCTCGGCACAGAAGGCGGACTATATGTATATCCGTCGCCGTTCTACTCGCAGCTGAAGATACGCGCCATGGTAGACCGCGATGCCTACACCGATGTCTACGTGACAGATATGAGCGGTAAGCGAGTCGTAGCATGGAACGACTGCAACGCTGGCGGCAATGTGGACATCACATGGAACGCTGGCAACACGGTTCCGGCTGGTGTGTATATCGTCAGCATCACCGTAGACGGCAACGTCTACTCGATGAAAGCTATCAAGAAATAATATTAACAGAAAATCTATATGAAGTATATAAAGTATTCATTGATTGCCGCATTGGGTTTCCTCTTCGTGCAATGCACCGAGGAAAGCGACAAGACCTATCCGCAACAACCCGCTCCCCAGTGGAGCGTGGTTGAGGAGGACTTCGTAAGCGAGGCTCCGGCGTGGCAAGTGGCAGCGGTCGCCCCGGCCTCCGCCCCGGGGTGGAGAGCCGACTTCACTGGCAATGCCTCGGTGCCGTCGTGGACCGATCCTGACAAGAGTGTTTATCCGATGAGCATGACCGCCGTGGTGCGTCTCAGCCCCGTCCTCGAAACGCTTGCCGCCGACGGCGACAAGATGGCAGCCTTCATTGGCGGCGAGTGTCGCGGTGTGGCTAAGAAGGTGATGAACGACGGCGTGCGCCTCTTCTTCATCCACGTGAAGGCACCGTCGAGCGAGAACGGCGATGTGGAGTTCCGCTATTACAGTGCAGCTGCGAAGCGCACGTACGTCTCCGTGGCATCAGACGTAAAGTATGAGGTGGATAAGATTTACGGCACAGCCGAGAATCCTGCTTTCCCCGACTTCGAGCAGTCAGGACCCTTCCCCGTACCTACCAAGGCATGGGTGAAGGTGGACAAGGCGAAGCTGCCGTTCACAGTATCCGCCGGCGACGAGCTGCAGGCGTTTGTGGGCGACGAGTGTCGCGGCATAAAGCACGTAGAGAGCGAGGCGGATATGCTCTACTGCTATGACATCCTCGGACGTGCAGAGGGCGAGCAGGTGACATATCGCTATTACAGCGCGGAGAAGAAGCAGGTGTTCGTTTCCGAGCAGTCCTTCGTCATCGGCAAGCGCGGTTCGGTGGTTGGTTCTGAGGACCAGCCGCAGACTCTCAGCTTCGTGCCGCAAGGCAGCATGACCGCTTACCTCACCCTTGACGCCGTTACAGGCAGCTATGCCGACAAGAGCGGCGATAAGCTGGCGGCGTTCATAGGCAATGTCTGCGCCGGCATGGGCGAAGTAGTGGGCGAGCAGGACGGCAGGCCCGTATATAAGATGGTGGTGAATGGTGTCAGCTCACAGTCAGCGGCTGTGGACATCCGCTATTACAGCCATCGCAACAACTACGTGTTCACGGCACCTGCATGTCTCGCCTTCGCCGACGGCAAGGTGGAGGCTTCGCCAGAGCAGCCGCTCACCGTACCTCTCGTTGTCGAAGGCAAGCATCCTCTCAAGATGACGGCTTGCGTGGCCTTGCCTCAGAACATAGTGCGTCAGGCAACGGCAGACGACGTGATGGCTGCTTTCGTGGGCACTGAGTGTCGTGGCATGGCAAAGGCGGAGCAGGCGGAGAACGGCGAGTATGTCTTCCGCATGGAGATAAACGGCAGCATGGGAGCGGAGGAACCTGTGACACTGAAGTATTACTCAACACGCAACAAGTATCTCTATCAGGCTCCCTCGGTGTTCACCTTTGCCAGTGGCGCAAGCTATGGCACAGTCAGCGAGCCCGGCAGACCTACTTTCGTCATTGTTGAATAAGCTAAAAACTGTCTGTATATATGAATAAGAAAACTATAATAAGCTTGGTGCTGGGGTGCATGTCTGTGCTCCCAGCATCAGCGCAGAACGGATGGTTTGTTGAGGCAGGCGGAGGTGTGCAGACTATCTTCTCGAGCGATGCTGGTAAGCTGGATTTCGGCAAGCGTCTCACTCCGTCATATACTATTGGCGTGGGCAAGTGGATCACTACGGCTTATGCCCTTCGTCTGCAGGTTGGAGGCTATGCGCTCAACGGTATGTCCACATCGGAAGGACTCTATCTGCGTGACCCTCAGACCGACGGTTCTGTATATGGTCCTCACGACCCTGTAATAGATAATGTGACGGTCCGCCCTGACGGCACCTATCGTCATTATCTGCGTTACGTCAACGCTCATGTCGACTTCATGGTGAGCCTCTCGCGTCTGCTCTTCCGCAGTCAGGGCAGGTTTGACGTGCTTCCTGCTGTAGGATTTGGCTACGCTCACGCCTTCGCCTATCGCGGCACGGCGAACACCAACTCGCTCACAGCCAACTTCTCTGTCGCTGCCAAGTACAGCGTGCTGAAGTGTATGGATGTCAACCTTGAGATTGGTTCGGCTCTCATGCCCGACCATTTCGACGGTCGCATCACGGGCAGAAAGTACGAGCCGACGTTGGGTGCAACACTCGGGCTGACCTATCGCTTCAACGCCTCAAAGCCATACGTCAGGAAGGAGCGCAGTAAGAAGTATCGCCGTGAAGCCGTGGTCGACACGGTGTATATGGTGGAGAGGGTAGTGGAGCGTCCCGTCTTTAAGGACCGCATCGTGGAGAAACCGGTGGTGAAGAAGCAGGAATCATTCCGTCTTGCCTCTATTAGCTTTGCTTACGCTTCTGCCAAGCCGGCGAAGAAGCAGGACATAGTGTTTGAGAACATCGTCGAATATCTCAAGCAGCACCCTTCTGCCCGCATCCGTTTGGACGGTTATGCTGACAAAGCCACAGGCAAGGCACGAACAAATCTGATGCTATCTATTCGCCGCACCGACAGCGTGCGTAATATCCTCATAGAGCGTTACGGCATCGCTCCCTCACGCATCGATGCCCAAGGTATCGGCTGCAATGCGCAGCCGTATGAGAAGAACGAGCATAATCGTGTGGTGATTGTTACGGCACTGCCCGAGTGATGTGTGTTTTGTAAAAAGAAAATTCCGTAGTAGATAATAATGCAAGAGAGTGTGTGTTTATTACATACTCTCTTGCTCGTATAGGTATAATGTCTTATTTTCCCAAAGACTTGAACATCTTGGTGACGCACTTTTTCTTCTGCTCCATGTTTGGGTGAACATAGAGATTAAGGGTTGTTGTGATGTTGGCATGACCGAGTAGTACGCTTACTGTCTTGTAGTCGCAGTTGCTTTCAATGCAGCGTGTGGCAAAGCTATGGCGCAGTCCGTGATACTTTAGTCGAGGAACGTCAAGACGCGTCGGCTGCGATGATGCGACCAGCGAAGTATCGGATGCGACGTGGCAGATAGTATGAAACAACCATAATGACAGATAAGTGTGAGAATTTTTGTTATTTCACATTTATCTGCTTGGCTATATTAAAACATGAAAAGTGAATTACGTATATCCTAAAATGGAACTGTCAGTGAAACAGATCTATTATTTTGATACTCATCATTCCATGTTATTTTCAGGCGAATAGTGTCATTGTGACCTTCACAAAGAGACATTATTTCCTCTCTATATGATTGAGGATTGATGACATCATAAGGGCCAAAAGAACCATGAAGGTAGATGCCAGACATTTCTTCTTCGGATGAAAGTATATCGATTCTTACGTGTTTAGCATCATTCTTCCCTGCATTGACAAATCTAATTTTTGCGATTCCTCCATGAGAGTGGATAATATTGGCTTTCATTTCGGCCATTTTCTCCTTAGCTTCTTCTTTCTCGAACTGCTTAATTTGCAACTCATTTAGTCTTAGTTCTTGTTCTTTGATTTTTCTATCATGTCGCAAGTAAGCACAAAATCCCCCACAGATTCCTAACGAAGACAGAAGTAGGGCGCCCCATTCTTTGATAAAAGCCAAAAGACATTCCATTTTATTTGAACTTTATAAATTTATTCCCTTTGAACCCTTTTCTTAATACATCTTGGAGATGTTTAGTTACATCATTTTTAATCTCCTTTTTTGTATCATCAAAGGCATTGCGATTAAGTTCTTTTAATTCTTCAATGCCACCTATGTACTCTCTATTACAGAAAGTGCATTTCACGTATGATTTATCTTTATTATACTCAAAGTGGTCTTCACAACCACATGTAGCACAACGTAGTTTTATTGTGTATTCTTTCTTTATACCCATGTTCTTAATTTATTATTTTTTTTCTCTCTTGCTACATCGTTTGACATTGTTCCTTATTTACGACCCTATCTCTGAACAGCTTCATGTTAGTAAAGTTTCGAGATATGTTTTGGACCAGTTCAAGATAATTGTCTGTTCCATCTTGACATTTATGATAGTATGGCTTGATTGAAATACAATTTTCATGTTCAAAGATGGTGTTGAGCAATGTCCTGTCAGAATTGCCACAAGAATGTCCCATTATCAAGACTTGAAATGGCGCGGAAATAAGAAACTCTAACAAGTCGTGATAATGCCTTGTCTCCAAATATTTCACCGATTTTACATTTCTGAGCAACTCATTATCATTCTTGTCCAGAATCTCTTGATAACCTTTATCCAGTTCATCACCATAGCCAAAGATGATATTTTCGGGGTGATCCAATCTACCATGAATATAATTGTAGATTGTGTTATCCTCTTTGTACTTCTCGGCAGTGGCTGTATAGTTGAAACTCAATAGCATTGTGCGTTCGGGAAAGAGTTTGTTAAACTTCCTGGGATTACGCCTGATAGTCGCAAGGTCTGCAATGTTAATCCCTATATTGTCTAAGGCCTTGCTCTTACCTTCTGTAGAGAAATCATCAGGATTTAGCCTGTCTTTCATTGCACCTTGGAGATCATTTCTGAACACGTTGGTTTCTATGGTTTGGAGATATTCTATCAGTTTCTTTTGAAGAAATGCTAGTTGTTTGTTCAATTCTGAGACAACACAGTTGCTATCGACACCAGTTGCACTTTCTTTGAGAAACTGATAGTATGCGTTCTCTATATCTACCCATCCCTTTGTATCTATTGATTGCATAATGGATTCAAAGAATGGGCAACATTCAACAGAAAATGTTTTAGAATGGTTCTTTATCTCTTGAAAGACTTCATAGCCAGCACATGTTCTATTTCCTTGTACATTCCTAAAATACGAGTTTTGAAATGAGAATACATTCCAACAGCTCATTCTTCGGCTTTCATTGATAATCAATTTGCAAAGAATGTCTTCTGCAATATTGGTTATATTGCCCACGAAGGCATCCACACGTTGATCCCAATACCAGTTAATAAAGTCCATATAACTGGTTTTGAGACCATGTGCCATGTCAAATCCATTTCCTATAATAACAAGTCTGTTCATATGCTAACCGATTAAACGAATCTTGCCTGTAAGCAACTGCTGCATCATACCTTGCTTGATAGCCTCGTATTTAGCTCTTTTGGCTTCGAGGGCAGTGATTTCATTATCCATCTTGGTGAGGATGGTGGCAATAGCTTGCTGCTCGACTAAATTTGAAGAAATATATACTAAAATGTCACTTAAAGAAGTTCTATCTAAACGTGGAATTGTTCCTGTTCTTACATTATGCAAAATGTTACTTTGATTAAGGAGTAAGACATAGTATAGATATTCCTTGTAAATATTATGACATGAAAAGAATACACAATCATCCGCAGCCCAATATCTTTCCTTACTTAAACCTATTTGTCCAGCGGAACCACCCACAATGACAAATGGGGTGTTGGCATCCGCATTGTAGTTATTAAAATAGCCCATAGGGTAATTGGTGCTTTGATATACAGGATACCTTCCTTCGTCTGTTAATTGCTCTTTCGTTACACGTACTCCTCGTCTTACATTACAGACCTTTCCGATAGGTGTAACCTCCCAATCCTTAGGAATCTCTCCTATCTCTGTATTTTTGAATTTTCTTTCATACCTCTCAATCTTTTTTTTGTGGCTTTTCAAGCACCACCCATACACCTGCATTAACCTTGCCTTCATGCCGAATGATGCCAGCTTTCTGCATTGCCGCCAAATCGCGTTCTACTGTACGCTGTGTCACCGACAATGTTTCCGACATTTCTTTTCCTGTGATTAACGGATTTTTCTTAATAGAAGACAAGATAAACCGTTGACGTTCAGTAAGGTTCGTTTCCGACATGTTTCCGACATGTTTCCGACATTTGTTTCCGACATTATTGGTGTTATTAGTGCCATTTACACCGACATTACGGTAAATGGTAATCAATGTTCCGCTGACATGATTCTCGATTTTAGGCTCAGGAAGTCCAATCTTTTTCAAGCCTTGACGTATCTTGTTAATGCCACGCCCCCATGTCTCGATAAAGCCAGCCTTGTAGAAGGCATTGGCTATGTTGCGGTTGCGAGGTTGTGAAGCATGTTCGGCAAACAACTTTTCTTGATTGATACCTTCGGGCAGTTTGCCATCGTTCCAGAGCATTATACAGTCATCGTACACTTTCATTTGTGTATGTACTCCCATATAGTCACGGTGTACGATGGCATTGCAAATAGCCTCACGCAACACATCCTCAGGTATTTCCAATTGCTCTATACGTGTTATCCCTTCGTAGTGAATAGGGGACAAAAGGTACTTGGAACGCAACAATTCAATGATACGGTTTACCATTTGCAGGATATTACCTTCTACAACATCCTGTGTGATCAAGTCGCTCTCGTCATTGCGGAAACGGCCGATACGGAAATCGCAAGACACAAAGAATCTCTTCGGGTTCTTGCCAAAGAGCAACAAGGCGGCTTGCTTGAGCTGTCCTTCCTCAGTTATCAAGTTCAGGCTTCGCAGCACAGCTTCAGTAGATGAAGTATATGCATCACCCGAAATTCGTCCTACTTCAATGCCTTTACGCAAGAAGTAGTCGATAGCCTGACGATCTATGTCGTTTAGCGTGGCTCCGGCGACTGGCATATCATCCCACGACCACCCCATCTTTTTCAAGATAAAGTTCTGCAATGCCAGTCCCTTTAGTTCTTGCTTGGTAGAACCACTACGATAGTGGTAAACACCACGGTAAGCCACAGGCATACTGCTTGGTGTCACCACAATCTCGATGTATTCTTTTTCTCCTTCTGTAAGTAGGTTTACATCTTCCACGATGCCAAGGTAGTTGACAATTTTGTTAGGAATGTCTTCCATCAGCTTCTTGGCATCAGGCAGACCTATTACCTGCTTCTCATCATTCACACCGATAAAAATGCGACCGCCTTGTGCATTGGCGAAACCACATATCCATTTCAGATATTCGTCTCGCCAAGATTCTTTATATTCTATATTTTGACTTTCACTAAGCATGTTGTTTCTTCGTTAAAGTATAAAACCCATTTCGGCAAGGTAGCCGTTTACCTCACTTTCTATTTCGATACCATTGACTAACATTACTTATTTGTTGTTCTCTTGCGATAATAGATAAGATTTATATTCACGTACTATTAACTCTCTCAAATCCACTTCAAGCAAATCTGCTATTTTTAATAGACTGCTCAAATCTGGTTGTGATGAGTTTGTACACCACTTTGAAACGGTGGAAGGTGTTACTCCCATCTGTTCAGAAAGCCATTTGTTTGTACGTTTCTTTTCTACCAGTACAAGTTTTATTCTATTTATGTCTTCCATATTGCCCCAAAATTATAGTGCAAAGATAGTGAATTAAATTCAATCTTTCAAACTATAACGTATTTTGTATGCGTAAATAAGGAGTATATTCAATAAAATCATATTAATATATCCAACCATAGATTTTAAAGGCAGGATTTTGAATATAAAAAATGAATTTGCCGAGAATATAACAGATACAAGTAAATTAACTCGGCAAAAACATAAAAGCAAAAATCCTAACTGCTCAATATCAAGCAGTTAGGATTCTGTATGGTGCGCCTGAAAGGCACAATGTTATGTAGTCTTATGAATTTTACTGAAAAATGTAACGTATTGAAAATCAGTAATTACCGATTTTTATTCTTTTCGTAAAGTTTCTTAATATTGCATTAGATTTTACTCATGTTGCCAAAATGTTGCCAAAAATATTAATACCTTTGTTAGGCTTTGAATAGCAAAAAATAGTATATACAATGTCTTATCTCATCAGAGATAGCGACATTTACTGAAATACAAATAATCATATAATGGCAAGTATTGAATTAAGTTTATCGTCTAAAGAAGATAAAATCACACATAGAAGTGAAGTCTTGATAAGGTTTGTTCCTTTTCGAGGAGCAAATCTTCGTGTTAAAAGTGGCATGTTTATAGCTCCGAAGCATTTTCGCTATTTTATAAACTTCAACAAGACAATAGCAAAAGGTATTGTGGCTCCTGAAAAAACTGTATCGGTGAGCAAGGAGGAAGCGCAGAAAAAAGGCTATGAGATAAAATCGTATGGAGAGATTGTTGTAACAGAACGTATTTCGTCTTCTGAGGTTGAGCATTCCAAGAAACAGAAGAAGAATATAGATGAGTTGTTGGCGATGATCATGTCAGAATTTTCGAAGGCTCATAAAGATGATGTTAATGCCGTATGGTTAGACAAAATTGTGAACCATTACCATCATCCAACCAAGCAGCCTTCCAAATTGGAAAAACGTGGAAGGAGATGTAAATCCATTTATGATTTGGCGGAAGAATACTTGGAGAAAAAACGTTTCTCATACGACCATACAAAAGCCTTTCGAGTTCTTGTGCGTGACTTGGCTCGGTATGAAGCTTTCAAGAATAAGGTTCTCAGAGAAAAGTTTGCATGGAACATCGACAAGATAACCCGAAAGGACATTGAGGACTTTGAGAACTATTTGCGTAACGAGAAAACATTGTCAGAGAAATACCCGAAACAGTTTGAGTCAATATTGGAGCAATACCCTGTTGAAATCAATGTAGTGCATACTTTCACCAAATTGCAGAACCGTGGAGAGAATACCATAGTGAAGCTAAAAAAGAAATTCAAGGCTTTCATGCAGTGGCTCTACGAAACAGAGAGAACCTCCAACCGACCTTTTGATGGCATAAAGATTGGTACGGAGAAGTATGGTGTTCCTTTTTATCTGACAAAAGAGGAGCGCAATCTATTGGCTGACGCAGACATCCCTGCATTATGGGAGGGATTGGATGATGAAGAAAAGAAACTCTGCTCAAAAATACCATTGAAGACATTGGAGGTGCAGCGAGACATATTTGTGTTTCAATGCCTGGTTGGTTGTCGTGTGGGAGATTTATGTACACTGACCTCAAAGAACATCACGGACGGCATATTGGAGTATGTGCCAAGCAAGACGTCGGATGAAGATGCTCCAGTAAAGCCACGTATACCGCTAAACCCATGTGCGCTGAAGTTGGTGGCTAAATATAATGGGGTAGATAAAGACGGAAGATTGTTTCCTTTTATAAGTCCACAGAAATACAACGATGCGATAAAGGCTATACTCATGATATGTGGCATAACAAGAATAGTTCCGGTGCGCAATTCAACTACTGGTGAAACGGAAATGAAACGCATTTGTGATGTTGCCAGCTCGCACATGGCTCGCAGAACTTTCGTAGGTGCAGCCTACAAAGCCGTGCGCGACCCAAATATTATTGGCAAGATGAGCGGACACGTTGAAGGCAGCCGGGCATTTAACCGCTATCGTCAGATAGATGATGACATATTGAAGCAAACGATAAGCGAGATTTAATCTCGTAGAACATAAAATCCGACATAAGCTAAGGGCATACCAATAGTCGTGTTGACCAATGGTATGCCCTTATTCTTTGGTTCTATTTTGCCTTCTCGTTAGAACCAATTCCACTATTTGCCCCTTAAATCAGTTGTTATTCATACGTTTTTTCTTCCTTTCGCTATTGCGCGTAATAATTTTGCTTGTGAATTCTCGAGAACACAAGTGAAATTTACAAGATGTATAACAATTAAAATTCAGAACACAATGGATATTAAAGAACTTTCAAACAACGCACAAATACAGGTTGTCTTGAACATAGCCGACCTTAAGGAACTTTTCCTTGAATGGAAGGAAGACAATAACAGAAATGTCAACATCGCTGATGAGTATATGACTGCTGATGAGGTTGCCATCAAGTATCATGTCTCAAAGACTACGCTTTGGCGTAACGTGAAAAACGGTGTATGGCCTGCTCCTATAAAGGTAGGAAGAAAAGCCCTTTACCGTAAATCGGACATAGATGCCGTGTTTAATCCCTCAAAATAGTTGCCGTTATGATAAACATAACTTCACATTCCCTTGAAGCCCCACCACACGAGATCCCCATTTGGGCATTGCGTTTGGAGGTGCAGGGGATTATCAATCGTTATGCTGAGGTCTTCGAGTGCTCCCGTGACTTCATAACGGCAGCCGTGTATGCCATCGTAAGCACAATATGTGGCAAACATATAGAGCTTTTCGATGGCAAGTACAACAACAATCCCAACCATTGGATTTGCGTGGTTGCTCCAAGCGGTTCAAACAAGAGTGCTCCAATAAAAGCCCTGTTGGACCCATCTTCAAAGAAGAAAAATTGCGCATAAAGAAATTCAAGGAGGAATATCGTGAATACAAGAAGAAAGGCGGTGAAGAACCAGTCAGAGACAGACTGATTGTTTCGGACGTAACTCCGGAAGGGTTGTATCAAGTCCTTGCCGACAAGGACAATACAAAGGCAGGGCTGTTGCTATATCGTGATGAGATTAAAGGTTTTCTTGATGACATGAACCGCTATAATTCAGAGTGGGTATCTGTTATTAGTTGATTATCAGTATTATACGCTCTAAACGGTAGAAAAGTGGCAGTATGGATTCTGATTAGATACGAAAAGGTGAAGATTTAACGTATTTAACCTCCATTTACATCATTTCCAGTGTCTGAGTATA
>ERZ834769.372-NODE-372-length-48526-cov-4.134348_pt1 | contig 48526 bp, 39 predicted proteins | sample MGYA00519690_ERZ834769 | MGnify/ENA primary metagenome ERZ834769 (study PRJEB31850, sample SAMEA3708760) | human gut metagenome | biome: human gut; feature: human-associated habitat; material: faeces | place: China | collected 2014 ... | reverse complement strand
TAAAAAGAGACGTCTGCATAAGCTTCGCGAGCCAATAATTCTAACCCTTCACGCTCTATTTTTAAAATCTTACGTCCTTCACATTCGATCGTTTTTACATAATCTTTTGTCAAAAGGCGATACACTGTGGTATCATTTTCAATAGGAAACGGTTCCTGATACTTAAATTCTGCCATACTTATCTGGATTGATTTATGAATTCATTATTTGCGCAACGAAATTAAAATTAATAAATGAAAATCCCGAGAGTTTTAAAGAAAAATTTCTGTAATTAGAAATGATCTGAATAAATCACGGAGGAATATATGGATTTTACTATTTTTGTAAAAATTAACGGCAGAATAGTTTTATCCGTTTATACTTTTTTATTTTGAATATGAATACTGAGGTTGTTTTTATTATTATCGTTGTTTTTTTAGTTGCTGATTTTATTGTAGAACGGATTTTGGAATGGGTGAATATGCGGGCTATGGCGCCTGTATTACCTGAAAATCTTAAGGGAATTTACGATGAAAAAGAATATGCACGTTTTCAGAATTATAAGCGCGAAACGAATCGTTTCGATCTGATCAGTTCCACTTTTTCTTTTATCGTGATGATGGTGTTTTTGTGTACAGGAGGTTTCGGTTGGTGGAATGCCTGGGTGGTGACCTGGACAGATCAGGCGGTTTTACAGACCTTACTTTTTATGTTGGGCTTGTCGCTGGTTTCCGGGCTACTCGGTTTGCCTTTCGATTGGTATGCTACTTTTCATATTGAAGAAAAATATGGTTTCAACAAAACGACAATGAAGACCTATGGATTGGATTTACTCAAAGGAATGTTGGTTTCCGGGGTGATCGGCGGACTGTTGCTGTCGGCTGTCGTCTGGTTTTATGAATGGGCTGGTTCTTTCTTTTGGTTGTATGCCTGGGGAATAGTTTCTGTATTCTCGGTTTTTATGGCTATGTTTTATTCCCAGTTGATTGTGCCTTTGTTCAATAAGCAGACTCCTTTGGAGGCCGGGGCTTTACGGGATAAAATCAATGCTTTTGCAGAGAAAGTGGGCTTTAAACTGGACAATATTTTTGTAATCGACGGATCGAAGCGTTCTACGAAGGCAAATGCTTATTTTACCGGTTTCGGTCCCCGCAAACGGATTGTCTTGTATGATACCCTGATAAAGGATTTGACCGAGGAAGAAATTGTTGCTGTCCTGGCCCATGAAGTCGGACACAATAAAAAACGGCATACCGTTCAATTTATGCTGGCATCTGTGATTCAGACCGGCGTGATCCTTTGGTTGTTTTCGCTTTTTGTCAACCAGCCGGCTTTGTCAATGGCTCTGGGAGGTGACCGGGCCTGTTTCCAATTGGGATTGATCGCTTTTACAATCCTCTATTCGCCGTTGAGTATGATATTGGGATTGGTGATGAATGCCTGGTCGCGGAAAAATGAATATCAGGCAGATGCTTTTGCTGCCCGGTATTACGATGGTGAATCGCTCATTTCCGGCTTGAAGAAGATCTCTGTGAAGTCTTTAAGCAATCTCACCCCCCATCCACTGTACGAATGGGTATACTATTCGCATCCCTCTTTGTTGAAAAGAATCAGGGCGATCGGACAGATAGAAGCTGTGGATGCCGAGTAAATCCGGTTTACCTGAAATATAGGTATGTTTTTTCTTTCTATTCCGATTCCGGATTTTATACCGTCAGACCGGTCCGTTAAGACTTTCGTTGATTTTATCGGTTTTTCTCCTGCTCGGAAAAACAAAAGATTTTGTTTTTCTTTCGCTTATTCGAAGAACTCACTGAACGGCGGAACCCCTTACTGCGCAAAAAACTTTACGTTACGTTTCCGTCAGACACCATCGGTCGTTCGAAAAACCGAACCGGATACTCGTTCCCGCTCCAATGGTCTTCCGGCATTTTATAAACTCCAATTCATACTTCCCTCTCGAACTCAAGCGTATAAACGAAGCTATCGGCCCGGTAATAGCCGATATTCCATTCCAGAGGGCGTCCCCCCGGGTCATATACAAATCGTTTTCGGATGAGTATAGCGTCCCCGGGCTTGATTTCAAGCTTCTGAGCCAGAAATTTGTCGGCAAGCTGGGCACTGATTTCTTCTTTCGAAATTTTTGCAACAGAACTATAATCTTGTTCTAATATTTCGTATAGGGGACGGGAAAAATCTTCATTACCGGTCAGCCCTATCCGGGGATTGAAATAAGAGATGAAATAAACGAACGGAAATTCCGGATTACCCCGTAAACGCTCCAGTTTTAATATTTTCTTTTCATCGGTGATGGAGAAAAAACGACAGATCTCTTCTGAAGGAAGCGCCCAGCTGGTATGTAATTCATAGTTGGTCGGTTCGATTCCCTGCGCTTTCATTTCCTGGGTGAAACTCAACCAGTTTTTGGCTTTCGAGCTGACCGATTGGTTGACTACTATAGTACCGATCCCTTTTTTTCGGACTAATAACCCTTCAGTGACCAGGTTGTTGATCGCCTGGCGCAGCGTATTCCGGGAAATTCCCAATTGTTTCGACAAATCTACTTCGTTGGGTAACATCTTCCCTTTTTTATACTCCGGTTCCCGGATGATGTTCCTCAATTGATTTTCTATTTGTAGATATAAAGGTATCGCACTATTGTGATCGATCGATATTTTCATGATTAAAAATTTAAGCAAAAGTAGGAAAATTGTATTTGCGAAAGTAAAATTTCATTCTTATAAATCAAAAAAAGTAATTGTTTTTTAGTAGTATGTTTGGATAATATGCTGATCGTTAGTTTGTTATTTATTCGGCTTGTGTCGGTAAAACAATAAAAAGAGATAAACTTTGTAACAATAAAAAGAATGCACTATATTTGTCAATGTATAAATGTCTATACATATTAATGTGGGTGAAATAATGGAATATTTATTAGGAATCGATATCGGGGGAACTCATGTAAAAGGTGGGATTGTCACAGGGACTACCGGGAAGATGGATCAGAGGACTATAGTTTATGAGAAAATAGATGCCGGAGGCTCTGCTACTTCGATTATAAAGGGGATACTTCGGGTGATTACAGCATTGAAGAAAGGGCGTTCTGAAAACGAATGGCGGGGTATAGGAATTGCTATACCCGGGCCTTTCGATTATACCCGGGGAATAGCTGCTATTCATGGGGTACGAAAATTCGATGCCTTATTCGGTTTGGATTTGAAAGAGGAAATAAAAAGGGTATGCAGTTTACCGGTTGTCTTCCTGAACGATGCTTCTGCTTATGCTTTGGGAGAATATTATGGGGGAGCGGCTCAGGGGAGTGAGAGGAGTATGGTCGTTACGGTCGGGACCGGACTGGGAAGTACGTTTATGGCCCGGGAAGAAATATTGGACGAAACGACGCCCGCCGTTCCGGAACACGGATATTTGTATAATATTCCTTTTCGGGATAGTATTGCGGACGACTATTTTTCTACCCGCTGGTTTGTAACGAACTGGAATCACCGCTTTCCCGATAAAGCGGTGATGGATGTGAAGACATTGGCGGAATATGCTTATCGGGGAGAACAGGCTGCTAAAGTCCTGTTTGAAGAGTTTGCCGATCATTTTACCGGATTTATAGCTCCTTTTCTGAGACATTTCTGTCCGGACTGTTTGGTGCTCGGGGGAAATATCATGCGGGGTGCCGATTTATTTCTGGAACGGATAAAGTCTGAGTTGGAAACCCAGGGGATCGGAGTGAGAATAGATACTTGCCGTTTATGGGAAGATGCTCCGCTGATCGGGGCGGCGATGTATGCGAATCAGGTCTTGGGCCGGAGTGGGATGGAAGAAGAGGCGGTAAAGAGAAATACAAAACAGTATCTGGCTCCTATGAAAGCCCAGGCAACTCCCCGGGGAGTTTATGATTTGTATCCGGCTTTTCCGGTCGGGGAGAATAAGATCCGTTCGGGGATAGGGTGTTTGGCCGATTGGATAGAGCGACACGGGCAGGTGGTTATCGATGGTTATGGAGGAGTGTTTTGGGACGAACTGGTGAGCGAACTGGGAGATGAATTTCGTCGGAGAGGGAAGTGTGTACGCTGGTTCCGTACCGATGTCGCGATGCGGGATGCTCGGACGTTGGAAGAGATGCTCGCTCCCGATCTGGGAGGAGAAGATCCGTTGTTCGGCCGGGTGACGGAGAGACAATTGAGGGATTGGTTTGATCCCGGAAAGTTGAACGCTTTTAGGCCGGACCAGGAGGCCGATATCAATGTGCTGATCGGTATAGGAGCTGCTTTGGCCGGATGGAAAGCACCTTTGATCTATGTCGATGTGCCTAAAAATGAAATACAGTTTCGCATGCGGGCCGGGTGGGTGAAAAATCTGGGCATGAATAAACCGAAGAATAATCAGCAAACCTATAAACATTTTTTCTTTGTGGATTGGGTTGTGCTGAACCGGCATAAAGCGGAGTGTCTGCCACAGATAGAGCTGATTGTGGATGAACAACGCAGGGGACAGCAATTGCTGATGATGAGCGGGGAGGATTTGAGAGAGGGATTACACCGGATGGGAAGAAATTTCTTCCGGGTTCGCCCTTGGTTCGAACCCGGCGCATGGGGAGGGCAATGGATGAAACAACACATCCCGGGATTGAATGAAGAAGTGCCTAATTTAGCCTGGTCTTTCGAATTGATGGTTTTGGAAAATGGACTGATGTTCGAAAGTAACGGATATCGCTTGGAAGTTTCTTTCGATTTTCTGATGTATAACGATTACCGTCAAGTTCTGGGAGAATCGGCCGATGTGTTTAAAACCGATTTCCCGATTCGTTTTGATTTTCTGGATACTTTCGATGGAGGTAACCTGTCGGTACAGTGTCACCCCCGGACTACGTACATCCGGGAACAGTTTAATATGCCTTTTACACAGGATGAGACGTATTATATCCTGGATAGCCGGCAGAATCCCCAGGTTTATCTGGGATTTCAGGAAAATATCCGGCCTGAAGAGTTCGGCGAGGTATTGAAACAGAGCCAGGCAGAAGGTAAGACGATAGACATTGAAAAATATGTACAGAAATTTCCGGCACACAAACACGACCTTTTTCTGATACCCAACGGAACGGTTCATGCTTCCGGAAAGAATTGTATGGTGCTGGAAATCAGTAGCGCTCCGTATATTTTTACTTTTAAAATGTACGATTGGCTGAGGTTGGATTTGAATGGGAAACCCCGTCCGCTGAATGTACAGCGGGGAATGGATAACCTCTATTTCGAACGGAAGGGAGAACGGGTGGCAAAAGAACTGGTTTGTCATCCCGAGGTATTGGAAAAAAACGAACATTATACACTCGAACATCTGCCGACCCATGAAAAGCATTTTTACGATGTCCATCGGTATACCGTCGAAGATGCGGTGGAAGTGGAAACCGAAGGGAGTTGCCAGGTTTGGATGGTGGTGGAAGGGAAAGCAGTAAGGGTGGAGACTCGCGAAGGAATGAGGCAACGCTTTAATTATGCCGAAACGTTTGTAATTCCTGCTGCTGCCGCTACTTACCGGATTATAAATGAAACACCGGGAGAAAAGGTGATACTGGTAAAAGCTTTTATCAAAAAAGGATATGGGTTTGAATAAAGTCGGAAAGAAGTAGGATACCGGCAAATTCAGAAAGGGATTTTGCGTACATCGGTTTTGCATCCTTGTAGAGGGAAAATATACTTGTAAATTTAATATATGAGGGTGTCCAAAAAGGCAAAATACCCCCTTGTAGAATCGGATATTTGATTTCAGTCTCCAATAGGGATACGAATAAATCGAGGGTGCCAAATACTTTTTGGACACCCTCAAAAAATATTCTATAGACGGATGGTATGAAGAATAAGATGCAAATACTGGGACGTATATCGTTGGGATTACTGATCTGTATAATACTGGGACAGGGAATTTGGTTGTATCGGGTACGTGAAATGGAAAATCATGGATTCGAGCAGACGGTCGGCCGGGGACTGAACGATATCTTGTGGGTGGAGGTGATTTTCCTGATCGGGTTTATCGTTTGTTTAGTTTGGCAAAGGGGTGTGGTGAAAAGGATTGAACGAAGGGCACTGGTACAGATGATGGGGAAGACACCTTCGGAAGAGATACCTTTAACGGAGTGGATGGCAGTGATCGACGGTAAGCTGCAATGCGAGGGGATTGCCTTGTCTGTGGAGGAGGAATTGAAATTGAATACGATAAAAACGCACTTGGTGGAAATGGCTGAAACCATCGATATGCAGCAGAGTGCTTTAAAGACCTCGGTATGGAAAATCGACCGGGAAAATATCGATCTGAAATCGGAGATGGAAATGATCGTTGAGTTGTTTTCTCTGATCCGGCCACAGGCACTGGTGGGTTACCAAATCGACGAAGGAGCGGAATATCCTTGTTTGGATAAGGTATATTTTTATTATCTGATCCTTTGTTTGGTAGATAAAGCTATTGTATCTGCCGGAGTTCACCCCGTAGTGAGGATCGAATTTTATACCGACAAGAAACATTATATGTTGACAGTCGAAGATAATGGCAGGAAAATAGATCCGGGAGACAGGCAGCCGGAACAATCCACCGGGGCGGGACTGGCCTTCGTCGTACAGCAAGTGGTCGGTGGTTATGGAGGAAAAATCCGCTTTATAAGTAAACCGAACGGAAACAAGTGTGTGATCACTTTACCACAGAAACGGAATTAATTGAAGTACGAAACGGCGATTACCGCTCGCTCCTCTTTTCTTGAAGGAAGGGCATAAAAAATAGAGAGGAACTTGAGAAGAGAGTCTGGCAGACAATCTTACTTCAAGTTCGCTCTCCTCTATAGTATAGCAACAACACTAGAGATGGAGTGTTATAATCTCGGAATGATTGTTTTCCTGAGATAAGGCATAAATGGTATTTTCTTCGGCGCTATAGCTGATCGAAGAACAAGCATTTTCCAGGCGGTAAGTACGCACGTGCGAACCGTTCCAGTCGAATACCAGTATGGTTTTGCCTTTGTCGACGTCCAGATTATGTTGTTTTAGCGTCCGTCCTGAATACAGGGCATAGATGTAATCATCCGATACAGCCAGATCACAGAACCCGAAAATGTTATATTTGGAATAACTGACCGGATGGACTAAACCACGGCCTTTGGGACGGTGACGGTTGAATTTTACCTTGGCAGGAGTCAGATGCACTTCATTGACACGGGTCAGTTCGTTACCGTTGATTTCGCAAATGTCCAGGCAACCGGTTTGCATATTGGCGCAGGCCAAGCGTTCGAGCGTCGGTTTTACCGCTAAGGTATTGCTGGCATAAAATGCACTTTTGAGCGTATCCGTCAGTGTGGGGTCGGCACAGGCCGGATAACTTACACTATAGGTGTCGTCTCCGGATGCTTGACTGATGCAATAACGGCCTTGGGTATAAACTCCGGTCGACAGCAGACGGTCACCGATCCGGATGGCTCCGATAGGGGTCTTGTTGTTGTCGGTGAGGGAAGTGAACGTAGGCTGGTAACCCGGAGTCGCATATTCGTTCAAGTTAATTTCCACGAACTTTTTAGTTCCGAAATCGAATGCCGAAACGATGTCTCCGTTTAGGTTCATACTGATAAAATACATGCCTTCTCCTTCGTTTCTGCCTGCCGGTACTAAACGGGTAACGGTTCCGTTTTCGCTGTCATAAATGGCGAAACGGTAAGCGCTACTGGGAGTAAGAAAAGCATATAAGTTTCCTTTTTTTACAAATTTATAAGGAGAGATAATGTTCAATGCCTCCACATCGATTTTGTCTGTTTGGGCATATTGAAGCTCTGTCACCTTCGTCCGTACTAACGGAGAAGATTCGGTCTCTAAGGTCGGATCGGATTGACAACTGCCGAGCAGAAGAGCAGGGATGATGAAGTAATATAGTTTTTTCATGTTAAAATTATTCTTTGCAACTACTTAATCCAAAATGGGTACCTGTATTACCGTCTTCATCGACACCAAAACATACTTGTCCTATATAGATACATGTCGGTTCAGGATCTGTGGATTCTTTTTCGGCTAAAGCATCTATATTATCAAAAGTAATATCGGTAATTGTAGATTCTTTAGAAAACATAAAATTAATAGACAAGGAAGTCAGTATAATAATACCTCCTATAAAAATTCTGGCTTTTTTTCTCATTTTCATATTTGTTGATTAAGACGACGCGAAGTTAGGAAAGATTCTTAATTTTGTGAAAAAAAATTTGTTCTATAATGTACTCTAAGGAATGAAAAACAGTATGAAAACGATGGGACAATTGTCTGTTGTATTATTGATATGTGTTTTATTGGGGCAAGGAATGTGGCTGAATCATGTGCGTAAAATCAAGATGGAGGAGTTTCGTAAAAGTGCGAATTACGTTTTACTAAATACAACTTATAGGTATTTATATGATGAAGGTATAAATATTGCTAAAAGTAATAGATTAACATATAGTTTAACGAAAGATAATCGTTTCTATTGGCGTTATGACAATAAAAACGATACTATTCCAATTCCATCTCCTGATATGGTAGATAAACTAGGGAAGTTGATCACTTATGATTGTCTGAATGAGCATGGGTTATTTAATATTTTTGAACTGAATAAGTTGTATATTACGTGCTTAAAAGAAAAAAATATAGTTCAGAATCCCATATTAAGAGTCCTAAACGATGAGGGAGAAGAATTACAATCTACAGGAAATCTAAAGAAAAATTGTAATTCTATTATGACCCTTCCTATCGAGTTAGGGTATGAGAATAAACATCAATTATTAGCAACCTTCGAACTTCCCTTTGTTTTCCGTGCTTTAAGTGGTATTTTATGGGTTGAATTGATATTCATGATCGGTTTTATCTTCTGTTTGGTTTGGCAGTGGTGTTCGATACGGATGACAATGCGTAGTGCGCGGATACAAACGATGGGAATGACGCATTTGGAACATGAATTGAAGAAGCCTTTGGCAACGATGATTTCGGTAGTAAATGGTATTCTGGAGGGGAAAGATTCTGTCTTATGTCCCCGGGATACGACAAAATTGACTATGGTAAAGGCGCGTTTGATGAAGATGGCGGATATCACCGATACGATGCTGACTTCTCTAAAGACTTCTGTATTGATGATAAACCGGGAAGTGATCGATCTGAAATTCGAGATGGAAATGACGACCGAAATGTTTTCATTGATCCGGCCTTACGCACGGGTGGGTTACCGGATTGCTGAAGGACTGGAGTATCCATGTTTAGATAAAATATATTTCAATTATGTCGTTGTTAATTTGGTGGATAATGCCATTAAATATGGCGGTACTCATCCCGTGGTGAAAGTTGACTTTTATACTATCGGTGACAATTATGTGCTGACCGTCGAAGATAACGGTATGGGAATCGCACCCAAAGATCAGAAGCAAATTTTCAAACAGTTCTACCGTGTAAAAAATCAACAAGTGACCAAAACTACCGGTTTCGGACTAGGCTTGACTTTCGTCCACAAAGTAGTTTGTGCATACGGAGGAAGTATCCGGTTGGAAAGTGAATTGGGAATCGGCAGCAAGTTCACCATCACCATACCTCAATAGCTCACGGGGACAGGGCAGTGAGCTATTGTTACGCTTTTTCAATTTTCTCAACCGGTAACCCTGTATATTTGGATATGGTGTCGTACGGTAAACCGTCTACTTTCATTTGGCGGGCTATAACGAGCTTCTCTTTTTCTATACCTTCCACAATTCCTTCTGCTCTTCCAACTTCTATGCCTTTTGTCATTCCTTCTTCAATTCCTTTTGCCATTCCTTTCCGGATAGCGCTGTTATATAGTGTTTTCTCGACACTGATGATATCCCAGAATTTTTCGTAACCCAAAAGCTGTGCTTCGGTGAAAGCAGATTCTTCTACGGCGTTCACGGCTTTTTTTACTTCCGGATTGGCCAACAGCTCAGGCGGCACTTCGCGGGTATGTTCATTGATTTCAGTCAGGAAACGAAGCCAGAGTACTTGCATTTTCTTCTCAGAATAGGTATGTGGGTTGAATTTGGGCAGTTCTACGAAAATCAAGTGTAGGCCTTCGATCACTTTTTCAGTGTGTTCCATGTGTACTAGCTGATAATAATGATAAAAGCCTTCGAGCTCAGGCTCGAATACTTCATTTACCAGATTCAGCGAATATACCGGCTGCAACAGTTCGTATTCCTGACCGGTGTCGATTTGCCGTACATAGGCCTTCGAAGCATTGAACAATACCCGTTGGCGAAACTCCGGAGACCAGATCATTTGCATCTCGACGATAAACTGACGTCCTTCTGCATCGCGGCAGCGGACGTCCACGATACTGTTCTTGCGTAAAGGATTTTCCGGTACGAGTTCGGCCGGAAGGTATTCTATCTCCCTGATCTCATGCCTGGGGTTTAAGGGCAACAGGGCGTTCAGCAAGCTGATCACCAGGTCGGGATGCTCGCCGAAAACATGTTTGAAAGTCAGATCGGCTTTAGGATCGAGATAACGCATAAATTTCCTTTTCTTTTTAATTTAAAGCAAATATAAGAAAAAATAGGCAAATAAAAAATACTGTGTTTGTGAGAGAAAAGATAGCGCAGGGCCCTGTCCCCCGTGGGCTATGTTATTTTAAAAATAATTATTTAAATTTACCCCATGTTATAGATCGGGTCTATTGTGAACTCACTCAGTTGTAATTGGTATTTAGTATGAAAAAAGTTGGTGGAAAATTATTGGGATTTGTTTTTGGTGTAGGTATATTGTTTGCTCTTTTGCCAGAGAAACAGGCCGGTGCTCAGGATTTACTTATTAACATTTAATAAAATCGTATGAAAAAAGGAATTTATCTTTTGGGATTAGGAGTCTTGCTGTTGCTGTGTATGGATTTACAGGCAAAAGTACGTCTGCCTCACTTCTTTTCTTCCAATATGGTATTGCAAAGGGATATGCCTATCCGGGTGTGGGGAAAAGCGGATAAGAATGAAGTGATTTCCGTCGCTTTGAATGGAAGTGTGCAAACGGCAAAAACCGGGAAGGATGGAATCTGGAGGGTGGAATTGCCTGCTATGAAAGCCGGGGGACCTTACGACATGCAGATCGAATCCGCAGAGGAGACGATCGGTTTAACCAATATATTGATCGGAGATGTTTGGGTTTGTAGCGGACAATCGAATATGGAGTTCGGTTTGAATAATGTTATAAATGCCGGGCAGGAGATTGCTGCCTCCACTTTGCCGGATATCCGTCTGTTGAATGTTCCGAAAAATATGCAATCGAAGGAGCAGTTCGATCTGGAGCCTTGCGAATGGACTGCCTGTAATCCTCAGACGTCTCCTCTGTTTACGGCTGTCGGTTACTTTTTCGGTAAAGAATTGCAACCCGAAATCGGAGTGCCTGTCGGATTGATTCATACTTCCTGGGAAGGTACCGATATAGAAACCTGGACCAGCTGGGAGACGGCTGTTAAAACCAACGACACTTATAAAAAATATGCCGGAAAGGATCAGGAGAAAGCGATGGGGTATTCGATGGATAATATCAGGTTATATAAAGAAGCCTTGAAAAAAGACAAAGGTTTGGTTCAGAAATGGTATGTTCCGGCTTATAAAACCAAAGGGTGGAAGACGATGGCAGTGCCGAAAGTCTGGGAGGCAGAACTGGCGAACGAAGATGGGATTGTTTGGTTTCGGAAAACCATTGATTTGCCGGCGGGTGTGACAGGAAAAAAAGCCAGAATAAATCTGGGGGCAGTGGATGACGAAGACCTGACCTATGTCAATGGGGTGAAAGTAGGAGAAATGAATTTCTGGATGCCCAACAGGTCTTATGAAATTCCGGCAGGTGTCCTGAAAGGGGGAAATAATGTGATTGCTGTTCGCATTACGGATACCGGCGGCTTGGGAGGAATCCTCGGTAAAGCTGAGGAAGTATACCTGGAAATCGATGGACAGAGATATTCGCTTGCCGGTGATTGGGTGTATAAGCCTTCGGTGGTGACTTCGATGTATAAAGTCAGTGGGATTAGTCCGAATAGCTTCTCTTCCTTGTTGTACAACGGGATGGTGCATCCCTTGATCGGATATGGGATAAAAGGGGTGATCTGGTATCAGGGAGAGAATAATGCGGGCAGAGCTTATCAATATCGTACGTTGTTTCCGGCCATGATAAACGATTGGCGGCAGCAGTGGGGATATGAGTTCCCTTTTCTGTGGGTACAATTAGCTAATTTTATGGCGGTGGAAGATCAGCCGAAAGACAGCGATTGGGCAGAACTTCGTGAAGCACAGAATATGACCCTGAGTTTGCCGAAGACCGGACAAGCCGTTATTACCGATATCGGTGAGGCTTTCGATATTCATCCCAAAAATAAACAGGAGGTGGGGAAACGATTGGCGAAAGCAGCTCTGCAGGTTGCTTACGGACAACCTGTTTTGGGAGAAGGTCCCGTTTATAAGTCTATGAAAGTGGAGGGAGAGAAAGTGATCCTGACATTCGGGAATGTCGGCGACGGATTGACGACCAGCGATCGTAACCGTTATGGGTATGTCAACGGTTTTTCCATTGCCGGAGCTGATCGGAAATTTGTATGGGCAAAGGCTTACATCGATGGGAATAAAGTCGTTGTTTTCAGTGAGAAAGTACCGAATCCGGTAGCTGTCCGTTACGGTTGGAGCAATAATCCTTATGACGACAACCTCGTAAATAGCGCCGGTTTGCTGGCTTCTCCCTTCCGTACAGACCAGTGGAAAGGAATTACCGAAAAATGAGCAGGTTTTTCTGGTTTGACAGAAAAGATCAGTAAAGGCTACGGTTTCTGGTTAGTGCTACGCTGAGTGGTGGAACTTCGTTCCGGGTAAAAAATTCCCTTTCAGAACCGCAGGTTCGCCAATCAGGAGCCTGCAAGGCGACATTGACCAGAAACGAAGTGACACGGATCCATTTAGAGGTGCTCCTTCATCACTTAAGGTTCTTGACGCACTTTATAAACCAATTTAATTCCCGGACTGAATTTTACGGAAGAATCGGTTGGGGGTTGGTATAAAATTTGTTTGCAGGAGGCATGATAGCAAAGGATTGAATAGATAATGAAATATTGACCTGATGAAAGCGATTATTATAACCATAGGGGATGAAATTTTAATGGGACAAATTCTGGACACGAATTCGCAATATATTGCCCGGAGTTTGACCGATATGGGGGTAGAGATTACAGAGATTTTATCGATCCCGGATAAGAGGGACGAGATTTATGAGACGGTGGAATATGCGATGTCTGAGGCGGATTTGATCATCGTAACCGGAGGTTTGGGACCCACGAAGGACGATGTTACTAAAAAGGTACTCGCTGAATATTTCGGTTCACAGTTGAAAATGAACGAGGAAGTATTCGCTCGGCTCGAAGAAATGTTGAAGAGGAGAGGATTGACTATGAACGAAGGAAATCGCTCCCAGGCTTTATTGCCGGATAATTGCCGGATTTTACGTAATGATAAAGGTACAGCTTCGGGAATGTGGTTCGAAAAAGGCTGGAAGTCACTGATCTCTTTACCGGGAGTACCCTTCGAAATGGAACATTTGATCGATACTTCCGTGATGCCGGAATTGAAAAAGAAGTATCCGCATTTACAATTGGAATACCGGATGCTGAAAGTATACGATGTCCCAGAATCCCAATTGGCACAAATGCTGGAAAATTGGGAAGATGCCTTAAAAGAGGGATTGAAATTGGCTTATCTTCCTTCTCCGGGACTGGTGAGATTACGTATTACGGCGAAAGGGGAAAGTGTAAAACACCTGGATGAATGTTACGAAAGCCTGAAAGAAGTATTAAAGGACGTGAGATATGCCGAGGGAGACGACGTTCTGGAGAAACAATTAGGCGAACTGTTGCGTAATAAGAAAGTCACTATGGCCACGGCCGAGAGTTGTACAGGAGGTTACATCGCTCATTTGATCACTTCTATTGCAGGGAGTTCGGATTATTTTAAAGGAAGTGTAGTTTCCTATGCGAATGAGGTGAAAGTAAATGTATTGGGAGTGAATGCCGCAGATTTGGAACGGGAAGGAGCTGTGAGTGAGGCTGTGGTATTACAGATGGCCGAAGGAGTAAGAAAGATCACCGGAGCAGATTATGCGGTGTCGACCTCAGGCGTAGCAGGACCGGGAGGTGGCACGCCGGAGAAACCGGTAGGGACGGTTTGGATCGGAGTAGCGACACCCCGGAAGAGTTATGCAAAATTGTTCACTTTTTCGTTTACCCGCGAAAGGAATATAGCGAAGGCAGCCTCTAAAGCCATGGAAATGTTGCTGGAAGAAGTGAGGGAAAACGAAAAGTAGAAGAGGATATGATGAAGCGACGTTATATGATACCTTTACTGATCCTTGTTGTTTTAGGCATTGCCTATTGGGCGGGCCCCCGGCTACCTCGTACGGAATTGAATACGGACCTACCGGATCTACCGGTTGGAATCGACCGTATCAGTGAGTATGTGCAGGACAGGGAGGCTCGGTTACCGGTGAAGCCCGATAATCAGGGAATCATTTTATGGGGAGATTCGGTTGCTCAGCCTACAACCTACGTATTGCTTTATCTGCATGGATTTACGGCCAGCCGTTTCGAAGGCCAGCCGATCATATCCGATTTTGTAAAAGAATTTAGAGTGAATGCTTATCTTCCCCGGCTGGCGGCCCACGGCTTGCAAGGTACGGAGGCTATGCTCGGTATGACGCCGGCTAATCTTTACAATTCGGCTAAAGAAGCCTTGGTGATCGCTCACAAATTGGGGAAGAAAGTTATTATAATGGGGACATCCACCGGTTGTACGTTAGCTTTGATGTTAGCGGCCGATTTTCCCAGGCTGGTGGATGCCCTGATCTTATATTCACCGAATATTAAAATTAAAAATCCTATGGCCCCCTTGTTGAGCGGTCCCTGGGGATTACAGATCAGCCGGGCCGTACATGGAGGGAAATATGCCGTTTCGGATGATCCGGCAGATAGTGAAGATTGTAAATACTGGTATTGTAAATACCGCTTGGAAGCACAGGTTTATTTACAGCAACTGCTGGATATGAGAATGAACCGACGGGAATTCGAAAAAGTCTCTCAGCCTGTTTTTTTAGGTTATTATTACAAAGATTCCGATCATCAGGATGAGACGATAGAAGTTAAAGCGGCGTTGAACATGTTCGACGAATTAGGAACTCCTAAAGACGAGAAACGGGCCGTTGCTTTTCCGAATGCAGGCGTACACGTTATTGCCTGTGGTTTATCGTCGAAAGCTATTCCTGAAGTCAGACAACAAACTTTCGATTTTGCCCGTCAAGTTTTGGGTATGAAATAATTCTTCCAACACGTTTGTCAATAAATTATACAAGTATTGTCTGTTTTTTTGACAGATTTAAGGTGCTGTTTATTTGATAAATATCTGAATATAAATTTATTAGTTAAATTGGCATGTCGATTGTGGATCTAGGGTAAAATCCATATTCCTATGATCGATATTAAATTATTTGTACGCAACCTGATTCACAATAAGCTTTATTTTGCTATTACGGTTTTGGGATTTGCTATCGCATTGACTTTTGTACTGGTGTTGAGTGTTTATATTCGTCAGGAACTATCGGTAGACCAATTTCATCAAAATAAAGACCGGATTTATCGGGTGGTCGATGAAGAGGGATCGTATTGGGGGGCTGTGATTGGTAGCGAACTGCAAAGTAAATATCCTGAGATCGAATGTTATACAAGATATTATAATCAGAACTATATGGTAGAAATTCCTCATCAGGAAAAAATCCTGATGCAAACAGCTCTGATCGATTCTTCATTTTTCCGGAGTTGTTTTACTTCTGTCTGAGATTGGCGTAAGCGGTAGGCAGACAAAAGGGTCGCTATCAGTTTGGCATTATCCCAGGGTTTGACGACAAAGTCGGTAGCCCCTTCTTTCACTGTTTTTACGGCCAGTTCGATGTCTGCATAAGCTGTAAATAGGACGACCGGTAGATCGTTGCTTATTTTCCGTATTTCTCCCAGCCAGAAAATACCTTCGTTTCCATTATTTATACCACTGGAAAAATTCATGTCCAACAATACGACATCGATATTTTCCGTTTCCAGCATCGCAGGAATCCGGTTGGGATTACTGATGGTGATCACTTTTTTAAAAGTGCCGCTGAGCAGCATATCGATGGCTGCCAATACACCTTTATTGTCGTCAACAATGAGGATGGTACCTTGTTTTGTCATATGGAAAATTATAACTATGCAAATATAATAATTATCGACCGGCCTGACTTCCCTAAAAGAATAAAGATAATGAACTCCGGAAGTTTTTCCTGTTCTCCCGGAGGTTGTTTATAGAAAGGTCCGTTGCTTTAATCTTTCACACCACAAGTTTCGGTGACGATCTGCCCGTCGAAAAGATTGATTACCCGATGAGCATAGGAGGCATCGTGCTGGGAGTGAGTCACCATTATGATGATCGTACCTTCCTGATTCAATTCGGTCAGTAGGTTCATCACTTCCGTACCGTTACGTGAATCCAGGTTACCCGTCGGTTCGTCGGCCAGGATTAATTTGGGACTTGCTACTACGGCACGGGCAATGGCTACACGTTGTTGCTGTCCGCCGGATAATTGCTGCGGAAAGTGCTTGGCCCGGTGGCTGATGTTCATCCGGTCGAGAATATGGGATACGATTTCTTTCTTTTCACTGGCTTTCTTCTTCAGATAGATCAAAGGCAGTTCGACATTTTCATATACATTCAGTTCGTCGATCAGATTGAAACTCTGGAATACGAAACCGATATTTCCTTTACGTACCTGAGTACGCTGTTTCTCTTTAAGGTGTCCTACCTCTTCGCCGTCGAAATAATACTTCCCGTCTGTCGGATTATCCAGCAGGCCGATGATATTCAGTAAGGTAGATTTACCACAACCGGAAGGACCCATGATCGCTACGAATTCTCCTTTTTTTACTTCCAGCGAGACGTTATTTAATGCAGTAGTCTCCACTTCTTCCGTGCGGAACACTTTACTTAAATTTTCTATTTTTATCATAAGATTGAAGATTGAATTTTGTATTTCTCTATACTATTATTGTGCCAAATAATTAAGTCGTTTATATTCAATGTGTTAATTATTTTACTCTTGAATCGGATTGTCTATTTTTTTTACATTGTTGTCTCGTTTTTTTACATATTCAAAATAGAAACCGGGATTATCTATTTGATTAACAGATGATTAATAAATTGGCATATAATTGGTTATTATCCGGTTAAAAAGATATGAATTTTTTATGTTTTCTATTTCATTAAAAATGATTTTTCGTTCCTGGGCGAGAAATAAAATTTATTTTGTAATTTCGATGTTGAGCTTGATTATTGGCTTGACATGTAGTGTTTTATTGATTGGTTTTGTAGCTAACGAGTATAATATAGCTCATGTGGTGAAAGGAGGAGGGCAATGGTATTTATTACAAGAGCAGAACGTATATTATAGTAATGAAGAGGTTATGGCCAACCATACCCTTAATGGAGGGCGTGCCGTCGCTATTCAGCGTTCTTTCCCGGAAGTCGAAGATATCTGTGTGTGCCATGACGATCACAAACAGATTAAAAAGAATAGTGGTGAAACAATACCTTATGCTGCTATTTATGCAGTTACCCCTAATTTCGCCGATTTGTTTCAGCCTGAACTTTTGGCTGGAGATCTGAAAGAGACTTTACGGGATCCTTCGGGTGTAGCTGTTACCCGCTCTTTTGCCCGGAAGAATTTCGGACGCGAAAATATTTTAGGAGAGACGTTGTTGTTAGTGGGCTATAGCCAGTACCTCAAAGATGGACGATTACAAAATGTGGAGGAAGAAAAGGCCTATATGGTAAAAGCGATTGTGGACGACAAAAGCAAAAGTTATCTGCAATATGATTTATTGATCCATTTACCGGAATCCGATTATGCACTTACCCGTGTATCCTGGGTGAATAGCTATTATAGCTTTCTGAAACTGGGGAAAGAGGGCCGGAAAGATAAACTGGAAAAAAAACTGAATCAGGACGAGACCTATCGGAAACAATACGATATTCAGGGAAAACAACAGTTAAGACCGTTGAGTCAGGTGTATTTTTCGGGTGATCAGCAAATCGGTTTTATTAAATCGCGCGATCGGGTTGCCCTGTATTTAGCCGGAAGTATCGCTATCGCTATTCTGGTGATTGCTTGCTTCAACTATATCAACATCAGTATGACGAAATCATTGCAACGCCTTAAAAATACCAACCAGCAAATGATTTTCGGAGCGACCGGACAGGAAATACGTGGCCAATTGATAGCAGAAACTTCGATACAGGCCGCTATTGCTTTGGTTATCGCTGTTTTACTGATCAAGGGGTGCTTGCCCGCTTTCAATCGATTTATGAAAGCAGACCTGGTTTTGAGCGATTTGGTAGAAGGGATTTCGGGAGGATTGATGTTGATTTTACTGGTTATAGTTATTTTGGGACCTTCTTTGTATATTTTTTCAAGGATCGGCAAAAATTCACTGAACGATATGATGAAAACCGGATTGGTGCAACGTCCTAAATTGGTTACGGGAATGGTGGTGGCACAATTCGTTATTTCGGTCGTATTGGTCGTTATGGTGTTGGGAATCGCACAACAAATGGATTACGTGGGACATGTCCGTCCGGATAGTGACCGGATCCTGAGTTTATATGCAAACCATCCGGAGGGCGGACAATGGAAACAATTTACCGGACAGTTGCAGGTGATTCCTGAAGTTGAAGATTATACTTCCAGCGATATATTGAGTTGCGGGGCTTTCTCTGCCAGAGGAATAAGTGCGATGATTATGGGGGGAGATGAGCGTTTTCTACCGTTTTTCGGACTGAAATTAGTGAAGGGAAAAGGATTCTCTCCCTCGGCGCCTAACGATGCTGTATTGGTGAACGAAGCATTTGTAAAAAAAATGGCGATTCAGGAACCGGTGAATTATCGGTTGGTATGTAATGGTGAGCATTTAATTGTCGGGGTTGTCGAGGATTTTGTTATCGATAACCTGAGTCGACAGATTCAACCCCTTTTAATCGAATATAATTCCACTTCATACAACACTTTGGTAAAGATAAAGGAAGGAAGTATGTCGGTGGCTATTCAAAAAATAAAGGAGTTATGGAAAAAAATTTCGGGAGATGAGGAAGGATTAAAATTTCGGACTATGGCCGGAATGTATGAGGATCTGCACCAAGAGGAGCAGAGGGTATTGCAAATGGTCGTACTTTTTTCATGGATCAGTTTGTTCCTGACTGCTTTGGGATTATTCGGTTTAGCCTGGTATTCGGTGGAAAGCCGGATGAAGGAAATCGGTTTGCGTAAGATCAATGGGGCTACACAAAGACAAGTTGTCGGATTGTTGTGTATCCGCTTTATCAAGTGGATCGCTATCGCGTTGGCGATCGGATTACCGATGGCGTTATACCTGATCGAACAATGGAGAATGCAGTATGCATTCCGGCCACAACTGACTGTCTGGATATTTATCGCAGCAGCTTTTATCGTGCTGGCCGTGGGGATACTTACGGTAATCTGGCAATCCTGGAAAGCGGCCCGGGTAAATCCCGCAAAAATTATAAAAACGGATTGAGTTGTAATATTATAAGTTTTCAATCGTCTTAGAGATTAGAGGCGGGAAATTGAACAGACTTTTGGGATGCCTTTGATGCGAAGTTTTGGACTAACCATTTAAATAGAAAACTATGCGTAAAATTTTATTCTTTTTATTCGTATGCTGGGGGACGATCGGTATGGGCGTAGCCCAGGAACAAGTGAAAATTTCCCGTTTCCAGGGAGAGCGGGTTACGGGATTGGATATTTCCGGGGCATTCGATATTACAATCCGGCAAGGAGAGGATACAGGTGTAACATTGAGTATTCCGTCTCATTATGAAGATAATCTGGTGTTTGAAAATTGGGGAGGAACGGTAAAGGTTGGCTTTAAAGGCCGGATTAAGAAACATTCTAAAAATGAAAAATTTACAGCTGAAATCGTCTGTTCCTCCCTGGAAGAAGTGCTGCTCAGTGGGGCATGTAAATTGAAAGGAACGGGTGATTTTACGGCTCAAACGGTAAAATTTGACTTGAACGGAGCAGCTACGGCTGTTTGGGATGGTAATTTCAAGGTGGTAAAGATCGGAAAGATCGATTTGTCAGGGGCTTCACAACTACAGTTGAATGTTGAGGTTCCTGAGGTTGAGGTAGAAATTAGCGGGGCTGCAAAGCTGGCCTTGACAGGAGAGGCAGACAGCGGGGAGATCGAATTATCGGGGGCGTCGAAAGCGAATCTGGAAAATTTCGTTTTGAAAAATCTGGCTTTGGCTACTTCAGGGGCTTCAAATGCGTCGGTAAATGTAACCGAAACGCTCGGAGTAGAAGCTTCGGGAGCTGCTCATGTCAGTTATTCGGGCAATCCCAAGGTGACCTCTCACGTTTCGGGTGCTGCTTCATTGAAACAACGGTAAGACGATAAATGAAAAAGAAACCCTCTGATCGGTCTGTATAAAATCGAAAGTTTACCGATGAGAGGGTTTTGTTTTACCGTCGGGGGGATGTTGCTTATCTGCAATACCGGCGTACGTAAGTTCCGGCACTCTGAATCCCTAAGCTTTGGGCCTTTCGCCAGTCTTTACAGGCTTCTGTTTTCTTTCCTGTTTTATAATAAGCTATGCCCCGGTTTGCATAAATAGCCCCGTTATCAGGGTTCAATTTTAAGGCATAAGTGAAATCCGGGATAGATTTACTACATTCGTTGATCTTCAGATAACAACTGGCTCTGTTTTGGTAGTAAGCATAGACCAATCCGAAATCTTCTCCGTTTTTCTGAGCATATTTGATAGCCAGGCTATATTCAGCGATCGCTTTTTGAAAATTGTTTTCGTTTTGATAAATGTTACCTAGATAATAACAGATTTCATCGTCTTCTTCGAATATAGCTTTAGCCTTAATTAAATACTGTTTTAAGATAGAGATTTGATTGGTATGGGAACAGGCTGTGTTCAGGGACAAATACATTTCCCGGATTTTGGGCTCTAAACGAATGGCTGCCAAAAGTTTCTGTACGGCATCGGTATAATTACCGTTTTCAATGTCTTCATTAGCTGAATTTAAGAGTTCGACGGGTTTGTTTACCGCATTAATATCCATTTGTCCAAGTACCAGCCTACTTGTGGTCATAAAAAAGATAAGGAAGAGATTGAATTTCTTCATATACAAATGTAAATTTAGTTAGTAGTGGTTATTGTTCATTCACGCTTTCAAAAATAATAAAATTCGCCAAGAAAGTCATAATTTTCCTAAAAATATCTAGTTTATTTGTTAAGAATGTAACAAATAAATACACTGGAAGTTTTTTTTATACCAGGGAAATCGTTCGGAAAGGAAAGATTTGTGTTCTTTCTGATCGCTATTTCGTTTATAAAATCGCCCCTGCAACACTTTTTACAGTTGCAGGGGCGACCGGTCGGAAGTTCCACGAAAGGGGAATTTTGCAGGGAACTATAAACTTAATAAATTTTCAGCGACGAAGGGAGTGACTTTACAAACTGCCTTACAGGCCGAGTGTCTGAAGCCCTTGCTGGAAATAAATATCTTTGGGTATTCCTGCCTGGGCGATACGATCCAGATCTTTTTGAAGGATAGGGGAAACTATTCCTTTGGTTGCAATTAGCTGGCTGGCTTTGTCGTAGTCGCCGTCTCCTTCGAGGGTGATGTATTCACCGGCGATGATTTCGATGTCTTTTTTCATTTTTTCAAAATCTATCGTATAATATCCCTTGTCTGTATCCCGGGTAATAGCCCCGCTTTCAATAAAATGGGCAAATTGCATCATATTGGCTTTTCCATGGGCACTGGCAGCGCCGAAACGGCAGGAACGGAAAATACCGGCGATAAAGGTTACATAGTTATCCATCAGGTCTTTATTCTGAATCACTCCCCACTCCGCGAGTTTGGTGATGCAGAATAACCCCAGGATATCTGCCTTTCCTTCTTCGATAGAAGTATAATTATCCTTTAGAGCACCCCGGACATCCTGGTTGCCTTGCAAGGTATACTTTACGCCGAGGCCATGGGCTACTTCATGAAACATCGTATTTTCAAAAAAAGCGTCGAAACGAATGTGTTTTTGTTGTTCCGGGTCGATGACGAGTCGGGCGATAGGCACTACCATTTTGTCGAATTTGGCTTGCATGGAATTTTTTAGTTGCAGTTTCCGGCTTCCTTTGGCTGCATGTACACGGGGATCGTTAGGTAGGTTTATGGCGATATTTTTACTACCGGCATTGCAATCACCGGCATAATAAATGACGTCGTAAGCGTTCATATCCGGATTTGCGTTGGCTTTCTCTTTTTTGTAAGCTGCGGGTACAGGGAGATTCTCCTGTAGTTTAGGAAGATATTGGGCATATAAAGAGAGTTTTTTACTCCAATCTTTATCTTTTACCAGGATCTGTCCCGAGTGAGAGGCTTTGTATCCGAACAGAGCGTCTTCATAGGTTTCGATAGGACCGATAACAATGTCTAACGTATTGTCTTTCATATCCATCCACGCCAGGTCACTTTTCAGATAATCATCGGTCAGCAAGGCTTCGGAACGGAGAGTCAGATAGTTGCGCAGACCTTCGTCTTCAGCTAGCTGCGCTGCCTGTTTTAAAAGAGAAGCGGCTTTTCTGATTTGTTCGGGATAAGCTTCGTGGTAAGGGATTACTTTCAATGCTCCTTTATCATCCCTGCGAACGATGCTGTACCAGTCGTTTTTACGCGGGTCCTGAAGAGCTTCGAATTCTGATTTGGTCATATCCTGAGGGTAGAAATTGGCACCGAGAGGTTTAGGACCGGCAGTTTCGAGAAAGGGCCGGTTGGCGTCGAGCCTATCCCAGGGACCGTAGTTGATGGAAAGGTATTTGAGCAGGGCAGGGTCTGTAATACCCTCGAAAAGTTGTTCTTTATCTCCGTAGGCTGTCTGCCAGTAGATCGCTTCCATCTGATCGGCAGCTTCGATAAGCAGAGGGAGCATTTGCTTTTCTTTTTCCGTTAGTTTACTCAAATCGGTAGTCAGGGGAAATTCAGCATATTGATCTGCTAATTCCTGATAGGGGGAGGCGGTCCGATCGGAAGCTTTTTTAGCTTCTTTGCAGGCTCCTAGAAGGAGGAGGGTAGCTAATAAGAAAGTTATTCTTCTCATATTTTCTCTATATTTAATGGTTTATTATATTTCTGTTCAATTCTCCGATCAATAGAGCTTTATCGAATAAGAGAATTCCTTCGGAAGCAACGACGATATACCGGCTACCGACTACGTATAGGGCAGAACCGAACAAACTGGAATCGATGGTTTCAAGCGTTACCAATCTAAGGTTTTCCCCGAACTCGGAAAGCGTGAGAGCAACGGAATCTATTGGCTGATTCAGGTCGGTGCGGGTGACTGGATAGCCTTGTTCTGTTTTCATCGGTTCGGTTGTTAGCCGAAGAGGCTACTTGGCCGAAAATCTTCCGGTTGATAGCCTCTTCAGATTGATTATTTTTACTTCAGCCATTTATCCAGCCATGCTTTAAAGGTCCGCTGCCAGAGAATGCCGTCCTGACAGCCGGTTACCCAGTGACATTCGTTGGGGAAATAGAGGAATTGAGCCGGAACTCCGCGCATGCGTGCAGCATTGAAAGCCGCCATTCCTTGAGATACGTCGATCCGGAAATCTTTCTGCCCATGGATGACTAAAATAGGAGTATCCCAATTACCGACGAACAAATCCGGCGAATTAGCGAAGGTACGCTGAGCTATTTTGTTATCCTTTTCCCAGGGAGCACCACCCATATCCCAGTTGGCGAACCACATTTCCTCGGTCGTATTGTATTGCATTTTTAAGTCGAAAATCCCACAGTGTGCAATAAATGCTTTGAAACGTTTATCGTGATGGCCGGCTAAATAATATACCGAATATCCCCCGTAAGAGGCCCCTACACATCCGAGCCGGTTTTCATCGATATAAGGTTCTTTTTTAGCTTCGTCGATAGCGGAAAGGTAATCCTTGATGTTCTGACCGGAATAATCCCCGCTGATTTGTTCCAGCCATTCCTGGCCGAATCCCGGCAGACCACGGCGGTTGGGAGCTACAATAATATAACCGTTCGCAGCCATCTGCTGGAAGTTCCAGCGATAACTCCAGAATTGACTGACTGTACTCTGAGGACCGCCTTCACAATACAGGATGGCCGGATATTTCCGATTAGGATCGAAATGCGGAGGATATATCATCCATACCAACATGTCTTTATTATCCGTTGTTTTGATCCACCGTTTTTCTACTTTTCCCATAGTCAATTGGTCCAGAATAGGTTTATTGACAAATGATAATTCCTCGTCTTTGCCTGTAGCCGGATCCACTTTGTAGATTTCGGCCGGTTTACTCATAGACACTTTGGTGGCAAGTAACATTTTTCCGGTCGGAATCACGGAAGTATAATTGTGGACTCCATCGGTATGTTTGGTGATTCTTCCGGTCGGAATATCCAGAGAGTAAATTTCATCGGTAGCATGCCAGTCGGAGATAAACCAGATGGTATTATCGTCTCCCCATTTCAGGCCTTCTGCGTTCTGGTCGAAACCTTCGCTGAAATCATTTTTTTCTCCGGTGGTCAGATCCATGACATAGAGACGGATTTTATCCGCTTCATAGCCTTCCCGTTCCATACTTTCCCAAGCCATGTACCGGCCATTGGGAGAGATGACCGGATTCTTGTCATATCCCATCATGCCTTCGGTCAGGTTGACAGTTTCCCCGTTCTCCGTATTATAGGCATACAGATCGGTATTCGTAGATTCGGCATAGTCGATACCGATCTTTTTGCGACAGGTATAAATTAGTTTTTTCCCGTCTTTCGTCCAGGCCAATTGTTCTACACCTCCCCAGGGACGTACCGGAGATTCCCAACGTTCACCTTCCATGATGTCTTTTCCGGTAGTAATCGGTTGTGCCGGCACGTAATCGGCTATAAAAAGATGGGTGTAAGCATCTACCCAATCGTTCCAATGGCGGTAAAATTGATCGTCGACGATGCGGGCTTTCGCTTTGGGTAGATCAGGATACAGGTCCTGTACCGTGGGTTCGAGCTGTACATCTTTCAGATAAACGATCTTAGACATATCGGGTGCATAGACGTATCCGTTGATTCCGTCCGGTATATCGGTTACCTGGCGGGGATTACTGCCGTCGGGATTCATTTCCCAAAGCTGCCCTTTGGCCAGGTAAGTAATGAATTTACCATCCGGTGTCCATCCCGCGTCCGATTCGTTGTAGTCGGTATCGGTGAGACGGGTGGTCTGGCCCTCCGGCAGATTCATCAGGTATAAATCGCTATACCCCCGGTCTTCTTCTTTATTGAAATAAGTAATATCGTATACGGCTTTACTACCGTCCGGCGATACGCTAACGTTTCCGATTCTCCCGAAAGACCAAAGTACTTCAGGAGTCATGACGTCGGAGGAAAGTTTTATTGCGGGGGGAGTATACCCTTTTTGATTTTGAGAATTGTCGTTTGGTACATGACAAGCCATACAAGACAATAAAATAAGTGATGGAATGATCGATTTTTTCATAGTTATAAATAATGAAATATACAAGGACCGATCTTGATTTTGTTTATAAAGTCATTGCACACCCTACGCGCCCTTTTTTCAGGGCTACAGCGGTCATTCGTTTTCATAACTCTTGTAACCTCTGTAACCCTTGTAACTTTTATAATTTTAGTAATCCGACCGGCACATACGCTTAATTGTCTGTCTCTTCGTTTGCAGATTCCGCTAATTCCGGTTCATCTGTTTTACCATTGAAGGTGGCGACAATTTTTTGTTTCAGCTCTTCAGCCAGTTCCGGATTGTCCATGATCAATTGTTTCACCGTTTCCCGTCCTTGGCCCAGTTTGTTTTCACCATACGAGAACCAGCTACCGCTTTTTTTGATTACGTTGCATTCTACCCCCAGATCGACAATTTCGCCGGAAAGAGAGATACCTTCACCGTACATGATGTCGAATTCTGCTTTCCGGAATGGAGGCGCAACTTTGTTTTTCACGACTTTCACCCGGGTATGGTTGCCCAGAATTTCTTCGCCGTCTTTGATCGGGCCGATTTTACGAATATCCAAACGTACGGAAGAATAGAATTTCAGGGCATTTCCACCGGTCGTGGTTTCGGGATTTCCGAACATCACTCCGATCTTATCCCGCAACTGGTTGATAAAAATACAACAAGTATTGGTTTTACTGATCGTGCTGGTCAGTTTGCGTAATGCCTGTGACATCAGGCGGGCCTGTAAGCCCATGACACTGTCTCCCATGTTACCTTCTATCTCGGCTTTAGGGGTCAGAGCAGCGACAGAGTCGATCACGATGATATCTATGGCTGCCGAGCGGATCAGCTGATCTGCAATTTCCAGGGCTTGTTCACCGTTATCCGGCTGTGAAATAAACAAATTTTCGACGTCTACACCTAATTTCTCCGCATAAGAACGGTCGAAAGCATGTTCGGCATCGATGATTGCCGCTATACCTCCCTGTTTTTGGGCTTCGGCAATAGCATGAATAGCTAATGTCGTTTTACCGGAAGATTCCGGTCCGTAAATTTCGATGACCCGGCCTTTGGGATATCCACCAACACCTAATGCTTTATCGAGTGCAATGGAACCCGAAGGAATTACCGGAATGTTCTCTACCTGATTGTCGCCAAGCTTCATGATACTTCCTTTTCCGAAGTTTTTTTCAATCTTGTCGAGAGTCAGTTGGAGCGCTTTCAGTTTTTCAAGATTCGTTTCTTTTAATGCCATAATATTTGTTTAGTTACTGAGTTTCTGAGTTTCTAAGTTTCTGAGTTTCTAAGTTTCTGAGTTTCTAAGTTTCTGAGTTGAATTTTGATTCATTTCTTTAATATCTGTTCTGCTGCATTTTTGGTATTTACCTTAGTGATGACTCTTTCGATGATTCCTTGCTCATCGATGATAAAAGTGGTCCGAAGGACGCCCATATATTTTCGTCCGTACATGGATTTTTCAGCCCATACTCCATAGTCTTCTAAGATTTTTTTATCCGTATCGGCTATCAGATTGAAAGCTAAATTGTATTTGGCGATGAACTTTTGGTGTGAACCGGCGGAGTCCGGGCTAATCCCGACCACTTCATATCCTTGTGCAGTCAGCGTGTCATAATTGTCGTTCAGGCTGCAAGCTTCGGCCGTACATCCGGAAGTGTTATCCTTCGGATAAAAATAAAGGACTAATTTTTTACCTTTGAAATCTTCTGAGGTGATTTCTTTACCATCCTGGTTTATGCCTTTGAAAAAAGGCGCTTTATCTCCTTCTTTTAGCGATGTCATGATATCTTGGGATTTTAATGCTATATTACAAAAGTAGCGATTTTTTGCTGAATTCCGATATTTTTTATTCAATAATGTGATTCTGTTTTAGCCATAGAAATAGAACAAATGTTACGGCTACTGAAATAAATTGCAAGCCAGTACAATACGAAAAATAATATGAACCCGGAAAAAGAAGAAAAAGAAGGTTTCTATGTCCGAAGAAGAACTGTTTTTGATGAGAAAGCTTTATCTTTGGAAGATGAATGAAAAACCATTTTAAAACTTATTTAATCTGTCATGATGGAGTTTATCGATTCTTATAATTTAACCGGACTTGTGATCGGAATCAGTACTTTTTTAATCATAGGCTTGTTTCATCCGGTAGTGATCAAATGTGAATATTATTTCGGAACGCGTTGTTGGTGGATATTCCTGATTTTCGGTATTTTAAGTATCATTGCTGCTTTGTATGTCCGGCAAGTCTTGTGGTCGTCTTTATTGGGGGTTTTCGCCTTTTCTTCTTTTTGGACGATCCTGGAGATCTTCGAACAAAAAGGAAGGGTAAAGAAGGGATGGTTTCCGATGAATCCGAAACGGAAAAAGGAATATGAATCATGAAAAAAATAATTCGGTGTTTTTATGGAAGAGGTTTTAAAACAATTGAATGAGCTGTGCCGGGATACGCTGGTTGACAATTTGGGTATGGTATTTACTGCGGCCGGGGAAGGATGGCTGGAAGCCAGGATGCCTATCGACCGGCGTACCTGTCGTCCGGACGGAGCTTTACACGGTGGTGCTAATATGGCTTTGGCCGAGACGGTCGGAGGAGCTTTGAGTTCTATGTCGGTTCCGCCCGAAAACCGTTTCCACGTATTCGGTATCGAGGTGAATGGAAACCATATGAAACAGGCACAAGGAGGATATGTCGTCGCTAAGGGTACTTTTATCCATCAGGGGAAACGTACCCACGTCGTTCAGGTCGAAATACGGGACGAATACGGAACACTGGTAACGGTCAACCGGGTGACGAATATGATTGTCTGAGGAGTGATTTGCACAATATGATTTCTTTTTACATCCATTAAAAAAACATGGCATAAAAGTTGATAATTTTTTTACGGGAAAATAAAAATTAGTGTTCCATTAAAAACAATTTAAGTATGAAAAGATTATTTATTTTCGGGGTATGCGCCCTCGTGGTGCTGTGCATGGCCTCTTGTTATCCGGAAGGACCGGATTATGTCCATGAAAAGGACATTGCTTTGACTCATTATGATGAAAAAGCGGATTTTTCTACTTTAAAAACATTCGTTATTCCGGATTCTGTCGTGTATGTTCAGGGAGATTCTAATGCGACGGGATTGGCTAACGAATTGAAGGAGGAGATACTTTCTCTGGTAAAGCAAAATTTCGAAGCGTATAATTACCAGCTGCTGACAGACGAGGAAGCTGAAGCTCAGACGCCTGATTTTGTCGTAACGGTAACTGCTTTTGCAACTCCGACTTTCAGCTACAATTCCTGGGGAAACTATTGGGGCTGGTATCCCGGTTGGGATTGGTTCGGCTGGGGAGGAGTCTGGGGTGGTTGGTATCCTTGGTATCCCTGGTATAGCGGAGGATATTATTATGCTTATGACAAAGGTACGGTGGTTATCGATATGCTGGATGCGAAAAAGGCCGATAAAGAAACCAAACGGGTACCGGTATTGTGGACAGGGATGGTCGATGGTATCCTGGCCGGAAATCAGAACTATCTTGCCGAACGCCTGGAGAAAAATATCAACCAGTGTTTTATTCAATCCCCTTATCTGAAAACGACTAAATAAAGAAAGCGATGAAAAAGATTATAATGATACTATTGGTTGTGTTCGGCCTGGGTGTTGGAAGCCGGGCACAGGCTCAGATGCTGAATCTAAATTATCAGATGTCCTTACCTTTGGGCGATCAGCATGATTTTATCTCTAAAATGAGTTTTCGTGGGTTTTCCATGGATTATCACTATTTCCTGAGCGAGCGTCTGGCGGTCGGTGCCAGCCTGGGATGGAATACTTTGTATAAGCATCTGGATTATGCAACCGGTCATTTTACCATGAACGGGGAGAAAGTGACCATCTCCGGGGACCAGTTCAGATACCTGAACGTTGTACCCCTGATGGCCAGTGTCCGTTATTTTTTTACGGATGGAGATGCTGTCCTGTTACCATATGCCGGCATCGGCATCGGAACCAACTGGGCTGAAATGCGGCTGGAAGTGGGAGACCTGCTGGCTAAAGAAAAAGGCTGGCAGTTCGCTTTTGCCCCTGAAGTCGGAGTAGTGGTACCTTTCTCCGAATCGGTCGGATTGAATGTGGGGGCACAATACCGCTACAGTGTAAAAGCCAGTGGCTTACCCACGCTTCAGGATCTCGGGATTAAAGTTGGGTTATCTTTTAACTGGTAAATAAATGGTTGTCCATAAAGTCAAGTACTTTAATGGACAACCTTTCTTTTTATTCCAGTTTATAGTCCCATTGTTTCAAGGCATAATCCCAATGTTTTTCGACTAATTCGACGGTTCGGGTTTCGTATTTATAAGCGTTTTTCTTGTAGCCTTTTTTCTTGTCTAAATAAGCCGCAATGTCTGCTTTGACGGCTTTAAAACCCGGAATGGCAAGTGTCCGGTAAATCTTTTCGGTCATCGCCAGGGCATCCGCCTCGAAATCTTCGAATTTTATTTCGATCAGATTACCTGCCGGGATCAGCTTTTTATCTTCTTCATATTTCCGATACAAACGGGTATATACTTCGAGGATGTTTTTTTCCAGTTCCTCCGGAGAAATTTTCTGCAATTGCAGAGGGATGATGGTATTCGTGAAAAAACTCCGGGTAGATTCGAATACCGTATAAGGATTCCGCATCAAATAGATAAATTTGGCATTGGGGAACATTTCCAGGATTTCTTTCACCTTGCCGGTATGCGGGGGATTCTTGCTGAGAAATTGGCTGCCCTGGGTATTCCAGAGGGAGATTTTGATCAGTTTCAAAAATGTCTCCCTGAACATCCGGTGTTCTTCGGGAGTAGCTGTTTTCATGGTCAGAAACCGGTCACAATATTCCAGCATATTCTGAGGCAAAAACCAGAAATCATAATAGGAGCAAGGCATCATATTGGATAAGGCAAACTCTTCCTCCTGAGGCAAGTCGACGTTGAGCTCCATGTTATCGGTAGGGCGTTTGTCCGGCATTAACCAAGCCATCGTTTTCTTAAACATCGGCTGTCCCCACATCATCATATGGGGAAAAACAGTTTGATAGGTCGTCGTATAACCGAAATGTTTATCATGAGCCAATACATTGTGTACAAAGGTGGTACCACTACGCCAGTGCCCTAAAATAAAAACCGGCTCCATGTTGATCGCCTGATTTTTCAGGCGTTTGTCGTATCTCCGGTCCTGTATCGGTTTCAGGCAACTCAATAACCGACAGATGGCTTTGGTCAATTGATATTTCGTTTTATATCCTTTCCCGATCGTTTGTCCTTGTGTGATTCCTTTAAAAGTTTTCCAGTCTGCACCCACCAAAGTATTTACCGGAAGTTTTTGAAATTCTAGTACACCCATTTCGATAAAATATATGCTCTTTTATATCGCCAAACTGATTTATTTATTGAATTATTTTTACCGTAATCCCTTGACGGTCGAGTTCCTTGACCACTTTTTCGATGGCTGTAAAGTGTTCGCTGCCGATGTCCAGTTTCGAAAGACTGATTTCCGGAATTTCCAGTTCCTGCATGTCTTTCCTTTCGACTTTATCGATAATCATACCGACTGCACAGGTATTGTTGGTAATCGGATCGATCAGGATAAAAGCGCCTGTATTTTTGTTTTTAGAATAAGGATCGAAAAATAAGGGTTTACCCGTCGTGAAAATGACACGTGCAATTTCATTCAATTCCAAGGCGTCTGCGGCAGACTGTTCTAACGTATTGACGTTTACTTTATACCGGATTTTATCGATCTTGGCCCGGGTCAGATTCGTAGTATGTTTAATAAAGAATTGTTCTTCCGGATCCATTTTCTTCTCATCCATCCATACCAGCATGGCTTCGAAATTGCGGGAAATAATCGGGAGATTGTCCGGATGTACGAGCATTTCTCCCCGGGAGATATCGATTTCGTCTTCGAGGGTCACCGTTATAGCCTGCGGCGGAAAAGCGAAATCCAGTTCTCCGTCGTAAGTAACGATCGATTTGACCCGTGAACGCTTCATAGAAGGCAGTGCGACCACTTCATCTCCTTTACGAATGATACCTGAAGCAACCGTACTGCTGAATCCCCGGAAGTCGAGGTTGGGACGCATGACATATTGTACGGGATAACGGAGGTCTGCAAAGTTTTTATCGCTTCCTATATGTACCGTTTCCAGATATTCCAGTAATGGTTTTCCGGTATACCACGACATATTCTCCGATGCTTCTACGACATTGTCTCCTTTTAATGCCGAGAGTGGGATACAGGTAATGTCGGGTATTCCCAGGGGTTCTGCAAACTGACGGTATTCCGTTACGATCCGGTCGAATACCTGCCGGTCGTATCCAACGAGGTCCATTTTATTCACAGCCAAAACGACATGTTTGATTCCCAGCAAGGAAACTAAATAAGTGTGCCGGCGTGTTTGGGTGATAACGCCTGAGCGGGCGTCTACCAGAATGATGGCCAGATTGGCCGTCGAACCTCCTGTAATCATGTTACGGGTATACTGTTCGTGTCCCGGCGTGTCGGCAATGATGAATTTCCGCTTATTCGTAGAAAAATAACGGTAAGCCACGTCTATCGTTATGCCTTGTTCACGTTCAGCCTTCAGGCCGTCGAGCAGGAGGGCATAATCGATATCGTCTCCTGCATTACCGTAACGTTTGGTATCCCTTTCGAGGGCATCCAGCTGATCTTCGTATAATTTTTTACTGTCGAAAAGCAAACGACCGATCAGGGTCGATTTGCCGTCATCTACCGATCCGGCTGTCAATAATCTCAACAGATCTTTCTTTTCGTCCTGATCCAGGAACTCTTTTATATTTAGTTTCTCCATGATTTTAATCTTTATCGCTTTTCGCCTTAAAAGTATCCCTCTCTTTTCTTTTGTTCCATACTGGCATCCTGGTCGAAATCGATTACCCGGGTGGTCCGTTCGGATTTGGTGGTGGTCATCATTTCTTCTACGATTTTTTCAATCGTGTCGGCTTCCGATTCGACAGCTCCGGTCAATGGCCAGCATCCTAAGGTACGGAAACGTACTTTCCGCATCCGGATCTTATCCCGGTATTGTTCCGGTAAGCGTTCGTCGTCGGGCATGATCAGGTTACCGTCGATTTCGACGATGGGACGTTCTTTGGCAAAATACAAAGGTACGATAGGAATATTTTCCATGCGGATGTATTGCCAGATATCCAATTCCGTCCAATTAGACAGCGGGAATACCCGGATCGATTCGCCTTTATGAACCCGGGCATTGTATAAATTCCATAATTCAGGACGCTGGTTTTTAGGATCCCATTGATGAAATTTATCCCGGAAGGAATAAATACGTTCTTTGGCCCGTGATTTCTCTTCATCGCGGCGTGCACCACCGAAAGCGGCATCGAACTTGTATTTACTGAGCGCCTGCAATAAAGCCTGGGTCTTCATCAGATCGGTGTGTACTTTACTACCGTGTGTGAAAGGACCTACCCCTTCCTGGAAACCTTTCATATTGGATTCGACGATCAGGTCCCAGTTGTTTTCCCGGGCATATTTATCGCGAAATTCGATCATTTCTTTGAATTTCCACTTCGAATCGATATGCATCAAGGGGAAAGGTACTTTCCCCGGATAAAAAGCTTTTTCAGCTAAACGGACCATGACGGAAGAGTCTTTACCGATAGAATAGAGCATAACCGGATTTTCAAACTCAGCGACAACCTCACGGATAATATGGATAGACTCGGCTTCCAGTTCTTTCAAATGACTTAATTTATATTCTGACATTGTTTTATGTGCTAATGCTAATAGGCGGATTTACTCCAGCCGTTGGCAAAGTTTATTCATTTTGCAAAAATAGTCGTATCCTGATTCAAAAGCATCAGTATTTTTACCGAAATTCATTTCCGGTTATTTTCGGAGAAACGGCTTCCAATAAAACTTTCACCGAATCGGCTAAGGATTGCCGTGAGGTGTCGATCGAAATAAACGGATGTTCCGGGGCTTCGAAAGGCGATGAAATACCGGTGAATTCCTTGATTTCACCCCGACGGGCCTTGGCATACAAACCTTTGACATCCCGTCGCTCACATTCTTCGATGGGCGTACTGACATATACTTCCAGAAAATCATCCTCACCGATAATTTCAGAAGCCATCCGGCGGATAGCATGGGTAGGACTGATAAAAGCAGCGATGGTCACGATACCGCAATCGACGAATAATTTGGAAACTTCTGCTATGCGACGAATATTTTCCGTTCGGTCGGCTTCCGAAAAACCCAGGTTATTATTGATGCCACTGCGGATATTGTCTCCATCCAGGATACGGCAGAGTATACCTTGTTTATATAATTCCCCTTCCAGGGCAATGGCTAATGTGCTTTTACCGGAACCGGACAATCCGGTAAACCAGATCATAATGCCTTTTTGTTTCAATAAAGCTTCGCGGTCTTTCCGCTGTAACATTTTTTCAAAAATCGGATAAATATTTTCTGCCATATAAACTTAGTTACTGATTTACACCACAATTTCAGTATTTCATATTTCCTGTTTGTTTTATTTTACAATAAACCAGGGATTTAATAAATCTTCTTTGTTGTAGGCCAAGGGAGTGCACCCATCCTGGTGATATAATTCTTTCCCGGCAGCCTTTGCGATAGCATGACCTGCAGCGGTATCCCATTCCATGGTCGGAGCAAAACGGGGGTAAATGTCAGCAGTTCCTTCTGCTACCAGGCATATTTTAATCGAACTACCGATAGAAGTCAGTTTGACTTCTCCGTGTTCTTTTTTTAATTCATCGATATCGGAACTCATGTGCGATCTTGAAGCCACAACGGTATAAACCGGATCTTCGCGGTCCAGAGGCAGACGCCGGGCTTGATTTTCCAGTGCGTCGAAATCCATATCCGGGGAATATTCCGGATGATCGGCCCGATAAGCTCCGTTTCGGATCGTTCCGTAGTACAGGATTTTTTTTACCGGAATATAAATTACCCCTAAGGCAGGACGTCCGCCGTAAACGAGAGCTATATTGACAGTGAACTCGCCGTTCCGTTTGATAAATTCTTTTGTACCGTCCAAAGGGTCGACGATCCATACCGTTTGCCATTGTTTACGAATAGCATAGGCTGTGGCCTTGTTTTCTTCGCTGATAACCGGATAAGGCGTATTTTTCAACTGTTTCAGGATAATCTCGTTGGATACCCGGTCGGCAATAGTCAGCGGAGAATGATCCGCTTTGTGTTCGATTTCGAAATCCGAAGCCGGATCGTCGTATATGTCTAATATAGCCTTACCAGCTTGCAACGCTGCTGTTATAGCCGTCTGTAGTAATGAATTCATAGTATTTTCTGCATGCCTGGCAAAGGTATCAAATTTTTTTATATTTGCAGTATTTGCCGGATATTATCTGGTCCGGCCGTTCCGTCCCGTTTCGGGAATCGTTATTTTAATTTTTCCTGTCTATTCTTTATTTCCCGGTTATGGTATTTCAATAAGAAATAGTTATCTTTGTGTGCTTTTGATCACGTGAAAATAAATTATTATATTAAAGCATGACTATAGTTTTCTATCAGAAAGACGCCACGGTATATGCCGTACAGTATCAGACGTCTGAAAATTCTCTTGATGTCAGTAAATTAGAATGGTTGTTCAGTGGTGCGCACAAAATACAAGGTGATGCCCTGAAAGGTTATTTTATCGGTCCTCGCAGGGAAATGATTACGCCGTGGAGTACGAATGCAGTCGAGATTACGCAGAATATGGGGATCGGGGGGATTCTCCGGATAGAGGAATTTACACAGACGGCTTGTGACAATATACCTTACGACCCGATGTTGCAGGCATTTTATAAAGGTTTGGACCAACATATCTTTACAATCGATAAACAACCGGATCCGATCATTTACATCGATGATATTCGTGCCTATAATGTGAAGGAAGGATTGGCTTTGAATCCCGATGAAATTGCTTATCTGGAAGGATTGGCTGAAAAATTAGGACGGAAATTGACCGATTCCGAAGTATTCGGTTTTTCGCAGGTCAATTCGGAACACTGCCGTCATAAAATTTTTAACGGTACCTTTATTATCGACGGAGAAGAGAAAGAAAGTACACTCTTTAAACTGATTAAGAAAACTTCTCAGGAAAATCCGAATCGGATTGTTTCCGCTTATAAAGACAATTGTGCGTTTATCGATGGGCCGCAGGCGGTGCAATTCGCTCCGCATACCCATGATAAGCCGGATGTTTATGAGACGAGAGAAATAGATACGGTCATTTCGCTGAAAGCCGAAACGCACAATTTCCCGACAACCGTAGAGCCCTTCAATGGAGCGGCAACAGGTAGCGGTGGAGAAATTCGTGACCGTATTGCCGGAGGACAAGCAGCCCTTCCGTTGGCCGGTACAGCTGTGTATATGACCTCTTATCCCCGTTTGGATGCTTCCCGGATTTGGGAACAGCATATCGATCCCAGAAAATGGCTTTACCAGACTCCGGAGGATATTTTGATCAAAGCTTCCAATGGTGCTTCTGATTTTGGAAATAAGTTCGGTCAGCCGTTGATCTGTGGCTCCTTATTGACTTTCGAACACGAAGAAGACGGACGTACCTATGGGTATGATAAAGTGATTATGCAGGCCGGTGGTGTGGGCTTCGGTAATCGTCAGCAAGCCATGAAGAAAACACCTGGAGTAGGAGATAAAGTGGTGTTGTTGGGAGGTGACAATTATCGGATCGGTATGGGAGGTGGTGCCGTTTCTTCTGTCGATACCGGGGTTTATGCCGGGGCTATCGAGTTGAACGCGGTACAACGGTCTAATCCTGAAATGCAGAAACGGGTTTGTAATGCGATCCGGGCAATGGCCGAGAGCGAAGTGAATCCGATTGTTTCTATCCACGATCACGGTGCCGGAGGACATTTGAATTGTTTATCCGAGCTGGTGGAAGAAACCGGAGGTAAAATACATATGGAAAATCTCCCTGTCGGCGATCCGACCTTATCTGCAAAAGAAATCGTGGGGAATGAATCACAGGAACGGATGGGATTGGTGATGAAGGAGAAGGATGTGGCCGAACTGAAACGTATCGCAGACCGTGAACGGGCTCCGATGTACGTCATCGGTGAAACCACCGGAGATATGAAGTTTACTTTTGAGAATGCAAAAACTCATGAGACTCCGATCGATCTGGAACTGAAAGATATGTTCGGTAATCCTCCTAAGACGATTATGGAGGATAAGACCGTTAAAGAAAAATATGCCGGTCTGGAATACTCCGCCGATAAATTGGAAGAATATTTGGAGCAAGTGTTACAAATAGAGGCGGTTGCTTCTAAGGATTGGTTGACGAATAAGGTAGACCGTTCAGTATCGGGCCGTATCGTGCGTCAGCAGTGTGTCGGTCCTTTGCATTTGCCTTTGAGCGATGTTGCTGCCGTCTCTTTGGATTATAGCGGACACCGTGGGATAGCAACCTCCATCGGACATGCTCCTGTAGCTGCCATGGCCGATGCTCCTGCGGGTTCACGTTTGGCTATTGCCGAAGCGCTGACTAATCTGGTATGGGCGCCGATCGAACAGGGATTGAAAGGAATCTCACTTTCTGCCAACTGGATGTGGCCCTGCCGCAATGAAGGAGAAGATGCCCGGTTGTATCAGGCGGTACAGGCTGCCAGCGACTTTGCTATCGAGTTGGGAGTAAACATTCCTACCGGGAAAGACTCACTTTCTATGACCCAGAAATATGGGGACAAAAAAGTGTATGCTCCGGGAACGGTTATCATTTCTACTGTCGGCGAAGTAACCGATTTCCGTAAAATTGTCATTCCTGTATTGAAAAATGATCCGGCTACCGAGATCGTCTATGTCGATTTCTCATTCGATAAATTGAAATTGGGTGGTTCCAGCTTTGCCCAGATTCTGAATAAAGTAGGCAAAGAAGTGCCCGACGTTAGGGATAGCGAGTATTTTGCCCGTGCATTTACAGCTATTCAGCAATTGGTGGATGAAGGTATCGTTTTGGCCGGACATGATATTTCTGCCGGAGGTATGGTAACGGCACTGCTCGAAATGTGTTTTGCAGATAATCGTTTGGGTTTGGATATCGATTTTTCATTCCTGGCTGAAAAAGATATGATTAAGATCTTATTCGCTGAAAATCCCGGCGTACTGATTCAGATAGCGGATAAGGATGCTAAAAAGGTTTCCGCTCTGATGGATAAAGCCGGTGTTGCTTACGCTTTCTTAGGAAAGCCGGGTAAGGCGGGATTACTGAACATCAAGAAGGATGCGGATAGCTGGTCGTTGGATATCCCTTCTTTACGTGATCTTTGGTTTAAGACTTCTTATTTACTCGACCGGCGTCAGAGTGGCGAAGAGAAGGCATTGGAGAGATACAAGAGCTATAAACACAATGAGTTGAAATATAAATTCCCACAAGGTTTTACCGGCAAATTGGCTGATTTGGGCTTGCAGTTGAACCGTACTGCTAAATCGGGTATCCGGGCTGCTGTGATCCGGGAGAAAGGGTGCCAGTGTGAGCGAGAAACGGCCTGGGCTTTGCATTTGGCCGGTTTTGACGTGAAGGATGTACACATGACCGATTTGATCAGCGGACGTGAAACTCTCGAAGAGGTAAATATGATTGTCTTTGTCGGAGGATTCTCGAATTCTGACGTGTTGGGTTCTGCCAAGGGGTGGGCCGGCGCTTTCAAATTCAATGAAAAAGCACGACAGGCTTTGGAGAATTTCTATAAACGCGAAGACACCTTGAGTTTGGGTATTTGTAACGGATGCCAGTTGGCTGTTGAACTGGGACTTATTTATCCCGAGCATGCTGAAATGCCTAAGATGTTGCATAATGACTCCCATAAGTTTGAATCCGGTTTTGTCAATGTAACGATTCAGCCGAATCATTCTGTAATGTTAAAGTCTTTGGCAGGTAGTCGGTTAGGTATCTGGATCGCTCATGGAGAAGGTAAATTCAGTTTGCCTTATGCCGAGAGTGAATACCATATTCCGATCAAATACAGTTACGATGCCTATCCGGGTAATCCGAACGGTTCACCGTTCGCTACAGCGGCGATCTGTAGTAAAGATGGCCGTCACCTGGCGATGATGCCTCACTTGGAACGGTCTATCTATCCATGGAATTGGGCATATTATGCTGAAGGACGCAGTGAGGATGAAGTGAGTCCGTGGATCGAGGCTTTTGTCAATGCCCGGAAATGGATAGAGGAAAAAGTGAAGGCATAAGCTGAATGTAGTAAGATCGTGTTCATAAACGACGAAGATTATATCGATTTATAACAGGAAGGTTCGATCGCCTTCCTGTTTTTTTTACTTGGACGAGATGTCGGAAAAAAGGTGATAGATAAAGAGTACCGAATTATGAAAACGATCTACAGATATGCAGCAGGACCGGGAGAGGAGATTCGGGAAACAGTGTGGTAAACTGATTTGTATGAATACTACAAAATGGTAAATGCCTTCCTGGGGGATGTGATTATCGAAAAAGCTTTTCAAAAAGAAGGGAACTTTGGAGGGGAGAGGTTATACATGTCGGATCACTCGCTATTATCGGCAGTCTGGAAAATGAACGTATTCAGATCAGATAAGGAAGAAGTATCAACGGTTGCAAGAGTTGGCCTTGGTCAGTCTGATCGTTGTCACTCTTGTAACCGTTGAATTTTTAAATTTACATTGTCGTTCCGATAATCCCCTTTTTAGATTGTTCGATAAAATCTACCAGGTAAGTGATTTCCGGACTGAGAGGAATAATATCTTTGATTCTTCGCAGGGCATTTTCCAGACTGGTACCGCATTGATAAATTTGCCGGTAACATTTAGCTATATTATCGATCACATTTTCGGTGAGATGGCCTTCTTTAGCCAGGATCAAAGCATTGATTCCATAGTAACTGATCGGATTGTGGGCCGCCACGATATAAGGCGGAACATCTTTGTTGGCGCGGCAGCCGTCACGCAATAGTGCCCAGCTTCCGATACGGCAACCGTGTTTGACGATCACTTCACTACCTAAAATCGCCTTGTCGTCGATAATACAGTTTCCTGCTGTTTTGGCACCGTTTCCCAATACACAATGGCTGCCTAAATGGGTGTCGTGTGCCAGATGTACGCCTTCCAGCAGAAAGTTACCGTCTCCGATTATCGTACAATCGGTTGTGTTCGTGCCCCGGTTAAGGATCACTTTCTCCCGTATGGTATTGTGATTACCGATTTTCAGGAGGGTATCCTCACCCTTGAATTTAAAATCCTGAGGAGTAGCACCGATGATGGCACCCTGATAGATGATATTATCCGTTCCCATACGGGTGCCACTGAGAATACTGGCATAAGGCATGATCGTACAATTGTCTCCGATTTCGACATTCTTGTCGATATAGGCAAAAGGATGAATGGTAACATTCGCTCCGATCCGGGCTTCTTTATCTACATACGCTAAAGGACTGATCATATTTTTTGTTTTTAAGGTTAGTGTCGTTATTTAGTGCCTCCACCCAATGCATGGTATAGGTTTACTACGGCCTGCAAACGCTGGAACTCATCGGAAATTCCGGACAACTGAGCGTTTAACAGCGATTGTTGTGCTGTCAGTACTTCCAGGTAATTCGTATTAGAGGTACCTAAAGTTAGTAATTCCTGTGTATACTCCACCGATTTTTCCAATGAATTTATTTGTTTCACCCGTTGTATCCGTTTATCTTCAGCCGATTGATACAGACTCAGTGCATCGCTGACATCGGCGCCTGCATTCAATATCGCTTGTTCGAAACTTAACATCGCCTCTGCTTGCTGGGCTTTGGCAATCTTTAAGCGGGCAATATTCGCTCCCCGGTAAAATAAAGGTTGGGTCAGTGAACCGATTGCCGAGGCAATCATTTTTCCGGGATTGATGATCGTGTTCCCGGCTTGATTGGTCCATCCATAAGTCCCGCTGATGGAGATCGACGGATAGAAAGCAGCACGTGCTTCGTTGGCATTATAATATGTTCCTGCTAATGCCATTTCTGCCGCTTTGACGTCCGGACGGTTGGATAACAATTGTACCGGGACGCCGGTATGCAGTATTGTCGGGAGTTGTTGGTCCTCCAGCTTGCCGCGTTCGATTTTCTGAGGAGCTTGTCGCAACAGTAAGGATAAGGCATTCTCGGTTTCCCGGATCTGATTTTTCAGGTCGGAGATAGAAGCCAGCACCATATAATAATTGGCTTCGCTTTGTACAACTCCTGCTTCATTGACCATCGCCGCCTCTTTCATCGCTTTCATGGTCTCGACATTTTCTCCCCATAATACGGCAGTTTCTTCTGTGATCTGCAACTGCTTGTCGAGCATCAGTAAGGTGTAATAATAATTGGCTATTGCAGCGACAACCTGGGTTTGCACAGCTTGTCGATAGGCTTCACTCCGTAATAAGGCTGCTTTCGCCGCCCGTTTTGTATTTAGAATCTTTCCGAAAAGATCCAATTCCCAACTTGCTGAAACGGGCAGGGACCAGCTCCAACTGCCTTTCATCCGGTCGAAACTACTCACTCCGCCTTGGGGGGCAAGGGTAAGAGAAGGAAGGTAGGATAAACGCGAAGTCATCAGGCTGGCTTGAGCTTCTTTTACCTGCAACATAGCGGTTTGTAAGTCTGTATTTCTTTCGAGACCCAAGCGGATCAACACTTGTAATTGAGGATCGGTGAAAACCTTCTCCCAGGGTAGATTGGCCATATTGACGGTATCGGATACCAGGGTATCGTTCACCGAAACAGGATCCCTGTACAAGCCTTGCGTATCTACTTCGGGACGGCTGTATGGTTTGTATATATGGCAGCTGCCCAGTAGAGCTGCCATACATAAAGGATATATAATCGTTTGTATTTTCATGGTATTTCTTATTTCGTATATTGTTCAATTTCAGAGGCGATATCCGTATTATCCGTATCATGCCATTCCAGCGGTTTGACTTTTTCCTGGATATGTTCGAAAACAACAAACAAAGCCGGAACAATAAAGATCTGACAGATCATTCCGATAAACATACCACCGATCGCTCCGGTTCCCAAAGTGCTGTTACCGTTGGCTCCGACTCCATGAGCGAACATCAGCGGCAGCAATCCGATGACCATAGCCAGGGAGGTCATTAAGATAGGGCGTAACCGGGCAGAAGCTCCCGATACGGCTGCTTCGGTAATGCTCATACCGGTTTTCCGGCGGTCTAAGGCGAATTCAGTAATCAATATCGCATTTTTAGCCAACAGACCGATCAACATAATCAAAGCGATTTGCATATAAATGTTGTTTTCTACTCCCATGATCTGAGCGAAAATAAAACTACCCATCAATCCGGAGGGGACGGAAAGCAGTACGACCAGAGGCAGAATATAACTTTCATACTGTGCACTCAGCAACAAATAGACGAATACGAAACACAGTGCGAATATCATCGCTGTCGTACTCCCGCTACTACTTTGTTCTTCCCGGGTCATTCCGGAAAATTCGAATCCATACCCTGTTGGCAAGGATTGGGCGGCAACTTCTTCGATAGCTTTAATCGCCTGTCCGGAACTATAGCCGTCAGCCGGCGAACCGTTCACACTCATGGAGGTAAACATATTGAAACGCTTGATGTTGTCGGGACCGTATACTTTTGTCAGCGTCATAAATTGACTGATCGGTGCCATTTCGTTTCCGTTCCGGATTTTGACGTTTTGCAGAGATTCCGGATTGATCCGATAACGGGGATCTGCCTGAATCATTACCCGGTATAATTTACCGAAACGGTTGAAATTGGATGCATATATACCGCCGTAATAGCCTTGCAAAGTAGTTAGGATATCGTTGGGACTGATACCGGCCTGCTTACATTTGGCTGCATCTATATCGATCATATACTGAGGGAAAGTGGGGTTGAAAGACGTTTGAGCCGTAGCGATTTCAGGCCGTTCTTTCAATTTTCCCAGAAATTCCTGAGCAACTTCATAGAAAGTATTCAAATCTCCACCGGTTTTATCCTGTAAGTTGAACTCGAAACCGTTGGTGACACTGTAGCCGGGGATCATCGGAGGGGCGAATAACAATACTCGGGCATCTTTGATCAGAGATTGAGCCTGCATATATAGGGTACCGATTACCGTATTGGCATCTTCCCCTTTACCCCGTTCTTTCCAGTCTTTCAATTTTATGATCAGCGTCCCGTATGAGTTACCTTGTCCTGCCAGGAAGCTGTAACCGGTTACCTGGGTCCTGCTCTTCACTGCCGGATTGGCTGCCACCAAACTGTCTACCTGTTCCATAACGGCTTCGGTTCTCTCCTGGGCGGTACCCGGTGCCATATCGACTACGGCGAAAATGGTTCCGGTATCTTCATTGGGAACCAATCCGGTAGGAGTGATGTTCATCAGGAAGATCATAACGACGATAGTCGCTATAACGATGGCAAATGATAAAAATTTACGACGGATAAAGAATGTGATTCCTCGTTCGTACTTTTTCAGGGTAACATCATAAGCGGCATTGAATGCGATGTGGAAACGTTCGATCAGAGAAGTCTTTTTCTTCTCTCCGTTTTTATCGTGGGGATGTAAAAATATAGCACACAATGCAGGACTTAACGTTAAGGCATTGATTGCCGATAGGCCGATAGCAATAGCCATCGTGAGCCCGAACTGCCGGTAGAAAGTTCCTGAGGTTCCTGTCATAAAACTTACCGGAATAAATACAGACATCATGACCAGGGTGATGGATACAATGGCTCCCCCCAGTTCGCTCATCGCATCGATAGAAGCCAGACGGGCCGATTTATACCCTTGGTCGAGCTTGGCATGAACCCCCTCGACGACGACAATGGCATCGTCGACAACAATGGCAATGGCCAATACCATGGCACATAAGGTTAGCAGATTGACACTGAAACCGATCAGGTACAGACCGAAGAAAGTACCGATCAGCGCAACAGGGATTGCTATGGCCGGGATCAAGGTGGAACGAAAATCCTGCAAGAAGATATATACCACTAAAAATACCAGTACAAATGCTTCGAGCAAGGTTTTCAATACTTCGTGGATAGAAGCGAACAAGAAGTCGTTGGCATTCAACAATTCTACGACTTTGACTCCGGGAGGTAAGGTCGGTTCCACTTTTTTAAGGTATTCCTGAATGTCCTGGATGATGGTCGTAGCATTGGATCCTGCCGTTTGGAAAATGATTGCGGTTACTCCCGGATGTCCGTTGACATTGTTCTGGAAACCATAAGTCAACCGGCCTAATTCGACTGTTGCAATATCTTTCAAACGCAAAATTTCTCCGTCGGAGGTAGCCCGGATAACGATATTTTCAAATTCTTCCTGCGTTTGTAAACGCCCCTTGTATTTCATGACATATTGAAAGGACTGATTACCCCGTTCTCCGAATTGTCCCGGAGCAGCTTCGATGTTTTGTTCTGCTAAAGCAACCGATACATCACTGGGCATCAGTTTGTATTGGGCCATAACATCCGGTTTCAACCAGATACGCATCGAATAGTCGGTTCCCATCACCATGGCGTCTCCAACCCCCTGAATACGTTTAATTTCAGGGATAATGTTGATGTTCATGTAGTTCTCCAGAAATTCGTTATCGTATTTATCGTCGGAACTATAGAAAGAAAAACCTAGCAGCATACTGGATTGCCGTTTTTGGGTGATGACTCCTACCTGGGTGACTTCGGCGGGAAGGAATCCCTGGGCTTTAGCTACCCGGTTTTGCACATTTACTGCAGCCATATCGGGGTCGGTACCCTGCTTAAAATAAACTTCTATGCTGGCTTCTCCGGTATTGGTCGCTGTGGAACTCATATACATCATGTCCTCCACACCGTTGATTTGCTCTTCCAGCGGAGCGATAACACTGTTCAGAATAGTCTGTGCATTGGCCCCGGTATAGGTTGTGGTGACCCGGATGGTTGGAGGGGCGATATCCGGATACTGCGATACAGGTAAGGATACAAGTCCTAATATACCCAATATAACGACGACAATGGAAATTACCGTTGAAAGTACCGGACGGTTAATAAATCGATCTAATTTCATTTTCTTAAGCTTTAAAGCAGATTATTTATTCACAGGTTGAGTGGCAGCTTTGATTTTGGCAGCTGCAGCCTCAGGAGTGATCGGTTGGATCTGGGTGCCGTCCCGGAGCGTTCCTACTCCTTCGATAACGATTCTGTCTCCCGGATTTAATCCCGAAGTAACGACGAAATTTTTACCGTCATCCAATTTGAATACTTCGACTTCAGTATTTTTTACCTTCGAGTCGGCATCTACGACAAACACAAAACGTTTATCCTGAAGTTCGTAGGTGGCTTTTTGAGGTACCACCAACACATTCTGAAGTTGGGAAGGAATGATAACGGAACCGGTGCCTCCGCTTCTCAATAGACGTTGAGGGTTGCTGAAGGTGGCACGTACGCTTACCGATCCGGTTGTTTGGTCGATTACTTCACTGATCGTCTCGATTTTTCCTTGCTGGGAATAAGGACGGCCGTCTGCGGTGGTTAAAGATACCGGAGGCATTTTTTCCAAAATCTTACTGGAAGTGCTGTCCTGACGGATCAGGTCGAGTAATTGTTTTTCAGTCATAGAAAAATAAGCATACATTTCTGAAATATCGGAAACCGTTGTGAGCGGAGTCGTCATACTCGGACTGACCAGGGAACCGACCCGGAAAGGTACTTTTCCCATGACTCCGTTGACGGGACTTGTGACTTGCGTATAGGAGAGATTTTTTTCGGCGTTGGTCAGCTGTGCCTTCGCCTGAGCCAGGGCTGCCTCGCTGGAAGCCAGCGCATTCTCTGCTGTCTGAAGATCGAATTTACTGATAATATTCTTTTGTTCGAGTTGCCGCTTGTTTTTGGCCGTCAATTCTGCGGTCGCAACATTGGCTTTAGCTACTTCTACAGCAGCTTTTGCTACGTTGACAGCTTCTTCGTATTGAACAGGATCGATAACAAATAAGGTTTGGCCTTTTTGGACACTCGAGCCTTCGTCTACACATAGTTTCGTAATAAAACCACTTACATTCGGACGGATCTCGACATCCTGGCGTCCTTTGAAAGTTGCCGGATAAGCAGAGGTCAATTTTACCGTTTCGGGCTGTAAAGTGATTACTGCAAATTCGGGAACCGTTTGTTGTCTTCCCTGATTTTTTCCTCCACATGCGACACACATTGCACTCAAGGCAATGATGAATAAGTTGTGCATTCGAGTCATTTTCAATTTTTCAATTTTCATATTGCGTATTATTATAAATTTATTTTTGCACTCTTTCCCTTATACATAATTCGTGCTAATTCTTTCAAATATTTCCGGGTATTAAGAATATTTGATAAAAATTGGATTTGAGAAATGTAAGAAATGTTAAGATAACGTTTGAGAGATGTAAAATGCCCCATCTTTAAAGAAAATAAAATGACTGATCGGGTATAAGTATCACTCATAAATGGGTATGATTACTAATGAAGGACAAAGATAACAGATATTTTTATTTTTCGTAAATAATGTAATAAATAGATGACAGGAGGTTGTTTTAATTTTAAAATGAAGAGATATGGCTTTTAAAATTGCATTTTTTGATACAAAACCTTATGACAGGGCTTCGTTTGATGAGGTGAATGAAAAATATGGTTTTGAGATTCTGTACCACAAAGGGCAGTTGAACCGGAATAATGTGGTCTTGACCCAAGGAATGGATGCGATCTGTATTTTTGTGCATGACACGGCGGATACCGCAATTATTGAGCAAATGGCCGGTTACGGGGTCAAACTGATCGCTTTAAGGGCTGCCGGATATAATAATGTAGATTTGGCTGCTGCTAAAGATAAATTGAAAGTGGTTCGGGTACCTGCTTACTCTCCTTATGCAGTTGCCGAACATGCTGTTGCACTGATGTTGGCTTTGAACCGGAAAATTCATCGGGCTTATTGGCGTACCCGGGATGGTAATTTCGCTTTACATGGCCTGATGGGATTCGATATGAATGGGAAAACAGCCGGAATTATCGGGACTGGGAAGATTGCACGGATTCTGATCCGGATTTTGCAGGGGTTCGGTATGAAAGTAGTGGCTTATGATCTTTATCCGGATGAAAAATATGCCCGGGAGGTCGGGATCTCTTATGTTTCATTGGATAGTCTGTATGCACAAGCAGACATGATTTCTTTGCATGTTCCCCTGACTGATCAGACCAAAAACATGATCGACGCACAGTCTATCGCTAAAATGAAAGAAGGCACGATAATCATAAATACGAGTCGGGGACAATTGATCCATACCAATGCCTTGATCGAAGGGTTGAAAAGTAAAAAAATAGCAGCTGCCGGATTGGATGTTTATGAAGAAGAAGAGGGGTATTTTTATGAAGATCAATCGGATAAAATTATCGATGATGATGTCCTGGCCCGTTTACTCTCGTTCAATAATGTCATCGTTACCTCACATCAGGGATTTTTTACCCGGGAAGCAATGCACAATATTGCAGAGACTACCTTGCAAAATATACAGGATTTTATCGATGGAAAGACATTGGTAAATGAAGTTTCCTAAAAATAACCTGGATGTTTAAAATTAAAAATTTGCAATTTATATATACTTTTGTCACAGATTTTATAAACTGAAATTTATCGTACCGATAAATTTAAACCGATGGATTCAGAAGAAATTTATAAGCAGGCTATTTTATTCCGGCGTTGGTTGCACCGGCATCCCGAAGTTTCTACCCAGGAATTTCAGACGCAAGCTTTTGTCATCGACGTACTGAAGGAATATAAAATACCTTATAAAACTTACGGGACAGGAATTATAGCCACTTTGGGTGAAGGAGCCGATTGTGTCGCTTTACGGGCTGACATGGATGCGCTGCGGGTACAGGAAGATACCGGATTACCTTATTGTTCGGAGACTCCCGGGCTGATGCACGCTTGTGGACATGATATGCATACTGCTATGTTATTGGGGGCGGCTATTATTTTAAAAAGTAAAGAGGCAGAGTTGGGTGGGACCCTGAAACTTGTTTTTCAACCGAGTGAAGAAAAACGTCCCGGAGGAGCAAGATTATTATTGCCTCATTTGCTGGAACCTCCCGTACCGAAAGCCATATTCGGTCAGCATGTATTTCCCGGATTACCGGTTGGACAGATCGGTATACGTCCGGGAGCCTTTTTTGCTTCTTCCGATAATATTATTTTTGCAGTGGAAGGAAAAGGGACACATGCGGCCATGCCTCAGCTGGGGTCCGATCCTATTTTGGCAGCTACGGCCCTGATCCAGTTTTATCAGACTATTATTACTAAGTTCCGTAATCCTCTCATCCCGGCAGTGCTTTCGATTACTTCTATTCATGGGGGAACAGCCAATAATGTGATACCGGATCGGGTAGAGGTGATGGGCACGGTGCGTACACATGATAATGCGTTGAGGCACCGGATTTTTGAATTGATCGATGAGAAATCTCCGGCTATTTGTGATTTATACGGTTGTCGTTTTGTACCCGATATGCCTTGGAATGGATTACCTCCGTTGGTCAATGATCCGGTATTGACAAAGGAAGTGAAGAAGCTGGCGGCAGGCTTGCCGCAAGTGCGGCAGATCGTCGAATCGGAACCCTTGACTTTAGGGGAAGACTTTGCTATTTATTTGCAGGAATTGCCGGGTGTTTTCTGGACTTTGGGGGTGCGGCCACCGGAAGCAGAGGAAATGTGTCCTTTGCATAATCCGGGAATGGCACCCGACGAGCGGGCTATACGGGTCGGAATCGATATGCTGGTTGCGACGGGCTTGCGTTTTTTGAAAAAAGGATAGCCGTACAAGGACCTGTTTTAAAGGTCCTTTTTTATCAATGCCATTTCGTTATGACCAGTTCAAAATCACTAGCTCAAAGT